>Ga0137389_10002280_pt1 | contig 11633 bp, 8 predicted proteins | sample 15con2h14BmetaG_FD_104645 | JGI IMG/M metagenome (GOLD analysis project Ga0137389, IMG submission 104645) | Vadose zone soil microbial communities from Angelo Coast Range Reserve, California, USA - 15con2h1.4B metaG | ecosystem: Environmental > Terrestrial > Soil > Vadose zone > Saprolite...
CCTTTCACGCTATCCACGCCTGCAACCCATCATAGAGCGTTCCGCCTGCTCGGTCAACCAGGGGTATGTATCCAGCGAGACAGCACTGCAAGAAGGCGACGAAATTGTGTTCATTCCTCCCGTGGGTGGAGGAAGCTCAGGAGGTCCTGCTGCATGGAACCACTGATTTCTATTACAGGTGAACCGCTCGATCGCAACGAGCTGGTTGGCGCCGTAAGTCACCCGAGTGTGGGTGGTATCGCGGTCTTTGAGGGCGTGGTGCGCGATCATGCACGGGGCAAAGAGATGCACTACCTTGAGTATGATGTCTACCCCGAGATGGCAATTAAGCAGATCCGCACGATTATAGACGAGGCGCAACGGCGCTGGGGAGCTGAGCGTGTTGCCGTTGCGCACCGCATTGGCCGATTGGAGATTGGCGAGACCAGCGTCATCGTCGTGGTGGCAACTCCACACCGAGCCGAAGCTTTTGAGGCATGTCGCTACATTATCGACACGCTCAAAACGACTGTTCCCATCTGGAAGAAAGAAGTAGCCACAAGCGGCGAGGAATGGGTCGAAGGTTGAGCAATATAGCTCGTTTATGGTATAGTTGTGACAAGCAGTCAATGTTTTCCGGAGAAAAGCTCTTTGTTAACTCTACTTGATGGGTTTTCTTCTGGAGGTCGCTGATGAACTTATTCGAAAAACAATCCAGGCTCAACCAGCTCTTCACTCAAAGCCCCGTTAATACTGCTTACCTGGCTGGCACCCTTTCAAGCCGTACTGCCTTTGGACACCTTACAGATGTAGACATTGCTATACTGTTGATGGAGCAGATCAAATCAGACCAGTTCCTTGATTATCAACTTTACTTTTTTAGCGAGCTGGCAAAGCGGCTGGAATCGGACAACATCGACGTGGTAATTTTGAATCAGGCCTCCTTGCTGCTCAAATTGCAGGTGATCAAATATGGCCAGATTCTCTTCAGCCGCGATGAGAAGCGGCGCATCTCGTTCGAGACAAAAGCTGTGATGGATTACCTGGATTTCAAGAAGCTCGACGATATTCAAAACCAGGCCTTGAGCCGCCGCCTCTATGGGCAGGCATTGCCGGTCGACAAAGAGTTGATACAACACCATCTCAAACAACTGCGTGAATCGCTCGCCATCCTGCATAGTTTAGGCCAGAGCGAGCGTGAAGAGTTTACTTCAGACTACCGCATATATGGATTAGCCGAGCGCTACCTGCAACTGGCGATTGAGGCATGTTTGCAAACCTGTGGTATATTAATTGCGTCACTTGGCCTGCGTCGTCCAGAAGGCTATTACGAACTGCTCAGCATTGTGGCATCGCAGCAAATTATTCCACAATCCATGGCATATCGCTTAGAGATTCTCACAAACCTGCGCGATGCGCTGGTGCATGACCCCAGCGCGCTTAATCGTGATATCCTCTACGACTACATCCAACACCGCCTCGGTGACCTGGAAGCCTTTGCGACTACTGTAGAGGAGAAGCAAAGGCAGTAAATTAATATTACTCTCTGGCAGAACGCAAGGCTTCCGCCTGTTGCATAGCGGCGGCGGCATCTTCTGAACGACCCATCTTCGCCAGTATTTGTGAGAGAGTCTCGTAAGCCAGTACCATTGAAGGATCGAGCGCGATAGCCTGCTGCACATTTTCAAGTGCCTCATCATAACGCCCCACCTCGCACAGCGTATCGGCTAGATCGTTATAATAGTCAGCATTGAGAGGGTCGCTATCAATAGCATTCTGATAGTTCTCAATAGCTTCTTCGTGACGACCGAGTTCATCGTAGGCGGTGGCAAGCTGGTAGTATCCCTCGGGGTCATCTTCAAACTGGCTTAGCAGAGTCTGGCTGGTTGAAATGGCATCCTCATAACGTTCCATGGCATTGTAGGTGTCGGCCAGGCCTGCATAGGCAGCCGCCAGATCCTCCGGCAACAATTGATCGCGCGCGTCGATCAGGCCCTGGTAAATGCCCCTGGCCTCATCGAAACGCTCAGCCTCCAGGTATACCTCGGCCAGGCTAAAATGTGCTGTGTAGCGACCTGGATCGAGCTCGACCGCGCGTTCATAAGCGCGGATCGCCTCCGAGCTCTGTCCCTGAAGTGAGCGCCAGGTACCGAGATGTTCCCAGGCCTCGGCATCATCAGGGGACATCTCCACGATATGGGCATATGTATTGGCCGCTTGATCTCGCTCACCCATCTCTTCATATACTGAAGCCAGCATATCATAGCCGGTGCGATCATCGGGATCAAGTGCAAGTATCTGGTTCGCAACGGAAAGGGCTTCATCATAGCGGCGCATATCGAGGTAAAGGCTGACCAACTCAGAGTAACGCGTCGTATCCAGGGGGTCCTCGTCTATACGGCGCTCCTGGTCCATCACACGGCGCAACTGGTCATTGACGCGCTCACGCACATCGCGCAGGTTATCGGCAGCCAGCGTATTGTCGGGGTTCAGGATGAGGGCCTGGCGATAAGCCTGGATGGCATCCTGGTAGAGGTTCTGGGAACGATAGGTATCCCCGAGGCTGAGATAGAGTTCATCATCCTCGTTATCCAATTCCAGGGCCTGCTGGAATGTCTCCAGCGACTCCTCTTGCATCCCTATTTCCCCGTAGAGATTGCCCAGGTTAATGTATGCTTCGATCAGCTCAGGATCAAGGTCGATGGCGCGACGATAACCAGCAATCGCGAGTTCGGAGTCGCCTTCCTGGCCACGATACTGGAGAGCCAGCGCCAGGTTATAGCGTGCCCGAGCATCAGTCGGATTAGCATCCACAGCCTGCTCAAAGGCTTCGACTGCGGCCTCGTAGTCCTCTTCTCGAACGGCGGCATTGCCCTTGTCTGTCCAGGCCTGTTCCTCCGGATTCTGCGCCTGAGCCGACGTACCATTGGGGCTGGCACTGCTACCATCTTCTACGTTTTGCATCTCATCCATTGTATCTATGGGTTCTCCTCTGTAGTATGTTGAAGTTCCCTGGTAGTATAGCACGTTGGCCCTACTTCTTCTAGTATCATTAGTATCAGATAGGGCTGTCACAAAGTACATGAGTCGCTTTTTCTCCTCGCTCGCTTAATGAGAAAGAGAAAAGGACGCTTTGTTACTCATCTATCTGCTCCGCTATAGGTTTCCTCATAATCTACGTTGATACCGGAGCGTGATACCGAGAAGCTTTGTGTACCAATTTGAATTAAAATCTTCGATTCAGCGCTGGTGATATGAATAGGAGGTAAGTTTTTATAACTGCTATCTACCTCCTTCAAGGGAGTTCTCACATATTTCTCAACGAATTTACCCATTACCGCTCCAGCCTTATTTTCGAGGTGTTTCCATGCACCATTACCGATGTAAGCACTCCCTCCATATTTTGAATATTCTGCGACTAGATCACCGAGTCGAGTCGATGGTGTAGGGTCCAGAACAAGAAGAATTGGGACATACCCCGGTTCCGACTGGTTACAATCACGAGCAAAATCAAGCTCCTCTTTAAATCTACCCTGTCCACTAGCTGCGATTGTTACTCGCATCTTAAACTCATAAGCGTGTTTTCCGTCGAGACAGTCAACTTGCCTTCCCAGCTTAGGATTATCTGTACGCTTTATTGGAGACTTTTTCGCAGAGTAGGAAACACCACCGATAGCTGTTGCTAAAATGGGTTCAAAGAGATAACCAGTTTCTTGTGCTGACCTATTGTCTATATCGTAGAGCCATTTTCGCCATACCAGCCATGAGGCCAGGGTCTCTGATGGTATTAAACCGTATTCCAGCAAACAACGTGGTACAATTGGCTCTATTGGTGGAAAAGACTGCGTTTCGAGGATACGCTTGAATTTGACACGGCGTTTGTGTATTTCACAGAGGTTGCTGAAGTAATTCTTAAAATCCTGGATATTTTCTTTCAGTAGAAGAAATGTGTCGACGAACCGAGCATTACTTGGAACCGGCATTCTGAACCACTCTAATGGCACTCCATAGTAACCGCCGGGGACGTGATCATCAGTAATGATGCCGTCGACTAGGCCCTGCTTATCCAAGTCTATAGCCACAATTGCACAGAGTCGAAGGAGTTCGTTGTCCTCAAGATAGACAGTGGGACCTTTACCTCCTAGATTTCTAGCTTTGGTAATTGCCTGGCGGCTCTCATTATCAAAATAGGGCATAAGCATAAGTTTTCTCCTTAAGCTCAGTAAGCATTTTGTTTAATGCCGGGCTTATACCGTTAGATTTTGTAGCGTCTATGCCAAGCCAATATCCCCTTGGATTTTCTACACGATGCCAAGTTGCGAGATTTTGAATACGTGTTGCCAGTAATTTCATAAACATGGGGGGGATAGCATTCCCAATTTGAGTGGCAATGGCATTCCATGAACCACTAAACTCGTACCAATCTGGGAAGGATTGAATACGAGCACACTCTCTCAATGTTAGAGGACGATTTTCAGTTGGGTGGATAAATTCCGTAGAAGATGCAGAAGTAATGGTGAGCGATGGTTCATGACCAAATAGGCGCTTCAAACCAGAAGGTGCGCCTCCTCTTTTTTCAGTCGGGGTACCATCCATCACCCTCCGGTATGATCTCCTTGTGAAACTAGCATGTTGAAGGTTTTCCGGCAAATCCTTCATCGTCTCTCCCTGCTTAAGGAGATTGATTCTTTGCTGAGCAAAATCATTTAATCTTTTGATTTGATGATGAAGAATAGGCTTGTTGTCCGTCCGACGCAGTTGTCTTTGGTAATCACATTGAGGTTCTTTGCTATTAAAGACCCCATTTACATAAGAGGGTATCGGCAAATCACTGATTGCATCAAGTACGGTTAGTTGAGATCGTTGTTCTATTGTAGGTAATGCAGGTTGTTCGTAATGAGTCGGTTCGGGAAAGGTAAAGTTACATTGCTCTAAGTTCCCGACAATAATTACCCTCTTTCGTCGTTGGGGTAGACCATGTTTTTCCATATATACTTTTTTAGCTCGAACCCAGTATCCTGCCTCAAGAAAGTGAGTTATCGCCTCGATAATAAAGACACCATCATTAGCTGTAAGCAAACCCTCAACGTTTTCCATTATAAACCAGGTTGGCCTCAGGCTTGTGACAATCTCAACAAAATTTCTTAAGAGTATGTTTCTTGGATCGGCCCAATCCTTTGCACCGGCCGAACTGAAACCCTGGCAAGGTGGACCACCTACTATCAAATCTACTTGCGCCAGATCGAGCTGAGATCGTTCTAAGAGTTCGTCAGGTCCAACGTTCGAGAGATCAACAGGCCATATAGCTTCTTTTCCAAGGTTGGCAGCATAGGTTTCGCAGGCTTCCTCATCTATATCTGCCGCCAATCTAACCTCAAAGCCTGCCTGTATCAGACCAAGGCTGCAACCCCCGCAGCCAGAAAATAAGTTGATGACTCTCATTATAGACAGACCTCCTAATGCCGGTTTCTCATTGCCTTTATAATACGTGCAGCAAAGCATGTTCCGGAAAGAGGTAGATGATAATACTAGCACCTATTGTCGGCCCATACTATCTTAACCAAAGATGCCTGTCAACCTTCGGTAAGGTTTTGCGGCTCTTGCTGAAAAAACGTCGCCTCTCATCGTCTATACTATATCAATCTCTTCCTTGTTTGTTATTGATATGTTATAGTTTTCATAACGTTCTTTTAACAAATAGGATATATCGCACACTACGACTGTGAATAAGTAGACAGCATTCACGCCCTGAAACAGTTATACTCAGGGCAATGACAGCAACCCTGACATATTATTCATTCATTCCAATTACCTTTTCCGAGGAGCGAACGTATGCAGATCTGTCTCATCATGGATAACCCAGAAACGCCCCATCATCCTGTTATTGCCGTGGCGCTTCAACGATTAAGCGAGAAGCACACAGTGCGATTGCTCGATGTACGTACTCTGACAGGTACCGAGGCTATCGCGCAGGAGGAGACACAGCCCAAGGCTGACCTTTACCTGTTGAAGTCACATGCACCACAGGCCTTAGAAGTTGCTCATTACCTGGAACAGCAGGGTGCATTCGTAGTTAATAGTTGGGAGTCATCACTGGCATGCCAGGATCGTGTCCTAATGGCGCAGCGCATGCGCGAAGCCAGTCTGCCCTGGCCCTATACCTGGAGTTTTCCCACATTAGAAAACCTGTTAACGCGCCATGATTTGCTCCCGACTTTACCATTCCCGCTCATCATTAAAAGTTACTATAGTCATCGCGGCGACCTGGTAGGCAAGGTAGATAACATCGAGGGAATACAGGCGCTAGTAGCTCAATGGAGCCAGGAACCGGTGGTTCTACAGGAGTTCGCAGCCGGGGATGGTTGGGATATTAAGTTGTGGGTCATTGGTCAGCAGATATTCGCCGCGCGCCGCCGCACGCCATTGGAACCAAACGCGGCGAAAGAAGATTACCCTATCGCGCCAGAAGAACTCCCACCCGACTGGGCACATATAACACGAGAAATAGGGCGGGTTTTCAACCTGCGTCTCTATGGTGTTGACCTGCTGATGACCGAGAAAGGGCCTATCATCGTAGATGTGAACTCATTCCCGGGCTTTCGTGGGGTACCCGGCGCCGATAGCGCACTGGTGGGCCTGGTGGAACGCATAGGCCGGGAAAGGCAGGCCATCGCATGAGCCAGAACACTTCAAATACATATGTATCGATCCTGGAACTCCCCAGCATGGTCAGGCTCATCTTCGAGCGAGCACAGCGATCACTGCTGCCAGAAGCCAGCGGACCAGTTGGCCTTTTTGTGCGCTACCTGCGTCGCAAGCCAAAGCGCGGACTGGCGGTCATCTACCACGTGGATGAACTACGGTCCAGCAGAGGCGCACCTGCATTACAGCACACAAGCAATCCAAACCGATCAGTAAGCCTGACACTCGACGAAGAAGCGCTGGATGGTCCGCAAATTCGCTTCAGCGGCGCTCAAGTGCGGCAGTCAGCAGTTAAGGTAGAGCCATCTGGAGTCTTACGTGTTCCAGAGCTGGGCATCTCAGTACAGGCATTTCCCGCTGATGCAAGCTTACCTGCGCTTGCTGCGAGTTGCGATACGTCAGAGCATGGCCCGGTGTTTCAAGCACTGCAGGCAGCGGCCCGCGTACTATTGCACGGCACTAGCTGGAGACTCGTCTCCGCGAGTGCGGAGCCGGTGCGCTACAAACCTGCCAATCGCTGTGTTATCCGCTATCGCTTTGTACTGGAACGCGAGGATGATGATGGCCCAGTTCGCAGAAACTTCACGCTCTTCGGCAAAGTGTATGGCGATCCTGAGCAAGCCGAGAGCGTTCAGGCGATGCAACAGCAGCTCTATGACGAGCAAGTAGATATCTTGGGCAGCACAATAGCAGGGCAGGTGCTGCATGCGCCCCTGCTGCCGCGGCCGCTTGGCACGATCAATACACTCGGGTTGACCTTGAACGAAGCTGTACAACCGGCCACCTCCCAGGAGCCAATGCTCACAGGGGTGAGGGCCCTGCAACCGCAGGTGCTGCGGGGACGAGGAGGAGAAATCAGCGATGTTGTCATACCAGGCGAGGAATTGCGCCTGACAGCCGTAGCCCTGGCCGGCCTGCATACCAGTGGAGTACGACCGAGCGAAGGTGCTCCCCGTACGGGGGCAAAAGAAGCAAAACGTGCCCGCGAACGTGCTGCGCTTATTGCAGCCCATAATCCTGGGCAAGCAGCAGAGGTACAACGCCTCGCACAGCAGCTCGCCACAGGCCTGGAGGCACTACAACCTGACTCCCTCGATAAATCGGGGAGCTACTACCGGCCAGCGCACGGCGGCTTCAAGGCCAGCCAGTTACTCTTCCACAGCCACCAGGTTTTTGTGGTAGATTTTGATGGGTTCTGTCTCGCAGATTCGGCGCTGGACGTTGGTTACTTTCTCGCCTACCTGCGCCCGAGTGGACTGTGGTACCAGCGTCCAGGCATGCGCCAGTGGTTTGAGGCAGCAAAGGAGGTCTTCGTCACGACGTATCGTCAAGCCATGCTCGAGCATGGCTTAGCATCATCCACCATCGACGGTATCTTAGAGCGTTCACGACTATACGAAGGCGCACTGATATTCAAAATCGCTACTCGCCGTGCCAATCGCCTCAATAGTGCGCGGCCCAAAGAATTATCTGCCATGCTTAGCGAGATTGCTGGATGCTTGTAAGGTAAGGAGGAAAAAATGTTTATCAGATTTCTGCTCCGCAACCTGAAGGGATATCGTTTCCTGGTTGTGATTGCAGTAGTCATGGCTCTCCTGCAGGTGTTCTCCGCCATCATGCAGAGTCTGCCAGCCAAGTTTATCGGTGATGCACTCCAGCTAAAGATAGATCCGCGGGCAACCATCATTCCTGGCTTGATCCAGAACGCTTTTTTCGGCCTTTTCGATACCATTGGGAAGTCACCCCCGACAGGTCACAACCAGACACATACTATACTCGGCGTCATCCTGGCTTCAGTTGTCATTCTGATTATCTTCTCTATACTGAGCGCACTCCTGGCCTACATTCAGCTTTATCTCGCTGCATTTCTGGCACAGAATCTGAGTGCGAGACTGCGCAAGCAGCTCTTTGTACACCTGGAACGCCTGTCGCTAGATTGGCACGGCAAACAGAAGAAGGGGGACCTCGTTCAGCGTGTGACGGGCAATATTGCCGATATTGAGAAATTCATGACGGACGCGCTGGTGGATTCGCTTGTAGGCATTCTAACCATTGTGGGCGTTATTCTTGTGATGCTCGCCACGAGTGTAGGATTCACATTGCTCTCGTTCACCATCATCCCTGCCCTCGCACTGGCCGTCTTTGGCTACCAAAGGTCGATCAAGGCAGCAGCAAAAAAGACCTCCAAGTCTGTCGGGGAAGTGGCCGATATTGCAGTAGAGGATGTGGGAGCCATCACCGTCCTCAAGGCCTTCTCGCTTGAGCAACGCGAGGCCGACCGCTTCGGCAGATACGTCAAGCGGACTCGTGATGCTGGACTGCGCGCAGGTGGCCTGCAAGCACAATTCAACCCCGTAGTGACCGTTCTGGTCGCGCTCGGCAGCGCCTCCATCCTGGGTGTGGGCTCATATGTTGCAGCTGGCAACAACTTCACATTTTTGTTCATCAACATTCCAGCAAGCAGCTTGAGCCTGGGTACCGTGTTCCAATTCATAACTTTGCTTGGCATGCTCTTCCAGCCCTTCAAGGATCTCTCAAAGACAACAGTCGTCCTCAACAGTGCAGCCGCTGGGGCCGAACGTATACAGGAGGTGCTCGATCAAGCCCCAGAAGTCGTTGAGAGTAAAACACCTTACACTGGTCCAACAAGGTTTAGAGGTAATATCACTTTTAAGAACGTTGCCTTCGGCTATACGCCAGAAAAGCTTATTCTCAAGGGCGTCAATCTACATATTGCTTCTGGAAAGAAGGTTGCGCTCGTTGGACTTTCGGGTGGTGGCAAGACGACGCTGGTGAAGCTTATCCCCCGCTTCTATGAAGTCACGCAAGGAAGTGTTGAAATAGACGGCGTTGATAACCGGCAGTACCCGTTGACAGTCCTGCGCCAGAATGTCGGTATGGTTTTGCAAGACTCTGTGCTTTTCGAGGGGACTGTGCTCGAAAACCTGAAGATCGGGCGACCAGACGCCAGCATAGAAGAGGTGATCGAGGCGGCTAAACAAGCACATATCCATGATACCATCATGAGCTGGTCTGAAGGTTACGGCACACTGGTACGCAACCAGGGAAAGAATTTCTCGGGCGGGCAACGGCAACGCCTGGCAATTGCGCGCGCCATTCTAAGCAAGGCATCTATCCTGATACTGGATGAACCCACTGCAGCTCTGGATGTCGAGGCCGAAGCAGAGGTCATGCGCGCACTCGATAAGCTAGTGGTCGGACGCACAGTGCTGATGATCTCACATCGCCTGAGTACGCTGGGAAAAGTCGATGAAATCATCGTTCTCAAGGATGGAGGCATCGCTGAGCAAGGGAGCTACCAGGATCTGAAACGTAAGGGCGGCGTCTTTGCTGCCCTCCTCAAGGAACAGAACCGTTACAATGTTGATGACGTTGGCCAATCGATTGTGGCGTCTAAATTCGCGAACCTGCCAGAGGGCCTGGGTATGCGCCAGGTCCCGCCAGCGCCAATGCGCGTGCCAGCAGCGCCGCAGCAAGTCCCTGCGGGGCACCAACAGGTTCCAGCAGGAAACGTTCCTCGATCACCTGGCTACGCGCAGAATGGTGGCCAGCAGAAGCAGGCCTACATGGGAAATATGCCGCAGGCGCCTTCAGTGGGGAAAGCGCATGTGTTGATCGAAATAGATGGTAGAATTGTCAGCGAGAGGCAGCTTGATAAACCAATTTTGACTGTAGGGCGCATTTCTGGCAACGATATACAGGTGCTGGCAGATCGTGTTTCACGGCTGCACGCGAGGATTCGCTGGGAGAACGGTTCCTGGATAATCGAAGATGCGGATAGCCTGAACGGCATAAGCTTTCGCGGTAACCGTATCGATAGGCACACATTGATGGATGGAGACAGAATCATGCTTGGCCCTAAGGCGGCACTTCATTACAAGGCAGCGTAACACGTTGCCCAAATATATATCTAGTGACTTTCCACTTCAGGGTGGTGAGCAAAATAAACACAACGTCTAATGGTTAAGAAAGTTCGTCAAGTCCGGTAAGGCTGCCACGAGATAAAGCAAGGAGGCAATAATGTTCATATTTAAGTTTCTCTACCGTAATTTGAAAGGGTATCGTTTGCTGGTCGCGCTTGCGATAGTGGTGGCGGTCGCACAGGTCAGTTGCGATATCATTGCGCTGCAGCCGCTCAAGTGGATTCCGAGTAAGGTCCAGAATCCCGGCAACGACCCGGCCTGTACCTTTTCATTTCTCGGGCTGAATGATAATCCCGGGCTGCTTGATCTTTTTGACACCCCTAAACTTGATCCATCTCTAAACCCACCGCCCGGGGGCCACCTGGCCCTGCCACCGCCTTCGTCACCTTGCCCGGCAAACACGGCAGATCCAAGGACCTTGCTCTTCCCCGACCTCACTCATCACAGCGTCATTGGTGTGATCGTCTTTTCGGTGATCGTGCTGGTCGTTTTTGCTACATTGAGTGCGCTGCTGGTCTACCTCGACCTCTATCTCGCCTCGTATATTGCGCAGAGCCTGAGCGCAGGGTTACGGAAGCAGCTCTTTGAACACCTGCAGCGCATCTCGTTGGACTGGCATGGCAAGCAGAAAAAAGGTGACCTGGTACAGCGCATCACAGGCAACATTGCCGACATCGAGAAATTCGTCACAGACGGCCTGGTTGACTTGCTGGTCGGCGTCCTGACAATCATCGGGGTCGCTGCCATCATGCTGTTCTACAGCGTATCGTTTACAATTCTCTCCCTCGCTGTTGCTCCTGCTCTCTTTGTGATCGTCCTTTACTACACACGGACCATCAAGGCTGCGGCTAAAAGGCAGGCAAAGGCGGCTGGTCAGGTGGCGGATGTAGCGACCGAGGACATCAATGCCCTCACGGTGATCAAAGTATTCACGCGCGAGGAACGGGAGGATATGCGTTTTGGAGGCCGCGTCAGCGAGAGCCGGGCGGCAGGAATGCGTGCTGGAAC
>Ga0137389_10002287_pt1 | contig 11616 bp, 4 predicted proteins | sample 15con2h14BmetaG_FD_104645 | JGI IMG/M metagenome (GOLD analysis project Ga0137389, IMG submission 104645) | Vadose zone soil microbial communities from Angelo Coast Range Reserve, California, USA - 15con2h1.4B metaG | ecosystem: Environmental > Terrestrial > Soil > Vadose zone > Saprolite...
AATTGGCTTCTACGATGACAATCACATCACGATCGAGGGCGACACCGCGCTCACCTTCAGCGACGACACCGGTGCCCGGTTCGAAGCCTATGACTGGCACGTGCAGCACGTCGCGGACGTCAATGATCTCGCCGCCCTGAATCGTGCGATCGAGGCGGCGAAAGCCGAGACGTCGAGACCGTCACTGATCGTCGTTCGCTCGCACATTGGCTACGGTAGTCCCAACAAGCACGACACCGCCGAGGCACACGGCTCCGCATTGGGAGTGGACGAGATCGTTCTCACCAAGAAGGCGCTCGGCTATCCGTCGCTGGAGCCATTCTACGTCGCACCCGAAGCTCTCCGCTACTGGCGTGAAGCCGCGAAACAAAGAGCGAAGAGTGAGGACGACTGGAAAAAGATCTACGACGCCTACAAGGCTGCGAATCCAGCTCTCGAGAAGGAGCTGCAGCGCCGGCTTCGCGGTGATTTGCCGGATGGCTGGGAGGAAATGATCCCTGTCTTCACGGCGAAGGACGGAAACGTCGCGAGCCGCGCCGCATCGGGCGTCGTCATCAACGCCATTGGCAAGAAGATCCCCGAGCTGATGGGAGGTTCCGCCGATCTTGCCAGCTCCACCAACACCATCATCAAGGGCGAGCCAAGCTTCTCTGCGGAGAACTTCGCCGGCCGCAATTTTCATTTCGGAATTCGTGAGCATGGGATGGGATCGATCATGAACGGCATGTCGCTTTTCGGCGGCATCATTCCGTACGGCGCGACGTTCCTGATCTTCTCGGATTACATGAGACCGCCGGTGAGACTGGCGTGCATCATGGAACGCCATGTCATCTACGTTTACACGCACGACTCGATCGGCCTCGGCGAGGATGGTCCGACGCATCAACCCATCGAGCAGCTGAGCGCGCTGCGTGCGATTCCCGGAATGACCCTCATCAGGCCTGCCGATGCCTCGGAAACGGCAGAAGCCTGGCGAGCCGCACTCAAACACAAGAAGGGTCCTGTCGCGCTGGTGCTGACGCGTCAGAAGCTTCCATTCATCGATCGGTCGAAGTACGCATCGGCCAGCGGATTGGCGCGCGGTGCGTATGTCCTCGCGGACTCACCCGGTGGCGCCCCCCAAGTCGTGATGATCTCGACCGGGTCCGAAGTCTCGCTGATTCTCGACGCACAGAAGAGGCTGGAAGCCGACGGAATTCGTTCCCGTGCCGTGAGCATGCCGAGCCAGGAGCTTTTCGCGAGACAGGATCAGGCTTATCGCGACAGCGTTTTGCCGAAGGGTGTGAAGCGCGTCGCGATCGAGGCGGCACATCCGATGTCCTGGTACCGTTGGGTGGGAGAGGATGGCGTCATCATCGGACTCGAACGATTTGGCGCGTCTGCCCCCGCTCCTGTCATCTACACCCACCTCGGCATCACGGCGGATCGAGTAGTCGAGAGCGCGAAGCAGCTCGTGGGGAAGAAATAGTCATAGATGCCCGCAATGCCAGATCCTGATAAGGTCGTTATTGTGAGCGAGCGCGAGCCCCTGCTCCGCGATATCAGCGTCACGCTCAACCCTGACACGCCCGAATGGCCTGGCGACACTCCATTCACTTGCGGGTGGGCTTCCTCGATGGCGGCTGGTGCCAGCGTCAACGTGTCGTCTTTTACCTCGAGCCCGCACGTCGGCACCCACGCCGACGCGCCACTTCATGTGCGGGAGGGATGGTCGGGCTCGCACGAGCTGTCACTAGACGCGTTCTTCGGTCCTGCGATTGTCGTCGATGTGTCCACTCTCACCAAGGAGATCGACATCGAGGAGCTGGAGAAGATTCAATCGCTGCCATTCGTCGAGCGCCTGCTGTTGCGGACGGGTCGAACGATCGCAAGTGGTGCGTTCCCCGAGGACTGGCCGACGCTCTCCGAGTCGTGCGTGCGCGTCCTGCTCGGGCGCGGGTTGCGGCTACTGGGTGTCGATGCCCCATCGGTAGATCCGAGAGAAAGCAAAAATCTCCCCGTCCACACCATGCTCTTCTCCAGTAACGCGGCGATCCTCGAGAACCTCGATCTGAGAAGAGTTACCCCCACCATGTATGAGCTGATGGCATTTCCACTCAAGCTCATGGCTCTTGATGCCGCTCCGGTGCGCGCGGTTCTACGCCAGATCGTCGCCTAGCCGACGAGATAAGTTGGAGCAAAGATGACACATGCCCTGAAACGACCAGTTCGACGACGAACTGGTCAGCGAGCTTGCTGCTGATTCTGCTCTCTCGGGCCAATCGATAACGATGCTTAGACGCACAATCCTCTTTCTTCTGGCACTGGTATCGTTGGCCTATTTGATCGATGCGCAACAGCAGCGGTCGAGGCGTACCAGAAGATCTTCTCACCAACGCCGCGTCACACGCAAGCCGCTCAAACCTGCGGTAACCAGCTTCGTCACCGACTCGGGTGGAAGAGAGCTGATCGTCCGTCTCCTCGACATCGGGCAGGGGGACGCCACCTACATCAGGAACGGATCGAGTAGGGTGATCATCGATGGTGGTCCCGATACGGCCGTATTCGGGCGTTACCTCGATTCCTTGAAACTCAACAACTCGACGATCGACGTCGTGATCCTCTCGCACCAGCATCTCGATCACTACAGCGGTCTCCGCGAGCTGTTCAAAACCTCGAGGCATATCCGCGTTCTGTATTTCTTTGAGAACAAGGATCCCGCTCCAGCGGTGACACTCGCCGAACTGCGTGATTCGATTCTGTCGCGCATAGATCGCGACAGCCTGATCTATCGCGACACCGACGATCCATGCTCCAACGGACGCCCGATTTGCACCATCACCATGAACGGTGGAGCAAAGCTGCACATCATGGCGCCGCTGCCCAAAGGCGATGGCCCGAACAACCGCTCGACAGCGGTGAAGTTGATCGGACCTGATTCCGGATCATTTACGATGTGGCTGGCCGGAGATGCGGAGCGCGAGGAGATCAGCTGGTTCGAGACGACGGGCTACAACCAGAATCCAGGAATGCGGGTGAACGTCCTCAAGGCCAATCATCATGGCAGCTGTAACGGAGTAACACCGCACTACCTTGCGCTGACGGATCCGCAGTGGGCCGTCGCATCACTCGGAGCGCGCAACGACTACGGTCACATGCACACCCAAGCGAAGAAGATCTACCGCGCCGCGGGCGTGCCCTGGTATCGAACCGATCAGAATGGCACAATCACCATCCGCTCACCTGGCACGATCGGCGGCGGATTCACGATCACTTCGCAACGTGACGGCACTGATCTCGATGGACCGAGTGATCGCGTATCGCGACAGGATGGATGTGCGACGGGAATGAGATAGGCGGCCAGTCGTTAGAGCTGGATATCTCCACCACGATCATTCTTCGACTTCTTCGATACCTGCTTCGCTGATTTGTCGAGCGCTTTTTTCTTCGCTTCCGGATCTGTCTCGATCAGAAGCGCGGATTTGCCTTCCCCTCTGTCGTGAGTCACCGACAACACGTCTCCTTCCTTCACACCTTCCGGCAACAGCCATGCGGGAATCGGCGTAACGGAGCGGCCATCTACTTCGATCGAAGCGGAGCCCTCTTCGATCACATCGACGACCCAGGTGTGCTTGGAATGTTTACTCATGCCTGATTCTCCCAACGCGGTTTGCAGCGCAAATGATCGCGGTTTGCAGAGCAGCACATGGCATGTCCTATGCGCCATTGCGCGTCTCCAAGCAGCACGACTCGCACCAATCAATGTACGAGATCATCTATGCACAGCGACTCAGGTCACACGACCTCCGTCTGGATGGACACCACCGAAGTGCCGCAATTCCAGCCGCTTACGCAGGATCTGCGCACCAACGTCTGCGTGATCGGAGCCGGGATCGCCGGTATGACCACGGCCTATCTGCTCGCGCGCGCTGGCCGCGCCATTGTCCTGATTGATGACGGGCCAATCGGCGGTGGTGAAACGAGCCGCACCACCGCTCACCTCACCGCCGCGCTCGACGATCGCTACTACAACATCGAGATCATGCACGGCGAGGAAGGTGCCAGGTTGGCAGCCGAGAGTCATATGTCGGCGATACATCGAATCGAAAACATTGCCTCGATGGAAGACATCGATTGCGATTTCCAGCGTGTCGAGGGGTTCCTCTTTCTTGGCGGCGAGAACACACACAAGGATCTGGAACGGGAGCTCGAAGCAACGCACCGCGCCGGAATAACGGATACACAGCTGGTCGAGCGCATTCCGTTCGGATTCTGGGACAGCGGACCCGCGCTTCGCTTTCCTCGACAGGCCACCTTTCACCCGCTCAAATATCTGAAGGGGCTCGCTCGCGCGATTCTTCGTGATGGAGGAAAGATCTACACCGGCGTGCACGCGGAGAAAATCGAGGATGGTGAGCCGGCGAAGGTGACGACGAGCGATGGCCACGTCATCCACGCTGACAACGTCGTCGTTTGCACCAATACGCCGGTCAACGACTGGCTCATCATCCACAGCAAGCAGGCCGCGTATCGCACCTATGTCATCGGCGCGCGCGTTCCGAAGGGATCAGTTCCGCATGGACTTTACTGGGATACGCCCGATCCCTATCACTACATTCGCCTCCAGACCGCTGAGGATAAATCCGGGCACGAGCTGGATTACGACATTCTGATCGTCGGCGGTGAAGATCATAAGACCGGGCAAGCTCAGGACACTGAAGAAAGATTCGTGCGACTCGAGCAATGGACACGCGAGCGTTTCCCGATGGTCGGGCGCGTCGACTATCGTTGGTCCGGCCAGGTGATCGAGCCTGTCGATTACATGGCGTACATCGGCAAGAATCCGGGTGGCGACGAGCACATCTGGATCGCCACCGGCGATTCAGGGAATGGAATGACGCACGGTACGATCGCCGGAATCGTCCTCAACGAGTTGGTGCAGGGACGCAAGCACCAGTGGGCTAGACTCTACGACCCTTCCCGCATCAAGCTTCGCGCGACGCAGGAGTTCCTGAAGGAAAACGTTAATGTCGCCGAGCAGTACAAGGATTGGTTTTCAGGCGGTGCCGCTGGCGACATCGCGGCAATCAAACCCGGCGAGGGAGCGGTTCTCGGTTTTGGCAGAGGCAAGATCGCCGTCTACCGCGATGAAAGGGGCAAAGTTCACCAGTTATCAGCGGTCTGCACTCATCTCTATTGCATCGTTCATTGGAACGACACCGAGAAAACGTGGGATTGTCCGTGTCACGGATCACGCTTTGATCCGTACGGCAAGGTCGTCAATGGCCCGGCTATAGTCGGGCTTTCTCCTGCTTCTCCGGTACCGAAGAAGGAGAAGAGCGAAGCGAAACAGTAACCCGGTGATGCTTGCCGTCATTGATCAGGTTGATCGCTTTTTCGACCGATCTTCCGTCGACAGTCAATTCAGCGGCGCCACTTTGTAACCCGTCCGGATTATCGACGGTGATTTCGTAAGTCGTTGACCTGAATCGGTATTCGATCGTGAACTGCTTCCAGCGTGCGGGGATGCATGGCTCGATGAACAATTCTTCGCCAAGCTGCCGAAAGCCGAGTATCCCTTCGAGTGCCGTCCGGTACATCCAGCTCGCCGAGCCGGTGTACCACGTCCACCCGCCGCGACCGAGATGTCCTTTCGCCGTATACACGTCGGCTGCGACGACATACGGCTCGACCTTGTAGATATCGACCGACTTCGCGCTGTCGGCGTGCGTGATCGGATTCAACATCTGGAACAGCTCGAACGCCCGATCGCCGTCTCCCTGCAAAGCAGTCGCGAGTACGGCCCAGAGCGCCGCGTGGGTATATTGAGCCCCGTTCTCGCGGACTCCCGGCAGATAACCCTGAATGTAGCCGGGATCGTGAGTCGTCTTGTCGAACGGCGGCGTGAGCAGCAGAATGAGCCGCGCATCCTCGCGCACGAGATACTTGTTCAGCGACTGCATCGCGATCCTGGCGCGATCCGGTCTGCCCGCCCCGGAAATGACGCTCCAGCTCTGTGCGATCGAGTCGATCTTGCATTCGTCACTCGTGCGCGACCCGAGCGGAGAGCCGTCGTCGAAGTACGCCCGACGATACCATTCCCCATCCCAGGCTGAGCGCTCGACCGCCTCGGCATAACTATCCGCTTTCGCCAGCAGTTCGTCGCGGAACTGAGTGTCACCCCGTTTCTCCGCATGAACGGAGAACTTGTGCAGCGTCGAGATCAGGAACCACGCGAGCCATACACTTTCTCCCTTTCCGTCGATACCTACTCTGTTCATGCCGTCGTTCCAGTCGCCGCTGCCGATGAGCGGAAGACCGTGCACACCTGCGGTGCAAGCCCTCCTCAGCGCCCGAACACAATGGTCGTAGATGCTGCCGATCTCGGAAGATACCTTTGGAAGCTCATATAGCTCGTGCTCGTCCGGATTAAGCTCCCGCATCGTCAGGTAGGGAATCTCGATGTCGAATATCCCGCGATCGCACGAAACGTTGACGTAGTGGTCGATGACGTACGGGAGCCACACCAGGTCATCCGAGAAGCGCGTCCGTACTCCCCGGCCGGTCTGAGGATGCCACCAGTGCTGAACATCGCCTTCCACGAATTGGCGTGATGCCGCTCGAACGATGTGTTCTCTCGCAACCTCGGCATCTGCATACACGAACGCCATTACGTCCTGCAGCTGGTCGCGGAACCCGAACGCGCCGCTCGACTGGTACAGCGCGGTGCGCGCCCACATGCGACACGAGAGCGCCTGGTACAGAGACCACCGGTTCACCATGAGGTCGAAGGTCGGCTCAGGCGTTTTGATTTTGATGGCACTGAGTCTCTTGTCCCAACTCTGGATGTTCGCATCGACCGCCCGCTTTGCCTGGCTGGCTGTGCGGTTCCGCGCGATGATCTCCCGGACTGTGTTCTCGCCCTCGGCTGCTCCAAGCAGCATGACGATGTCGCGGGTCTCGCCTGGCTCGATCGTGACGCTCACCTGGAGCGCGCAGCATGGATCGATCGTCGCACCGATTGCACCGGACAAACCCGCGCGCTCGAGCGCGGCGGGACTCGAGATCGTCCCGTTTCTGCCAAGGAACTCGCGGCGGTCGGCCGTATAATAGGCGACACGCTCGCTGATCGATGCGAATGCGACGGTCTCGGCGTACTGGGCATCAAAGTAGTTGCGCGCGAACATCGACTGGGTTGCTTCGTCGAAGCTCGTACGAATCTGATACTGCGTCAGCTCGCGATTCACGCCCAGCACCCACTCCAGATACCAGGTCAGCGTAAGCTTCTTCCGCGCAGCTCCGTCGTTGCGCAGAGTCAGGACGCTGATCTTCACTGGATCGTTCTGGTCGACGCCGAGCCGGAAGGAGCTCGCCAGTCCCTTGTGGGTGTGATCGAAGATGGAGTAGCCCGCGGCGTGCCGCACCTTGTACGGGGTCGGCTCACGGATCGGACAGGGCGTTGCCGTCCATAGATCGCCGTTCGCATCGTCGCGGAGGAATACGCAGTCGCTCGACGGATCCCGCACTGGATCGTTGTGCCACGGAGTGATGCGATAGAAGAAACTGTTTCCCGCCCAGGTCGTGCCGCTTCCACCTTCGCTCACGATGAAGCCCGCGACCGGATTGCCGACGACGTTGACCCACGGCGCCGGCGGCATGTCACTGCCGGTCAGGTGGATTTCATATTCACCGCCTTCGTTGAATCCGCCGAGTCCGTTGAAGCACTGAAGTCCGGTGCCTGGATCAGCGCTCTCCGCGTGAATCGCCACGGTGCCAAGAGGCACGATGTCGCGGTTCATGATCTCGAGCTTGGGCGGATATCTGTCCTCGACTCCCGGGAACTCGAGGAAGTTGCCAAGACCCAGGCCGTCGCAATTCACCTGCACTCGCGCCATCGCCTGGAGGAGCGTGATCTCTTCCGGCTTGAGAAGATCACCGCGGCGGATGAAAACGCCACCTGGTCGATCAAGAAGTCCGGCCTCGCTGGACGCCATTGCGGTTGCCAGTAGCTCGTCACTCAGCTCCTGCATGTAGGTCGCGGGATGCACGTTCAGGATCACCAGATCGCAGGTGATTCCCTTGAGCCTCCAGTAGTGGTGCGTCCTGAGCAGCTGCCTCACGCTTGGCATTCCGACCGAGCTTTCTATCGTAGCGAGAAGTATCGGCCAGTCACCCGAGATGCCGAGGGTCCAGAGCGCTTGTTGTCCGAGTCTATTCTCCTCGACGGCACTTTGCGCCGGCCTGAATCCCGGGTGCGGGAACATCAAGTGACCAGCAAGATCCTGATACAGCGCTGCATCGGCAGGTGCGATCCCGAGATCCCGCAGCTCCGCTTGCGCCTGCGCCCACGAGAGGTCGAGGGCTCGCCGCGCGCTATACGGATCATGATACAGATCGGCCAGCTCGATCGCGCGCTCTTTCTGTTCGGTGACAAACGTCGTGAACGCGACGTGGGCCGATCCGCCGGGTGGGATTCGCACCTTCACACGCAGCGAGAAGATCGGATCGAGCACCGCGCCTATCGTTCCCGTCAGTGCCGCACCTTCGTCGAGCGCTTCGGCATTCCTCACCGAACGCCCGCGACCGACGAATTTCGCGCGATCAGTCTCGCACGTGACCTTTCCAACGAGTTCCGATCCGGTTGCTACCACGTGCGCACACCAGATCGCCGCCTCAGTCGCCGAACGAGCGCGTCGCGTGGCCAGCAGCGCCGCTTTCGCTTCCAGGAATTCCGTTTGCACGAAAAGATTCGAAAACGCTGGATGAGAACGATCGGTATCGGGCGGCGCCAGCACCACCTCGGAGTAACTCGTCAGCTCGATCTCTCGCGTCTGGAGCGACCTGTTCGTCAGTATCACGCGCCGGACTTCGGCCGCGTCGTCGGAGGCAACGGCAATTTCCGTCACGGTATCGATGTCACCATCGCGACGAATGAACGTGATACGATCGCTGGCGAATAAAACACGGTACCACTGGGGCTCGGTCCCGGATGGTTGATGCGCCGTTGACCAGACATGACCGGTGCTGAGATCCTTTACGTAGCACCATTGCCCGTAGTTGTCGCGCGTGCTGTCATGACGCCACCGCGTGACGGCGAGATTGCCGTAGCGGCTGAACCCGCCGCCGGCGTTCGTGATGAGAGTCGTGTATGGCACATTTCCGAGAATGCCGACAACCGGCTGCGGCGTGTGCGGTGTCTCGATTTCACGCACCGCGGGCTTCTCCATCTCGCTCGGCACTCGCGCCACATCATCGCCTTGAACATCCTGCATCGTGAGCCGGCGCGGGATCCGCTCCTGCAGGACGAGCTCCGCCGAGCGGACGAGTGGATCCATGTGGAAGCGGCGCGGCCATATCTGCCGGTTGAGCGCGTTGGTGAGCGCGACGATGCTCATGCCGATGTGATGCGCCATGAACGTGGCCACGATCGTCTTCCGAGAGCCCGGTGAAGGCCGCGTGTAGTCCAGCGCGTCGCGGAATCCGTACGGACCGAGCGCACCCTCCGCTTCGAGGGTCGTTAGGTTCTTGAGCGACTGCCGTGGCTCCACCAACATCGCCAGCACCGTCGCGTACGGTGCTACAACCAGCTCCTTGCTCAACCCGCGCTTGAGCGCGAGATCGGGGACGCCAAAACCGCGATACTGGTACGTGTGGAGCCTGTCGCGCACTGCGTACGCGGATTCCGACACACCCCACGGTACGCCCCGCTCCGTGCCATAAGCGATCTGGCGCCGGACGCTGCCCTTGTGCGTCTGGTCGAGCAGTGTGAAGGGGAAGGTTTGCATCACGAGAGCCGGCATCAGGTATTCGAACATGCTGCCGCTCCACGAAAGCAACGTTCTCGTTCCTGCTGCTGCCGTGAGCGAGCGGCCCAGCCTAAACCAGTGATCGACCGAGACATCATCCTTCGCGATCGCCATGAACGAGGCGAGCCGCGATTCGGAAGCGAGCAGATCGTAGTACGAATTGTCTACGGTATTGCTGCCAATGTGGTAACCGATCGTGAACAGTTTTCGCTTGGTGTCGTACAGGAAACGGAAATCCATTTCCACCGCGTATGCGTGCGCCCGCTCCGCGATCGCCTTCAGTCGCTTGGCGTCCTGATCCGAGCACGCCGGATCCTTCAGCATCTCGTAGCACGCCTGCTTGAGAGCGATGAGGTGTCCGGCGAAGTTGCCGCTGTCAACCGTCGAGACGTACCCCGGCTCGAGCACGCGCAGCTCGTTGAGGTCGTACCAGTTGAAGAAGTGGCCGTGGAAACGCCGCATTCGCTCGAGAGACCGGAAGACTTTCTCGACGCGGTCGATCATGTCCGAGCGCGTAATGAAGCCGAGATCCACCGCGCTCACCATCGAGAGAAGCTGCAGCCCGATGTTGGTCGGCGATGTGCGGAGCGCGAGAGTTGGCTCCGGATCCTCCTGGAAGTTGTCGGGCGCTAGCCAGTGTGTCTCTTCTGTAACGAACTTCTCGAAGTACGTCCAATGAAGCTTCGCATATCGCAGTGCGGCCGCTCGCTCCACATCGGTCAGATGTATCTCCCCAAGGATTGCCGGCCGGCTGAGTGCGAAAGCGATGCTCGGGCTCGCGAGCCACACGAGCACCAGCGGCAGCGTGCTCATGATGAACAGAAAGCGCTCGTTCGAGCTCGAGGCACTGCCGACCGTCACGTGAAAGCTGATTAGCGCACCGAGAACGAGGCACAGCGCTGTAACGGGCCACATCTTGCGCCATGTTTCGAGCTGGGAGCCGATGCCAAGCGCCCGTTCGACCTGTGATGCTGTCTGCCACTCGAGAAGATTCCGGTGGCTGATGAACAGCCTGTACAGCGTGCGGACGATCGCGTCGGCGGACACGACTGCCTGATGCGGAAGGAAAGCGACCGCCAGAGTGAACTGCTGCCCGTTCGTGACTGCGTCGCGCCCGACGGCCAGATAGTACGCGAGCCACGACTGATCACGCGGCGGTCGCGCCAGGGAGATCATCAGCGAGAAGAGCCAGGGAAACGCGATCGTTACCAGCACGATTCCCGTCCACAGTGCGACCTCGCCCGGAAGCAAGAACCAGCCGACGATCAGCATCGTCAGCTGAAAGATCTCGACCAGACTTCGGCGCAGGTTGTCGAGAATCTTCCACCGGGAGATCGCGGACAGGCGGTTCTGCATTCGTCCGTCCGGACCTGGGACCGTTCCCTTTAGCCACCCGAGCAGCTGCCAGTCACCACGGATCCATCGATGCTTCCGGCGCGTAAAGGTCAGATAGCGCGCGGGATAGTCATCATAGACTTCGATGTCGGTCGCGAGGCCGGCGCGCACCCAATTCCCCTCGATCAGGTCATGACTGAGCAGGGTGTTCTCGGGGAATCGCCCGTGCGTAGCTTCCTCAAACGCGTCGACATCGTAGATCCCTTTCCCCGTGAAGCTCCCCTCGCCGTAGAGATCCTGGTACACGTCGGATACCGCTGTCGTGTACGGGTCGACTCCTGGGTGTCCCGAGTGAATCGCGGCGAAATAGGATTTGTGCGCACTAGTGAGCGACACACCAACCCGTGGCTGGACGATTCCGTATCCTTCGGTGACGCGTCCGATTTTCGGATTGTAGTGCGCGCGGTTGAGCGGGTGTGCAATCGTTCCGACGAGA
>Ga0137389_10002293_pt1 | contig 11600 bp, 11 predicted proteins | sample 15con2h14BmetaG_FD_104645 | JGI IMG/M metagenome (GOLD analysis project Ga0137389, IMG submission 104645) | Vadose zone soil microbial communities from Angelo Coast Range Reserve, California, USA - 15con2h1.4B metaG | ecosystem: Environmental > Terrestrial > Soil > Vadose zone > Saprolite...
GTTAGATATCAACATACGGGTTATTCGTGGCAATCCTCTTGATGTGATGGTTGTATCGAACGACCAGCTTGAAGCGATGCAAAAGGAACAATGGAGCAACGTGAGGGCCTACACAGACTTCAATGCCGTGAAATCCGCCACATACCGTCGCACCGGGCAACTTCCTCCGGGCAGCTACTATCTTGTGCTGCGCGACACGTCGCTCGGAATTCTGTCGCAGTCTGCCTCCGACGTTTCAGTCAAAATACAACTGAATCCGTGAAGGAGTCTCAACGTGAAAAAGGCGGCAGCTCTTATTCTAAGCATTCTAGTGTGCACTACTTCCGCATCAGCACAGAAACTCGCCGTAAAAATAATTGACCGGCAGGACAACAACACAGATTACACATACGTCGTGCCCGCACACTGGTTTTCAAATTCAAACACAGATGTAAACTGCGGCGGTAGCGATGCCAAAGCCGCATGCAATTAAGCGCATCGCTTCGAGTGCTTGGCAGGCAAGCACGATCGTCGGGCCTGCCTTTCAATCAAATTGGTGAACTAACTTTGCTGCCTAGCGTACTGTCCAGCAATAGCTAATGGCATCCTAGCTTCTAAATATTGATGTATTATCTTTTGTCCTTTCGAAGCGCGGAGGCAATTCTGATGAGGTGGTCGCCAAATCACAGACTGCTGCTCTTCTACAAGGACGATCTTGTGCAGCAGAAAAGTTTGCTAAGCTCCGCAAGTGCGTCACAAAGCCTAACGATCGAGCTCCACAAGCAGCTCATGAAGTCGCCAGGTCAGCCGCTCCAGGCGTTGATGTTTCCAAACCTTCCGCCAGCCTTACTGTACAACCAGCGGTACAGGACTGAAGTGCCGATTGGATGCTGCGTCTGGGGTTGGTGGCGAAAATCGTGGGAATTGCATGACAAGTTGCTCGCCGCGCTTCAATCGGCGGCGCGTAGTTCCGAGCAGCCACAAGCGCTATTATTTAACCAGTATTCGCGTAGTTTGTACGAGGCTACGATTCACGATATCTATTTCGAGCCGCATCTTACGACGGTGGTAGTGCCGTCCTCTTGGCGAGAGCGGATTCCAGAGTATTACAGCGATACCCCGCACCTCTGCGGTGCTTTCTTTGCTTTAACAATTGCCGGTGAAAAGGACGCGAAGGAAATCCAGAGACTTTTTGTTGATGCCTCTAGCTTTGAGCTCGACGAGAGCGCGGTCAGCACGATCATTCCACCTCCTGAGGATTCGATAGCGACCTGCCGGGCAATGATTGACGGCCCGCCGAGACGCTCAAGGTTGAGGGTCGCCGAAAACACGATTCTGGTTCTCCGTCCCAATAAGCAAAAAGACAATACGATCGCCCTACTTAAGCGTCATGACTTTGCTGATTCCGAGCTTGCGTTTGCTCTGCGGGGAACGGCCTGGCCGGATATTCTCGATGTATTCTCAAATACACAGGTTATGACGTGGGCCAAACTAAAGGACTGCCCAGATGCGATCGCCGAAGTTGGGAGAAAGGCGCGTGAAGCAGATTCACGTTTGACACGGCTAGACTTCGAACTGATGTCTCGCGCATGTGCTTCAGCGCGACTGCGAGAACTCCTGGCGGTTCGCAACGGAGATGGCGCCCGTTTCGGCGCGTTGGGAACGGCCCTGCGAGAATGGGTGACCACACCGGGAGAGCGTGACGCAAGGCGCGCCGCGGCTGGCGTATTCAAGGAAGCCTGGGAGTCGGCTAGAAGCAGATATGAGGTCATTCGCCTGGCCGGCACGTATTTCGATCACCTCCCAGCAATGGAAGCGATCGCCTCGGCCGTTCGCCATGAACTCGGTAAGAAATTCTATCGCGATCACCTGTCGCATAACGTCCGTGCAGCGCTATTGTCGGCAGCTTTGGCAGATCGACTCGGAGATGCGTCTGCTTCGGAACTGAATGAAGTGGTTGTGGCTTTTTTCGCTGGACTGCTTCACGACATTGCCATGCCGGTCACCACGTACCCTGACACGGTCGGAAACCTCGCCCGTGCGTTGGCGGCAGTGCAGGAAGGCACGGAATCTAAACCAATAGTAGCTAGTATACTGGATAGGAAACCACTTAGGCGCAGCTTAGCTTACGTGGCCCTGCTTGCCTCGACACCAAATCTTTCGGATTCACTTAGGCGGGAATTGCTGGCGCCGTGGAAGAATCCGGAACAAGCTTTAGAACACACCGACCGACAATTGCTATTTGAGGAACTCCTATGTGCAGGTTCTGATGAGCATGCGCTTATCAGTGCTGCGCTGCTCTTTGACGCGGCCGTCCGCGGAGCGAGCGATAAAGATTTCGACACAGGTGTTCGGTCCCTACTTAGTCGCATGACTGGGCCAACTGCATCGCTGGAAGGATTGGAACTCGCATCCATAATTCAAAGCATGGCTTTGCATGACAGAAAGCCCGTGGCTGCCTATAGCGGTGTCAATGAGCCGGCGACTGATACTCCGAAGCCTCTGCGTTGGTCCGAATTCCGTTTGCCGATCATTGTTAATGTTGCTGACGAATTTCAGGAGTGGGGCCGGACTGTGGGCGTCATAGAGGGCTTGGGCGCAGTCGACGGTTCCGTCGAGATGGTACCCGGAAGCGTATCTGCCAGTGTTGTCCTCTCTGACGACCCTCGTACGTTCGCATCGGTGCCATTCAGCCTTCTCGAAAGCATGATGGGAAAAATTCGAAGTATCGGAAGAATCGTGTACGACAAGGAAAATCATCCAATCAAGTTCAGGGTGTCAGTCAAGGCTGCGAATCTCGGGGCCTTCAGGCTCTCCTATGCCAGCACCGGCGTCGCAACAAAAGTCATGCTAGAAGACGGTCATGAGTTCATGAGTATGGGCGATAGCGATGTTAAACGAACGAACACAATCATCGGAGATCAGGAATCGGAATTGCTGCGGGTCGTGGTTGATGCCCCCTCGAATCCGGGCCGGGATTATATTTTATTGAATGGCAAGAGAGATTTCCTCGAACAATGCGTAGCCCTGGCCCGGAATCACGCCAGGCTTAGGGAGATAACGCTCGATTCGAAACAAGCTCAAATGACCTTCAGTTGTGATTCCGTGATTCAGGGCTCAATCGAGTCTTACCGCTTCGGCGACATTAGCCCAGACAACAGTGCTCCCAGAGCGCAATATCCCAAGCAAGGAGGTTCGATCGCATTACTTCGGATGACCATTACCGGCTTCACTGCCCCAAGGTCAGATGCTGTGCTTCGTCGGCCGCACATGGGGCCCGCCCCTCACTTCTTGGATTCAGATTGGCGCTTTACCGAACGTACTGCGCGTTCGTTGCTCAACTATGCGCAATCCGAGGCCGACAGAATCGGGGGAGATGTATGCTATTTAGGTTGTCCAACGGTTGCTTTGTGGCACGCGAAATTCAGCTCAAATAAGCGATGGATGCTGCTCGATCGTGGACACTATGCGCTCACTCAATGGCTCCAAGAACGAGCGATTCCCAAAGACCAATTTACGCAATTCGACGTCTTCACCCAGCTAGATAGTAGGTTTACGGAGAAATTCGCCGTTGTGATTGCGGACCCACCTTGGTATGAGGAAGAATACAAGGCTTTTTGGCAGCAGGCGCAAGCTTTGGTGAAGCCGAACGGAATAATAGGAATTACTTATTATCCACCGACGCTAGATCAGCTTAAGCACGAGAAATTCAAGCTTTTGATGAGGTCAGAAAATGCGTTGTACGGCTCAGCCGATGTAGACTACGAAGCTCCGGAATTCGAAACAATCAGTGGACTTCAATCTCAGTTCGAGACCCCCGAGTCAGGTATCTACCGGCGGGGCTTCATGGATTTCTATCAGGCGCCACCAACGAAAAAAACTGTGCAATTTCCCGCTGGTCCAAAACGCAAAGATCCGCTGCCGGTGATCGTGCCGATCGATGGTGTACATTACATGCGTTGTCGGCAATTCCTTGATTCCCCTGAAACGTATCCTATCTCGGTCGAAGGATCGCGCTACGGTGTCGACCATTTGAAAAGTGTCCCTCGTTCCTGCGTTGGATGGACTACCCGAAATTTGATCGTGATGATCGCGAGCACGGGCACAGGCACCGAGATTTCGAGCCTTGCCGAACTCCAGAGATTTGTCGCAGAGAAAGATAGAGATCAGACTGTCGCAAGATTTGAATCCGAGAAAGATAGAGATCAGGTCATTGTACCGAAGTGATAACAATATTTGGATTCCACCGGACGGCTGCCCATCGACCGGGAGACGTTCGATTCCGTACTAGCGTATGAGAACTGCAACGTTTCCAAGCAACGCCCGGGATGTTCCAAGAAAAATCGTCCAAGGCCCACCTTCATATTCTTTCTCTCCGTCCCGGTCGCGGAAGCGAATGAAAACCGGCTGCTCGTCATCAAACTGTAGTGTCATCGGCTCTGCCCGTTCTGTCGCTTGGGTTCTGGTGGCTTCTTGCACAACACAAGATGGGGCTTACCCTCGCGGTCCTTGCCGTAGCCCGACTTTAGTTCCTGCGCGAGGGCGGCAGCCGCGAGCGCCAGAGCCACCGTCACAATCGCGATTGCGATTTTCGTCTTCATGAATTGTCTTTTCGCGCTTCTAAGATTAGTGGGACGTACTTGGCGCGAGTTTGAGCGACGGCCTGCAAAACCGTTTCAAGACTCGGCATGGTACCGGCAGCAACCATGGATTCGGCCTGCCGTCGAAGGTCGGATGGTGTGATTTTCGGTTGTGTTTTTGACTTCATGTGGTTTCCTCAATCGCCCCAGTCTCCAAATTGACTTTGCCCACCAGCAAGAATTTCCAGCCGAGCCCATGCTGCGTGTCGGGCATTCTGGCCGGTGGCGTTTGACAGGTGCGGCCTTCTCCGCATTGCAAGAACTGAAGGTCGCCGAGACCGGCGGAGTCCATCGCGTGATTCTGATACGCGAACCAATCGCTACCGCGCTCACGCATTTGTTGGAGAGCCCCACGATGGTTTGGTCGAATAAGGATTGCAAGAACGCGACTTGCGATTACTCCAACCCGCCATCGTGCGGCTGAAGCAACAAAAAGTTCGCCTCGCGAATATCAGACCAACGACCAAGGGGCCGAAGTTCAATCGGAAGAACTCCCTTCGACAAGGATTCTTTCAAGAGAATCAACGCGCCAAGTTCGAGGTCGAAATGTTCGCGAGGCGTCCTATTTTTCAGCAAGGTTAAACGCCGTCAAGACGCGCAATCTTTTCCTGCCACGTCAGGTCAAGTCAAGCAGTGGCGCTCATCAGCACGGATGGTGCAAATCTTATTGTCCAGACATGGGGTCAGGCGGGGATGTGAGCCCCGCCCAACCTTTCTACACACGCATCAGTGACCCGGGAATAGCAGGGCATAGAGGTGGCGGAGTGCCCACCAATCGAGCATTACCGTAGCTACTAGGGTGTGGATACGGTGTATGACGTTGGTGTCACGAGGCAACAGCTTCGAGACGTACTTCATGCTGGTTTTCCTTTGAGGCAGATTGGCTGCCCCGGAGTGGAGTTGCTTTGTTGCTATTCGACGGCGTGCGTACGGCCCCGGCGTCACTTCTAGTTTGCCTAGCAGTTCAAGTCCCGCACAAGTTACCAAGAAGGCACATTGGTATTCTGTTTTTAAGTCGGATCGCCAGATTCGACAAGTCTTGGTCTCAATGAAGAGACCATGTGGCTGGTTTCCGAAAGCTGTGCTGCCACCATTGGCGCAGAAGAGTCGCGGAGACCGGCAGTTGGCGAGTGGCCGCTTTACAAGAGCCCGGCAGAAAGCCCTAAGCCGGTAAACTCCGTGCCTAGCACTAACTCACATAAGGGTTTGGTGCGTATGGTCCCTCAGCAATCCTGTCTGGTAGTCCCTTCAGAGTCCGGCGGTGGCGGCATGAGCGCCACACCTGCTATAGTTTCGCCCGCAACGCCGTCCATCGCGGGCACGAAAAGAGGTATCGTGCCCAAAAGACGGTTTCAGAAAGGAACGTTTGTAAAACGGGGCGGGAATTGGATAGGAATGTGGCGCGTCGACACTCTGCAACCCGACGGTACCCTAAAACGGGAACAACGCGGCCAGACCTTTCTCGGACTATCCGAGCGAGCAGCACGGGCAGCGTTTCAACCGATCATGGATGCTGTCAACGCCGCAAACCATGCCACTCCGCCAGTGCCCAAGACTTCCGACACGGTATCTAAGGCCGTTTCGGAATGGCAGGAGCACGTGGTTGTGGCGCTCAAACCCAGTACTCGACGTTCAGCGGAATCTCACTTGCGACGGCACATATTGCCCTTGCTAGGCGAGTGCCCGTTGGCGGATTTGACGGTCAAGAAGATGCAGACTTTTGTTACAACTCTCGCGTCGGGACAGAGAACGGCAAAGACAATCGAAAACGTCTTGCTGACTCTCTCTTCGATTCTGAGTTCAGCCCGAAAATGGGGCTATAAGGTACCGACGGTCGCACTCTCTGATTTGTCATTGCCTCGGAAAATGAAAGCACGGCCGAGAGTCTATTCGGCGAGCGAGATGGCACAAATCGTCTCGTCCGCGGATGAACCTCTTGGAACGATCTGTTTTGTCTTGGGTTCCACAGGAATGCGAATAGGCGAAGTACTTGCGCTCCGAATGGAGGATCTGGATTTTCAGCGCAAGCTGATCCATATCCGACATTCGGTTTTTGCGGGTAAGTTGGGTACGCCAAAGAGTGAAACGAGCATGGCATCGCTGCCGATGCCGCTCAACTTGGCGGTGCGCCTCAAGGCCTTTCTGGCTTCAAAGTACCATCGCCAGAATAGCCAGGGGCTTCTATTCGCAAATCGCCGAGGACGCCCATTCTCTGCGAACAAGCTTCGGGAAAAGAGGCTGCGCCCGCTGCTCAGTTCGCTTGGGATTCCTTTGGCGGGCTTCCATGCGTTTCGGCACGGTGTCGCTACAGCGCTGATCGACCAGGGCGCAAGCATCACCACAGTCGGCGCACAACTACGACACAGCGACCCAAAAATCACGCTTGAGCTGTATGCGCACGTTGTTCCTCAATCGCAAAGAGATGCTGTTGAGGGGCTTGCGAGCGCACTCGGTTCAGGCCAATTGCTGACTCAGCAATTCATTGCTGACTCGGTGCCGAGAAAGTCTTTTGTTTCATGAGGTTTGGTAGGGGCGGTGGGGATCGAACCCGCGACCCTTGACTCGTCCGGCTCCATTCAGGTAAGGGCATTTGAATCATCAGGACTTATGGAGCCGGCGATGAGAATCGAACCCATGTCCGAACTCTTAGTTGCAAGCGAATTCAGGCCTATGTTAGGCTCGCAGCTCTTCGCCGCGATGACGTTCATTCCATGGATGAGAACACTAACTCGTTTGTGGTGACCGAACGCCTCCTAGATGGTTCAGAGAAACAAACAATGGAGCGAGTCCTGGCTTACCGGAGTGAGCCACTTGCCGCCGTGTATCTGGAGGCTGACGCAACGGATTGTACAATCGCGTGGCCGGTCATTACCGGGATCAATTTGGCGGAACTCTTCGACGGCTATTACGAATTCGTCGGGGATGCGGAAACATCGATTGAATGGTGGGTAGGAGATAAGTTTTTTGAAAGAAGCCTGAGCCATCGAGAGGAGATTGGCCTCGCTGCACGAGATTTGCGCGAGCAAGAAAAGCGACTCGATGTGCCACTGGATCTAGTGCAGCTCGTGTGCACCGATCTGGTTTTCGAGGTGAATCTCGGCGGCATAGAAGGCCCTGCGCCTGCTACGAGCCTGGCTATTGCGGTCCCATCGGTCAGCGGGAAACTGCTTAGGCTATTTTCGCGCTTTCACAGAAACGAGTTCGTCCGCGCGCGTCCAGATGCGGCGTACTCCGCTCTGAGGGCAATCATCGGAGAGGGATTCCAGAGACTACGGAAAAACTGAAACTGTGGTATCGATTGGTCAAAATCTTGGGCAAACTGGTTAAAATCGTCGGCGCAGCACATGTTTCCCTACGAAGCTCGCCTACCAGCACCGCTGTCAAGGGGCCGTCGGCCCCTGTTGAGATATATGCCGAGAATCGCTCGATGGTCCCGGTGGACCTGCAACTAACAACGCTCTCATCTTCGGATCCTTTGGTCGCAAGTGTGAGCGTTGGTTTTTCGCCGGTGCTGGCAATGCACCTCCCCCGTCGGCCCAGCAAGAGATCCGCGCGAATTCCGGCATCCACCCAGCAGACGGTTGGAAGCTGGCAGCCCATGTCAAAAGGAGCGGCGGAACTAAGGGCGATCGTCATCGCCGCTCCGCCATATGTGGGCAGCGGCGCGCCTACGGAGGATGTCAACGTTACATGACGTGGAAATGGTTCATACTCACGGCGTCCGTAAAGCTTATTTTACTGGTCGCGCCGTTTCTGGATGTAAGTGACGAGTTCAACCTGGCGGGGGACACGCTCGCAGAGGCCAAAGAGTACGCCGCCGTCAGCAGTACCATGTCGATGCTGTTTAGCACTCCAATTCTGCTCGCGCTACAAACTCTCAACCAAACTACACAGATTTGTCGTACTGGGCTTGATCCATTGCATGCGACAGTATTTTTTATAATTTCAGCCGTTGCCCTAGTTGCGATTTATTACGCAGTTCCGATGCATGTTTGGCGAGGGGTTATCCCTCGACTCTTTTGTTTTATCGGGCTGATCGTAGCCGAATGGGCTTTTGCTAGTTGGTTGGTAATGCCTATAGCCAAATGGCTCTGCACGTAAATGCCGCGTGATTCACTCCTTCGTGAACTCGCTTGCTTTGCGATCGTCAAGCTCATAACCCGAGAGTCGTTAGTTCAAATCGAATCCGCTTCCCTACCCTAACGTCTCGGCCAAAACTTCCCGTCAGGCAGCAAGCGATGGCTAAACTCTGTCGCACGCGTGGTGCCCAGCGCGAGCTTGGCATCATCCGCCCGCGCCATTGAAACTGACGCTCTTAGGTCACTAGCGGGCTGCTGCGTTGATAAGTTGTATCGAGCATCGCTTTCAGCCCCTGACGCGCAGGAAGTTCCTTGTAGCACGCCCCGAATAGATTCTCCAAGGGCTGTCTTAACTGTTCAGAAACTTGGGGAGTGTTCCCAACCATCCGATGAACGATCAGGATCATACGCGCCCAGAAGCGCTCGTCCATCCAGTTCCCCCGGGCTTGGGCGTTGATAATGGCATCCCCCAAGGACCCAATCCAAGCTGTCGATCCGGAGCGGGACATGAGTTCAACAACGGCAAGCCAGACGTCTCTGTCGGTCCCTCTTTTCAGGAATTCGCAAAGCTCGTGCTCGAGTGACGGTCCACTCCACTTGAGAACTCCGGCTGGTAAGTCAGCTACCAAAGCTGCGCGGCGCGGCGCAGAGATATCGTGGGAAGCGATTTCCGGCAGGCTGAGGGGAGCCATACCGTCACCCATTGCGGCATGCAGTGCATGAAGAGCGATGCCACTGGCGATGCTAGGTCGGTAGGTTGCAAGAGGACTTTGAGCGTATAGAGATAGCTGAGGTGGCTGACGCTCAGCGCCGGGAGGACTCTCCGTTCGTCTCCGGTAACCAGGTACGGCGGCCGCCAACTTCTTTGCTACGTCTTTAACGACTCCTGGTGGCAACTCGCCAACGGCTTTCTTTAGGTCTTGGCGACGTAAACAGACTGAGCAAGTGATCCGTGCTCTGTCTCTTACTGTGAGAGGGCGAACGGGCATCGAATACAGCTTTGTAAAGCCCGCAGTGAGCCGTTGATCAAAGGCCTCCTCGCACGCTTCGCTTAATCTACTTAATAAAACGGCGCCCGCGATCGAAGCGGCACCTGACGATGAAAGCAGCGCAAGTTCGTCGAGCGTATCCCCGTGTCCAGCCGCGGTATCCGCGACAAGCACTCGCTGTCCCGACAAATCTGGTGCTCCTTTCATTGTGAAATGTCCTGACTTTTGTCGGACGGTCGCAAGACGGACCCCACGTTTCCCGAGATACCGTTCAAAGCCTTCGACAAGACACTTACCGAGCAGTAAGCCCTTGGCTCTCGCGGGAACGAGTACCGTGTCGGGAATCCCGCTACGTTCAAATATCTTTCTGCAGAAGTCTTCGACAACCGTTGGCCCTATGGCCCTGTGTCTCAGGAGACGAGCTGTATCTATGAAACCTAGGTAGTGCCTGCTACCGACAATGCGATGGTGTTCAAATGCGCCCGCCTTATCAACGAATTTCCAGAACTGCCGCGCCGCTGAATCCTGTTCTAGAAACTCTGTTGGACTTCTGGGTTTGAGCTTTTTCACCGTCATTCGGCCGGCAACGGGATTGAATTGCGCTCGCGGCCGGTCGCTCCAGCGCGAAGATTGACTTGGGGCGGCAATGTTTATGGGAACATGGCAGAGAGCCTCAAACGACCCAGACACGCGTTCTCCGGAGTAGTCTGCATCAACGATCGCTATAGCCTTCACTGAAGCCGCGTTCTGTCTCTTCAGTTCTTCAGTGACGCTAGCGATTTGGCTGCCTGTGACGACCACGTCAACAAGCAATATGACGTTGGCACCCGAAGGAACTGCTTCCAGAATGCTTGGGGGATCATACCCTTCGACCGTTACGTGTCTGATACCTCGCGACGGCAGCGCCGAGCGACGTATCACTAACCTTCGAGCAATCGTGGCGAGTGCCCAACTAGTTGATACGAGCGTATCGAAGTTTCGCCCCGTCAGCATTTCATCGAGAACGCGAACAATAGGTGCTAATGTGCTCTCACTTCGACAAATGCGACCCAAATTGATGTGGGTATCGGAATGCAGACCGTTCGGCAAGACGTAATCGCAGTCGGTCTCGATTGCTTCTGCGTCACGGAGGATTTGGCGAGTAATCCATTCACGGATGCTCCGCTCTGTTCTGGGCTGGATCACGTGGTCTTTGGCGGAATTGCCCTTCGGAATTAGGGTCGGTTTATCCTCGACAGGAAATGCAAGTTCGTGCTGGCCTGGCGGGTGAAGGCGCTTTCGGAATCTCTCGATGCGAGCATCCCCGTCCAAACCTTCCCAGACTTGTGCGGCGGCTTTGAAGGCGTCAAGGCGCGAGGAACAGTCCGGGCAAACGGTTAAGTGCTCCTGCACCTGTTTGCCGACAAGAGAAGGAGCGCTGTGTGTTGCATATTCAAGTAATTTGTCGGGGTCAGGATGTGGTGATCGATGGTTGTCCGTCGTGGACCATAGGTCCGAGCGGATATCACCGAGCAAGGCATCTAGAGCCCCGGTCGACAAGGAAGCCTTGCGTTGTGTCATGATTCTCCTTTCCGAGCGGCGGCGATAAGGGGCTTCAACTTAGACCTGATCCGAGTAAGCCGGACCTTTACCGCCGACCCAGATATGAGTAGATGTTTTTCTGCGATTTCCCGGATCGAAAGTCTTTCTTCATAGAATAGCTTCAGTAGTCGCTGCGCATCGGATGACAATTCGCCGATCGCTTCTCGGAGGCGGCACTCGTTTTCCTCGCGCTCGTGACCATCGGCATCTGTTATTACTCCGAGCACTAAATATGTGACATTTATCAATGGGCAGCGTACTGGACGTGGCGTTCGCGAAAATAGTTCTTCACCAACTTGGGCCTAGCCTGTGTGATCCGAAGATAAGAGCGA
>Ga0137389_10002300_pt1 | contig 11586 bp, 10 predicted proteins | sample 15con2h14BmetaG_FD_104645 | JGI IMG/M metagenome (GOLD analysis project Ga0137389, IMG submission 104645) | Vadose zone soil microbial communities from Angelo Coast Range Reserve, California, USA - 15con2h1.4B metaG | ecosystem: Environmental > Terrestrial > Soil > Vadose zone > Saprolite...
CGGGTTCGCGAAGCGTTCCGTGTAGTCGGTGACCAGCTCTCGGCGCCGAGCCAGGGGGTCGGCCGCAGCCGCGAGCTCTCGATGAAACACGATGTTTACGGCGCCCTCCGGACCCATCACCGCAATCTCGGCGGTCGGCCACGCGACGTTGAAGTCGGCCCTGATGTGCTTCGAGCACATGACGCAATAGGCGCCGCCGTATGCCTTGCGCGTGATCACGGTCAGCTTGGGCACGGTCGCCTCGCTGAACGCATAGAGGAGCTTTGCGCCGTGACGGATGATGCCGCCGTATTCCTGCGCAGTGCCCGGCAGGAATCCTGGCACGTCCACGAACGTGATGAGCGGGATGTTGAAGGCGTCGCAGAATCGCACGAAGCGTGCCGCCTTCACGGACGCATTGATGTCTAGCGCGCCCGCCATGACCTTCGGCTGGTTGGCCACCACCCCGACCGGGTGGCCGTCGAGGTGCGCGAACCCCACGACGATGTTCATCGCGAAGAATGGCTGGACCTCGAAAAAATTCCCGCTGTCGAAAACCATGCCGATGACGTCTTTGATGTCATATGGCTCTTTCGGGTTGTCCGGGATGACCGTCGCGAGCCCGGGCGCCGCGCGCTCAGGATCGTCTGTGGCTGATGCCATCGGCGCCGCCTGGTCGAAGCTCTGCGGGATGTACGAGAACAGCCGGCGGACCTGGTCGAAGCACTCGTCCTCAGACTCTGCGAGGAAGTGCGCTACTCCCGACTTGACGTTGTGCACCTCCGCGCCGCCGAGAGAATCGAAGGTCACCTCTTCACCTGTGGTGACGCGAATCACCTCTGGCCCGGTGATGAACATGTAGCCGAGCTCGTGGACCATGAACGTGAAGTCGGTCATCGCCGGCGAATAGACCGCGCCGCCGGTGCATGGCCCGAGGATCAGGCTGAGCTGCGGGACCACGCCACTCGCTTCGACGTTGCGCCAGAAGATTTCGGCATAACCCGCCAGCGAGACCACACCCTCCTGGATGCGAGCTCCGCCAGAGTCGTTGATACCGATGATCGGGATCCGGTTCTTCAACGCAAGGTCCATCACCTTGATGACCTTCTCCGCGAACACCTCGCCCAGCGAGCCGCCGAAGACCGATGCGTCGTGGCTGAAGAGCACCACGTCGCGGCCGTCGATCTTTGCCATCCCTGTCACGACTCCGTCGCCCGGCACCCGCTTCGATTCGAGGCCGAAGCCGTACGCGCGATGGGTAGCGAAGATGTCGATCTCCTCGAACGAGTTGCGGTCCACCAGGCGCGAGATGCGCTCTCGCGCGGTGAGCTTGTGCTTGGCGTGCTGGCGGTTGAAGGCCTCGGCGTCGCCGTGCCCGGCCTCGTACTTGCGCTGCCGGAGCTGGTTGAGCGGGTCGACCTTGTGACCCTTCGGGGTTGGTGGCATCAGCCTCTCTCCAGGAACATCCAACGGTGGCCTTCGAGGTCCTCGACGCGGTAGCGCTTGCCGTCCTGGCTCTCCTCGAGCTCGGAGAGGATGCGAGCGCCGGCCCGCCGCGCCCGCTCGTAGTGCGCCGTTGCATCGGGTACGTACACCAGCACGCCATCGACGATGTACGGCACCGACGACCACTTGGCAGCCTGCTCGCAGTGTTCGCGGTGCTGCTTCGGGCCTTCGTAGTCGGGGCTTGGCGTCGCGAGCATGATCAATCCGGTCCCGGTCTCCATCTCGCCGTGGCTCAAGCGGCCGTCTTTGGTGGTCATCCGCGCACGTTCTTTGAACCCAAACGCGTCCGCCAGCCAGTCCATGGCTTTGGGGCCATCCTGGTAGGCGATCATCGGGATCACGTCGGGGTACTCGGGCATCTGGTCCTCCTCGCTCAAGCCGCCTCCGGCGGCTGATATTCGCCCCAAACCTGACGCAGCACCGTGCAGCATTCCCCGATCGTGATGTATTCGGCGAGGGCGGCTTTCAGCGGCGGCATCAGATTGTCCGCCCCGCGCGCCGCGCGTTCGACATCGGCGAGGCGGCGAGCTACGGCCCTCTCATCGCGACGGCCGCGCAGCTTCTTCAAAGCGCGCGCTTGCGCAGCCTGGTGGCGCGGCCCGACCTTCATGATCTGGACCTTGTCCTGGGCGTCGTTGGTGTATCGGTTGACGCCGACGACCACGCGCTCACCCGCCTCGACCCGGGCCTGAAAGCGGTACGCGCTGTCCGCAATCCGGCGCTGCGTCCATCCCGTCTCGATGCACCGCACCGCGCCGCCTCGTTCGTCGATCTCGGCCATGATCGCGAGCGCTTCCTCCTCCACTTGATCAGTGAGGCTTTCGACGTAGTACGAACCTCCCAACGGATCGGCGACCTGTGGCACGGCCGTCTCATGGCCGATCACCTGCTGCGTGCGCAGCGCCAGCTCGGCTGCGTTCTCTGAAGGCAAGCCGAGCGCTTCGTCGTATGCGTTGGTATGCAGCGACTGCGTGCCTCCGAGCACCGCGCTCATCGCCTCCAGCGTCGTGCGCACGACATTGTTGAGCGGCTGCTGGGCGGTCAGCGTGACGCCACCCGTCTGGGTGTGAAACCGCAGCGCCAGCGATCGCTCGTCGAGGGCACCAAACCGATCCCGCATGACACGCGCCCACAGGCGGCGCGCGGCGCGAAACTTCGCGACCTCTTCGAAAAAGTCCATGTGCGCCGCGAAGAAGAACGAGATTCGTGGCGCGAAATCATCGACGGTGAGGCCCGCCGCGAGTGCCGCCTCGACGTAGGCGATGGCGTGGCTGAGGGTCAAGGCGATCTCCTCAGCAGCGGTGGAGCCGGCCTCGCGGATGTGATAGCCGGAGATAGAGATCGTGTTCCAGTTAGGCAGGTTGTCCTGGCAATACGCAAATAGATCGGTCACCAGTCGCATCGAAGGCGACGGCGGAAAGATGTACGTGCCGCGCGCCGCGTACTCCTTGAGGATGTCGTTCTGCACCGTGCCCGTGATCTTCTCCGGCGGGGTGCCTTGCTTTTCCGCCACCAGCTGGTAGAGGAGCAGGAGCATCGCGGCGGTGGCGTTGATCGTCATCGAGGTCGAGACCTTGTCCAGCGGAATGCCCTTGAACAGAATCTCCATGTCCTCGAGTGAATCGATCGCGACGCCTACCTTCCCCACCTCGCCGTTTGCCATCGGGTCGTCCGAGTCGTAGCCGATCTGGGTGGGCAGGTCGAACGCCACAGAGAGGCCGGTCTGGCCCTGCTTCAAAAGGAACTGATAGCGCTTGTTGGATTCTGCCGCGGTCCCGAATCCTGCGTACTGGCGCATCGTCCAGAGCCGGCCGCGGTACATGTCCTTGTGGATGCCGCGCGTGAACGGGAACGAACCCGGAGGCGGTTCGTCGGCGCGCCTATCCTCGGCCGTGTAGACCGGCTTGAGGCGAAGGCCCGAGTCGTTGGGGATGTCGCTCACGTTTCCACGAGCTCTGTGAGCACGCCACCCAGGCTTTTCGGATGCACGAATGCGATGAGCGAACCGTGCATCCCCATCCGCGGCTCCGAATCGATGAGCTCGAGGCCGGCGGCACGCGCATCAGCCAGCGCGCCTGCGATGTCGGTCACGCCGTAGGCGACGTGATGAAGGCCTGGTCCGCGGTTGGCGAGGAACTTGCCAACCGGCGAATCCGGCCTCGTCGCGCTCATGAGCTCGACTTCGCCGTCGCCTGTGCGGAGGAACGCCGCTTCGATTCCATCCTTCTCGTTCAGCGCCCGGTGGACCAGCTCGGCGCCCAGGGATGTCCGGTAGAGCTCGATCGACTCGTCGAGATTCGCCACTGCGATCCCGACGTGGTGGACGCGAGTCAGCATCGATCTAATTCTGGGTCTTCGGGTACCGGTACCAGCCCTCGCCCGTCTTCCGGCCCAGCTTGCCGGCCTTCACTTTCGCCTCCAGCTGTGCCGAAGGCCGGTACCGCTGGTCGCCCGTCGTCTTGAACATATGGAGCCGGGCGTTGTACGTGACGTCGAGCCCGCTGAAGTCGCCCAGCCGGAACGGACCCATCGGCCAGTTGAGGCCCTTCTCGACAGCGATGTCGATGTCCTCGAATCCGGCCACGCCGGCGTCGAGCAGGCGGTAGGCCTCCTGGGTGGCGGCATGGAGGATTCGGTTGACGATGAACCCGTCGATCTCCTTGTTGAGAAGCACGGGCGTCCTGCCCATCTCGCGCGCCATGGTCATGGCCCGCTCGACTGTTTCGTCCGACGTCTCGGGTCCCCGCACCACCTCGACCAGGTCCATGACCAGCACCGGGTAGAAGAAGTGCATGTTGACGCACCGCTCAGGCAGCAAGGTGGCGCCGGCGATCTTGCTGATGCCCATGGTCGACGAGTTGCTGGCGAGGACTGCGCGCTCCGGTGCGAGCCGGTCGAGCTCGGCGAAGATCGCCCGCTTGATGCCGAGGTCCTCGAACACCGCTTCGATGACGAAATCCGCCTCATCGGCGGCTTCGGCAAGGTCCGTGGTCATGCGCACACGGTCGAGCGCGGTTTCGGCATCGGCCTTCCTGAGCTTTCCCTTCTCCACGCGGCGCAACACGTGGCCGCGATTGGACGCGGCCGCCTTTTTCAGCTGCTCTTCGCTCTGGTCGTGAAGCAACACATCGAGGCCGTGCAGCGCGGCCTGCTGCGCGATCTGCGCGCCCATTGAACCCGCTCCGATCACGGCGAGTCGCAGATTCGTCACTGAACGGAAAAGAGTCGCGTCACAGCGTTGAGGGTCATGACGTTTGGAAGCAGGCCGTCGATCCTCAGCTTGCCCCGCATCAGCTTCGCCGCGACGCCCCTACCAACGCTGTCGTAATAAACGGGCAGGCCGAGCGGCCCGATCTTGAGATTGCTCAAGCTCATCACCGTCTCGGCGTCTGTGCGGATGGTTAGAGTGCGTCGCGACTTTAGGCCGTTGTGGACGATGAGCCTGCCGCCTTTGAAGTCCAGGGTCACCGCCTCGTCGATGTCGGTAACGGCGATGCCGACGCGCGCAACCAAGGATTCGAAATCACGCGCCTTCTTGGGCCGGGTGCGGACGTTGGCCTCGATCAGCCCACCAAGCATGGATGCGAATGCGCTCGGCTCATCATCCGCGTACAAGACCAGCGCGCGGCTGTCGACGTCGAGCTTTACTTTCCGTCGGGCCATTCAACCGAGACCCGAGTCGTGCACTCCGTCATCTCCTGAGACGCTTTCGTATAGCGCACGATGGTAGGCAGATCACCTTTCAGCTTGAGCTTGCCCTGCAGCATGCCCCTGGTCGCGTCGAGCTGCCCGGTGGCGACTTCCTTCCAGCGCGAATAGGGCGCAGTGATGACGAAGTCGCACTTCTGCGCGTCGGCGGCTGGGCCGACGGTTACGTCGCGCGCCTCACCGTCGTAGAGGTCCATCACGATTCCCTTTGACTCTGGAAAGCTCTTGTCCGGCTCGGCTTCGACAACGAGCCCTACGGTCCACTTCCAGCCCTTGGCCGCGGTTTTGTAAATGCTCGACCGGTTGACCTCGTCTTTGAACTCCTTGGCCCACTCGTTCGAGAACGCCTTGACCGCCATGTCACCCCTCCTCAACCAATCGGAATCGAATCCAAGCTAGCTTAGTCCTGGGCCGCGCAGGTCGCCTGACCTCGGCGATAGTTCTGGGCACGCCGAAGACTACCGCGCGACACTATGCAAGTGATCCGCGAAGCGATCGAAGCGGACCTCGTTCCCATGCTCGATCTGGCGGAAGCTCGACGTGAGCAATACGCCTTCTACCACCCGCTGTTCCATCGGCCGGCTCACGGTGCGCGAGATCTTCAAGGTCCCTTCTTCTCGAAGCTCATGGCAAACGAAGACTTTGACGTCCTCGTCTCCGAAACGGCAGGGCGAGTCGATGGCTTTCTGATCGGACATGTCGTGCCCGCTCCGCCGGTTTATGACCCTGGTGGACTGACGTGCGTGATTGACGACTTTGTCGTGGCCGGCGCTGACACCTGGGCGCGAGGTGGACGGGCTCTTTTGGAAGAGATGAAGGCACGCGCGCGTGCGCGCGGAGCCGTTCAGGTCATCGTCGTCACCGCTCCCCAGGACAATCCGAAACGAGACATGCTGGAGGATGCCGGACTAAGCGTCGTATCTGAATGGTTGGCGGGTAACACTTAGCGTCCAAAAGGTTCGTCGCTAGCTACGATCTCGGCGTGGGCCTGCAGGCTCAGCCTCACTACGAACCATTCACGGCGCGGGACGCGAGGTTGAAGCGTAAGGGGGATCAAAATCCCCCTTACGGAAACCCCCTCTCCCTGCGACGATTGGCAGATTCTTGAAACAAGGGCACGGCCGGGCGTAGCCCGGCCGTCCATGCCACGCGAGAGTTCTGCGAAAGCAGGTTGCAAACGAAGAAGTTGACCGCCGAGCCGTTCTATGAGCCACTCTCGGCGCGGGACGCGTGGTTCCTCTATGCGGAACGGCCGCAGACGCCACTCGACATCGGCACGGTCTACGTGTTCGAGGGCGAATCGCAGCTCCCGGGCGGGCGCGGTGCCTTGGGCGTGGAGCAGACCGTGAAGGAACGGATCCACCTCGTGCCGCGATATCGCCAGCGCATCCACCGGGTGCCGCTGAACCTCGCCCATCCGGTTTGGGTGGACGACCCCCATTTCGACCTTGGCGCGCACGTGCGCCGCGAGGTGCTCGCGCCTCCTGGCGACGGCGCCACGCTCCGCAAGCTGGTGATGCGGATCCTCGCGCGCCCGCTCGACATGCGACGGCCGCTGTGGGAGATGACGATCGTCACCGGGCTTCACGGGGGGCGGGTGGTGATCGTCAACCGCGCCCATCACGCGATGGTCGACGGCGTGTCCACTGTCGACATCCTCACGCTGCTGCTCGACACGAGTCCCGAGGGCTACACGCCTGAGCCGCCGGCGGAGGAATGGACGCCGCGCCCCGAGCCGACCAACTGGCAGCTCATCCGGCCCATGCTGTGGAACTTCAGCTCGACGATGAAGTCAGAGCGCTCGCGAGTGCCGGCCATCTGGAACACGACCCATCTGCCCTGGACAGGCCTCCTCAACGTTGGCCGGAAGATGTTCACCCCGCGTCCCGACCTCTTCTTCAATCGCAAGATCGGTCCGCAGCGCACGGGTCGTGGGCTGAAGGTGCCTCTGTCGGCATTCAAAGCCTTGAAGGACCGGTTTGGTTGCACCGTGAACGACGCGGTCCTCGCTGTGGTGTCGGAGGGACTGCACCGATGGTTCAAGAGCCGCGGCGAGGCGGTGCCCGAGAAGGTGCGTGTGTTCTGTCCGGTGAGCGTTCGCGGAGACGAGTCGCGAGGCCGTATCGGCAACCAGATCAGCGGCATGGTGCTCGAGCTGCCGACGGGCGAAATGGCCATGGAGGAGCGTCTGCGCAAAATCAAGGTCACTACCGGCGACCTCAAGCGCACGCGCCAGGCGATCGCCGCGGACACCCTTGTGGGACTGGCCGATTGGGCGCCGCCCACCCTGCTTGTGCTGGCGGGCCGCCTCATGTCCAACCCACAAGCAGGCGCGAACATCAACGTGACCAACATCCCTGGACCGCAGTTCCCGCTCTACTCAGGCGGCGCGGAGCTGCTTGAGGTGTGGCCCTTTGCGCCGCTTTATCCGTCGATGGGGCTCGGCGTCGCGATCGTCTCTTACAACGGCGAAACGTACTTCGGGCTGACCGCCGACCCTGGCATCGTCCCTGACGTCGAAGAGTTCACCGCGCGGCTCCGCGACGCCGCGGCGGAATGCGCTGCTTTAGCAAAGATATAAGGGAAAACCCGGATGGTTTTCCCTTATCGCCGGGCGCTACGCGCGCGGCTGATCCCATTCCGGTATACGGATGGGATTTATCCGAATGTTTTCTCCTGTCAACGATTGGGAGTGGAGAGGACAAAGCTCGGCCGGGTTAAACCCGGCCGACCAGGCCACGATGGTTGTCGAAGTTATTCGATGGTAAAGCGCATCGTGTTCTGGCCGATGGCGATGAGGTCGCCGTCGGACAGCTGCTTCTCGATCACCGGCTCTCCATTGACCAGCGTCCCGTTGGTGCTGCCCAGGTCGCTGATCCAGAACACTCCGGCCCGCACCTCGATGCGGCCATGCCGGCCGGAGGTGGCGGGATCGCTCACGACGACGTCGTTGTCCGGCGCGCGTCCAACGGTGACCATCTGACTCGGTAGCGCAACGATCCTGCCCGCGAAGGGTCCGCTCTCGAAGCTCAATTTGGCGGCGAACGACTCGCCGGCGGCGATCGCCTCCGGCGGCATCGCGGACAGCGATACCGTCCGCTTGCTCTCCGCGGGTATGTCCGCGGGTTGCCACGCCGGGATGATCGAGGTCGCGGGCTCGCCGGAATCGGTTTGCTCGCCGTTGTCCTGCAAGCCGGGAATCGATGATGCCGTCGGCCACCTGAGCATCGTCGAGGTCACACACGGCGCGGACGGTTCTGGTTCTGGCTATGGCGCCTCAGCCATAGGCTCTGGCTCCTGCGCCGATGCTACCGGTTCTGGTTCGGGCGCTTCCTCCACCGGCTCCGGCTCCTGTGCCTCTGCCATCGGCTCAGGCTCCGGCGCTTCCTCTACGGCCTCCGCTTCCGACGATGCGGCCTCGATAACAGCCGGTTCCGGTTCCACAGGAGGAGGCTCTGGCGGCGCCTCGGCACTGGCCTGAGGCGGCGCTTCGGCAACCGGCTCGGCATAGACAGGCTCCGGCTCTGGGAAAACAGGCAGGATGCCGGAGATCGGAGCTTCCGCTTCTGCCGAAGGTTCGGCTGGCGCAGCCGCTTCGGCTGCCGGCTCGGCCTCGAAGGGAGCGACCTCTGCGACAGGTTCCGGCACGGGCGGCTCAGAGACAGGCTCGGGCTCAGGCTCGACCGGCGGGGCTTCCGTGTCGGTAGGCAGGGTCTCCAGCACAGTAGTGGGCGTGAACTCGTCCGACTGCGGCTCCTGGGAGACTCGCATGGTCTCCAGCACGGCGGTCTGAGCCACCGCAGCGACGGGTTTCTCTGCCTCAGCGTGCTGGACGGGCAACACCTGTGTCTCTGCCTCGGCGGCCTTCTCCACCGAGTGAGTGCCCAAGAAGCGCTCGTACCAAGAGGCGATGCGATTCAGTCGCTCGACGCGCCGGTCGGGACGGCCGCTGCGCGAGAGGTCGTGCGATTCCTCGGGGAAGCGAACCATCTCAACCGTCTTGCCGAGGAAGCGCATGGCGCCGAAGAGCTCTTCGGACTGCGAGATGGCGCATCGCAAGTCCATCTCTCCACAGCTGAGCAGCAGCGGTGTCTGCATGTTCTGCACGTAGCGGATAGGCGATCGCCTCCACAGCTCGTCAAGGTCGGGCCATGGCGGCGGCCCGAGCTCCAATGCACCCCAAAGAACGATGTCGTGCTGGGCGTATTCGCTGACCAGGTTGGAAATCGATCGCATCGACACCGCAGCCGCGAACCGGTTGGTCTGGCCGATCACCCAGTTCGTCATGTAGCCGCCATAAGAGCCACCGCCGATTCCCATGCGGCCCACATCCACGCTGTCAGTCCGCTCGATCGCCTGGTCGAGCGCGGTCATGAGATCGATGTAGTCCTTGCCGCCCCAGTCGCGAACGACCTGGCGCCGGAAATGCTCGCCGTACCCATCCGACCCACGCGGGTTGACATACAGCACCACGTAGCCCATACCGGCCAGGATCTGCAGCTCGTGGAAGAACGCCCACCCGTACTGTCCGTGCGGGCCTCCGTGAACCTCCAAAACGAGGGGATACTTGCGACCCGGATCGAAGTTTTCGGGCCGAAGGATCCAGCCCTCGATGACCCAGCCATCCGGTGCAGTGAAGGATTGACGCTCGGGATGCGCGACATAGCAGTCGCGAAGCCATGGGTTCAAGTCCGTAATGCGCGCTTCGGCACCCTGCATGGACATGTACAGCTCGCCGGGGTTGGTGACATCCGACGCGCAAAAGGCGACGACGCCAGACGCGACATCGAAGTCGTACACCCGACGCTGGCCGCCGACCTCGGGCCGGACATTGCCTTCGAGGTCGCTCGAGTGGACACCGGTCACTCCGGGCCCGCTGGATGGGAAGTAAACGCGATCGCCTTCGGCCGACCATGCGATGCGCGTGGCGTGGCCCGCGCGCATGTCGGTGATGATGCCGTCGTTGACCGCCTGGTCCACTCCGATCGTCAGGCACCGCTGGTCGCCACCACCTGACGGCACGATCCAGAGTCGCTCGATCAGCCCCGCCTCGAGTCCGTTCGGGGAGATGAAGGCGATCAGGTCACCGCGCGGAGACCAAACGGGCGAGGCGAGATAGAAGCCGCCCGCGAGCTTGGATCGCTTTCCCGCCAGGTCGACCACGTATAGGTTGAGAGCCCTCTGCAGGTCGGCGTTCGGTTCGGCATTGCCGGCGACAACGAGCTTGGCGCCGTCCGGCGACCAGTCGAAGCCGCTCACATCCCAGGCACCATTCGTGAGCTGTGTAACGTCGCCGCCCGCCGCAGACACTACGAACAAATGGTGGTAGCGCCCGTCGACAAACCCCTGGCCGTCGTGCTTGTAGTCGAGGCGGCGGGCTATGCGCGCAACCGGCGCCCGGCGAAGTTGCTCCTTGCTGTCGGGGGGCCGTGGGTCGTCCACGACCGCGTTGGGATCGCTCACGACTGTGCCGATGAAGGCGATATGCCGTCCATCCGGAGACCAGATCGGGCCAGTCGCGCCCTCAGGCAAGAAGGTGATCTGGTGCGCGTCGCCGGTGCTCGCCATATCCAGCACGAAGACCTGGTCGACAGGGCCGCGCCGGCTGAGAAAGGCGATCTGCCGGCCGTCGGGAGACCATTCCGGGGAGTGATCGCGTCGGGGGCCGGCGGTGGCGTCCACCGGCTCCGGCTCGAGCAGACCGCGGACCACGATCCGGCTGCGATTCTGGCGCGCGTCCTCGTCCGCCCAGCTCACCTGGTACGCGACGCGCTCACCGTCTGGGCTGAGTCGGACGTGGTCGATCCAGCGAAACCGGTAGAGATCTTCGGCAACTATCGGAGCGGGCATCCGGTAAGCCGATTTAAGCAGTAAAGCGCGGCCGTGTGCGCCCGTCTAGTTCAAGCCGCCGTATCTTCAGCGAGTAACTAAACACATATGACAACCGAAAGCTGGCGGCCCGCCGCGTTTCGCGGCTTCGCCTGGGGCGCTCTGGCCGGGCTCGCCCTGGTGGCGCTGATGTATCTCTCCAGCCTGTTTCTGGGTCTGCGGCCGCTTCCCCAGACGCTCAGTGGGCCGCTCCTCGCCCTGATGCCTGGGTTCGTTTTCGGCTTCCTGATCGACACCCTGCAGCACGCGGGCAAGGTGGTCGAGGAATTCGGGCTGATCGTCGCGATGGTCGCCGGCCTCGGCGTCCTCGGCGCCGCTTGGGCCGTCACCAGCAGGCGGTGGCAGTTTGGGCAGTCGGCGCTCGTATTCGCGGCCGTCGGATGGCTGGTCGTGGTCGTGCTGCTCCTGCCGGTGTCCGGCGACGGATTCCTGGGCCTCAACGATGGCCCGACAACGCCGCTGAACTGGGGGGTGCTGTTCGCGGTCTACGGTTCCATACTGCAA
>Ga0137389_10002307_pt1 | contig 11566 bp, 7 predicted proteins | sample 15con2h14BmetaG_FD_104645 | JGI IMG/M metagenome (GOLD analysis project Ga0137389, IMG submission 104645) | Vadose zone soil microbial communities from Angelo Coast Range Reserve, California, USA - 15con2h1.4B metaG | ecosystem: Environmental > Terrestrial > Soil > Vadose zone > Saprolite...
CGGGCCGGAATCGACGTCGACGAAGGGATCGCGGAAGCCCCCGATGCGCGGATGGCCTACGTCACTCCGGCGCGGCAGTCGCCGCTCGGAGCAACGCTGTCGCTCGAACGGCGCGTGAGGTTGCTCGAGTGGGCCCGCCGGAACGACGCCTGGGTCTTCGAGGACGACTACGACAGCGAGTTCCGCTACGAAGGGCGCCCGCTGCCGGCGCTGCAAGGCCTCGATCGCCACGGCGTCGTCATCTATATCGGGACCTTCACCAAGACGATGTTCCCCGGCATCCGCCTGGCCTGCGCGGTGTTGCCGGATGCGCTGGTGGACCCTTTCGCCTCAGCGCTTTCACTGGTGTCGCGTCACGTGCCGCTGCTGCCCCAGCTCGCTCTGAACGACTTCATCGCCGAGGGACACTTCGGCCGCCATCTGCGGCGGATGCGAATGCTTTACGCGGAGAGGCGAGAAGCGCTGCTCGAAGCATTGCAATCCGAGCTCGCGGAGCAGGTCGAAATCGTGGGCTCGAGCGCGGGGCTCGAGGTGGTCGCGCGGCTGCGCGCGGGAGTGAACGACCGCGCGGTAACAAAGATCGCGCTGGAATTGGAGCTGGAGATGATTCCCCTCTCCCGATACGCCCTCCGACCTCTCCAGCGCGGGGGCCTGGTGCTCGGCTTCGGCGCCGTTTCGGCCGCGCGCAGCCGCCGCGCCGTCCCCCTGCTCCGCCGCGCCATCGAGCAAGTGCGCCCGCGCACCCTGGGACTTGGACCAATCATAAATCGATAGATTGGACCTTCCCGCCGGACCAACTTGGGCGCATTAGTTTGCCGGTATGATCTTCGCGATAGACGATCAACTGGACGAGCTCCCATCGTCCGACCGGACCGACCAGATGCTCGTCGAATATACCAGACAGGGATCCCACGCGGCCTTCGCCGTGCTGATGGGCCGCTACGGCGACGCGGTCTACAGCATCGTGCGGAACATGTGCGCCACCTCGAGCGAAGCAGAGGAGCTGACTCGTCAGACCTTCGTCACCGCTTGCCGCGAGATTGCCTCGATCGGGCGCAATGTCAGCCTGAGAACCTGGCTCTGCGGAACCGCAATCAAGACAGTCCTGGCGCAACGGCAGCGCGGCGGACGTACCGTGGCGAGGAGCTCGCTGGAACCGCTTCCGGTGCGATGCGATCGATCCGGCCGCTTGATCCCGCCCGCCGGAAAATGGCGCGACCTCGGCGACTCTGCTCTTCAGGGCAGCGACCTCACCGGCCTGCTTCGCGAGGCGCTCGAGCACATCGACGACGGCGTTCGGGCGGCTTTCGTCCTTTGCGATCTCGCGGAGCTGTCGGCGAGGGAGGCTGCCACCCTCCTGCAAACTTCCCCTCGGGAAATCCATCGACGCGTCCATCGCGCACGGTTGATGCTGATCAGCGTGCTCGACGGATTCTTCAAGAGTCGCAGCGAAAACAAAACGCGTGCGCGCGTCCTCGCGCCGCGGCGGAACCGCCCGCTCTAGCATTCGACGCGGGCGCCAACTTTCAAAGAATTACTTTCCGGAGGATGAAATGAATCGTCGACAATTCGTTGGATTGGGTACCGGCGCGATCGCCGCCGGCGTGCTTGACGCGTGTGCCGCGCGCATCGCCGGGCCGCGGCCGTTGACGGCGCCATCGACGCCGATCGATGCGGCCACCTTCCACGCCGCGCGCCGGTTTGCCGACACGAGATCCGGGAGGATCGCCTACGTCGAGCGTGGGTCGGGCGAGGCGGCGCTGTTCCTCCACGGCTACCCCCTGAACGGCTTTCAATGGCGCGGCGCACTCGAGCGACTGTCGGCGCATCGACGGTGCATCGCGGCGGACTTCATGGGGCTTGGGTATTCTGAAATTCCGGAGAGCCAGAGTGTGGCGCCGGACGCTCAGGTGGCGATGCTCGCGGAGCTGCTCGACCGACTGTCGGTCGCCACGGTGGACCTCGTCGCCAACGACAGCGGGGGATTGGTCGCGCAGCTATTCGTGACGCGGTATCCAGCGCGCGTCCGTACGCTGCTCCTGACCAACTGCGACGCGCCCGACGACAGCCCGCCGCCGTCGTTCCTTCCCTTCATCGCAGCAGCGCACGCCGGCACCCTCGCCGAGGGGGTCAACCGCCAACTGACGAACAAGGCACTGGCGCGATCTCCCAAAGGCATCGGCGGACAGGCTTACACCGATCCAACGCATCCGACCGACGAAGCCATCGACTGCTACTTCACGCCGTTGGTCAGCTCGCCGCTCCGCAAGGCTCAGTTTCATGGATACACGATCGCGCTGGAGCGAAACCCGCTCGCGGGGATCGAGCCGGCGCTCCGACGCTGTGCGGTGCCGACGCGGATCGTGTGGGGCACCGGTGACACGATCTTCGCCCCCTCCAGCCCCGACTGGCTCGACCACGCCTTCGCGCATTCGCGCGGCGTGCGTCGCGTCGAAGGGGCGAAGCTGTTTTTCCCGGAAGAGATGCCGGATCTGATCGCCGAGGAAGCGCGGCGGTTGTGGGGTGTGGCGTAGGTCGCAGCAGCAGTAAGACTCGACCTCAGCCTTTGAGGGCCGCGCCGGGGCGAATGCGGCCAACGCGTCGGGCGACGCCCGCACGCTCCATGACCGAAAGAACCGTTTCCGCGTCGCGATAGGGAGGTCGAGCGAACGCGCCACAACGCCCCGCTGCGCGAGCCCATCTTTGATCTCGCGGGCGTCCAGCTCGTGGGGCAGCAGCGCCAGGGGCCCTCTTTGGTCGCTGCCCACCGTGATCGCCCGTTCCAGCTCATCGAGGAGCTTTGGCAGACGAGGGGTGAGCTCATCCTCGCTGAGCGGCGAGGTCAGCAGGCGCAGGCCGCAGTTGATGTCCGGGCCAATCGCCGCGGGAGCCAGCGATCCCTCGGGGTTGCGCATCGCGGCGGCCGAGCCCGAGGGCGCATCGCCTTCGCTGAGATTTGGAAGAGCAACGACCTGAGCAGCGATGCCGGGTCGGCGTTCATCAACGAGGCGCTTACCGATGAACCGGCACACGGCAATGCGGAGGCGAGCATCGCAGCGAAGACGGTTTGTCTTGGCCAGCCCGCTTCGATCTGTTTCAACATATGAAATGATTGCTTTGCATCCTAAAATATGATTGTTGTCCGCACAGGGAGGGTAAAATGTGTCCGTCGACAATATCGTTCGGGCCCTTTCAAAGCCGTCTTCATCATTTCTACGCGCTCATTGTTCTTGTTGCGGCGTGTAATCCCTATTCCTCTCAGCAACGCGAGTTCAACGCGGGTTCGGTTGACGCGGCTAACTTTGCCGCTCCCTACAAGGGTGCGAATGGGGACCCCAACGTGAACGGGTACGTGTCCGGCCGCGGAACATTCACCGAGATTCGGGCTTACATCAATCACCAGCCTCGAGGGTACTACTCCTTCCCTTTTACATCCGGCCAATCGCAGCAGGGGAGAGACCCCCTCTTGCTTTATCGAGATCTCACGGTGGTCAACTTGGATTCCGTGGGGAGTAGAAGGCCGTACGCACCCAACGCCTATGTGTTCGATCCGGCGCCGCCCAGTCCCTTTCCGGAAACTCCGAAATGCACCCCGCCAGCCAATTACCAGTACGACGAGGAACGAGACGATGTTCGCCTCGACGAGCAAAGCAACATCTTCACTTTGTTGCCAATCGCAACCGAAGTGCCGGGCCAGGCTTCCAGGTTTGACTATGTCCCTGTCGTTGGCGAGATCGCGGTAAGCGCGGCCGGTCAGCCGTGCCAAAGTCTCAAGAGTGAGCGGACTCTGAATAGCGTCTTGGGTACCCCTGCCTTCACCAACAACTATCTCCTTTGGGCAATCATCGATCCGTCCGCCGGAGTCTATCGGGTTGGCGAGGTGGGGTCGCTGACGGACCGCTACCTAGCTGACGGAACGCCAAATCCTCGGTACTCGAGAGGCCAGACCGTCCAGAAGTGGGGTTGGTTTGGACAGTACTACCTCGCATACATCGACGGCGGCTACATCCCTACGCAGCCGGTTACGGTCCCCGTGCCAGTGGGCAATCGGACACTGCAAGTACAGACAGCCAAAATGGCAACGCAGAGTCTGTACGTGCCGGACAGGGTTCTCATGGACGGACCCTCGTGTGGGAGCGCGGGCACGGTTTGCCCAGCGGGTCAGGTCTGCGCGAGCGACCGGTGTCAGACCTGCACGGCCAGTGGAGCTCGGGCCTGTCCGTCGGGGTTTCAGTGTGGAACAAGCGCCCCGGTTTTGAATTTGTGCAATGCAACCGCAGCGTCCGGCACGGGAGGCGATGTGCTGGAATTCGCGCGGCGCGATTCCGATCGTTATTCACCTGTCTGCGAAGTTCGCGTGTACAACGCTGGACGCCCTGCCACGCAGCCGCCGAAGTCGGTGAGTGAACTGCCCCAAAGCGCAGAGGATGTTCGTGCTCTCGACCCCACCGCCGACACAAATCCACGCTATGGCTCCCCCCGGTACTTTTACTGCCCCCAAGTCGATTAGGTGGAATTCGCCATGCACGTTCAATCAAGAATTCGAATGGGGCTGGCCGTGGTTCTCCTTGTGTGCGTACCCAACGCGCCCCCTGCATACGGTGCGGGTGAGCAAGAGGGACAGATTCGCGGCCGAGTCGTGGAAGCCGCTACCGATCTTCCGGTGCCCGGCGGAACCGTGACGACAACGTCTCCTAATCTTGGAGCTGCACGGAGCGTCACCACTGACGACAACGGAGAGTTTCTGATTCCCAATCTTCCCATCGGGCACTACACCGTGACGATCAGCTACCCCGGTGTCAAACCCGTTACCCGCGCCGTCCTGGTCGACCCGGGTGTCACTTCGCCGCTCGAGATCAAATGGTCCGCGGAAATGGCTGAAGTCGAGACCACCACGGTAATCGAGGAACTGCCGGTAACCAATCCCGACTCGAGCCAAACGGGAGCAGTAGTGTCCTACGACCAGCAGAAGTACATTCCCGGTAGTCGGGATTTCCGTTCACTGGTAGAGGAAGTCCCCGCCGTCCGGATGGGCGTTAGAAGTCCCGTGATCAACGGGGGACGTGAGACTGATAACCGCTATCTGGTGGATGGACTGGAGACCACCGATCCCATTGAGCGCTCAATGTTTAGGCAGCGGATCTCCGTGGAGAGCGTGCAAGCGGAACAGGTCATCACCGGAGGCTTCAGCGCCGAGTACAATTCAATGGGCGGGGTGATCAACACCATTACTAAAGAGGGCTCCGATGAATGGCATGGCGGCGCCTCCGTCCTTGTAACCAACTCCGCCTTGAGTGGCCGCACCCCACAAGGCCCCCAGCCCAACGAGTACGACCAGCCTTTCAATCGCAATCCGGTCGCCTCAAGCTATTCCCATTATGATACAGTCTGGCTAGGTGGGCCGATCCTCAAGCACCAACTTTGGTTTCACCTTACGTTCGAGTACCGGTACGAACAGATCGCCAGGTTGCAGGGTCCACCGATCAACTATCCGAAGGTGCCACAGTACAACTACTACTATTGGCCTCAGCTTAAGCTCAGTTGGGCGCCGAATTCAAAACACCGCTTCACCACGTCGTTCAAGGCGGATCCGAGCTTTCTCAACAACACCGTAACGTGGAATGAGCGTCTAAGCCTCTACCGCGGCCATACCGATGAAGGCGGATACAACGCGACCCTATCCTGGAGCTACTTTCCCACCTCAAATTTCGAATTTCGAGTCGACTCCGGGCTTAAAGAATACTGGCAACACGAAGGTCCTCAACCCATATATGGCACGGCCGATTATAGCTACTGTGATCTGTTTTCTCCCAAGAACTGCAGCTACGATCGAGAGGCACCCACCCATGTGAATAACGACGATGGGAGCATTTGGTACAATGCCAATCAAGATGTTAACCGCAATCACCGATACAACTATCAAATCGATCCCAAGGTGACCTTACGCGGTCACTGGTTCGGCGAACACGCCCTCAGAACGGGTCTTCAACTGAGAATGCTTAGAGACCGCCGGACCATCCACACGCCTGGATTCTACACTTATGCCGACAGAAACGGAGGACCTTTAGAGGATGGCGTGTGCGACCCCGACAACGGAAAGACGCTTGGCTGCGATACTCGGACGTATATACCGGATCGACAGTTTGTTATTGTGAACTACAATCCTGGATTCTTCCTCCAGGATGAGTGGCGGCTGAACAGTTGGCTCGCCATCATGCCGGGAATTCGCTTCGACTATGGGCGAACCGTACTCACGGGCGGTGAGGTATTTAACTCGCAGTTCGCCGTCGGCCCGCGGATAGGTGCCGTTTTCGACATCACCAGAGATCAAAAAACGATTTTTTCGGTGAACTACGGTCGCAGCAACGACGTTACACCGTTCGACACAGCGGCCAATTACGACTCTGCCCTCCATGCCTTTCGATCGAGAGATCGCTGGAACAGGACCGCGAACCAATGGGAGCCTCTAGATCAGAGTGGAGGAGCGGGGGGCTTGGCGATCGATAAGCAGGCCAAGGTTCCACACTCGGACCAATTGAGCGCTAGTTTCAGACGTGCCATCTTCCTCAATACAGTGGCGGAAATCGAATATACGTGGAAGAAGATGAGCAACCTTTGGGGGACGGTCGAGATCAACCGAATTTGGGACCACACCGGCTTCCGCATCGTCGATTTCCGTGACGGTATAAACCACACCATCGACCTTTACACGACTCCAGACAGCAATGTTCGGAAGTATCACGGCGTCAGTTTCGGGCTCCAAGGGCGACCGACGCCAAGTTGGTATTTCATGGGTTACTACACCCTCTCTTGGCTTTATGGCACCACGGAGAACAGCGTTCCGGCGCAAGTAAAATTCAACAACGGTTTCCTACAAGAGGACCAGCGGCAACGTATAAGCGTCGCCGCCAGTTACACATTTCGTTTCGGTCTGATCGTCGGTGTGAGGGCCCAACACAGCAGCGGCGGACCGCGGCTAGCCACGAATCACGAAGGTAAGGAATTCCAGGTTTCGTCGGCCTACGGAGGCGGCACCAGGCTCCGCAGCCCGCGAGGCACCGACACTGGTGTATGCGCTGGGAATGTTCCCGGTCAAGGAAATTATACGCCTTGGACGACGGTATGCGGCAACAATGTCGACCTCATCTCGGAGGTTCGTGTGCCCGCAAGTACTTCGCTCGATGTGCAACTGACTTATGACGTCTATCCATTGCTTCGACAGCATGTGGCTTTGCTCGCCGAGATCACCAACATTCTCAACGAACGAACAAAGAACGGCGTGGCTTACACGGACCGGGTGGCCGGTGACTACGGCTATGCCACCGGCTCCGAAGGGAGCTGGGGTATAAATTTGGGAATTCGCTACGACTTCTGATCAGCCGAGGGCTATTCTCAGAAACAACATCCGGACGGTAAGTTTGGCTAGGCGAGTGGCCAACCCGGCAGTCTCAGCTTTCGCCTCGGAATCCGCTACGACTTTTAAGTCTCTCCCACTCCAACTTTTCGAGCATGACGAAGGATAGGTTTGCCTGCTAAAGCCGGGTTCGGAGGAGACCACCCGGTGACGCTGCCAAGTGTCGTGTTCCTGGTCGACGTGGACAACACGCTGCTGGACAACGATCGGGTTGCCGCCGATCTCAGGCGATATCTGGAGCGCGAGCTTGGCCGCGAGCGCCAGGAGCGGTACTGGGCGATCTTCGAGCAACTCCGCTTCGAGCTCGGATACGCGGACTACCTGGGTGCGCTCCAGCGGTATCGCGTCGAATCCCCTCGCGATCCGCACGTGCTGACCGTCTCGTCATTTCTGGTCAACTACCCCTTCGCCAACCGGCTCTATCCCAACTCGCTGGATGTGCTGGAGCGCTTCACCGCCTGGGGGCCAACGGTGATCTTTTCCGATGGTGATGCGGTATTTCAGCCGCGCAAGGTGGAGCGCTCGGGCTTGCAGGAGGCAGTGAATTCCAACATGCTCATCTATATCCACAAGGAGCGCGAGCTGAATGACGTGGAGCGGCGCTACCCGGCCGAGCACTACGTGCTGGTTGACGACAAGCTGCGAATCCTCACCGCGGTGAAACAAATCTGGGGAGCTCGGGTGACGACGGTCTTTCCGCGCCAGGGTCATTATGCATTGGATCCAAAAGAAACGGCCCCCTATCCCCCCGCGGATATCACCATCGGTCGGATCGGTGAATTGCTCGATTGCGACCTGCCTTCACTGCTCGCGGCAGGACGAGCCGCTGCGCCCTGAGCACATCAAGCTCCGCCTCAGTGTCACCGGGGAACCTCACCTACGCTGAGCTCGATCTCCGGCGCGCAGGGGAGCCGGCGATTACGATCAGTGGTACTTCCCGTTCTCCTCTTCCCCCAATGATGGCGAAGTTCGCGTGAGAGGTCTCGATCGGATCCGATTTCCAAGTGAACCCTATCGACGGTACCTCCACTCGCGCCTCCAGCTGGCTCTTCGCCTTCCACCCGCGGAACCCGAACTGCTTTGTCGGATCGTCGATTTCGACCGGCTCGTCCGTCGAACCATGAGATTCACCTTAGCGGGTCAATCACGCGCGTCGAGTTTAGTGGGTAGAGTGAAGTAAAAGCACGCACCGGGCGAATAGTTGTCGGCAGCCCGCAAGCGGCCGCCATGCGATTCGACGATGGAGCGGCTGATCCGAAGTCCCATGCCGGTGCCATGAGACTTGGTCGTAAAAAACGCATTGAAGATCTCCTCCGCCTGCCGCGAGGGAAGCCCCACGCCGGTATCGCTGACCGACACCAGAAGTTGCTCGTTTTCCGCTCGCTGCGACTTGATGATCAGCTCGCGCGCCCGATACACCTCCTTCATTGCCTCGTTGGCATTGACCATGAGGTTCATCATCACCTGCTGCAATTGCACGCGATCCCCCATCACCTGGGGCAGATCGGCAGCAAGCTCCGCCCGGACGGAGATGGAGTACCGCGTTGACTCGCCGCGCAGAAGAACGATCATCTCTCGAATAACTTCGTTCAAATCAACCAACTCCCATTGGGAAGTACCCTTCTTGAAGAGAAGGTGGATTCGGCGAATGATTTCCCCTGCACGGGTGGCGTCGGCGACGCTCCTCTCGGCAGCCTCGCGCGCCTCTTTCAGATCGGGGTGCTCGCGCGTCAGCCAGCGCAGGCAGGTGCCGGCGTTGGTGATCGCAGCGGCGATCGGTTGGTTCACTTCGTGCGCCAGCGAGGCAGTCAGCTCTCCCATGGTGGTGACCCGATTGACGTGTGCGAGATCCGCCTGCGCCTGGCGCAATCTCTCGCGCTCTTCGTCCGCCCGCTTGCGCTCGGTCACGTCCATCACCGTGCCTACGTATTCACGGACTTCGCCGGACGCGTCGAATACCGGATGGGCTACTCCGCGGACGTATTTCATCGTGCCGTCCGGCAGAACGATCCGGCAGTCGAGCTCGTAATCCGTCTTTTCACGGATCGCTCTTTCGTAGGCCTCGATGACTCTCCCTATATCGTCCGGATGAATGCGCGAGCGAGCTGCTTCCTCCGTCGGCAAGCCCCCTTCCGGATCGAAGCCAAACAAGCGGAAGTGTTCCAAAGACCAGTGAACGATTTTTCTGCCCGGGACGCTCAATCCAAAACTGGCCGTATGGGTCAGCCTCTGCGCTTCAGCCAAATATGCCTCGCTCTCGCGAAGCGTTTTTTCTGCCTGCTCGCGCTCGATGGCGATACTCACCAGATGGGTGATCCGCTCGATGACATTGCGCTCCTGCGGTCTGGGGCTGCGCGGTTCGCGATAGTACGTCGCGAAGGTCCCCAACACCTTACCTCCGGACGAGAGGATCGGCGTGGACCAGCACGCTCGCAGTCCATGCCCCAACGCCAGGTCTCGGTAATTGGCCCACAGCGGGTCGGTGGCAATGTCCGAGACGATCACGGTCTCTGCCCGGTAAGCGGCCGTCCCGCACGAGCCCGCGGACAGGCCAATGGAGGCACCATCGATTGCCCCGGTGTAGGCGATTGGCAAGCTCGGCGATGCGCCGTGCCGAAGGCAGTTGGCGTTCGGCTCCAACAAAAGGATCGAAGACAGAGAACCGCTGGCCAGCTCTTCGACGAGCTGGCAGGCGCCTTCGAGGATGAGGGCGGGAGAATCGCCCCTGGCAATCCTCTCCAGAAGCCGTTTTTCGCCCGCCAGCAAGACCTCGGCCCGCTTCCGATCTTCGATCTCGATCGCGGTTCCGTACCATCTGATGACGTCACCCAGCTCATCGCGCAGCGGCACGTTGCGGACCAGCAACCAGCGATAATCCTCGTCCCTCCCCCGCACCCGCACTTCACTCTCCAACGGCCTGCCCGCTGCAACCGCTGCGCGCCACTCGCTGACGTACTTGGGCAGATCATCGGGGTGAACGGTGGAGCCCCATCCCCAGCCCAGGAGCTCCTCCAGGGATCGACCGACAAACTCCACGAAACGCTGATTGATGAAATCAACGGAGCCGTCAGGCAGCGCAGTCCAGGCATACGCGGGAATGGTGTCGATCACCTGTCGAATTCTTCCTTCCGCCCGCTTTGCCGGGGTGATGTCCATCACCGCCCCAACGAACTCGATGCCGTCCGAATCATCGCTCAAGGCGTGAGCCACCACATGCACGTATTTGACCGAACCATTGGGCAACAACAGGCGATATTCATGCTCAAAATCCTTCCCATCCTCCGACGCGCGCTCGATGGTCTGTTTCACCAGCGCCGCGTCTTCCGGATGAACCCGTTGGAGAAAGAGCTCCGTGGTCGGTTTCGTCGTTTGATCGTATTGGAAGATTCGAAAGGTTTCCTCCGACCAGATGAGCTCGCCGGTGGAGGGCTTCCAGCCAAAGCTCCCGGTATGACTGAGCCTCTGAGCCTCCGCCAGGTAGGCGTTGCTTCGCCGCTCTGCGCGCCGACGTGCGACGAGAATGCTCTTTGCATTCTCCAGGACAACCGATCGCAGCAGCTGGTCCTCCTCGTCCTTGGCGATCATCGATGACCTCCGATAAGTTGCTCCGCGAGTTTCGTGCCGATCACTCGTGCCCGGATCTTGGCAAAGGCAGTGTCACGGCTGGTGGAAGTGTCATCGCTGAAGGGCGAGAAACCGCAGTCGTCGGTCGTACCGAGTTGCCCGATCGGTATGTACTCCGACGCTTCAATGACCCGGTCCCGCACTTCTTCCGGGGTCTCAATGCGGGGGTCAGCGGGAGCCGTCACTCCCACGAAAATCGCCTGATCCGGTTTCAGATATTTTCGAATGATTTTCAGAGCGTGGCGGCGGTCAGGCTCACCCGCGAGGGCGACGTAGAAATTTCCCGCCATCAGCTCGAAGAAGCTCGGCAGCAACTCTGCGTAGTCGACATCCGCGCTGTGCGTCGAATCGAAATCATTCCCGGGGCAGGTATGGACCCCGATGCGCCTGCGCTCTGCCGGCGAGAACCGCGACAGCGCGAGATTGTTCAAGTCAATGAAGCTGTTGAGGAGGTTACCCGAGGGATCGATCTTCACCGCCAACCGTCCTTCGGTGAAGTCCACCTGAACCTTATGCGCCGCCATTTTC
>Ga0137389_10002310_pt1 | contig 11562 bp, 11 predicted proteins | sample 15con2h14BmetaG_FD_104645 | JGI IMG/M metagenome (GOLD analysis project Ga0137389, IMG submission 104645) | Vadose zone soil microbial communities from Angelo Coast Range Reserve, California, USA - 15con2h1.4B metaG | ecosystem: Environmental > Terrestrial > Soil > Vadose zone > Saprolite...
GATTGTGATCCCGCAAATGATCGTGGCGTTGGCGCCGATGCTCGCGCGCCGGCGGACGAGCGTGGGAACCACCTGCCAGTCTCCGACCTGCAGAAGCTTCCCCTTGTCATCGACCGCCGACGGATAGCGGTCGTTCGAGAAGCAAACATGAGGCCCGACAAACACACCGTCCTCGATCGTGACGCCCGTGGGAATGAAGACGAACGGCTCGATTTTCACGTTTCGGCCGAGCACCACTCCCCGCTGGATCTCGACGAACGAGGCGATCTTGCAGTTGTCACCGACCTTGCAGCCGAAGAGATTCACCTGGTCGGGGTGATGGATGACGACGTTCTCACCCAGCTCGACATCAGGCGCGATCATCGGCCCACTGACCAAGGCTGCACGGCTAGCCCGAGCTGGAGTGCCTCCATGCTCTGATGCTAGGGAGCGCCCAGGCCGCGGCCAATGGACACATCCGGAATGCAAGCGGGGGGCGCCCACGCTTGAGGCGTCCGTGTCACGAGGCGTTTGGGCTTCGTCCCGGGTCTCGAGCCTCCAGGCCCTAGGCCGAGTCCGTAGAGCGACGCCCATATGGGTCGCCGCCATCGTTCGCCGGCTCGGTCCGGTTCTCGAGCAGGCGGCTAAGTGTTTTCGAAAGCGTTTGCCTGGTCGCGCGGCTCTTGATCAGCAGCTCGAGCACACCCAACTCTTTGGCGCGCTCCATGTCGCCTGGCTCGAGCGTATCGGTGAGGAGGATCACGGGCAGCTCGCGGGTCGTCGGGCGACTGCGTATCCTCTCGAGCGCGTCCGTTTGTTTGAGATCGCGCAGGGTGTTCAGCACAAGGACGTCGGGTCGCGACTTAAGGAGCCGCTCCTCAGCCGACCGCCAGTCGTTGACCACCTCCACATACCAACCAACCGATTCCAGGGTCTCCCGGTACAGGTCTGCGAAAGCTGCGTCCCCAAGGGCCAGAAGCACCCTGCCGGCGGCAGGATACGGACCGGTCTCGCCGGCGCGGCGGCGTTCAGTCGGGTGGTGGTCGCCCATCTCTGATCTCAGAGCTCGACAAGTGCTTTCCTGACCGCGTAAAGGACGGCCTGGGCGCGGTCATAGATCTGCAGCTTCTCGTAGATATGACTGATGTGGTTGCGGACGGTCTTCTCACTGATCTTCAGGTTGTAGGCGATCTGCTTGTTGGCCTGGCCGCTGGCCATGAGCTTCAAGACCTCGATCTCGCGTGCCGTCAAGCCGTCGTAGAACTGCTTCGGCGTGCTGGCTCCGGTCAGCATGTCGAGTACACGGTTGGCAACGGCGCCGGCCATCACGCGCTCTCCCGATAGCACGGCCATGATGCTTGACGCAATGGCGGCCGGCTCAGCATCCTTGAGGAGGTAGCCGCTGGCACCGGCGCGCAGCGCCTGAATCACATAGTTGTCCGTCTCAAATGTGCTGAGGATCAGGACCTTCACTTCGGGGTGGTCGCGGACGATCTGCTGGGTCGCCTCGGCGCCATCGAGGCCTGGCATCCTGAGGTCCATCAGCACGACGTCCGGCTTGAGGGCGGCCGCTTTCTTGACCGCATCGAGTCCGTCGGCCGCCTGGCCGACCAGGGTGATCCTCGGATCCTCTTCGAGCAGGCGAGCCAGCCCGCTCCGAAACAGCGTCTGATCGTCCGCGATCAGGACGCGGGCAACACGTGCTTCGGTGACCACCGCAGCGCCTCCCTTGGAATACTGACGGTGACCGTGGTACCGGCCGCGGGACGGCTGCGAATAGTCACCAACCCCCCTGACAGCGCAGCGCGCTCCCGCATTCCCACCATCCCCATGCCGATCGGCTTCTCGTCGATCCACTCGATGCCGCGGCCGTCGTCCCGGATCTTGACGACAAGCCGTTCCCGCGATGCCTGGAGGGCGACCTGGACGCTTCTGGCCCCACCGTGCTTGTGGGCGTTGGTGAGCGCCTCTTGGATGATGCGGTAGAGGTGGACGGACGTTTCGGGCGGCAGGGACGCGGGCCATGATCGCGACACCCAAAGGTTCACCTTGATCCCGGTGCGCAACTGATAGGTCGCTAGCAGTCCATCCGCGAGAGCCTGAGCCAGACCATTGGAGAGCCCCGGCTCGCCGCGCAGGTCGCACAGGATCTGGCGCATGTTGTTGAGCACCTCCCGAATGGAGGTCTTGAAGTAGTCGAGCTGATCAAGAACGTCGTGGTTGCCGTGCTGCTCCCTCATGAAAACGTCGGTTTGAACGAGCAAGGCGGTCAAGGGCTGCGCCAGCTGATCGTGGAGCTCGCGCGCAAACTCGCCTACGATCCGCTCGCGCTCAGCCTCGATGCTGTGGTTGGAGTGGGGCAGCTCGAGGATCGTGGCCTCAGATCCGGGCTCCATCTCGAGGTCTGTAAACGTGCTGACCGATGGTTCTGCCAGGGCACGCGTCATCGTCACCATTGCTTCATCGTCTCTACGTCAACTCCTTCAAACACATACGCACGCCAGACAGTCAGAGCGTATTTGTTGCTGGGCAATGCAGTCGCCGTACAGATGGCCGATTGATCGATCATGCAATTGCAGTATTGACATGACTGGTCGCCTGGGCTATCGACCGCAGGGCTGGCCGGCTACATATAGAAGGACGCGCGAACCGCCCGGGTGCCGGCTAGGTGCGGATGATGGCCGGCAACGCGCGCGCGTCGAGAATCAAATCGGCCATGAGCTCTCCCAGCACAGCGGCAAATTTGAAACCGTGTCCGGAGCACGCGCTGAGGACGGTGACGCCGGGCATGCCGCCCGGCGAGGTGGCGATGAAGCGTTCGTCAGGGGTGTTGGTGTACGTGCAGACGCGGGCATCGACCACCTCGCCTGTCACCCCACGCAATTTCTCGCGGGCGAAATCGCGGACCTGCAGCAGGTCGGCGTCCCCAACCTCGCGGTTGACGGAATCCGGGTCGGCGTCCATGCCCTCATGGTGAACGCCGACCTTGATGCTGCGGCCGTCGGTGCTGGGGAAGCCGTAACGAAAACGGCCGCCGGCGACCTCGCGGATGAAGGTTGGAAAGCGTTGGGGCGCGAATGAAGCCGGATCGTCGACCGCGAGCCAGGCCATCACTTGGCGTTCCACCGTGAGGGGCAGGCCGAGCTGTGGCAGCAGCTTCGAGGTCCAGGCGCCGGCTGCGACCAGAACCCGCTCGGCTGCAAACCGGCCGCGAGAGGTCTCGATGAGGACGCCGCTGCTCGATGCCTCGACCGCGGTGACTTCTGTCTCCGCCATCAGTCGGGCGCCGAGCGCCTCGGCTCGCGCGGCCGCGGCCGCAACCGAGCGCTCGGGCCGCAGAAAGCCGGCCTGTTCATCGAGCACCGCCACGTCGCCCGCCGCGAGCCGGTGCTGCGGGTACAGCCGGCTCATCTCGGTCGCGTTGAGTGGGCGGTGCCGGAGCTGGTTCTGGCGCGCGCTCGTGAGGACGCCCGCCACAAGCTCACCATCCGACGGGCCGATGGCCAGCCCCCCGGTCATCGTGAGGAGTTGGGTGCCGCTCTCCGCCTCGAGCTGAAGCCAGAGCGGGTAGGCGCGCTGGAGAAGCGGAACGTACTCCGGGCTTTCGAAATACGCGGTCCGGAAGATGCGGGTGTCGCCGTGCGATGACCCGCGGTCATGGCCGGGGCGGAACCGCTCGAACCCGATCACCCGGGCCCCGCGTGCTGCGAGCCGCCACGCCGACAGCGCGCCCATGGCGCCGAGCCCGACTATGGCCACTTCCGCGCGCGAGTCAGCGACCAGGTGGATTGCCGCCGGCCGGTGAGCGCCGGACACGCTGGCCCAGAAGTCGGGCGCACTCGCGCATCAGGTCGAGGATCTTGTCCTCGACGTCGACCTCGCCCTTGCTCGCGCCGCACAGGGTGCCGAAGAACTTGCCGTCGGATGCGAACACGGGATACGAGACGAAGGTGCGAATCTCCAGGAGACGGGCGACGCTGCTCTTCGGAAAGGCCTTGGGCACATTCTTGGAGTAGTTGGGGGCGCCTTCGACCACGAACCGGCATACGGCCTCGGACCACGGCAGCGTAACGCCCTCCGGGATGTGAAAGATCAGGCTCGAGTTGTAGGCGAACAGGATCAGCTGCTCGTCTTCTTTGAGCCTGGTCTCGGCGAGATAGGTGGAGCTCAGGCCCGTCAGCTGGGCGAGCCGCTCGAGGACAGCTCTCGCGACGGTCTCGAGGTCCTCGCCCCCGGCGGCGGCCTCAGCGAGCAGCTCTCGTGCGGTGGGTGCCATCCGTGTTCCGTAACGGTACCGTCCGCCGCGGTCAAGGGCCGAGCAGATACCCCATGCGCCGCGGCAGGCGCGCGATCGCAGCAGCAAGCGGGTTCGGCCTCTGGCCCCGCTCCCGGGCCGTGTCGTTGGCGATGATCGCCCTGCGCACCATGACTGCGCCGAGGGTACGAAAGGGTTGCGGCGGAAACGTTCGAGCCCTGGCGTTGACCATGGGCAGGCGCACCACATCGGTATCGGCGCCGGTGATGAGATCGGTCATCACGCGGCCGGCGAGGTGCGAGGGCGCCACCCCATTGCCCGTGTATCCGAGCGCGTAGTGGATGTGCGGCTCGAGGCTGCCGAACGCGGGCAGGTGTGTGGGCGACACGTCGATCGGCCCACCCCACGCGTCGACGATCGGAACGTCGGCGAAGCCGGGGAAGAGAAGCCGAAGGCCCTCGGCCGCCTCAACCACCGCGCGTTTGTCGCCTGTGAAGGACTCGCCGATCCTGGTGCCGGCGCGACCGCCGCCGCCGCCGAAAGCAATCCTGCCGTCTCTCGTGGTTCTGAAGTAGCGCACCGAGGTGCGCAGGTCGCTCACCAGCTCTCCGCCGGTCCAATGGATCGCCTCGAAGCGATCTGGCGCCGGAGCCGTGAGGACGATGTAGCTGCTCCACGCGACTAGCCGGCGCCGGAGCTCAGGCCATCCTGTCGCCCACGCGTTAACGGCGATCACAGCGTGCCGCGCGCGCACCATGCCTTTCGGCGTGACGGCCAGGGCGGGCGGACCGGGCTCGAGGCGGGTGACCGTGGTGCTCTCATGAATCGTCACCCCACGTTCGAGCAGCACGCGGCGCAAGCCGCGGACCAGGCGCGCCGGTTGCACCGAAGCGCCGTCACGCATGAACGCCCCGCCGCGGAACGAAGCCGAATCGCATCGAGCACGGACTTCAGCCGCGGTGAGCTCTCGCAATTCGTCGGCGGCGCCGACTGCTTGCGCCAGGCGAACCATGTGTTCGCATACCGCCAGGTGCTGCGCCGCCGTGGCCGCATATATGTAGCCGGACTTCTTGAACCAGGCGTCGATGCCATGGGCCTTGCAGAACTTGCCGATGGAGTCGATGCTGGATGCGATCGCCCGGCACGCGCGCACGGCAGCATCCGCTCCGTAGAGAGCCACCAGGTTGTCGAGCTCGTCCCACCATCCGCTCGCAAACCCCCCGTTGCGCCCGCTCGGGCCGCCGCCGCAGATGTCCTGCTCCAGGACCACGATCCCGAGGCTTGGATCGGCCTGGGTCAGGAAGTACGCGGTCCACAAGCCGGTAAAACCGCCGCCGACGATGACGACATCGGCGTTGACGTCCTTCGTGAGCGGGGGGCAATTCGATCCCGGCTCCGCGGCCAGCGCCTCCCTCAGCCACCAGCTGCGCTGTGCTCCAGGCGTCAGCGCGTCGCCCCTGAGGTTGAGCGTGGCGATCGGCCTAGGAGCTGACACCGGCACAAGTGTCGCAACACGGGGCTGTGCGAGACTGAAAGTGGTGGCGGCCTCGACCCATTTTGCGTTGCTCGAACAAGGCGCACCCGATCAGCAGGCGCTCGTCGTCCCGAACCGCGTCTCCCTCAGCTATCGGCGCCTACGCGACCTGGTGGCCGAGGCGGCTCATGCACTGGCAGCCCAAGGCGTCGGAAGGGGCGATCGGGTCGCGATGGTCTTCCCAAACGGTCCGGAGGCCATCCTGTTGTTCGTGGCCGCTTCCATGGTCGGGACCGCCTGCCCGCTAAACGCTGCATATAAAGAGGACGAGTTTCGCTTCTACCTGGAGGACGTCGGCGCGCGACACCTGCTCGTTCCGCCTGGCGAGGCAGAGGCGGCTCGCCGGGCGATGCCTGCGGGCGGCACGGTGATCGAAGCCGCCCTCGATGGCGATGGCCGCCTGCATCTCAATGGCGCCGGAGCAGGCAAGCGGCGCGATTCGCTCGATCTGTCCACCGCCGGCGACATCGGACTCGTGCTGCACACGAGCGGGACGACCAGCCGGCCGAAGAAGGTCCCGTTGCTCAACGAAAACCTCACCGCCTCGGTGGCGAACATCATCGCCACCTACGAGCTTGGCCCCGAGGACGTTTCCCTTTGCATCATGCCGCTGTTCCACGTGCACGGCCTGATCGCCTCGGCGCTGGCGACGTTCGGTTCCGGCGGCACGGTGGTCGCACCCGAACGCTTCAGCCCCCTCGGCTTTTGGCCGCTCATGCAGGCGCATCGCCCCACCTGGTTCACTGCCTCGCCGACGCCGCATCAGCTCGTCTTGGCCCGGCTGCAGGAAGATCGACCCGCGGGCACGGAGCGGCTACGGTTTGTGCGCTCGTGCAGCGCTGCCCTGTCTCCGGCCCTCATGGCCCTCATGGAGCAGCGCTTCGGCGTCCCGGTCCTCGAGGCCTACGGCATGACCGAGGCGAGCCACCAGATGTCGTCGAACCCGCTTCCGCCGGCGCCTAGATTCGCGGGCTCTGTCGGCCCGGGCACGGGCGTAGAGATCGCGATCTTCGACGATGCCGGCACGGCCCTTCCGGCCGGCGCCGCCGGTGAAGTAGTCATTCGCGGGCGCAATGTGATGCAGGGGTACGAGGACAACCCGCAGGCCAACGCGGACGCGTTCGTCGACGGGTGGTTTCGCACCGGCGACCAGGGCACGCTGGATGGCGCCGGCTACTTGAGACTGATCAGCCGTATTAAAGAGCTCATCAACCGCGGCGGCGAAAAGATCGCGCCGCGCGAGATCGACGAGGTGCTCGAGAGCCACTCGGCGGTCAAGGAGGCCGTCGCCTTCGGGGTCCCGCATCCCACGTGGGGCGAGGAGGTCGCGGCGGCTGTCGTCCTGGCTGCGCCCGCGACCGAGAAAGAGCTGCTGGCCTACTGCCGTGAGCGGCTGGCGGACTTCAAGGTGCCCAAGCGACTGCATTTCGTCGAGTCGATCCCACGCACGCCGACGGGCAAGGTCCAGCGCCGGTTCGTCGCCGAACAGCTCACGCACGCGTGAAGATCGCAGTCCTCGGAGCCGGGGCGATCGGTGGATTCCTCGGGGCTCGCCTTGCGCGCGCCGGGGTGGACGTCGTCCTCATCGCCCGCGGCCCTCACCTGAACGCAATGAAGGACTCTGGTCTTCGCGTCATCGAGGCCGGCGGTGACTGGACCGTGCACGTGGAGGCGACCGACGACTTCGCGGCGATGCGGGACGCGGACGCGGTCTTCGTCACCCTCAAGGCGCACAGCCTGGCCCCGGTGGCGGAGCGAATGGCCGCCAACCTCGGCGACGAGACCGCGGTGGTCGGCGCCCAGAACGGGATCCCGTGGTGGTATTTCCAGCGCCATGGGGGGGACCTGGAGGGCATCCACCTCGAGACGGTCGACCCGGGCGGCGCGATCGCGCGCGCCATCGATCCTCGCCGGGTCATCGGGTGCATCGTCTACCCGGCCACCAGCCTTGTGAGTCCCGGAGTTGTGCGCCACACGGAAGGCGAGCGTTTCTCGCTCGGTGAGCTGGACGGCAGCCAGAGTCCGCGCTGCGTCGACCTCTCTCACGCACTTGTGAGCGCCGGGTTGAAGGCGCCCGTCCAGCCCCAGATCCGCTCCGAGCTCTGGCTGAAGCTGCTCGGCAACGCCGTCTTCAACCCGCTGAGCGCCCTCACACGCGCGACGCTCGGCGACATGGCGCAATCCCCGCTGGTCGCGGAGGTCGTGCGTGCCGCCATGCAGGAGGTCGACGCGGTGGCGCGGAGCCTCGGGATCGAGATCTCGGTGTCGATCGACCAGCGCATCAAGGGCGCCGCGCGGGTGGGCGACCACAAGACCTCGATGCTGCAGGACCTCGAAGCGGGCCGCCCGATGGAAATCGACGCATTGACCGGTTCGGTCGTAGAGCTGGGCGACCGGCTGGGCATCCCGGTGCCGCACCTCCGAACGCTTTACTCCTCGGTCAAGCTCCTGCAGTCCACGTCAATCCGGTAGCCATTCAAAGTGGAGGAAACATGAAGCTGCTGATGTTCCGGCACAACGGCCAGCCACTCCTGGGCGCGCTGCGCCCAGGGCACGAAGACGAGGTCGTCGACCTCAGCCAGGTCGCGCCCGACCTGCTCGCACTGATCGATGCGGGTCAAGCTGGACTGGAGCGGGCACGCAAGGCCGCGTCCGGTGCAGGGCACGGGCTGCCACTCAAAGGCGTCACATTGCTAGCGCCGCTGGATGCGCCCCGCGGCAACATCATCGCCATGGGGCGCAACTACCAGAAACATGCCGAGGAAACCGCGGAGCACGGCGACGTCAAGCCGCCCACGATCTTCACCAAGGCGATCACAAGCATCACGGGCCCATACGACGACATCGCTATCGATCCTTCGTTCAGCGACGAGATGGATTGGGAGGTGGAGCTGGGCGTCGTGATCGGCAAGCGCGGAGCCAACATCGCCCGCCGCGATGCCATGGACCATGTGTTCGGCTACTTCGTGCTCAACGACGTCAGCGCGCGCGACGTCCAGAACGGATGGGGCGGCCAGTACTTCAAGGGCAAGAGCCTCGATCGTTCGTGTCCGACTGGACCCTGGGTGGTGACAAAGGACGAGGCGCCCGACCCGCGCAGCCTCGGCTTGCGGCTGACCCTCAACGGCGTGGTCAAGCAGGAAGGGAATACGCGCGACATGATCCACCCCGTCGACGCCACCATCGAGTGGGCTTCGAAGGGGATGACGCTGCTGCCCGGAGCGCTGATCGCGACGGGCACGCCGGATGGAGTGGGCTTCGCGCGGAAGCCGCCCGAGTTCCTCCACCCAGGCGACGTGATGGAGACCGAGGTCGTCGGGATCGGGCTCCTGCGGAACCGGATCGTCACGGCGAAGGTCGGATCGCTAGCTGATCACTCCCACCGCGGCGCCTAGCGACCGAAGCAGCGGGCGGACCTCGGTCCAGTGCGTCCGTCCCTCCGCGGGCACCGCGCCCGGGAGCGTTTCGGCGAAAGCGTCGACGACTGCCGGATCCCATTGGGTGCCGCGGCCACGGAGCAGCTCGCCGAGGGCGACCTCCGCGTCGAGCGCCTTGCGATAGGGACGGTCGGAGGTCATCGCGTCCCACGAGTCGGCGACGGCGATGATGCGAGCGCCGAGGGCGATCGCGGCGCCCGCGAGCCCGCGCGGATAGCCAAGCCCATCCATTCTTTCGTGATGGGCGAGCACGAGCTCCCGCCCGCGCTTGTACTCGGGGAACTTGGCCAGGATCTCGGCTCCGGTCGCGGGGTGTTTCTTCATCAGCTCGAACTCGGCCTCGGTCAGCCGGCCGTGCTTGTGCAGCACCTCGTCCGGGACCGCGATCTTGCCGAGGTCGTGGACGCGAGCAGCGAGCCGGATCAGCTCGACCTCTTTGTCCGGCAGCTGCAGCCGGCGCGCCGTGCGGACGGCGTGCTCGGCCACGCTCTGAGAATGCTGGAAGGTGTACGGGTCGCGGCGGTCAACCACATCTGCCATTGACTCGACCGCGGCGATCGTCTGCTCCATGAGCTGCATCGATCGTGTGAGGGCGAGCTGGATGGCCGCGATCGGAACCATCATCGCCACCGCCAGCCACGGCCGGCCGCTCGAGAGCACGGCCAGTAGATACCCGGCGACATACAGGGCGGCCGTCGGCTTCGAATCCGCGGCGGCGATCTCGGTCCAGATCTCCAACGGGTTGCGCCGGTTGTGCATGCCGGCGGCGATCACGTCGAAGCCGGTGCTGACCCCATACATGACTGCGGTCGCGACTAACGCACCCGCGAGTGAGGCGCCGGCGGCTTCATAGGCGAGCGCTGACAAGCCGCCGGCGACCATGAACCTGGAGGTGTTGAAGACGAGGTCGACCGGCTGCCGCCGCTGATAGCCGGTGGCGGGATTGCGCCGGAAGCACAGCACGCCCTCTCCGAGGAGCCGGCTCCCGCCGATGAGCGCGACCGCCGGCCCTGGCGGGAAGAGCAGCACCGCGGCAAGATAGACGGCGGGGGCGGCGTCCGTTTTTAGCCGTGGTGACACCATCACGGGAAAGTTGCTCGCGACCGCCCCTAGCAGCACGAGCACGACCATCAGAACCGGGTCGCCGGGCGCCGCCGACGGCAGGCCGAGCAGCATCGCCGTGAGCACGACGGCGGGCGCTGCCATCGCGAGCAGGTAGGCCCGGAGCAGAGGTGTCATCGACGTCCGCCGCCGATTGCTAGATCAGGCCTGTGTAGCCACCGAAGGTGGTCGACGTGCTGTTGTTGTGGGCGTAGATGGTGGTAGGGGCCCCGAGGACGGAGACCGAGACGTTCAGGCTGGTGTGCACAGGCAGCCCGATGCCCAGCGTTGGGTCCAGCGAACAGTAGGCGCTGGCGCTCGTGACTCCCATGAACAGCATGCCGGCGCAAAGAGCCATACCCAGGACTATCCGCTTCATCCCCAATCCCACCTTTCTGCATGTTCAGCCGGTCTGAGGCTGATGCCTGAAATCTATGAACCCCGATGTGGAGAAAGGTCAAGACCTTGTTAAGACTTGTTCAGCTCCCCGGCGCCGGCCAAGGGGCCTCCAACTGGTACTGGCCACCCAGACCGCATCGAATACGAATCTCCCAGCTCCCGACGCCGAATTGCGCTCGTCGTCAAGAGTGGTATTGACCACCTGCCCAGTTTGTGCTTTAATTCCGCCGATGGAAGGGACCAGAGGGCTTTACCACTTCGTCAAGAGATCCTCATGACGAAGCAGAACGACACCCGCGACCGGGTCCTCGACCTGATGGAGTCACTCGAGGTGGGAGATGCCATCCCGTCCGAGCGGCAGCTGACGCAGGACCTTGGTGTGTCCCGGCTGACCATCCGCGCGGCCCTCGATGAGCTCGTCCGCGACGGCTACCTGGACCGGCGTCACGGAAGCGGCACCTATGTGACCGAGCCCAAGATCGCCCAGCCGCTGACGCTGACCTCGTTCAGCGAGGACATGCGCAGGCGCGGGATGGTGCCCGGCAGCCGCACGCTCGAGCTCGCCACCACCTCCGCCGGCGCCCGGCTGGCTCACCGCCTCCAGGTCTCTCCCGCAGAGCGCCTGGTCCGCGTGAAGAGGCTTCGCCTCGCGGATGCCCAACCGATGGCGATGGAAGTCCTGCACATCCCCGAAGCCTTGGTGCCTGGGCTCACCAAGGCCGACCTCGAGGATCGCTCCTTCTACGACCTGCTCGGGGAGCGGTACGGAATCGTGATCGCCTCTGGCACCCAGAGCATCGAGCCCACCGTGACCAACGAGGAAGAGTCGGAGGTGCTGGGGGTTCCCCTGCACACAC
>Ga0137389_10002311_pt1 | contig 11561 bp, 6 predicted proteins | sample 15con2h14BmetaG_FD_104645 | JGI IMG/M metagenome (GOLD analysis project Ga0137389, IMG submission 104645) | Vadose zone soil microbial communities from Angelo Coast Range Reserve, California, USA - 15con2h1.4B metaG | ecosystem: Environmental > Terrestrial > Soil > Vadose zone > Saprolite...
CCGCCTCAATGTCGAATGCCACTTCGTTTTGCATTGAATAGTCTACTTACTTTTGATTCAAGGCGATGCTGAGGCGGGCGAGACGACCGCGGTCACAGTGAAGAGATTGGGTTGGACCAACAGTCAGTTTTTACCAACCGTGACACCCGGCCACGCGTCAGTGCGGAAAGGTGAGGCCGGCAAATCGGCTTTGTTGTAGAGGTTGCAATCCGGATTATCAGCCCAGCCATAGCGAACAGCCATGGGCTCCGGAACGTCCTTGCTCGATACGACCACACTGTTGCCATCGATGCGTACTTCGGCCCAATGAAACCTATGATCAGCACCGGCGATTGCAAAGCCTCTCGGTGGTCCACCGTCGGAGGTCTTCAGTCCACCTCCAACATGTTAGCTTTGCTCGATGCGAAAGTCACAGTTACGCGCTCGCCTGGTTGGGCCGTTCCCCAAATACGCACCCTTTGTCCCTGCTGCAGAACCATGTTGTCACCGATGATCGAAGGCACATGGACCTCAGCATGTGCGGCTTGCTGAAGAAACGCTACGAGCATAACGCTCGAGATGAAGAAAAACAGTTTGGCCCTTTTCATGGCAGGTCGTTCTCAATTACTGTGGCAATCAATGTAGCGTGAACTTATCGCTCAGCCCGCCGACCATCACGGTGAAATCTCCAGGCTCAACGGTGGGCTTGTTGTCACTGGCGATGAAGGAAAGATCGTCGCGCCTTAACGTGAAGGTAAGAGCGCGACTCTTGCCGGGCTCGAGGTAGATCTTCGCGAAACGCTTTACTCGTTTGCCTGGCGGCGTGAGCGTTGCCACTTCGTCGCGCAAGTAGACAATGACTGTCTCGGTACCCGCTCGCTGTCCGTTGTTCGTCACGGTCACGCTAACGTTAACCTGGCCATTCGCCTGCACGTCTTTTGAGCTGAGTTTCAGATCACTGTACTTGAAGGTTGTGTAGCTCAAGCCACTAGCAAATTCAAACTGGGGACCAAAAGACTCGTTCCCAAAACCTGTTTCCTGGGTTTCGAACAGTTTGTGATCATAGGTGAGGTAGCTATTTGGAGTCTTTGGGTAAGTGAAGGGAAGCTTGCCGCCGGGATTGTAGTCACCGAAAAGAACATCGGCGATTGCGGTGCCTCCCTCATTGCTGGGATTGTAGGCCATGAGTATGGCTTGAGCGCCATCGGTAATGCGGTTAATGATGCGCGGGCGACCCTCGACCAGCACCAGCACCACCGGCTTACCTGTGGCTTCAATGGCTTGGGCCAATTTCAGTTGTGGGTCACTTAGTGTTAAGTCAGTAATGTTTCCGGGAGTCTCGGCGTATGAGCTTTCACCGACACACACAACTGCTACGTCAGCGTCGCGCGCTGCATTTACAGCTGCTGGAATATCAATCTCTTTGTCGAACGTTACTCCAGGAACGTACGTCGCGTTGTTTCCCGCTTTCGTTTTGATTGCCTGAAGAATTGTTTCTCTGTCCTTCGGATACAGCGATTCGTTGTTACCTTGCCAGACGTAGGTCCAACCATTGTTCAACGAAATGAGTGAGTTTGCAGCTGGTCCGGTGATGAGAATTTTGCGATCTTTGGCCAGCGGCAGGAGATTGTTGTTGTTCTTGAGCAAGGTCATCGATTCGCGCGCCGCCTGCAAGGCCGTTTGTCGCGATTCGCTGGTTGCAAACCCCATCGTAGGACTAGGCATTGGGTTTTCAAACAAACCGAGATCGAACTTGACGCGCAGGATATTACGCACTGCTTCATCAATGCGCGACTCGGGCACTTTGTTCTCCTTAACAAGCTGAAGCAACAGATCGCTGAAGCTGTAGTCGTTGGGTACCATGCTCATATCGATGCCTGCCAGCACCGCGGCGCGCGTAGCTTCTTTTTCATCAGGCGCTGCGCGCCAGACGCTGACCAATTTCTTGATGTCTTCCCAGTCAGAAACAACGAACCCACGAAAACCTAATTCACCGCGCAGCACATCCGTTAACAAGTGATGATTGGTATGGCCGGGAGTGCCATTGATTTCGGCAGAGTTAACCATAACCGTGCGTGCGCCTGCGCGTACTGCGGCGTCGAAGGTCGGCAAAAAGTATTCACGCAGGTAATTCTCAGTGAGCCAAGCTGGCGTTCGGTCTCTTCCATTCAAGGGAAAACTGTAACCGACGTAGTGTTTCAAAGAAGTAGCGATGTGATTGGGCGATGAGATGTCGTTTCCTTCGACGCCGCGTACGAAAGCGACCCCCATCACTTTGGCGAGATAGGGATCTTCGCCAAAGGTTTCGTAGAAACGAGGCCATAGAGGCTGGCGACCAAGATCAAGCACGGGCGAGAAGGTCCAGGGAATGCCGGCGGCTCGTGTTTCAGCGGCGGTGACTTCAGCTAGACGTTGCATCAGCGCGGGATTCCATGTTGCGGCCATCCCGATTTCCTGGGGATGAAGCGTCGCACCCTGCACGTAGTTTGCGCCGTGAATCGAGTCGATGCCATAGAGAACGGGAATCTTCAAGCGAGTCTTCTGCGCCGCCGCCTGAATCTGCCCGATGATCTCGCGCCACTTATCAACCGGGAGTGCCTGACCATTTACGTTGAGGATCGAGCCGACACCATACTTGACGACTGCTTTTTCCAGCTTGGCTGGGTCGATATGGATATTTTGATCCTCGCCTGAGGTGACCATGGCGATTTGCAGTTGCGTCATCTGGCCAATCTTCTCTTCCAAAGTCATTCGAGCGAGAAGTTCTTCAACCCGGCTGTTGTTATCGCGCGCAGGTTTGGTTATGCGGGACGCGTCACGGAAGTAGCTATCGCTATCGTCGAGGTCGGCGCGGACAACTTTTTGAAGCTCTTGCGCGACGGCAATAGTTTGTTGCAGGGATTGGCAAAAGATCTGGGCAGAGATCGTTGCGGCGACTACGAGCGGTTTGATTCTCATTTCGGTTGGCTTTTCCTGATGCTGGATTGGTCTTCGAAGGAGCGTGCCTATTGTCGGTTATTCCTGGTTGTTCTTCAAGCGCAATTGTTCGAAGGTACTGGTGATTCATCCACAGATTACGCAGATTACGCAGATTTAGAACCCATACATACACAAGAGTTGAGCGTCCTTGCCTACGATGTGTTTCTTAAGTAATCGGTGTAATCGGCGCAATCTGTGGATATGCCTACAGCAATCGACTAACCGCCGACCCGGTATTCAAAAACAAACCGTCCCACTTGAATGGTTCCTTTGTCACCGGCGGGAGGAGAGACGAGCAATGATCGGACCATTGTGCTGCGGCGGTTTACGTGGGCATCGACGTCTCCAACACTCTCTCCACTGGAGGCTCGGTAGAAGCTTACGCGGATTGTGTCGTTATTTGTTCGCTGGTAACCAAAAACGTATTCGCCCGGTGTCAAATCCACAGTTCCAACTTTGAGTGGAGTCTGTGTGATGAAGAAGTGCGAATACTTTCCTTCGGCTGAATAACCGGCTGTGATCATTACCACGCCCGCTATGAATCTGCCGCGACCATCAGTTACCCCGGAGGCTGTGCGAAATTCCGTTTCGATGTTCTCTTTCAGCACCGGCGCTCGGACAGGGATAAGTTTCCTCAGTTCAGGTTCTGTTGCGGCGCGCCAGCGTGCGCGGGAAGCCGCCATTGGGGTAGTCGCAATGCAAAAGACCAACGATGAGATGGCAAGAGTTCGCGTCAGAGTACTAGTAAGCAAAACTGTATCTCCTGGGTGACGAGAGCGAAACGAGACGATTGAGTATAATTCACGCAACGAATGTTAGAGTATTACTGCTACTGGGACAGTTTGTCACTAAAGGGTCATCGATCATCGCATGATGCGTCTGTCTCCCTACCGCTCCTCGGGCATTTTGTCGCTATGGTATCCGAGTCGACGTCAGAACCGAGGAGCGGTAGCGACCGGGTCACTCTGTGGTGGCAGTCAGGGATCGTTTTCACCAAAACCTATGAGCAGGGGTCAGCTCCAAAGATATGACGCTGGATTTTAAAGAGTTGCCATCATCGCCCGCTGAGTCTTCCCCAAGTTTGACCCGGTCGCTACCGCTCCTCGGTTCTGACGTTGAGCCACCGGGTGTCGCTCACAAACAGATTCTCTCGCTCATTAGGGCACTTTTTCTTCTGCTGCTCTGGGTTGGCCCAGCAGTAGCGCTGGATCCAGCCAGACCTCTCTCTCAGTTTACCCATGAAATGTGGTCTACTGAAAACGGCTTACCACAAAACACTGTTCACGCAATCACGCAGACAAGCGATGGCTTTATCTGGATTGCAACCGAAGAAGGACTCGCTCGCTTCGATGGCTTCAGCTTCACTGTTTTCGATAAACAGAATACTCCGCAGTTCAAGAGTAACGATGTGCGAGCATTCGCAGAGGACCGCCACGGCGTTCTTTGGATCGGCACGGTAGACGGGTTGGTCCAAGTGCAGAATGGAAGGTTCAAGGCTTTCGAGATACCTGGTGGATCGGCAGGCAATAGGATCGCGTCGATCTATGAAGATCGCGCTGGGAGCCTCTGGGTCGCAACCTCGGCTGGGTTAAGCCGCATTAAAGAAGGTTCACTCACGACGTTTGCATCGCAAGACGGATTACCCGTGAATAGCGTTTTCGAGGATCAGCAAGGTTTGCTTTGGGCCGGCACCTCGGCCGGAGTAAGCCAATTCAAGGAAGGACGATTTATTAACTTTTCTTTGCCGGCGGACGTCGCGAACAGGGGCGTGACGTCGATCATTCAGGACAAAGACGGCCGCCTTTGGTTCGGCACTCCCACCGGTTTGGCTTCCTTTGATAATGGCCGTTTTCAAATCTATACGATCCGCGACGGATTGCCCAACGACCGAATTGTTTCCTTGCACCTGGATGCGGAAGGCACTCTTTGGTGTGGTACAGCCGGCGGATTGACGAGGTACAAGAATGGTCGCTTCCTGGGGTTTGATTCCGCAGATGGACTCGCAAGCAGCACCATCCTTTCAGTTTTTGAGGATCGCGAAGGCAGTGTTTGGATTGGGACAGAATCCGGCGGTCTGCATCTATTAAAGGACAAGAAGTTCACAACCTACACAAGAAAAGACGGCCTCGCCGGCGACCTTGTTAAGGCGATCTATGAAGACCGCAAGGGCAATATCTGGATTGGAACAAACGGTGCTGGTCTGAATCTTTTTAAGGATGGAAGGTTCAGGACATTTACAACGAGAGATGGGTTATCCAGTGACGTGGTCCTGGCTCTTTACGGCGAAGATGACGGCAGTCTTTGGGTTGGCACTCCGGACGGTCTCAATCGCTTAAAGGACGGCAAGTTTATTACCTTCACTACTGCCGAAGGCCTTTCGAACGACTTTGTCAGGTCAATCTACGCCGATCATCAGGGCAATCTCTGGGTCGGCACGAGAGGCGGGCTGAATCGTTTCAGAGATGGGCACTTTAAAATCTACACCACGACTGATGGGCTCCCAAATGATTTTGTGGGGACTGTCTATGAAGATAGTGCGGGAAGCTTGTGGATAGGAACCCTGGGAGGGTTGAGTAAATTTAAGGACGAAACGTTTACTACCTATACCACGAAGGACGGCCTCGGCAGCGATGTGGTCCTTTCACTCTATGAAGGTCGTGATGGCATTCTCTGGATCGGTACTAATGGCGGCGGGTTGAATCGTCTGAAGGATGGGAAATTTTCGGCCTATACCACAAAAGAAGGACTAGTGGACGACGTAGTCTATCGCGTGCTCGAAGACGGGCAAGCAAACCTTTGGCTCAGTTCCAATAAAGGGATCTTTCGCGTTAACAAAAAGGAGCTTGACGACTTCGCCAACGGGAAGGTGAGATCGCTCACGCCTGTTGTTTACGGCACGGCGGACGGCATGATGACGCGGGAATGCAGTGGCGGCGGTCATCCCTCAGGGTGGAAGGGCAGTGACGGCAAGCTTTGGTTCTCGACCATCAAGGGCGTAGCGATGATCGATCCAGAGAAGATAAAGATTAACTTGCAGCCTCCGCCGGTAGCCCTCGAACAAGTGCGCATTGATGATCAAGTCGTCGATATGGCTCAGAAGATTGAACTGTCGCCCGGCAAGACACGTTTCGAATTCTCTTATGCAGGGCTGAGTTTCATCGCACCGGAAAAGGTTAACTTCAGGTATAAGCTGGAGGGTTTCGATAAAGACTGGGTCGAAGGCGGCACGCGGCGAATCGCTTATTACACAAATCTGCCCGCGGGTGATTACAAGTTCAGAGTGATGGCCAGCAACAACGATGGCATCTGGAACCAGACAGGGGCCTCTTTCGAGCTATACTTGAAACCCCATTTCTATCAGACGTATTGGTTTTACGCTGCCTGCGTTCTGGTGATGGCCCTGCTGGTTTGGCAATTCTATCGTCTGCGAGTCCAACAAGTGGAATCCCGCTTCGCCGCTGTGCTCGCTGAGCGAAACCGCATAGCCCGTGAGATTCATGACAACCTCGCTCAGGAGATGCTGGGTATTTCAGTACAACTCGAATTGGTCACGCGCCTGATGTCAGTTTCAACCGAAAAGGCTAAAACTCACTTGGATCGCGCGCGCATACTGGTGCGTAACAGCGTTGCCGAAGCAAGACGCTACGTTTGGGATCTGCGTTCACAAGCCCTTGAAAAGAACGATTTGCCGACCGCACTGAATGAAACGGCGCGGCGCTTAACGGCGGAGAGTGCAGTGCAGGCCCAGGTTCAGGTTTCGGGCACGTTTCGGCCGTTGAGCCCAGCGATTGAAGACAATCTCTTGCGTATTGGTCAGGAGGCAATTAACAATTCGATTAAGCACGCGCAGGCGGAACGTATTCTGATCAATCTGAGTTTTGATGCGAAGAACGTGCGGCTCAGTGTTAGGGATGATGGTCATGGCTTCGATGCCAGGACGCAGAACACTGAGGGACGCTTCGGATTAGTTGGGATGCGCGAACGCGCCGAGCAGATTGGTGGTAGGCTGTCCGTGCGCAGCGAGAATGGATCCGGCACGGAAGTAATTGTTGATGTGCCGATTGGTGGCTAAGGAGAATGGTGTTTTAAGTTGCTGAGATCGAAACATCGTTTAGTGGCACTCAACCGCAGAACAGGAAGCGGTAGCGACCTGGCCGATTCGGAAAACTCCAATGCGAATTGTTCAGCGGTGGGGAGCGGATAGCATGATCAAAACCTTGTTAGTAGTAAGTTGAGTGAGGCGAATCGACCAGGTCGCTACCGCTTCCTGTTCCGCAGTTGAGCGACATTTCATCAGACGATTCGTAGCGCAGCCTCTGAAGCAACCGGAAGAATTAAAGTCTACTGTCTGTAGCAGAGTTCACGCATGAGCAGCCATAGCAAAATTCGCATCATGGTGATCGACGATCAAGCGGTCGTGCGGCAGGGGTTTGTATCGCTGATTAATACAGTAGCCGACATGGAAGTGATCGCTGAGGGGACGAACGGTGAGCAGGCGATTGAACTGTATCGTCAGCATCAGCCCGACATCACTCTGATGGACCTACGCATGCCGGTGATTAGCGGCGTGGATGCCATCTCCAGGATTCGGCAGCAGTTTCCGGGTGCGCGGATCATTGTCCTCACGACTTACGATGGAGACGAGGACATTTATCGCTCGTTGCAAGCGGGAGCGCAGGGTTATCTCCTCAAAGACATGTTCTTCGAGGAATTAGAGTTGGCGATACGAAAAGTCCACTCTGGCTCGCGTCTGATACCTGGCCCAGTGGCTGAGCGTTTGGCGGAGAGAATGAGTGGATCAAATCTGACAGGCCGGGAGCTTGAAGTACTCGAGGAAATTGTTCGAGGCAGGAGTAACAAAGAAATAGCCAGCATCTTGAACATCAGCGAAGCCACGGTAAAGAGTCATATCAATAATCTCCTCAGCAAACTGGGCGTGACCGACCGGACGCAGGCAGCTACGACCGCCCTCCAGCGCGGCATCGTTCACTTCAATAAGCCTTAGCATCCACCTAAAGTTGGACGTAAAACTCAATCGTGAGGCTCGTGACACTTAGCTTTTCCGATGCTACCTTGCACCCCGTACAACGAATCAGTGGTCCCGGGTTGGGGCGCTTCAAGGGCAAAATCCTACCTTAGTTTGTTGCAGACCTGAACGAGCCCTTAGGCGCCCACTTGTTTCCAACCCGGGACCATCCCCTTTCTAAAAAGAATTAGAAGCATTCGCAAGCTGAACTAGCCTTGTATTACCCAGCGTCACACCAGCCTTCTTTGGTCCAGTTTGTTTTTCGGAGTAACCAGCAACTGCAGAACCAACGGTTTTAGGAGCGATACCAATGAATCGTGCTGCTCAGCGTGAAAGAAACTCGCGCCTTTCTTCAATTATCTCGACATTCCTTTGTCTGGCGGCCCTTAATATTGTGGCGGGTGGTCTCTCATCGATTAATGCTCAACAAGCTGCTACCGCAACTCTAAGCGGGACTGTAAAAGATCCCAATGGAGCTGTGATCGGAGGTGCTCAGGTTCAGGCAACACAGATAGCTACAAGTGCTAAGCGCGAAACAACAACCAACGCTGAAGGTGTGTTCGTCCTTACGAATCTTGCGGCCGGTGAATATGAAGTGAAGATTCAAGCTGTGGGTTTTTCGCTTAAGCAGGTGGACGTCACGCTTCAGGTTGGCCAAACCGAAACCCTCAACAGCACGCTGAATGTTGGGAGTGTGTCAGTCGATACGGGGATGATCTACAGCGATTCGCTCGCCGCCATTAATACAGAGTCCTCCGTTGTTGACGGCGTAGTCAGCAAGCGAGAGATCGAAAGCCTTCCCCTCAACGGTCGCAACTTTTTAGAACTTGCTTTGCTAATTCCCGGCAATTCTCCGGCGCCAAATTTCGATCCCACAAAAACCAATACAGTTGTGATTTCCTCTGCAGGCCAACTTGGTCGTGGCGGCAATGTAACAGTCGATGGCGCTGACGACAATGACGACGTCGTGGGCGGACAAGTACAAAACATTTCGCAAGACGCAGTGCAGGAGTTTCAAATTGCGACCAACAGGTTCTCTGCTCAGTTAGGCCGTTCAGGCTCGTCAGTGATCAATATCGTGACGAAATCTGGCAGCAATGAATATCACGGCTCAGGCTCGTTCTACTTTCGTGACCGGGCGCTGCAGGGCTTGCCGGCCACCTTCAACCGCGGACTGGGACAAACTCCGCCGTTCGACCGCGAACAGTATTCGTTCACTCTGGGTGGTCCCATAAAGAAAGATCTGGCTTGGTTCTTTGGCTCATTTGAGTACCGCAATCAGGATGGGGCGGCGCTTGTCGGCGCACGAGATCCTGCCACTCGAACCATCAAGCGAACTTTCGCGGGCGCGCCACTCAATGATCTGCTGAGCACCGAGCGTGTCGACTGGCAACCGAGCAACGTGGATCACCTATTCTTTCGCTATTCGTTGCAGCGCGAAGACGACGTCGCGGCAAGCACACTGGATCGCGCCATCGGTTCTGCGTCTCAACGCCAGGCAAGCACCAACAATACGCATTCGTTCCTCACGAACTACACGCGCGTTCTAAATTCCCGCGATGTGAATAGTTTCAATTTTAGTTTCAGCACGTTCTTTAACGACATCGAGCCCGTTACCCCCGGACCGCAGCTGACGTTTCCCAGCATTCAGGACGGCGCCTCGTTCCGTGTACCGCAAGGCACCAAACAGCGACGACTGCAGTTCAGCGATACGTTCTCGATGGTCCGAGGCACTCACACGCTGAACTTTGGAGGTGAGATACAGCGCGTCGACGCTGATTTTGATCTGCGGGTCTTTCAGCAGGGGCGCATTGAGATGATCGAAGACTTTCCGGACTTCGATCGCAACGGCGATGGCAAGGTTGATGATAACGATTTGCTGTTTTCGGTAACCATACGCAGCGGTAAGCCCACTGAGCCACTGCTGATTCCCAACGCCGATAGCACATACCTTGCGGGCTTCGTGCAAGACGATTGGCGTGTTCGCCCTCGGCTCACGCTGAATGTTGGCTTGCGGTACGAACTGGATACCGATGTAAAAAACATCAGCCGCACAAGTCAGCTCAATCCGCTGATCCTGCCGTTTCTGCACGGGAAGCGAGGAAGAGACACCAACAACTTCGGTCCGCGCTTTGGCTTCAATTACGCGTTGAAAGACGGACATACGAGCTTTCATGGCGGCTATGGCATCTACTACGATCGAATAACGCTGGAGATTCAATCGCTGGAGCGTGGTCTGGATGGGCGCGCACTGCCGATTGAAGTGCGCGCCGGTCCGCTCCTTTATATCCAGGGGAACCCATTCGATCCGGTGATGGGCAGGTTCCCACCAGGCGCGCCGACGTTAGCCAATCCGTTTACTGGGTTTCCCCTTGTTGGCGCAGGGGCTTCCGGCATCAATATCATCGACAACAACATGCAGAATCCAATGGTGCAACAGATGAACCTGGGGTTCCAACGCGAGCTTGGGAGCAACTATGTACTGCGCGCGGATTACTTGCACAACTTCGGAACTCATTTCATTATTGGTCGCACGATTGGTACTGTGATCAATCCGGTTGTGGGCGGTCCGGACTCGGTTACGAATTTGGAGTCGAGCGTTAAGACGAAGTACGACGGACTACTACTGAGCGTCGAGAAGCGTTTCGCAAATCATTATCAGTTTCGAGGATCGTACACTCTCTCTAAAGCATTCAACTACGCGAACGACGATCAGATCCCTTTCTCCAACGGCCCGCTTAATCCCAACAACTTGCAGTTGGAATATGGGCCAACACCGAACGATCAACGCCATCGCTTTACCTTCGCCGGTGTTTTGGATCTGCCGGCAGGCATCCATCTTGCTCCGATCTTTACGCTTGCTTCGGGAGTGCCAATGGATATTCTCGTTCCCGGCGGTGGTCAGCGTATTCCCCAGCTGCAACGCAATGCGGGCGGCAGACTGTTTCACAGCGGAGCAGAGTTGAACTCCTTTCTCAAGCAGATAAATGATGCTGGTGGATTTGGCGGGCAGCCTTTGCCTCTGGTTGCTGATAGAGCCCGCTTTAATGACAGCTTTAATTCGTTTGATTTGCGTGTCTCGAAAGTGTTTCGTGTCGGAGAGCGCGTGAAGATCGAGGCCGCTGGTAGAGGTCTTCAATCTTTTCAATGTTACAAACGTGCTGGGCTTTTCGAAATCGAACTATTCGGGATTCTCGAATGTGCTCGTGCGTGACAGCAACGATCCGACAAGCTCTGGTTTTCTGCGTTCTTCGAGTTTTGGGCAACCGGTGACGACCGCAGGTGGGGTGTTTGGTTCGGGCGGCCCCCGAGCATTTCAGTTTGCGGCACGTGTGACGTTTTGAATCTCGGAACGACAGGCCCCCAATTCGGTGCTCCGATAATGTAACTTCGCGCCATGGGCCAACAGTTACCAATAGCAATATGAAAATTCCGAACAATCCACCAACTGCCGAAGCTGTGAAAAAAATTATTTGGACCAGAATATTACTCAAGTTACGGAAATTCGCAGGTTGGGAAGGGGGCAGTCGATAGGTTCAAGGTGCGATAAATTCAACGCGCCCCCGCCTCAAGTTTC
>Ga0137389_10002313_pt1 | contig 11556 bp, 8 predicted proteins | sample 15con2h14BmetaG_FD_104645 | JGI IMG/M metagenome (GOLD analysis project Ga0137389, IMG submission 104645) | Vadose zone soil microbial communities from Angelo Coast Range Reserve, California, USA - 15con2h1.4B metaG | ecosystem: Environmental > Terrestrial > Soil > Vadose zone > Saprolite...
GCCCTCGGAGTTTCAGGTCGGCGAAGGGATGCACCGACGTGATAAAGCTTGCAAGACTGGATAAACGGGAGCCGCAAATGGTCGAAATCCGCGCCTTTCGGCCAGCCGACCTGGAGGACCTCTATCATATCTGCCTCGCGACCGGGGCAGGGGGCGATGAGGCCTCAACGCTCTATCTCGACCCTAAACTGGTCGGGCACGTTTACGCTGCACCCTACGCCGTTCTCAGCCCGCGCACCGTGTTTGTCGCCGAGGACGGCCAAGGGGTGGGGGGCTACATCGTCGGCGCCCCGGATACGCGCGACTTCGAGGCGCGGCTGGAAGTCGAGTGGTGGCCCGACCTGAGGAGACTCTACCGGGATCCCTCGGCGCAGCCGCGCGCCGACTGGAGCCTGGACGAATTCATGAGCTACCGGATCCATCACCCGAGCCGCACGGCAAGCGAGATCGCCGAGCCCTATCCGGCCCATCTGCACATCAACCTATTGCCGAGATTGCGGGGTCGAGGCGTCGGACGGCGGCTGATGGAGCGCTGGCTCGGAGCGGTCCGGGACATGGGCGCGCGAGGCGCGCACCTGGCAGTCGGCGCCGCCAACCGGCGCGCCATCCGGTTTTACCGGGCCTGCGGTTTTCACCAGCTCGAACACCCGGCGCGGCCGCCTCCGGCCCCAGTCTGGTTCGGTCTTGGCCTGGTGCCGGCGGCCGCGGCGTGGGTCGAAACGAGCATTGCGCGCGACCGGCAGCGAGGTGATGCTGGCGCCCCGACATTGCGCAAGGAGGCGCCCGCCATGTCCAACCCCGTTGGAGAGAACCATGCCAAGCGTCAGCTCGCAGCGGGCGAGCTGGTGTTGTGCATGGGGGTCAACCAGATGCGCACGCCGAACATCGCCATGATCGCCGCTGCCTGCGGCTTCGATGCGATTTATATCGACCTCGAGCACAACCCGACCTCGCTCGAGACGGCCGCGGCGATCTGCGTGGCGGCACTCGGCATCGGCATCACTCCGATCGCACGGGTGAGCTCGCGCGACGCGCATGACGCCACCCGGATCCTCGACTGCGGCGCGCAAGGGGTGATGGTCCCGCATGTCAGCACCGTCGCCGAGGCCAGGGCAGTCGTCGAGAGCTGCCGCTACCCGCCGCAGGGGCACCGCTCGGCATCGGGTTCCGGTCCGGCGCTCGGCTACGCGGCGCGCTCGCAGGGCGAGATCAACAATTTCCTCAACCAGCAGACTTTGCTGATCGCGATGCTCGAAACGCCCGAAGCGATCGAGAATGCCGACGCGATCGCCGCGGTCGACGGCATCGACCTGCTCCATATCGGCTCGTCCGACCTGAGCACCGAGATGGGCATCCCCGGGCAATACAATCATGCCCGCATGCGCCAAGCCTACGAGGCGACCGCGAAAGCTGCGCGCGCGCACGGAAAATGGATGGGCGTCGGCGGGGTTCGCGAGGACCTCGAATTCCAGACCTGGCTCCTGCAGCTCGGGATGCGTTATCTGACCGGCGGGTCGGATGTCGGCTATATCCTCAGCGCCGGCCGCGCCGACGTGAAGCGGCTGCGCGCGGCGCCGCTTTCCTAGCATCCGATGATCCGTTGCCTTGCCGCACCTTGGGGCTGCTTGCTGCTGAGCGCCACCTCGGCGATGGCGCAGGCGCCCCCTCCCCCGGTCGAGGTCCAGCCCGGCCGGGTGTTTTGCGAACAAAGCGTCAGCTATCGGGTTGCGGACCCTTCGAGCGTTCCCGAGAGCTATCGGCGCTTTCTCGGCCCTTGGAGCGACGCCTCGTGGAACGCCAATACCTGTGCCGCGCTGATCGTCGACGACGTAAAACCGGACGGCTCGGCGTCGATCATCTACGTGTACGGGCCGATGGGTCCGAGCGCGCGCGCGCCGGGCGGCGTGCTGCACGGCACCGGGATCATCCGCGACGACGAGCTGAGGTTCCAAAACTCCGACGGGACGCAGTTCCTGTTCCGTCCGGCGATCGCTGATCTTGTCGGGCAGATGACGACGCCGAACGGCCAGACTTACCAGGCTGCGTTCAAGAAGACATTTTAGTCGGACTCAGGGTTTAGCGGGCGCCGATTGTATGGACCGCCGTCGAGTTGACGCGCGCGGCATGCGTTCCTAAATCTCGCGCACGCCGGGGTCGGCCGCTCGACGCCAATTGCGCCCCTGCTCCGGCCGCGCCGCTTGGTTGGCGAGCATGGAGTGACCACATCACCGGCCTGAGAAGAAGTCATCACCCGATCGCCGCCGGGGCAGGAGCTCCTGTCGGGATCGGCTCCTGACACGCGACCACAGTATGCCCCGACCCGCCGCACCTTCGCCAATCAACGAACTCAACGAACGCAGTCGCGAAATCTTTCGCGTGATCGTCGACGGCTACGTCGCCACCGGCGAGCCGGTGGGCTCGCGCACCTTGTCGCGCCGCCTCGGACAAAACCTGTCGCCGGCGACGATCCGCAACGTCATGGCCGATCTCGAGGAGGCAGGGCTCCTCTATGCGCCGCACACCTCTGCCGGCCGCCTGCCGACCGAAGCGGGACTGCGTCTCTTCGTCCATGGCCTGCTCGAGATCGGCCGTCTCGCCGAGGACGAACGCCGCAGCATCGAGAGCCTGTGTGTGGCGCGCGGCAAGAGCCTCTCTCAGGCGCTGGAGGAGGCGACAAGCGCCCTGTCCGGCCTTTCGCATTGCGCCGGGATCGTCGTCGTTCCAAAACAGGACCGCCCGCTGAAGCACCTGGAATTCGTCCATCTCGGTCCCGGCCGTGCGCTTGTCGTGCTGGTTACCGAGGATGGGCTCGTCGAGAACCGGGTCATCGAGGTGCCGCTCGGCCTGCCGCCCGCAGCACTGCTATCCGCCGGAAACTATCTCAACGCCAGGCTGATCGGGCGAACGATCGAGGAAGCCAAGGCCGACATCGAGCAGGAGATCGCCTCGAACAAGGCGCAACTCGACGAGCTGACCTCAAAGCTCGTAGCGGCCGGCCTGGCGAGCTGGGCGGGGGGCGGCGAAGGCAGCGCGCTGATCGTGCGCGGCCAGGCCAACCTGCTCGAGGACGTGACCGCGCTGACGGATCTCGAAAGGCTGCGCACCCTCTTCGAGATGCTCGAAACCCGCGAGACGATGTTGCGCCTGCTCGACGCCAGCAAGCAGGGCGAGGGCGTGCAGATCTTCATCGGCGCCGAGAGCCATCTCTTCGGGGTGACCGGCTGCTCGGTGGTGATTGCTCCCTATCACAACAGCCGCGAGCAGATCGTCGGTGCGATCGGGGTTATCGGCCCCACCCGGCTCAACTACGCCCGGATCATCCCGATGGTGGACTATACCGCCAAGGTGATCGGGCGCCTTATCGGATAGGACGATCGATGAACGATACCGAAAAGGAACAGGAGACAATGCCGACCCACGACGGGGCGGCCGCGAACAACAACGTCGAGGACGTCGCCGAGACGTCGGCTGACCCGGGGGCGGAGGACGCGTCGCCCGAAGCCCGGATCGCGGCGCTCGAGGCGGAACTCGCCGAGCAGAAGGATCGGTTGCTGCGCGCTCTGGCCGAGACTGAGAATGTCCGCCGGCGCGCTCAGCGCGAACGTGAAGATGCGTCGAAATATGCGGTCGCGGGTTTCGCGAAGGATCTGCTTTCGGTGGCGGACAATCTGCGCCGGGCGATCGAAAGCCTCCCCGAACCGGAGGTCAGGGACGAGCGCACGCGCAGCCTTCTGGAGGGGGTTGCCGCGACCGAGCGCGAGCTCCTCGGCGTCTTCGAGCGGCACGGGGTCAAGCGGATCGATCCGGAAGGCGAACGCTTTGACCACAATTTTCACCAGGCGATCTTCGAGGCCGAGCGGCTGGGCAAACCCGGCGGCACGGTCATCGAAGTATTGCAGCCTGGCTATGTCTTGCACGACCGGCTGCTGCGGCCCGCCATGGTCGGCGTCGCCAAGGAAACCCCGGGGCCGGCGCAGCCCGTCCAATCTGCCGATACGGTCGCTTGAGCGGGGCCGAACCAGTTCGCCCTAACCGGTTGTAGCGGCTTGCAGCCTCACATATATAACCCTAAATCCAGTCAGGGGATGGCTGAGCAATTATCTCCCGGGGGATCGGGACGGTGCTTCCCCGGGCCGTCCGGTCCTGCTTTTGAAATGAGGTGTCCATGAGCAAGGTCATCGGTATCGATCTCGGCACGACAAATTCCTGCGTCGCCGTAATGGAAGGCAGAAACGCCAAGGTTATCGAGAATAGCGAGGGCATGCGCACTACGCCTTCGATGGTGGCCTTCACCGAATCGGGCGAGCGCCTCGTCGGCCAATCGGCAAAGCGCCAGGCGGTGACCAATCCTGAGAACACGTTCTTTGCCATCAAGCGCCTGGTTGGGCGTCGCTTCGTCGACCCGCTGGTCAAGAAGGACATGGATCTTGTTCCGTACAAGATCATCAACGGCGACAATGGCGACGCCTGGGTCGAGAGCCGCGGCAAGAAATATGCCCCGTCTCAGATCAGCGCCTTCATCCTGCAAAAGATGAAGGAGACGGCCGAGGCCTATCTCGGCGAGACGGTCGACCAAGCGGTCATCACCGTTCCGGCGTATTTCAACGACAGTCAGCGCCAGGCGACAAAGGATGCCGGCAGAATTGCCGGGCTCGAAGTATTGCGTATCATCAACGAGCCGACCGCGGCAGCGTTGGCCTACGGCATGGAGAGGAAAGGCAGCGGCACGATCGCGGTCTATGATCTCGGCGGCGGCACCTTCGACATCTCGGTCCTCGAGATCGGCGACGGCGTCTTCGAGGTCAAGTCGACCAATGGTGACACCTTCCTCGGCGGTGAGGATTTCGACAAGAAGATCATCGACTATTTGGCTGACGAGTTTCGCAAGGAGCAGGGGATCGATCTGCGCAATGACCGCCTCGCGCTGCAACGGCTGAAGGAGGCGGCGGAGAAGGCAAAGATCGAGCTGTCGTCATCGGTGCAGACCGACGTCAACCTGCCGTTCATCACCGCGGATCAGCATGGGCCCAAGCATCTCAACATCAAGCTGACCCGCTCGAAGCTCGAAGCGCTGGTAGACGATCTGATCCAACGCACCATCGGTCCGTGCGGCAGCGCTCTCAAGGATGCCGGGCTCAGGGCCTCCGAGATCGATGAGGTAATCCTGGTCGGTGGCATGACCCGCATGCCCAAGGTTATCGAGACGGTCAAACAGTTCTTCGGCAAGGAACCCAATCGTAGTGTCAACCCGGACGAGGTCGTGGCCATCGGCGCCGCGATCCAGGCGGGTGTGCTGAAGGGCGAAGTCAAGGATGTCCTGCTCCTCGACGTGACCCCGTTGTCGCTTGGCATCGAGACCCTGGGCGGGGTCTTCACTCGGCTGATCGACCGCAATACGACGATCCCGACCAAGAAGAGCCAGACCTTCTCGACTGCGGAGGACAATCAGACAGCGGTTACGATCCGCGTGTTCCAAGGCGAGCGCGAGATGGCCTCGGACAACAAGCTGCTCGGCCAGTTCGACCTGGTCGGCATCCCTTCGGCACCCCGCGGCATGCCGCAGGTCGAGGTGACGTTCGACATCGACGCCAACGGCATTGTGCAGGTCTCGGCCAAGGACAAGGCGACCGGCAAGGAGCAGCAGATTCGCATCCAGGCATCGGGCGGCCTCTCGGAGGCTGATATCGACCGCATGGTCAAGGATGCCGAAGCGCATGCCGAGGAGGACAAACGGCGCCGTGAGTTGGTCGAGGCGAAGAACAGTGCCGACGCGCTGATCCACACGACCGAGCGGACCCTGACCGAAGCCGGCGACAAGGTTGCCGAGGCTGACCGTGACGCGGTGCAGCAGGCGATCCAAGCGCTGAAAGATACCCTCGGCACCGACGACACCGGGCAGATCAAGGCCAAGACCGAGGCCCTGGCCCAGGCCTCGATGAAGGTCGGCGAGGCGCTCTACAAGGCGCAGCAGGCCGGCGGCGGCGAAGGCGGCCCGTCGTCCCCCGGTGGCCACGCGGCAGGCGGTGCGGCCGGGGGCGGCGGCAGCGACAAGGTCGTCGACGCCGATTTCGAGGAGGTCGACGACCAGAAGAAGCGCGGCTCCGCGTAAGCGCCTCGTCGTCGAGATGGGGATCAGGTGCGACTACCCCGGCGGGGTCTTCCGCCGGGGTAGGGCGTGGTGGCAAGCCCTTTAATCAAGCGCCTCTCGGTCATGGCTAAACAGGACTTTTACGAGATCCTCGGCGTCTCCAAATCGGCGAATGCCGATGAACTCAAGCGGGCCTATCGCAAGCTCGCGATGCAGTATCATCCCGATCGCAACGCCGGCGACAAGGGCGCCGAACAAAAGTTCAAGGGCCTCAACGAAGCCTACGACATCCTCAAAGACGATCAAAAGCGCGCCGCGTACGACCGCTTCGGCCATGCCGCCTTCGAACAGGGTGGTGGGCGCGGCCCTGGCGATTTCGGCTTTGCCGCCGGCGGCTTTGCCGACATCTTCGACGAGGTGTTCGGCGAGTTCATGGGCGGCGGCCGGCGCGGCCAAGGGGGGCCGAACCGCGGCAGCGATTTGCGCTACAACCTTGAGGTCTCGCTCGAGGAGGCGTTTCGCGGCAAGCAAACGACGATCCGCGTCCCGAACCTCGTCGCCTGCGAGCAGTGCAAGGGCAGCGGCGCCGAGGCCGGGTCCAAGCCGATAACCTGCCCGGCTTGCCACGGTCGAGGGCGCGGGCGCGTGCAGCAGGGGTTCTTCACGATCGAGCGAACCTGCCCCAGTTGTCAGGGCGCGGGACGGGTCATCGACAATCCCTGCAAGGCGTGCGGAGGGCAAGGCCGGGTGCGGCGCGAGAAGACGCTGTCGGTCAACATCCCGGCCGGGGTCGAGGACGGCATCCGGATCCGTCTCGCCGGGGAAGGCGAGGTCGGCATCCGCGGCGCCTCGGCGGGCGACCTCTTTATCTTCATCAGCGTGGGACAGCACAGGATCTTCCAGCGCGACGGCGCCAATATCTATTGCCGGGTGCCGCTGCCGATCACGACGGCAGCCCTTGGCGGCACGATCGAGGTGCCGACTGTCGACGGCAGCCGGACGCGCGTCACGGTGCCTGCGGGGACCCAGTCGGGGCACCAGTTCCGGCTTAGGTCGAAGGGGATGACCGTGTTGCGCTCGCCTGCCCGCGGCGACATGTTCATCGAGGCGGTCGTCGAAACCCCGGTCAATCTGACCAAACGGCAACAGGAGCTGCTGCGCGAATTCGACAAGGAGGGCGAGAACCAACGCACCCACCCAGAGAGCGAAGGGTTCTTCGCCCGGGTCAAGGAATTCTTCGAGGATTTGCGGGAGTAGCCGCCGCTGTGACCCGGCCGGACGAGGTCGTAAAGAAATTTAGGCGTCGACCTCGACTGCAACGTTAAAATCGCCACAGTCGCATCGTAACCTGCGATCCGAAAGCCGCTCGAGATTGCTTCGTTGCCTGCGGCTCCTCGCAACGACACCCCTTTATCGCGCTCTTCGACGTCATTGCGAGCATCGCGAAGCAATCTCAAGATAGAACGCCCCTGAGCGCGAAGGTTGGTTCAACCGAAAGGAGAAATCCCGCTGCAGACCCGCTGCCGCTGCAGCGAGGGTCGATTGCGGATACAATTTCAGATCGCAGATCGCAGATCGAAGGCGCACCCAAGCCACCCGCGACACACACGCCAGCCCCGCTCCGCGGGGGATTGTCGGGCGACGGGAAAATACGCAAAGTTGCGGGCCGGGTCGGCACTTTCACGCATATCCGGGAGGACATACGCCGATGAGGATCGACCAAGCCGTCAACATTGAAGACCTGCACCGCATGGCGAAGCGGCGGCTGCCCAAGATCGCCTTTGATTTCATCGAAGGCGGCCTCGAAGACGAGCGCGGGCTCGAAACCAACACCTCGGCGTTTCACAAGCACCGGTTGTTGCCGCGTTATCTCGTCGATGTGTCGAAACGCGACCAGACGAAGACGATCTTCGGTCAGACATTTGCGAGCCCGTTCGGCATCTCGCCGACCGGCGGCGCGGGGCTGTTCCGCTACCATGCCGATTTGATGCTGGCCGATGCCGCCCGCGACGCAAATATCCCCTACATCATGTCGGGAGCCAGCAACGATTCGATCGAGGCCGCAGCCAAGATCGCGCCGAAGAACCATTGGTACCAGCTCTATGCCGGGCGCGATCCCGCGATCAACGCTGACCTGATCAAGCGCACTGCCGATGCCGGGCTCGGTGCGCTGGTGCTGACCGTCGACACGCCGGTCGGCTCAAAGCGCGAGCGCAACATCCGTAATGGCTTTGCCAATATCCGGGGCGGCCTGTTTCAGGCGTTGAGTCTAAAGCCTTCGATCTTGGCCGAGGCGCTGACCCATCCCGGTTGGATCATCGAATATTTCAAGCGCGGCGGCGGCACGCCGATGCTGCAAAACTGGCAGCCCTATGCGCCCGCAGGGTCGGACGCCGAGGCGGTTTACAAGCACTCCAGCTCGCTGCGTCCGTTCAACGCGCAAACCTGGCGCGATCTCGAGAACTACCGCAAGCTGTTCCCGCGCGCCCTTGTCGTAAAGGGCATAATGAGCCCGGCTGATGCACTGCGGGCGCTCGACGTCGGTTGCGACGGGATCCTCGTGTCCAATCATGGCGGGCGCCAGCTCGACCAGGCGCCCGGCTCACTCGACGTATTGCCGGCGATCAAGGCCGCGGTGGGCGACAAGCTGGCCTTACTCCTCGACAGCGGCGTTCGCCGCGGCGCCGATATCCTGATCGCGCTGTGTCTTGGCGCCGATTTCTGCTTCATGGGCCGGCCGACGCTCTACGGTGCCGCCGCCGGCGGGTTGCCCGGTGTCAAAAAGGCGATCGACATCTTCGTCAAAGAGATCGACCTGGTCATGGGCCAGATCGGCTGTCCGAGCCTCGATCAGCTCGGCCCCGACTTCCTGTGGCGCGACGACCGGGCGCGCAACGTCTGAAGGAGTACCCCACACCCACCCAGCCCTGTCGGTCTGGGTCCCCCTCTCCCCCAATGCCCCAATGCGGGAGAGGAGCTTTGAGTTGTGTCCTTGCAGCCCCTCTCCTGCATCGCGGGAGAGGGTGGCGAGCGCAGCGAGGCGGTTGAGGGTGGAGCTGCGGTAGTTGGAGAACGGGACCATGAACCTCGATCGAGCCATCAATATCGAAGACCTGCACCGGATGGCGAAGCGCAAGCTGCCGCGCATCATCTTCGACTACATCGAGGGCGGGGTCGAGGACGAGCGCGGGCTGGCGCGCAACGAGGCGGCGTTTCGCAAGCACCGACTGTTACCCCGCTACCTGGTCGACGTCTCCAAGCGCGACCAGTCGGCAGCCGTGTTCGGCCGCACCTATTCGAGCCCGTTCGGGATCTCGCCGACCGGCAGTGTCGGCCTCTACCGGCGCGAAGGCGAGGTGATGCTGGCCGAAGCCGCGGCGGCGGCGAACATCCCCTACATCATGTCGGGCGCCAGCAACGCCTCGATCGAAGAGGCGGCGCGGGTCGCGCCGAACAATGTTTGGTTCCAACTCTATGCCGCCAAGGACGGCAATGTTACCGATGCCCTGATCGGACGTGCCCGAGATGCCGGGGTCGGGGCGCTGGTCCTGACCGTCGACGTGCCAGTGCATCCCAAGCGCGAACGCAACTTCCGTAACGGTTTTTCGCGCATACGCGGCGGCGGCGTCCTCGAGTCGTTGAAGCTGAAGCCCTCGATCTTGTTGGAAGCAATGACCCATCCCGCTTGGGTCATCGAATATATGCGTCTCGGCGGCGCGCCGACCTTGGGAAATTGGGCACCGCATGCCGCCAACGGGGCAAGGACGGAGGAGGTCATCCAATTCGGCCGCGGGCAGACCCCAGCCGCGGCGCAGACCTGGCGCGATCTCGAACGCTACCGCCGCCTCTTTCCGCGCGCCCTCGTCGTCAAGGGCATCCTGAACCCGGCCGACGCGGTTCGCGCCGCGGAAATCGGGGTCGACGGCATCATCGTCTCGAACCACGGCGGCCGTCAGCTCGACCAGGCCCCGGCCTCGATCGAGGCCCTGCCGGCGATCAAGGCGGCGGTCGGCGACAAACTGACCGTGATGCTCGACAGCGGCGTGCGCCGTGGCGCCGACATCTTGATCGCGTTGTGTTTGGGCGCCCAATTCGTGTTCTTTGGCCGGCCGACGCTCTACGGCGCCGTCGCCGGCGGTCTCCCCGGCGTCAACAAGGTGATCGATATCTTCCGCGGCGAGATCAACCTGGTCATGGGCCAGATCGGCTGCCCGAGCCTCGGCCAGCTCGGGCCCGACTTCCTGTGGCGCGACGACTGGATGCAAAACCGCTGACGCGCGACCCGCACCCCTTAGTCGCCGGCGGGGTGCGCTACCGCCCGCGCCGCGGCGGTGACCGGCGCGTCGTGCGCGCTGTCTATCTCATCGAAGGTGCGGCCCTTGGGTTCGAACCCGAACACCCAGAAGCCGATCAGGCCGAGGATGTACCAAGAGGCGAAATAAGCGAAAGCCGGCCCGAGCATGGCGAGGTTGGGTGCCGCCGGCTTGATGATGTCGCCGGCGCCCATGATCAGCGCCAGCCCGAGCGGCCCGATGAACTTGCCGCAATTGCCGACACCATAGCTGAGGCCCATGCCGCTCGCGCGCAGCCGCGCCGGCCAGATCTCGGCCATATAGGGCCCGACGATCGTGTAGTTGGCGCTGCCGAAAAAGCCTTGCGCTATGAACAACATGTAGAACAGCGACCAGGTGCCGATATAGACATCGTACAGATATCCGGCGAGTACCATAAGCACGCCGCCAAACACCATGCACAGGGTGGCCGAACCGCGCCGCCCGAGCGGCTCGATCAGGGCGGTGATAAAGAAGCGCCCGATGACAGCCGCCAAGGTGGAGAATATCGTCAGGAACGCCGCGTGCTCGGGCGATGTCTGAAGCACCAGCACGAGCAAGGTCGGCCCCCACAACGCGAGCGAGGCCCCGCCGGTCTGGGTCAGGCCGGTGAGACACCCGCTGGCGACCAGCCGCGGATACTTGAACAATTCGACCCAGCGCGTCTTGTCGGCCGTGGCCAGAGCGGCGGGCAAGGCGATTTCTTGCGGATCGATCATCAACGCCCAGGCGAGCGATTTGCGCGCGTCCTCCATGCGGCCCATGCGCATCAGCCAGCGCGGCGATTCCGGGACCCAGTAGCGGATCATGAACACCAGGACGAGCGGCACCAGGCCGACCAGGAAGAGGCCGCGCCAACCAACCAACGGGAGCAACAGCCACGCCGCCAACCCGGCCAGCATGCCGCCGGCCGGCAGCATTGTCGTGACCAGTGCGCTGACCCAGCCGCGCTTGTAGGCCGGGATGAACTCCTGCACCAGCGGCAGGTCGATCGTGTAGATGCCGGCATTGCCGACACCGACAAAGATGCGGAAGAACGCCAGGAACAGCCAGCCCGGAACCAAGCCGTCTGGTCCCGGTGTGAAATACATGACGCCGGTCGCCAGCGAGATGGTGATCGCCGACCAGATGAACACC
>Ga0137389_10002317_pt1 | contig 11549 bp, 9 predicted proteins | sample 15con2h14BmetaG_FD_104645 | JGI IMG/M metagenome (GOLD analysis project Ga0137389, IMG submission 104645) | Vadose zone soil microbial communities from Angelo Coast Range Reserve, California, USA - 15con2h1.4B metaG | ecosystem: Environmental > Terrestrial > Soil > Vadose zone > Saprolite...
CGCGGCGCCTACCGCGTGACTCTCCGCCACGGAGTCAGCCGCGTGATCTCCGGCGAGCGCTACACGCTAGGCGTCATCTTCCACGACGCAAAGTAGGCCCCTCACCCTGCCCTCTCCCCAGAGGGGAGAGGGTGCATCGCAGGGATCCTCTCCCGACAGGGAGAGGGTGGATCGCACATACCCTCGCCCCCGGGAGGGGGAGAGGGCAGGGTGAGGGGGCGCTCAGATCTGCGGGCGGACGTCAGCGGCGAACGCCTCGTAGATGCTGATCATGTCGTCAAGGTCGCGGTAGCGCATCTCCAGCAGCATCGAGTCCACGCCGAGGTCGCGGAAGGCGATCAGGTCCGCGATCACCTGGTCGCGCGAGCCTTGCAAAGGCTTGCGGTCTGCGCCGAGCGGGGCGTCGCGCAGCGACAGGCCCGCGCGCACGCTGATCGTGACCTGGTCGAACGGGCGTTTCTGGCGCGCGCATTCTTCCCGAAGCCGGGCGATGTCCGCCTTCAGGGCCTCGGGCGTGATGAAGGCGGCGTGCCAGCCGTCGCCGAGCTCGACGACGCGGCGGAGGGCGCGCGGGGTGTGCCCGCCGATCAGGATCGGGATGTCGCCGCGGGTGGGCTTGGGGAAGACGCCGATCTCGTCGAAGGAGAAGAACTCCCGTGGTGGGCGGCGCGAGCGTCGTGCCAGCAGGCGCGCATCACCGTGAGTGCCTCGTCGCTCCAGGCGCCGCGCCGGTCGTAGTTGCCGCCCAGCAGCTCGATCTCCTCGCGCATCCAGCCAACGCCCACCCCGAGGACCAGGCGGCCCTCCGAGAGATGGTCGATCGTGGCGGCCATCTTGGCGGCCAGGACCGGGTTCCGGTGCGGCAGCACCAGGATGCTGGTGCCGAGTTGTACGCGCTCGGTGACGCCCGCCACCAGGGCCAGCGTCGTGATCGGCTCGAGGAACGGTACCTCGGGGGCGAGCGGGAACTTGCCGGTGGGGCTGTACGGATAGCGCGACGCGATCCGGTGCGGGATCACGACGTGATCGCTGGCCCACACGGAATCGTAGCCGAGGGCCTCCATGCGCCGCGCGAAGGTGAGCACGCTGTGGCGCGTGCCGATGGGGCCGAACATGGGCAGGTGGCAGCCGATCTTCATCGGGCGCCGGAGGAGTAGACGATGCGGTCGCTCAGCTCGTCGCGCGCGATCATTTCCCCGAGACGCGAGCGCTGGATCTTGCCCGATGAGGTCTTGGGGATGGTGCTGGGCAGGACCAGGAGCACCCGGGCGGGGCGATGGCCCCGGCCCTCGCGGACGCGCTGGACGATCTCGCGGACCAGGCGAGAGTGCGCGTCCGCGTCGGCGGCCTGCTCGCGGACCTCGGCCACCACGTGCAGCCGCTGGGTGCCGGTGCGGGCGCTCTCCACGCCGACGGCCGCCGAGTAGCGCACGCCCGGCACGTGGTCCACGATCTCCTCGATGTCGGCGGGGATCACGTTCTCCCCGCCCAGGATGATCACGTCCTTGAGCCGCCCGGTCACGTAGAGGAAGCCCTCCGCGTCGACGAAGCCGAGGTCGCCGGTGCGCAGCCAGCCGTCGGGCGAGAGGATGTTCCGGGTGGCCTCGGGATTGTTGTAGTAGCCTTGCATCACCCCGGGGCTCGCCACGCAGATCTCGCCCTCGACGCCCGCCTTGACCTCCTCCTCGCCGTCCATGATGCGCAGGCGCACGCCGCGGCAGGGCTGGCCCACCGAGAGGAACCGGCCCGAGCTGTCCAGGCGGAGCGGCGTCCGCCGCGGCCAGATCGCCACCGCCAGGGTGGCCTCGGCCAGGCCGTAGCAGGGCGTGATGAGGTTCTGCGCGCCGAACTTCCGCTCGAAGGCCTCGATGGTGCTGAGGCGGACCGGCTCGGCGCCGGAGAGCGCCTGCTTGAGCGAGGAGAGATCGAGACCGGTGGTGTCGTGGATATTGCGCACGCAGTTGCGATAGCCGAAGTCGGGCGAGACCGTGAAGGTGGCGCCGACCCGGCTGACCAGCTCGAGCCACACGCGCGGGTTCTTGAGATCGGGTGGCAGGAGGTGGAGCGGTGCCCCGCTCCAGGGTGGGGTGAACGCGCAGCCGATCAGCCCCATGTCGTGGTAGAGCGGCAGCCACGAGACGACCACGTCGTCGCGGGTGAGCTGCGCGGCTTCCGCCATGAACTCGACGGTGCGCACCACGTTGGCGTGGCTCAGCACGACCCCGCGCGGCTGGCCGGTGCTGCCCGAGGTGTACTGGATGAAGGCCACGTCGTCGGCGGACGCGGTCGGGAAGGGTGGCGCGGGATCGTCCACCTCGAGATCGCTCGGCTCCAGCACGTGCCGGATATTGGGCGCGGCCGCCTGGGATTCCTCCACGCCCGTGCGGAACCAGCCGATGGTGGCCACCGCCTTCGCTTCCGAGTCGCGGAAGACGTTGGCGGTCGCCTCCACCCCGAGGGTGGGGTAGATCGGCACCGGCACCGCGCCCAGACGGAGGGCCCCGAAGAAGGTGTAGAAGAACTCGGCGCAGGTGGGGTAGATGAGGCAGACCTTGTCGCCGCGGTCGATGCCGGCGCGCCGCAGCCCCGCCGCGTAGCGCGCGCTCTCCCGCCAGAGACGCCCGTACGGCACCGCCTCGTCGAAGAGGTGGAAGTACGGGGTGTCGGGATCCTGGGCGGCCCTGCCCCCCATCAGCTCGGTCAGGGTGGCCGGGATGGGTGCTCCTGGCTTCACGAGCGTGATTCTAGCGAAAGCGCCCGGATCGGGGAAGTATTTCGCTAGCGGTCGAGGGCGATGAGGTCGAAGGTCTCGGCGCAGGCGTAGCCCTTGGGCTTGCCGAGCTCGGCGCCGCGCTCGCGCACCCGCCGCTCCACCGCCGCGAAGTCCTTGAACTGGCTCGCGTGGCAGGCCAGCGCCTTGATCTTGAGATCGATCGTGTCGGAGATGTCCACGACCAGCTCGGGGTTCTCCCACCACATCAGGTAGACCTCGCGGACCTTGTGCGGCTCGAGTCCCTGCGCGAGCAGCTCCGGGAACGCCATGTGATCGCGGGCGAGCGGGTAGACGCAGTCGAGCGCGATGCCCGCCACCGTGCGGTGATCCCGGTGCGAGGCGCCCAGGTTCTTGGTGCGGTGCGGGTTCTGGATGATGAGGCGATCCGGGCGGTGGCGCCGGATCGCGGCGGTGACCGCTCGGCGCGACTCGCGCGTGTCCTCGACCTCGCAGTCCGGGAAGCCCAGGAAGTCCACCGTCTCCACCCCGAGCACCCGCGCCGCGTTGCGCTGCTCCTCCTCGCGGATCCGGACCAGGCGCTCGGGCGTCATGCTCCGGTCGCCCGAGCCCTTGTTGCCGTTGGTGACGATGCAGTAGGAGACGTGCAGGCCGTCGCGCACGAGCTTGGCGACGGTGCCCCCGGCGCCGAACTCGGAGTCGTCGGGGTGGGCGGTGACCACCAGCACGCGCTGAATCGGGGCTTTCTGCGACGCATCGGGCATGGAGAAGACTCCTTTCGTGCTCGCTATCTTACCATCCCGCTATAATGCGGCCGGTGACCACGCGGACCACCGGTGTCCTCCTGCTCGGGTTTCTCCTCGCGGGCTTCCTCCTCCTCGGCGCGCTGCCCAACCAGGTGGCGGGCATCCGCGTGGCCGGGCTCTCGCTGCTCTGGTGGTACGGTGGGGTGCTCGCGCCGGTGATGGCCGTGCTCGTCGCGATCCGCTGGCTCGCCGAGCCGCTGCCCGCCCCGTCGTCGCGCGAATGACCTCGGTCGCGCGCATCCTGGCCGTGTGGCTCACGCCGGCGATGATGCTGGCGGTGCCGGCGGCCCTCGCCGCGCGCGGGCCCGACGGCCTCTGGCTCGGCCTCGTGGTGACCCTGGCGCCCCTCATCGTGCTGGGGTGGGGCCCCGGCCGCCCGGCGCCGGGCGACGACCCCAGGCCTGGCGAGACGCTCTTCCCCGTCGCCACGCTGCTCGTCACGGTCGGCGTGCTGCTCTGGGCGAACATCGCCCTGGCGGGCGACGTGGCGGCCTGGCTCGGCGCGCGCCGCTGGCAGGGCATCGTGATCGCCGCGGCGGCCGGCTGGCTGCTGACGGCCTGGCGGCCGCTACGCCGGACGGCGCCGCTGCTGCTCGCGCTCGCGTTCGTAGCCGCGGTGGTGGTGCTGCTGCAGCTCGCCTGGGCGCTCGCGCTCGGGCCCATCGCGGCGTGGGATCGCGTGGCCACCCAGCCCGCCTTCCGGTTCCCGCCCTCGAGCCCCTGGGTGATCAGCGGACGCGACCTCGGCGTGGTCCGCGGCGGCGCGCGGCTCGTCTTCGACGAGGTGCATCGCCTCACCGCGCCCGCCGGGGGCGTGCTGCGCGCGCGCACCCTGGACGGCGTCCGGCTCGCCGAGATCGAATGGACGCTGGCGCCCGGGCAGACCGTGACGCTGCGCGCGGGTGACGAGATCGCGCGCGGCTCGACGCTGCGGCTGCGGTTCGAGGCCGACAAGCGGGTCCCCGGGGCCCCGGCGTCGGGCATGGTCTGGGCCGACGGCCGGCCCCGCCGCTGGCTTGAGCGCGTCGGCCTGGCCGTCACGCTGGTGGCCGGCGCGGCCGCGCTGCTGCGGGCGGGCCTCTCGGTGCGCCTCTCGGGCGACGGCGTGGGCTTCGCGGCGGGCGGGCTGCTGCTCGCCTTCGTGTGGGCGCAGGCCTGGGCGGTCTACGCGATGATCCAGGCGCCCGATCTCTTCCTCGGCGGGATCACGCTCGAGCGGCTGCTCGAGCTGCCCGCGCACGCGCTCTTCGCCGAGCCCTGGCGCCGGACGCTCCAGGCGCTGCTGCTCGCCGCCGGCCTCGCCGCGTTCCTCGCCTCGAGCCTCGCGCTGCGCGAGCGGCTGGGCGCGCTCGACTCCACCGGGGGCGGGGAGATCGGTCACGATCCGGGTCTCTGGGCCGGCCTCTTCGGCGGGGCCGCGCTCGCGAGCCTGTGGCCCGTCGATCCCTGGGCGCTGAGCCTGCTCGCCCTGGGCGGCGCCGGCTGCGCGCTCGGACCGGCCGCCCTCTGGCCGCCCCGCCAGGGCCGGACCGCCGCCACCGCCGGGGTGGTCGGGCTGATCGTGTTCGGCGGGCTGGCCGCGGCCCAGCTTCGCGGCTCGGGCGGCGGGCTGCTGGGCGCCGCCATCGCCTATCCAGCCCTGGTGGCCGCGCCCGTCGGGGCCTTCGTGCTCTGGCTCGGCCGGCGCGTGCGGCCGTGACCGCGACCTCGCTGATCACGCCGACGAGCGCGGCCTGCCTCGCCATCTCGGGCGGCGTCCACGTCGTGGTCTACCTGCTCAATGCCACGCTGCCGCTGCACATGGTCGGCCTCGGGGGGAGCAAGACGCAGGTCGGCCTGCTCTTCGCGGTGTCCACGACCGTGTCGATGGTCCTCCGCCCGCTGGTCGGCGGGTGGGTGGATCGCTTCGGCGCTCGGCGCGGGATGCTCCCCGGGGTAGGGATCCTGCTCGTGACCCTCCTGCTGCTCCCGTTAGCCGTGGCTCCCGCCGCGTATATTGCCCTGATGGCGGGCCTCGGCTGTGGCAATGGGGTGCTCGCCACCGCGGCAGGGGTGCTCGTGGCCCAGGCGAGCCCGGCGGCCCGGCGGGGAGAGGCGCTCAGCGTCTACTTCCTGGCCACCGCGCTCTCCTTCGCCGCCGGTCCCCCGCTCGGGCTGGCGCTCTACGGGCGGGGCGGCATCCGCCCCTGCTTCGTGGCCGCGCTGGGCCTCGGGGCGCTGATCGCGCTGCTCATCCTGACTCTCAGGTCACCGGCCCTCGAGCCCGCGCCACAGCAGGGGTTTCGCTGGTTCAGCCGGCGCGCGCTGCCGGCGGCCGCCACCGTGGTCTGCGTGAACGTCGGCTATAGCTCCATCTACGCCTTCCTGCCTCTCTACGCGCTGGCCTCGGGGCTCGAGGGCAGCCTGGGCTGGTTCTACGTGCTCTTCGCCATCTGCATCATCACCGGCCGGCTCACCCTCCGGGGCCTGTCCGACCGGATCGGGAGGGCCCAGGTGATCGTGCCGGCGGTGGCGCTCACCACGCTGAGCTACCTCCTCCTCGCCCTGCCGCCACGGGTGCCGACGCTGGCGGCGGCCGCGATCATGCTCGGGGCCGGCGTGGCGATGTTCTATCCGACCCTCCTGGCGCTCCTGGTGGACCGGACGCCGGAGGCCGAGCGGGGCTCCGCCATGGGCACACTGTCCGGCTCCTTCGACCTCGGCAGCGTGCTCGGCTCGCTCCTGGTCGGGTTCACGGTGGAGCGGGTCTCCTTCGCGGCGGGATTTCACGCCGCCGCGGCCGGCGCCCTGGCCGGCCTCACGCTGTTCGTGCTGGCGGAGCGGCGCGCGGTTTTACGCCGATCGACGCTGGGGGTATGATGGAGCGTCCATGGCCAACGACCGGATCGTCGTCCGCGGAGCCCGCGAGCACAATCTCAAGGCCATCGATCTCGAGCTCCCCCGCGACCAGCTCGTGGTGATCACCGGGCTGTCCGGATCGGGCAAGTCCTCGCTCGCCTTCGACACCATCTATGCTGAAGGGCAGCGCCGTTATGTCGAGTCGCTCTCCGCCTACGCCCGCCAGTTCCTCGAGCAGATGGAGAAGCCGGACGTGGACTCGATCGAGGGGCTCTCACCCGCCATCTCGATCGAGCAGAAGACGACCTCCAAGAACCCGCGCTCGACGGTCGGCACCGTCACCGAGATCTACGACTACCTGCGGGTGCTCTTCGCGCGGGTCGGGATCCCGCACTGTCCCCAGTGCGGCAACGTGATCTCGGCCCAGACCGTCCAGCAGATGGTGGACCGGGTGATGACCCTGCCGGTGGGCAGCCGCATCGTGGTGCTCTCGCCCATCGTGCGCGGCCGCAAGGGCGAGTACCGCAAGCTCTTCTACGACCTGCGCCGGCAGGGCTACGTGCGGGTCCGGGTCAACGGGCAGCTTCGTGAGCTGACCGAGGACATCGAGCTGGCCAAGACCAAGAAGCACACCATCGAGGTGGTGGTGGACCGGCTGGTGGTGAAGGACAACCTGGGTGGCCGCCTGGCCGACTCGCTCGAGACCGCGCTGCGGCTGGCCGACGGGGTGGTGCAGGTGGAGGTGCCCGACGGCCCCTCCTTCCTCTTCTCGGAGCGGCTGGCCTGCGCCGCCTGCGGCATCTCCTTCCCGGAGGTGTCGCCGCGCATGTTCTCGTTCAACAACCCGTACGGCGCCTGCCCGGACTGCGGCGGCATCGGCACCCGCTACGAGATCGATCCCGAGCGGGTGGTGCCGGATCCCGCCAAGACCCTGGCCGGCGGCGCGCTCCTGCCGTGGGCGGGGCCGTCCGCGTCCGCGATCTTCAAGCAGACGCTGCGGGTGCTCGCGAAGCGCCACGGATTCAGTCTCGACACCCCGTGGGCCAAGCTGCCGAAGAAGACCCGGGACATCATCCTGCACGGCGAGCCGGACGACGGCTTCGAGGGGGTGGTGAAGCTGCTCGATCGCCGCTACAAGGAGACGATGTCCGAGGACACCCGCAGCGAGGTCGAGCACTTCATGACCGAGCGGGACTGCCCGACCTGTGGCGGCTCCCGGCTGCGGCCGGAGACGCTCTCGGTCAAGATCGCGGGGCGGTCCATCGCCGACGTGGTGCGGTTCCCCATCAAGGCGGCGCGCCAGTTCTTCGACACGCTGACCCTGTCCGAGCGCGAGATGGCCATCGCGCGCCGGGTGCTCAAGGAGATCCGCGAGCGGCTCGGCTTCCTCGCCCAGGTCGGGCTCGACTACCTGACCCTGGACCGGCCCGCGGCGACGCTCGCGGGCGGGGAAGGCCAGCGCATCCGCCTTGCCACCCAGATCGGCTCGAGCCTGGTCGGTGTCCTCTACATCCTGGACGAGCCCTCCATCGGCCTGCACCAGCGGGACAACGGCCGGCTCCTCGACACGCTCAAGCGCCTGCGCGACCTCGGCAACACGGTGCTGGTGGTGGAGCACGACGAGGAGACCATGCGGGCCGCCGACTACGTGGTCGATCTCGGGCCCGGCGCGGGCGAGCTGGGCGGGCACGTGGTCGCGGTGGGCACGCCCGACGAAGTGATGGCGAACCCCGACTCGCTCACCGGACGGTTCCTGGCCGGGGTGGAGCGCATCGCGGTGCCCGCCGTCCGCCGGAAGGCCAACGGCAAGTTCGTGATCATCCACAACCCCCGCGAACACAACCTGAAGGGGATGAGCGTGAAGATCCCGCTCGGCACCTTCACCGCGATCACCGGGGTGTCGGGCTCCGGCAAGTCCACCCTGGTCAACGACATCCTCTATCGGGCGCTGGCCTCGATGCTCCACCGCGCGCAGGACCGGCCCGGCGCCCACGACCGGATCGAGGGCGCGCAGCATCTCGACAAGGTCATCGACATCGACCAGTCGCCCATCGGGCGCACGCCACGCTCCAATCCCGCGACCTACACCGGGGTGTTCACGCTGATCCGCACGCTGCTGGCGCGCACCCCGGACGCGCGGGTGCGCGGCTACCAGCCGGGCCGCTTCTCGTTCAACGTCAAGGGCGGGCGCTGCGAGGCATGCCAGGGCGGCGGGCTCGTGAAGATCGAGATGCACTTCCTGCCCGACGTCTACGTGACCTGCGAGGTCTGCCGCGGCAAGCGCTACAATCGCGAGACGCTCGAGGTGCGCTACAAGTCCAAGAACATCGCCGACATCCTGGACATGACGGTGGCGGAGGCGCTCGGCTTCTTCGAGCCGGTGCCCTCCATCAAGCAGAAGCTCCAGACTCTACATGACGTCGGGCTCGACTACATCCGGCTGGGCCAGGCGGCCACCACCCTCTCGGGGGGCGAGGCGCAGCGGGTGAAGCTGGCCACCGAGCTGAGCCGTCGCGCCACAGGCCGCACGCTCTACATCCTGGACGAGCCCACCACCGGCCTGCACTTCGCGGACATCCGCCGCCTCTTGGAAGTTCTCAACCAGTTGGTGGATCAGGGCAATACGGTGGTGATCATCGAGCACAACATGGACGTCATCAAGACCGCGGACTGGGTCATCGACCTGGGGCCCGAGGGCGGCCACGAGGGCGGCCGGGTGATCGCCTCCGGCACGCCCGAGGACGTGGCCCGCCAGGACAAGTCCTTCACCGGCCAGTACCTGGCCCGGATGCTCGCGTGAGACGCACGAAGATCGTCTGCACGATCGGCCCCGCCAGCAGCCGGCCGGAGATGCTCGACCGGCTGGTGGCCGCGGGGATGGACGTGGCGCGGCTCAACTTCTCGCACGGCACGCACGCCGAGCACGCCGAGGTCATCCGGGCGATCCGGGCGGGGGAGGCAAGCTGGGGTCGCCCGATCACCATCCTCCAGGACCTCCAGGGGCCCAAGGTGCGCCTCGGGACCTTCGTGGGCGGGCAGGCCATGCTCACCCCGGGCGAGTCCTTCGTGCTGACCGCCCGCACCGTGAAGGGCACGGCCTCGCGGAGCTCGCTGAATCATCCCGAGTTCCTCGCCGCCCTGCGGCCGGGCGATGCCGTCTGGATGGACGACGGGATGATCCAGCTCGTGGTGGAGAAGGTGGAGGACGGCGAGGTCGAGTGCCAGGTCGTCTCGGGCGGGCCCGTCTCGGATCACAAGGGGGTGTCCTTCCCGCGGCTGCCCGTGCCGGTGTCGTGCCTGGCCGCGAAGGACCGCGAGGATCTGCGCTTCGGGATCGAGCAGGCCGTGGACTACGTGGCGATCTCCTTCGTCCGCTCCGCCGCCGACATCCAGGAAGTCCGCAAGTTCCTCCACGACCAGGGCGCCAATATGCCGATCGTGGCCAAGCTGGAGCGGGCGGAGATCGTGGCGAACCTCCAGGGGCTCCTGCCGCTCGTGGACGCGGTGATGGTGGCCCGTGGCGACCTCGGGGTGGAGGTGCCGCTCGAGGAGGTGCCGGTTATTCAAAAGGACGTGATTCGTCAGGCGAGGCTGGCCAAGGTGCCGGTGATCGTGGCTACCCAGATGCTCGAGTCCATGGTCACGCATTCGCGGCCCACCCGTGCCGAGGTGAGCGACGTGGCCACCGCCATCTTCGACGGCGCCGACGCCATCATGCTCTCCGCGGAGACGGCCACCGGCCAGTTCCCAGTCGAGACGGTGCAGATGATGGCGCGCATCGCCGAGCGCGCCGAGCGGGCCGCGCCGCTCGGCGCCGCGTCGCGGCCCAGGCCGGAGGCCTACGGCTTCCCGGAGGCGGTGGCGGAGGCGGCCTGCCAGGCGGCCCGGCTGCTCCATGCCAAGGTGATCGTGGCCTTCACCCAGTCCGGCTTCAGCGCGCGGCTCATCTCCCAGGATCGGCCCGAAGTGCCGATCATGGCGCTCACCCCGTACTCGGAGGTGCAGCGGCGGCTCGGCCTCTTCTGGGGCGTCTCCTCGCGGCTCGTGCACAAGGTGGAGACCACCGACGAGATGATCGAGGAAGTGGAGGCGACGCTGCTGGGCGACGGCACCGTGCGGAACGACGACGTGATCGTGATCATCTCGGGGGCGCCGATGTGGGTGACCGGCACCACCAACCTGCTCAAGCTTCACCGCGTGGGCGATCGCCGATAGCATCTCAACGCGTCGCGGTCGGTCGACGCGGGGCGGGGCCGGGCCGGGGAGCCCCCTCCCCGGGACACGCTGACTCGCGACCGGGTGACGCGGCACTGACGAGCCACGAGAGGGGACGTAGGCGACTTCGATAGCGCGCAGAAGACACGGTCCCGGGGAGGGGGCTCCCCGACCCGACCCCACCCCGCTACGGTCGGGCGTGACCGGCAGACGGCTGACGATTCCCACTACTGGAGAGTGACATGGGGTACGAGACGCTGCTGTATGACGTGAAGGATGGGGTCGGCAGCATTACCCTGAACCGGCCGGATGCGTACAACGCGTTGAACCTGGCGCTGGGGCGGGATCTGTTTCATGCCGCGCTGGAGGCGGACGAGGACCGGGCGGTGCGGTGCATCGTGATCACCGGGGCCGGGAAGGCGTTCTGCGCGGGCGGGGACGTGAAGGACTTCGCGGACAACCCGGAGCGCATCGGCGTCCTGATCAAGGAGCTGACCACCTACCTGCACGGGGCGGTCTCGCGACTGGCCCGGACCATGAAGCCGGTGGTGATTGCGGTGAACGGGATCGCGGCGGGCGGGGGGATGAGCTTCGCCCTCGCGGGAGATCTGGTGGTGGCCGCGGAGTCGGCGAAGTTCACCATGGCCTACTCGCGGATCGCCGCCTCGCCGGACGGCTCCTCGTCCTACTTCCTGCCGCGCCTGATCGGACTGCGCCGCGCGCTGGAGCTGCACTACACCAACCGCGTGCTCTCGGCGCGTGAGGCGATGGAGTGGGGGCTGGTCAACCGCGTGCACCCGGACGCCGAGTTCCCCGGCGCGGTCGCCGCCCTGGCCCGCGAGCTGGCCCAGGGACCGACGCAGGCCTTCGGGCGCGCGAAGCTGCTGTTCCACCAGTCCACCCAGGAGAGCCTGGAAACGCAGATGGAGCTGGAGGCGCAGGCCATCGCGGCCAGCGGC
>Ga0137389_10002319_pt1 | contig 11543 bp, 9 predicted proteins | sample 15con2h14BmetaG_FD_104645 | JGI IMG/M metagenome (GOLD analysis project Ga0137389, IMG submission 104645) | Vadose zone soil microbial communities from Angelo Coast Range Reserve, California, USA - 15con2h1.4B metaG | ecosystem: Environmental > Terrestrial > Soil > Vadose zone > Saprolite...
CCACCGTTCGAGAGCGCATCCAACACGAAGGGAGCGGCTACGGAGTGGTAACCGTTCCATTGGCATTGACGTGAATCGGGACAGCCGGCAGAGGTTTCATCGCCGGTCCCTGCAGAACGCTAAAAGCATTGGCGGGATCAAAAATCGCTCCATGCGCCGGGCAGACGAGGTGCCCGGTGGTCGGATCGTAATTGACCCAGGCGCCCTGGTGGGTACAGGACCGTTCACCGGCCACCCAATTGCCATTGCCAGGGGATACTGCTCTTGTGGGAAGCAGTTCTGTGGGGGCATCGGGGTGCGTCGCTGCCCCTGGAAGTAGCACTGGCGCGCTTCCTTCGCCGTTCTGGACGGTCGATGGTGAAGGGAGCATGCCTGCCTCATCTTGATAGTCCCCAAAGGTCCTATCTACAGGTTGGTCTTCACGTGACATATGCAATACGACAACTCCTTTCGGTGTTCATGCCTTTCTGCTCATCTCTCAGCAAGGTTTCACGTGACGAGCAGATCAAACTTGTAACAAGTACCAAGGTACCTGGAGGGTTTGCATGGCGTCAATGTGCTCTGTATGAACTAGGACTAGGAGGAGGAGAAGTATCTGGACTCTTTACCAAAATTAGGATGGTTCTGAACATGGTACAAAAGTACCGGGTCAGGGGGACACACAGTCAAGCGGAGAGACGTGAAAAATTAATGAGATGAGTTGATTACGGTTAAGATGCAAGGCAACTATCCCCCTACAAATCCTACTGCGAGCATGACACATTGACAAGGTCGAATAACTGCCGATACACTTCCCTCAATATTACCATCGGATGGTCAGGGATATGATAGTCAGCAGGACGCCCTTGCACAGAGGAAGTGAGCGCCTCACAGTGTGTCACTGGGAGGTATGCTACGGATAATCGAGAGTCAGTCTCTACGACTACTTTTGCACAAGTGATTAGACGGGCACGCCTTCATGATGAGGCGGCGCTGGTAGCACTCTACCAACGTGCCTTCCCCGTCATTTATCGCTATGTGATGGCACGGCTGGGCCGCTCCGACCTGGTAGAAGATGTCGTTTCCGAAGTTTTCCTGGTGATGGTGGAATCCATTGTCAATCTTCGCACCGAGCAGGAAGCTGGCTTTTATGCCTGGCTCCTTCAGATTGCTCAGGGTAAAATCTCCAGGACCCTACGGCACCTGACGCATAACGAGAGAAGACACATCCCGCTGCCAGATACCCGCACGACAGGCCGTTATGCCTCTGTGGAGCTGATGGCTACCGATCTGGTGAGTAATCCAGTTGCGTTGCACGAATGGCGCGAGACGCTCGAAGAAGTGGGGCTGGCACTAGGGAGTCTGAGTGACGAACAGCAGGTGATTGTGATTGGTCGCTTCCTGGCAGGGCAGAAGATCGAGGACCTTGCCCAGGCTCTGGGCAAACAGCCGGGAGCGGTACGTGTTTTACAATTCCGTGCGTTGAGGGCGCTAGCAGAGCACTTGGGGCTGACACGTGGAGCGCGGTCCAAAGGCAAAGGAGAACGGCCATGAATCCCGAAGAGTACCTGGATCGCTTGATCGAGAGACGCGAACGCGGGGAGGCGCAGCTTCCTGTGATCAATGACAAGATCGCAGCAAGCCTGGCGGCTGCGGAGATCCTTACTCAGCTTCGGGAGATTGAGGTCCCACGTGAGTTTGCTAGCCGCCTGGAGTTATCCATTCGCGCACGCGCACGCGGCCTCGCCCAGCAGAATGGCAGGACCATCCCGCTAGCACACCCTCGAAGCCCTGCAAGTTCGCATCGTTTCCTCAGGCGCCGCGCCCTGATCCTTGTGCTAGGGACCGCTGCCGTGCTGATGCTGGTGTATATTGGCATGCTGATGGCCTACACTGGAAGTCTGCCCGGCGATCCGCTCTATGGCTTGAAACAAGCTGAGAACCAGTTTACGCGCACCTTTGCCGGTGACCCAGAAGCCCGTGCCAGTGTTCAGATCGACCAGTTACGCAGCTCACTTGTCGATCTGAGCACAGTCGTCAATGACGGGCGTAGTGATGATGCGATCAGACTGGCACTGAATAGCGTTGCTGTCAAAACAAGCGATAGTCGAAGGGCAGTCGCTGTTCTGCCAGCGGGTACGGAGCGCGAGGCCGCGCAGCGGGACCTCGATAGCGCCCTCGCCGAGGAAGAGCAGACATTGCGCCACTTGCTGGATCATGTGGATTGGCCGATACAGCTGGCCTTCACCAAGCAGTTGGAAGCCCTGGGCGTTCCAGTACCAACAGTGACGCATGTCATGGTACTCACGCAGAGCAATGGAACGCTCCTGATTATCCTGACAGGCACGCACTTTGCACCGCATGCCGAACTGATCATCGACGGGCGACCAAGAGGAATGGTGAGCCCGATTACCTCTGAACAACTGGTCGCGGTCATCAGCAGCTCAACGTGGTCTCCTGGCACACACGCTCTTGGTGTACGCAATCCTGACGGGACCGCTGCCCAGATAATTTTCAATGGGGGGCCTGGCAGCCACCACAGCAGGCATGGCCCACACCAGCCCGGGTCCGAGGACGGTTCCGGTGAATAATCAGGCAAGTACGAGAGTCTGAGAAACATGCTAATTGTGGTTAAGACAGCAGTTACCTCTCCTCCTACCAGTCCTACTGCATGCTGACAGCATTGACCTCTTGCAAAACCTCCAGGTACACTGCTACTTGTCAACGAAGGGGGGTGTAGTTCTGCTTGTTGCAGGAAAACTTGTTGAAATGTGAGCAGGGAAGGATGAACTCTGAAAGGGGATCAGTCAATGCAAACGTTAAGTGTAGACCAGCTTGTAGGTATGACGCTGGGGGAGTATCGGATCGAGCGACTGCTTGGTCATGGCCAGTTGGGTGCGGCGTATATTGCTGAGCAACTCTCGCAGGGCCGCACGGTCATGATTACCATGTTCAACTTCCCGGAGGGAAGTTCAGCCCAGGAACGCGACCAGCTTTCGAGCCGTTTTGCCCAGGAAAGGGCAGCTCTCGTCGGGCTCGCACACCCAAATATTCTGCCAATTTATGATCTCGGTGAGCAATTCGGCTATCTTTACCTGGTGACGGCCTTTGTCAAGGGGGCCTCGCTTGGTCAGGTCCTTAAGCAGCAAATGCGCTTTACTCCCAAACAAGCGCTCGATGTACTCAAACAGTTAGCATCGGGCCTGGACTACGCGCATAGCAATGGGGTAGTGCATGGAATATTGAGCCTTTCCAATGTGCTGATGAGTAACGAGCTGACGGTGCAAATCGCCGGTTTTGGCCTGAGAACGGTGCTTGAGGCATGTGGGAATACACAGAACACGCAACTCCGGGCCTCCCTCTTCAGTACGAATGGCACCTACCTGGGAAATGCCGAATATATCTCCCCGGAACGTGTACTGGAGAGGCCTGCTGATACGCGCTCTGATATCTACACGCTTGGCGTCATGCTCTTTGAACTGTTAAGCGGCACGCTGCCGTTTCGCGGAGCGAACCCGCTTGACATTGCTCTGGAGCGTATAGAACAGCCCGTTCCCTCGCTTCACGCAGTGTGTCCGGACATACCAGAAGCGCTCGACCTGGTGATCAGTAAAACGCTGGAATGCGATCCAGCGAAGCGGTATCAACGTGCTGGCGATAGCGCAGCCGCCTTTGAACGCGTTCTACGAGTACTGGAAGCGGTAGAGAAATCCTCTACGTCCCGGGGTCTGCAATTGGCAGTGGAGCCGCAGCTTACGCTACCACCTACGATCAACTGGTTCGACGAGGACGCGCTCCCTTCCGGCAAATGGCAGTCGATGCCTCCTACTATCACCGGGAATGTGTCTGCTATATCGCCTACGTCCTCTACCCATACGGCATGGCGACCACAAGGGCTACACACAGTCCCCCAGACTGCGTCCCAGCCCCACTCCACCACCCTCGCCACTACTATACACGAGCATACGTCGCCGGAGCATGAAGTTTTGCCCCATCCGGCCAACAAGCACGGCTATTCGTTGACTGGCATTGATCCCTTTGCCTGGTGGTTTGATTCAACGACAATGACCCCGCAGCCGGAGCCGGGCACATTCACCCGTCGGCCGGAGCGTCCGCCCGTGCGCCTGGCAAGTACCCGTGGGCGTCGTCAAACTACCCAGCAGGGTCGCCGCCAGGTGGTGAAGTTGATAGCCACCAGCACCGCCGTCGTAGGCGCCTTTGCTGTAGGCGGCATCAGTTTTGCCTATTTCGCGCAGAGTTTTAAGCCATCGCAGCAGGTTGCCAATGCTCCGGCGCCTGGCTCAACCACAACCACAGGGGGCAATACGCCAACAACAGGGGGAAGTACGCCAACAACGGGGACGACCCAGGCTCCTCCGGGGTCCCCTACGGCCTCGAAAACCCAAACGCCCGCACCCTCACTGACGCACACGGCTCAGCCCACATCAACCGCGCAACCGACCCAGCAGCCCTCGTCGGCTCTGCACCCAACCCCGACTGCGCACCCGACGCAACAGCCGACGCCGCATCCTACGCAACAACCGACGCCCAAGCCGACCCCGTCGCCCACACCGTCACATTCGGGTACGGTCATTGCTAATACCAGCCAGCCAACGAACAGCTCGAAAGGCTTTACTAATCCAGCCGATAGTAAAGGGAGTTTACTGATCCACCTGTCCAGCGGCTTTGTGGCCTGTGAGAGTGCCTGTACCCACCAAGGAGTGACTGTCAATTACGACCCTGGCAGCGGGCACCTCGTCTGCCCAGCGCATGGTGCGATTTTTGATCCCGCCAATGCTTTTAGCGTTTTGCAGGGACCAGCGACCAGTCCTCTACCGGCTGTCTCCATTCACGTTAATGGCGATGGAACGATTACCACTGGGTAACCAATACCCTCATCCTGGATGCTCCCTCTCCGACGTTGGAAGCAAGTGGCAAACAGTTGAAGATCACGCGAGAGCGAGTCTGCACGTGCGCAGCTACCTGGGGGTATGGGTTTTCAGCAGAAAGCGAGGAAGACAACATGGATGATTGCGTTATGACCCATATACGCTGCATAATAATGTTGTCTGTTAGGATTGCGCCTTTGGTTAAGAACGTTTGCCATTGACGCAATAAGGTGAAAATTGGTTCGCTTATATATCTTGTGTGGGTTGCCCTTTGCTGGCAAAACGACCCTTGCGAAAGCACTGGAACAGCAATTCGGCTTTGCTCGTGTTGATAGGGAGTGAGGGAACTTTCTCTAACAAGCCGGGAGAGCCAATTATGATTTTAGGAAAAGGTTCAATAACAGAGACACTAACGGCCGGGGATGTGCAGCAACTTCTCGCGCAGGCCTGCGACCCGTTGCCATTGGATGGCAAGCGGGTACTGGTCATTATCCCCGATGGGACGCGCACCGCACCGATTCCGCTGTTATTCCGCCTGCTCTATGAGCAACTTGGGCATCGTGTAGCGCAGTTGGACTATTTAATTGCCCTGGGGACGCATCCTCCGATGTCCGAGGAGGCGATTGACCGATTGGTAGGAGTGCCAACACGTGAACGAACGGAAACCTATCCCAATGTTCGGATATTCAATCACCATTGGTCCGAACCTGAGATGCTCCAGACTGTCGGGGTGATATCGCGCCAGGAAGCTGAAGGTTTGACCGAAGGCCTGCTGGTTGACGAGGTACGCGTGACGCTCAACCGGTTGATTCTCGAGTACGACCAGTTGATGATCTGCGGGCCGGTATTTCCTCACGAGGTAGCAGGTTTCTCCGGCGGGGCCAAGTATCTCTTCCCTGGCATCGCCGGGCCGGAGATCATCGATTTCACGCATTGGTTGGGAGCGCTTGTCACGAGCATGCGTATCATCGGTGTGAAAGACACTCCCGTGCGGCGGGTTATCCACCGCGCAGCAGAGTTTGTGCCATGTCCACTGCTCTGCCTGGCGATGGTAATGCAGGGCCAGGAGTTGCATGGCCTCTACATCGGACCGCACACTGAAGCCTTCGACAGGGCAGCCGACCTCTCTGCGCAGCTTAACATTATTACCGTGCCTCAGCCTTTCCAGCGTGTTCTCTCGATGCCGTCTGCTATTTACGATGACCTGTGGACGGCTGCCAAGGCGATGTACAAGACAGAGCCTGCCATCGCCGACGGAGGAGAAGTCATTATCTATGCTCCGCATATCACCGAGGTCTCTTACACTCACGGCGAGCTGATCGACCAGGTGGGCTACCATGTGCGCGATTATTTCGTGAAACAATGGGATCGCTTTAAGGATGTGCCGGGCAGAATTCTCGCCCACAGCACGCACGTCAAAGGATGCGGCACTTATGACGCTTCCAACAATATCGAAACGCCGCGCATCCAGGTGACTCTGGCGACAGGTATACCGGAGGAACGTTGTCGGCGTGTCAATCTGGGGTATGCAGACTATAGGAAAATCGATCCGCAGGAATGGAAGGGGCGCGAGCAGGAAGGTGTGTTGCTCGTGCCGCACGCGGGTGAGATGCTCTACCGGGCCGACTGTCGGTAAAGGCCTTTTCACAGCCCGCCTCTTTCAAGGCGTCCACCTGCAACGCCTCGTTTTGCTCCTGTTTGGAGACCTCATATTTAGAGCCACTACAAGCACATAAATGGGTCATCTGACACTATCCTCTCTTAGCAAGCCCGTCTATACTTTCCCCAGATAAAACAAACGCCATTTCACGGAGGTCTCATCTATGTTCGTTTCTCATATCACCCTCAAGGGGATAGACCAGTTGGAGAAACTGGCCTATAGCAATGATCTCTTCTATCGTTGGACCTTGACACATTTTCCTGCCGACGCACATGCCCTGGGTGTTTTGCGGGCATGTCGGACGTTTGAGCGGGCGCAAAAACAGGTTCCAGCCTATCGAAAATTTCTCACAGCCCAGAACTTTCTTAAGGATCAGCATGGCTCATTGGCTGAGCGCTTTGCTCGCATTCCACCTATGGACAAGAACAACTATGTTCGAGTGTACTCGACGGCGGAACGTTGCATAGGTGGTCGCATTCCTGCTACACATGTGTTGGTGGACGAGTCCTCGGGTTCAACCGGCATGCCCTATAACTGGGTGCGTTCGCGGACCGAGATTGAGCATACGCGCCGCGCGTGCAGCTACTTCCACCGTTACTACTTTGGAGACGAGCCGCTGTTCGTTATCAACGCCTTCTCGATGGGCGCCTGGGCTACAGGTGTGACCGTGGGAGCCGCGTTGGAAGCCAACGGCATTGTGAAATCCACCGGCCCAGATGTGGAGAAGATTGTACATACACTGCGTTTCTTCGGTCCGGCGTACCGCTACCTGGTGACAGGCTACCCACCATTTCTCAAACACCTGGTCGATTACGCGGACGCCCAGGGCTTTGACTGGAAAGGCTACCGCATGGTGGCGATGGTTGGCGGTGAAGGTATGAGCGAGAACTTGCGTCGCTACCTTCTACAGCGCTTCGAGAAAGTGGTGAGTGGCTATGGAGCATCAGACCTGGAAATCGGCATCGCAGGCGAAACGGATCTCTCGATCCATATTCGCCAGTTGATGGCACAGGATGCTGTGTTGCGGCGCTTGCTAATCGGTGACGAACACCGCACACCCATGCTGTTCCAGTATAACCCTATTGAGCACCTCATCGAAACTAACGAGAACTCTGAACTGATCATCACAATCAATCGACAGTTGCTCTCACCCCGCATTCGTTACAATATCAAAGACGAAGGCGGCGTGCTGAGCTTTGAAGAAATGTGTGCCAGGTTAAGAATGGCTGGCATCGATCTCGCGACCCTGCTGCGCAAGGATGCCAGGGTGCCGCGCCTGCCCTTTGTCTACGTATTTGGACGCAGTGACTCGACCATCTCCTACATGGGCGCGAACATCTACCCAGAAGACGTGGAGGCTGGTCTGCTTGCCAACCAGGAGAATGCTGGCAAGATCGGAGCATTTTGCATGGAATTGGTGGAAAACGCTCACACTGGCGAGGTACGTCCTTGTATTCATATAGAAGTGACCGATAGTGAGCTTTCGGGAGAGGGAGAGTTGGCACAAACGCTTCAGCGTATGGTGCATGACAAATTATGCGAGTTGAACGCCGATTTTCGCCAGGCAGTATCCGAGGATGCGAGTGCAGGGGAAATCAAGATAGAACTGCACCGTCCTGGCGCAGGTCCTTTTGCACAGATGCATGGACGCATCAAACGAAGCTACATTCTTGAGCATGCGCAACCCAGCGCGATAGCAAAATAAATAACAAGGAGTAATATCACATGCAACAAACTTTACCTTATCATTTAGATCACCAGGAAACCGGTGAACCAGCCTACCTGGCGGCAGCTCGACGCGCTCCTTCGGCGCATAATGCACAACCCTGGCGTTTGTATTCTCAGACCGAAGGTTCCTACCTGCTCAGCTATGCTTATGCCGATAAGCTGCTGGCCGATCCTGATGACCGCGACGCGCTTCTGGGCATTGGCGCATTCTATGAAAGCCTGGCCCTGGCGGCTCAACTCGAGGGGAAGCAGGCGCTTTTTGAACCTGGTGTCGAACAGAAAGCCCATGGTTTGGAGCTTGGGCATGTACGTGTGATCCCACTAGAAGCGGGCACACCGCCCGATCCACTTGCTTTATTTCTGAGCCTGCGCCAGACCAATCGTCACCTGTATGATCGCACACCACTCTCGCCACAGTTACGACGAGACCTGCTACAATTGGGATGTACCTTGCTCACACCGCGAGAAGTAGCTCCACTGGTGAGCAAAGCCAGCGTGATGGCATGGAAGGATTGGCGCTTCGTGACCGATCTCTCAGAATGGACACGCTTCAAAGGCGACCCGGCAGATGGCATGACCTGTGAGTGCCTGCACCTCTCCTGGCTGGATCAGCAAGCACTGCGTTTCGCGCTCTGGCGCGGGAAATTAGCCACACCACTGGCCTGGCTATATGCCCAACGCGATGTGCTTTTGACACGCCAAAGCGCAGCTATCGCTGTACTGGCAGCTGAGAATCGAGAGCCGTTAACATTGTTTGAGTGCGGACGACGGCTGCTGCGTGCCTGGGTCACCATCAATGCCCAGGGATTCTCCTATCATCCTATATCTATCGTGATAGATCAGCCAACGGTGAAAGAACTGGCACGCATGGCAGGTGTGGCTGACCCAGTAGCAATTTTTCGCGTGGGTCATACTCATAAAGCGGCGGCTTGGTCGAATCGGCGTGGGCCAGGGAGCTTGATCAGGCGGGTAGACTATGACTCATTCAGATCGAGTAGTCCACGATAAATCGGGACTCTACACAGAAAGGCCTCCAGGATGTCTAGCTGGAAAGGGAACAAAGCGGTACAATTAGGAGTAGTCCACGATAAATCGGGACTCTACATGGCTTTTTACTGAGGTGGAGGGATATTTGCTATGACAGAGAAATTTCGGTTCGGCATTGTTGGCTGTGGAGTAATTGGCCCGACCCATGCGCAGGCGATCGCAAGTCTCCCAGACGCGCAATTGGTTGCCGTGACCGACATCAATCCTGAGAAGGCACAGCGACTGGCAGACGAGTATGCAGTCAAACCCTACACTGACCTCGCGGAAATGCTGGCGGGTGAGCAACTGGACGTTGTCATCATCTGTACGCCCAGTGGCTTGCACGGGGAACAAGTCTGCCAGGTGATGCGCTCAGGGCGGCATGTAATCGTAGAGAAGCCGATGGAGATCAGTCATGCTGCGATCGAGGAGATGTTGCGAGTTCAGCAAGAGAGCGGGGTGAAGCTGGCCGTGATCAGCCAGCATCGTTTCGACCCTGCAAGTCTCCAGGTGCATGACCTGGTTGAGGAGCAGGCTTTTGGCAGGCTGGTGCTCGGCAATGTGATTGTGCCGTGGTGGCGCTCGCAAGCCTACTACGACAGCGGCAAGTGGCGCGGCACATGGCAGCTTGATGGCGGGGGCGTGCTGATGAACCAGTCTATCCACTCGATTGATCTTTTGCAGTGGTTCATGGGCCCGGTCAGAAGTATCTACGCTTATACGGACACGTTGGCTCATCGTATGGAGACGGAAGATGTGGCCGTCGCGGTCTTGCGCTTTGCTAATGGAGCACTTGGCACTATCGCTGCGACGACAGGTGCCTACCCAGGCGTGACCACACGTATCGAGATTTTTGGCGATAAAGGCTCGGCGGTGATCGAGGACGACAACCTTAGCTATCTGCACCTGGCACGCGAGGACTCCCAGGAAATCGGTGCCTATGGAATTGCCCAAGATAAATCGGGCTCCCACGATAAATCGGGGAGCTACAGGGAAAGTAAGAAAGCCGATACGGCAGGTTCCACGGCCCAGAATCCGGCTGCGCTCTCATTCCGAGGCCATGCCTTGCAGATTGCTGATATGATCCGTGCGATACGTGAGGATGGAACGCCACTTGTCGATGGCCAGGCCGCACGTCGCCCCGTCGAGATCATCCTGGGCATTTATGAATCGGCCCGCACACATAAGGAGGTAACTCTGCAATGATTCGACTGTCTGCCTTCGCAGATGAGATCTCTCCCGATCTGAATGAACAGATTGCTGTGCTCAAAAGTGAAAACATCCACTTCCTGGACTTGCGCGGCGTTTGGAATACGAACGTGCTTGACCTCAGCGAAGCTCAAGTAACCACGGTCAAGGAAACGCTGGACGCACATGGTATCGGAGTCGCTGCTATCGGCTCACCCATTGGCAAGGTACCCATCGATAGTCCCTTCGACGAGCATCTGCAGCGTTTCGAGCGTGCTATAGCACTGGCCAAATTCTTTCAGACACCTTTCATGCGCATATTCTCCTTTTATCCTCCTGCTGCCTTGGTAGGCGACGTAGGTTCTGCCAACCCTAGCGGGTGGCGGGATGAAGTGCTCAGGCGGCTGCGTGAGATGACTATGCGGGCAAGTGCGGCTAGTATTATTTTGCTACATGAGAACGAGAAGGACATCTATGGAGATACCATCGCCCGCTGCGTTGATCTGCTGCAAAGCTGCGACGATGCGCACTTACAAGCCGTTTTCGATCCCGCCAACTTCATTCAGTGTGGGCAAATGCCCTATCCTGATGCCTACGAGTCACTGCGTCCCTGGGTGCGCTACGTGCATGTGAAAGACGCCCGCGCCGATGGCAGCGTTGTGGCTGCGGGCGAGGGAATGGCACGCTGGCCCGAACTCTTGCAACGCTTGCGGGAGGACGGCTATGACGGTTTCTGTTCGCTTGAGCCACATCTTGCTGCTGCCGGACGGTACCAGGGTTTCAGCGAACCTGACCTGTTCCGGCGCGCTTCGCAGGCTTTGCAGAAGATGCTACAGACGATGGAGTGGGAGTATGCGTAGGGGATCAAGGAGCGGAAGGACCTCTCGAAGATGCTCGTCACGTTCAGGACGCTGTAGCGCGCTTCGACCAGGTGAAGGATGTGACGAACAAAGAGCGGGATGAAGCATGGACGCGCATCCAACAAGCTCCGAAGAAGTTTGGCGTTGAGCTGCAAGAGAAAGATTGGCCCAAACTCTTTACGATCAATGCGAGGCCCGGGCCGGAGGAGTAAG
>Ga0137389_10002328_pt1 | contig 11524 bp, 11 predicted proteins | sample 15con2h14BmetaG_FD_104645 | JGI IMG/M metagenome (GOLD analysis project Ga0137389, IMG submission 104645) | Vadose zone soil microbial communities from Angelo Coast Range Reserve, California, USA - 15con2h1.4B metaG | ecosystem: Environmental > Terrestrial > Soil > Vadose zone > Saprolite...
GCCGATGCGCAGAACGGGCAGGGAGATTCCGATGGTCTATAGCTACACGCAGATCAGCCAGTACCTCCGTTGCCCTCGCAGCTACCGCTATCGTTACCTCGATGGCTGGCGGGAAAAGGAAACTCGCGCGGCCATGGCTTTTGGGCGCTGCTTTGAGAATGCTTTGGGAGCGTACTTCCGCCAAGAGGATTGTGGCGCGGCGCTGTTCAAGGAATGGGAGGTTTACCGTGATACTCCCTTTGAATTCAAGAAGGGAGAGACCTGGGACCGGTTCGCGCATCAGGGAGTCCATCTGCTGCAGAGGTTCGCACAGGATGATCGGGTTCGCGTCCACAACCCGCGCAAGGATCTCCAGATCAAGTTTCTTCGATTGCTGGCGGGAGGCAGCGAGTTTGTTGCCTATCTCGATGCAATAGGTGAAATCGACGGCGTGCCGTGCCTGATCGACTGGAAAACCACGACGAGTCGCTACCCAGAAGGCCCGGAAGGCTTGCTTTCACTCGATCCACAACTCATTTGCTACTCCTGGATCAGTGGCATTCCGGAGGTGGCACTGGTCGTTTTTGTGCGGAAGCACGCTCCCGAGATTCAATATTTGAAAGCATCGATCTCAGCGGAACAGCGGCAGGAGTTTGGCCGGCTCGTAGAGAACACAATCACCCAGATCGAGGCGGGTCACTTCAATTCACATAGCGGCATCCGGTTTCCTCAGAACGGATGCGTCAGTTGTTCCCATCTGGGTCTGTGCCTGAACAACGAGCAGTTGGTGGCGGCCAAACTCATCCATAAGCCGGAGGCGAGCGACCTTGATTGGCTTGACGAGCTTGTGGACTGACGGACGGGCTGCTGTGGCACCGGAACTCAACCACCGACGGGCTGTATTTGTCTTGGGCAAGATCGACGAGATCTTGAGTTGGGAGAAGGCCAAAGAACAGGAGAAAGACGCGCGGTTTGTAGAGTTGGGGGAATACTTGTGTGAAGTTCGAGCCAAGCAGTACTGGAGGCTGGAAAAACTGAACTCATTTGATGAATTCCTGGCGAAGCGTTTTCCCGACTCGCGGCGGAAGGCCTATTATCTGATGACGATTCACGAGCATCTCACCCGCGTACCGAAGCCGCAGCTTCGAGAAATCGGCTGGACGAAGGCAAGGGAGCTCGTCAAGGTAGCGAGGAGGGATGGGGAGAAGTTCGCTTGTGCACCCTGGGTGCACAAAGCCAAGACACTCCCCAGAGAACAATTCCAGCGAGAGGTCGAACGGCACTTGACGGGAAAAGAAACGGAACCCTGGGAGATTATCTACTTCAAGCTCTACAAGAGCCAGCTGCCGGTTGTCGAGAAGGCCCTCGAGACAGCCGGCTTGATGTTGGGAACCGATAAGTCTCGCGGTTATTGCCTGGAGATGATCTGCGCGGATTTCTTGGCGGGCGCCAACATGGAAGACCCGGGACGATAGTTCTGATTGTCCAGCTCAGGAGCAATTTGAACTTGGACGATCGATTACGACGACCTTACTAAGCATGAATGCATGACGCGCTTACGTCAGAAGCAACCCAGAATAAAACTAGACCCAGACGAGTACAAGTCACTTCGCCGCGAGGTCCTGGAGCGTGACGGATGGCGATGCCAAAATTGCGGTACCTCACGGGATCTCCACGTCCACCATTTGAAACGACGAAGTAAGCTCGGCGACGACGCATCTCTTAACTTGATTACTCTTTGTGCCGGCTGTCACGGAAGATTGCATTGTTGCCGCCATTGAAGTTGTTTGGGAAATTGCCGCCATCCTAGTGAAGTAGAGACCTGCGGCCTCCAATAGCATTGCTCGCTGCTGCGGTCTGTACCGTCTTTGCTTCAGCATCCTGGCTGAGGGTCTTGTGGCTTGTACTGTTCTTGTCAGTGTATCTACCCACTGTTGCCCAGGGTATCATCCGAAGGGTACCTGCCGCAGCGCTCGATTTGAATCTGCGGCCAGCAGAGATTTCCGAGATGAAATGGCAGAGGTAGTTACAGAACTAGATTTTCTGTTGGAGCGGCTCGGTAACGCTCGCGCTCCATGTATTGCGGGCCACGAACGGATTTTTGCCATTGCGGGTGAGAATGATTCCAAGGAGAAAAAATGATTAATGGCAAGCGCATCGCGGTTGTGATGCCTGCTTACAATGCGGCGAAGACCCTTGAGAAAACCGTTCTCGAATTGCCGGAAACCGTCGACCTCAAGATCTTGGTCGATGACAATGGCGTGGACGACACGGTCCGAATTGCCGAAGAACTGGGCTTACAGATCTACGTTCATGAGAAAAACTATGGATACGGGAGGAATCAGCAGACATGCTACAAGGAGGCGATTGCCCCTGGGGCGGACATTATCGTAATGGTTCATCCCGATTATCAATACACGCCGCTGCTGGTGACCGCCATGGCCAGCATGATCGCACATGGGGTTTACGACGTCGTGCTGGGTTCCCGCATCATCGGCGGTGGCGCCCTTAAGGGCGGAATGCCCTTGTATAAATACGTGGCCAATCGGTTCCTCACGGCCTTCCAGAATGCTTTCACTGGAGCGAAACTGTCAGAGTACCACACTGGTTTCCGGGCCTTTAGTAAGGAGGTGCTCGCCAGTTTGCCTCTGCTCGAGAACTCGGATGACTTCGTATTCGACAACGAAATGCTGGCACAGTGCATTTATTTTGGCTACAGAATCGGTGAAGTGTCTTGCCCGACCAAGTATTTTCGGGAGGCTTCCTCGATCAATTTTACTCGCAGCGTGAGGTATGGGTTTGGAGTGTTGGCCACCACACTGAAGTGCCGCCTCCAGAAGCTTGGAATCGCTCGGTACCGGTTATTCAGCCCAAGAGGTAGGAAGCTGATGCTTGATTATTATTCCTCTGCAAACCCGAATAAGGTGACACAGTAGTCTAAGCACCGCTTTCAATGAATGCTCCCGGGTGCGCGTACAAGAAAGATTTGCTTCGAAGCGGCCGGGGAATCATCGGGCTACAGTGAACTCGTTTGACGAATTCCTGGCAAAGCGTTTCCCTGATTCGCGCAGGAAGGCCTACTACCTCATGACGATTCACGAGCATCTCACACGCGTACCGAAGCCACAGCTTCGAGAAATCGGCTGGACCAAGGCAAGGGAACTCGTCAAGGTGGCGCGCAGAGACGGACCCGAGTTTGCTTGTGCACCCAGGGTGCACAAGGCCAACCAACTCCCAAGGGAACAACCCAAACGAGAGGTGGAACGGCACCTTACGGGAAAGGACACCGAGCCTTGGGAGATTATCTATTTCAAGCTTTATAAGAGCCAATTGCCCGTGGTCGAGAAGGCCATCGAAACAGCTGCCCTTATGCTGGCAACCGATAAGTCTATGGGTTACTGCCTCGAGATGATCTGTGCGGATTTTCTCGCTGGCGCCAACCTGGGCGAGAACCAAACCTAGATTCGTTATTCAACGCGAAAGTAATCCGTCCGACGTGACCTTACGCCTCGAAGTAAACTTGGTCACGATGAATCTCAGAACTTGATTACGCTCTGTAGTCAGTGCCACCGAAAGCGACATCGTGGAGTGCGATAAAGTTAAAGTTTTGATGAACTTCCATGCTGATATGGTGCGGCATCTTTCGCACATTTGAGGCACGCGAATCTCGCTGGTAGATCAAGGGGCGCGGAAGCCCCGGGGCCGGGCAGAACCAAAGACGGCACTGAGACCTTCACGAAGCGGGTAGAACGGAAAATTCCTGTTGTGGTCGCACTTTGCCACGAAGAGAGAGCGGCTTTTCAATCAAACCGAACAGAATCGTTGCCGAGATCCACGTCGAGAGCAGACCGAGCAACAGCGCTGACCAAAAGACGATTGCTGAATGGACGGGTGGCAGCGCGAATACTCGAGACAGGACCAGCGCAAGGGCCTTCAAAGCGAGGCCGTGGATCAGATAATAGGAGTAGCTCATATTTCCCCAAAAGCGCAATAAGTCCCAGGACAAAATCCGCTTCAGTATTCCGTCGTACGCAAAGGAATATAAGCAAAGTAGAAAGCAACTCGTGCTCAGTACAAGAACCCGAAGGACGTTCTGATTCATCTGAAGATCCAACACTACATCAGCCGTCTGATGCCCCGGAAGAAAAGCGAACAGGCCTTGGTGTACCTCGAATGCGTATATGACACGCAAGGAACCGACGAAGTAAGCGATGGATAACATTTCTCCCCAACGCCCAAGGAGTTGCTTGACCGCGGAGGACTGCATCGCCTCGAAGAGCAGAATACCTACAATGAACATGAGCAGGCGAACGTGCCAGGGGTCCACGGTAAGGCAATACACAAGGGCCATAACCCAGACCGCAAGGAAAAACATCACTCGGCTGATGGGCCTCCAACTTCTCATTCCGAGTATCCACACTAAAAGTGGGATTGTGAGGTAAAAGAAGAATTCGTAGCTTAGGCTCCATGCGACTGTAATAATTGGGGTAATACGGAAGACTCCAGGCAGGAGAAAAAAATTCGCGAGGATATAGCTTGCCGCTTCAAAAGACGTACCATGGATCTTATTCTCCTGAGGAAAGGCTATAGAGAGCCCCAGGTAAATAAGAAAAACCGTCATGAATGCAGGATAGATCCGCTGTACGCGCCGCCACATGAACTGCAGATAGCCCGCCGGCCTTCTTATCAGCACTCCGTAGATCAGGTATCCGCTCACGACAAAAAAGAGATCTACGCCAGTATGACCAACGACACCAAGGAAACGCGACACTGTGTAAACCCATGAGTGCGTATCGACATAGGAGCCAAAGAGCGCATGGAAGTGCACGAAGAACACCAATAATACGGCCAAGCCGCGCATTCCCTCCATACTGAGAAGGCGATTGGACTCGCCCGGCAGTTCGTAAAACCCTCGTAAACGCGTGGTGAGCCCCATGGATCTAAGTCTCCCCTAACGGAGAGTACACTATTGTCGCCCAGAACGTTCCGGCGGGCTCCCTTCCCCTCGTGCCGGGATGAGTTGCCCCACCACCCCCTGGCAATTTGTATCGTGGTGAAAAGAAGGGGGTTGCAGGAAAGGCAATTTGTAAGGTTATGAAAACAAAGGACGAGCGAATTCGATTGCCACCGAGACGCAGACGGCACCGGTGACGAGGAGGTACCCCCACCCCGGGTGTTTTGGAAAAAGAGGCTGCAAGCTGTTGATAACAAAGGATGGGAGTCGAAAAAAGAGGGCAAAGAGACACAAAAGAGGCGGCAAGCTCTTGAAAGCTCGAGGGTTAAGGCTGGAGCCGCGGGAGGGGTATGGGAGGCTTGTTCGAGATACACACGAAATGGTACCCCTGTCAATAGTAAACTTGTAAGTTCAAGGTTGTGTTGGGCTTACAGGGGATTCTTGCCTGAGCAAAAAGTCCAAACCGGCAACTGAGAGGACCCGCCCTTTAAGGTCTTCGGAGGATATGCGAAAATTAGAAGTAGAGGCAGCTTTTGTGGCTCATGCTTGGCCAACACCTTGGGAATAGGATCGGAATAAGTTCCGGCGAAGCATAACGTTCAAGACGATGAGTGCTCCTAGCGTAAGCGTAATCATCCCGTCGTACAATACTGCAAGGTTCATAACGGAAACTTTGGACTCGGTATTTGCTCAGACCTTTACGGACTATGAGGTAATTGTAGTTAATGACGGTTCGCCGGATACGCCACAACTCGAAATTGTTCTCAAGCCCTATTTTGACAGGATCGTGTACCTCAAACAAGAGAACCGCGGGTTGGCCGGGGCTCGTAACACGGGCATTCGCCGAGCGCGGGGAGCTTTTCTCGCCTTTCTTGACAGTGATGACATGTGGTTGCCCGAGTTCTTAGCTGAGCAAGTACAGATTTTTCATAAAAATCCGGCGGTGGATCTGGTGTATTCGGATACTTTTCAATTCCGCAAAATGCTCGGCATGGGCACGCTGGTCGTGCGTCCTCTGCCATTCGACAGGCCGCTCACCTTCGAGACTCTCCTTAAGGCGGAATGCTCCATTATCGCGTCGTGTACGGTAGTTCGTAAGGTGCCGGTCATCGAGGCAGGACTTTTCGACGAACGTTTGCGCCGCGTTGAGGACTACGATCTTTGGTTGCGGATCGCTTTCCGCGGCGCAAAGATGGCGCATCATCAGAAGGCGCTCGGCCTGCGCCGTCTTCATAACGAGAGCTTATCTGCTGACCAAAAGGAAATGTACGAGGCGTGGATCGGCGTGATGAAGAAACTGGCTGAAACTCTCGAACTATCCATCCAGGCACGGATGCTGGTGGCTGAGACTATCCGAAAAGCCGAAGCTGAAATGGAATTATTTCAAGGTAATAGACATCTGCTGGACAGCAGACCTGAACTGGCCGAGATTTCGCTCGGAAGGGCGTACGAGTTTTTACGCGGTAGAAAGCTTCAGCTTACTCTCTTGGGGCTTAGGACTGCACCTTGGCTGGTTGCACCGATTGTAAAAGGCTGGCGGCATATCCTAGCGATCAGCGAAATCACCAGAGCAATTGCGGGAGGGCGGCTGCACTGGAACTGGAAGCACCGCCAGTTATACAAGGCGCGCCTCCGATCGGAACCCTAAAGGAAGGCCCACAGACTGAAATCTAAACAATCCCGCTCCCGCCCGTTCAGCAGATCTACCCAACACCCACATACTTAAGACGCGTGCCGACGGAAGGTCTGGGCCATCCGAAAGAAGGCAGACAGCCAGTCGCGATGCAGCATTACTAAGGCGAGGGCGTAAACGGCGGCTCCAACGAGAGTTTCCGAGGCGAAGCGAATGTACAGAGGCGATCCTGGGGTGAGCAAGCGCTTCAAGGCTTCAACGCTTACAGTCATGGCGATGCAACCGCTCAGTGCCGGCCAGAGTGCTGCGAAATACTCTTTGGTTGACATCTCGATCCTTCGGAATAGGCGCCAATAAAGGGGAAATGCAAGGAACGGGTAGAGAACAACCCACACGGCGGCGATGCCGCCTGTTCCCCATTGGCTAGCAATATAGAACGCGACTGGCAGCACGATCGCGGTAGTTAGAGAATTCCACATCGCGAAGCGTTCCTCACCGACTACGTTGAGAACAGGCGCTAGCAAAATCACATTCGATCGAATTAGGGCATGGAGGGCAAGCAGTTCCAGGGGAAGAACAGCCCCGTCCCACTTAGAGCCCAGAGCAAGATGCACGAAATCCTTGGCCACCAAGGCCATGCCGAGGGTGGCGGGAAATATGACCAGAGCCAACCCCCCCGTAATGTTTCGCAGATAGCGGCGCAAGGCAGGGAAATCAGACTGAATTGCGGCAAAGATCGAGGGCGTGACTCGATTCACAAGAGTGGTGAGCTTTTCGAGAGGGGCATGAGCTAAGGTCCATGCTAGCGTGTAGGCTCCAAGCGGTGCCTGGCCAAGAACGCGGCCCGCAACAAAAAAGTCGGAATCATTATAAAGGTACCAGCTCAGGCGCCCGGCTATGATATGCCAGCTATAGACAAGCGCCCGCCGAATTGTCGCGACACGCGGCCAGGCGAAGCGCTGCCGTCGCCAAACCATTGTCGAGGCAGTGGACGTCAGGCTCACGGAGAGGTTTCCGAGAACGAGTGCCCAATAGCCAAAGCCCAGGAACACCAGGGCGAGCGTCAAGACCGCCTGAATGATGGCTTGTAGACCTTCGATAGCGGCAAGGAGTTTGAAGCGCATTTCCTTCTGCAGAAGCGAATACGGGACAGTACGGAAAGCAGCGGCCACAAATCCAATGCTCATCACAACCACTACGGCGGGAAGTTTGGGTGCTTTGAAGAAAAGTCCTAACGGATATGCGACCGCGGCAGAGATGGCAAAGCCGAAGAGTCCCAACAAAAGAGAAAGGCTATTGAGCTGCGACACCTGATCATTGGTCAGGTCCTGCAAGGTGACAATAGCCGTGCCCAGACCAAACTCACTGAAGTAGGTCACCAAATTTAGGAAAATCGCGGCCATCCCGACCAAGCCATAGTCGGAAGGGTCAAGGAGACGCGCGACGATCAGCGTGGCGCCCCACGTGGCGATTTGCGTAGCCCACTTGACAATCGCCGTCCAGGCGACGCCTCTGACGAGGATCCTGTCTAGTTTTTTTTGGTCCACCAACCCTTGCGTAGGGTGAGCCTCAAGGGAGTCGATCTTTTGAGCAGTGGCGATTTCCGACGGTTCTTTGGTGGACTCTGACACCACGCTCTCCGGCTCGATCTTTGAAAGTTTCATGCTATCACGTCCGCCGAACACGCTGGGCACGGACGGCAGAAGTCGCGTTAGGTGGGTGCTTAGCGCGCCAGGGGCCGCGACGGGCTTGGCGCTCGACAGAGGCCCTCGCGAAGGCCAAGAGGGTCAAATTGTGCTTCGATCCAAAGCGGAGAGCAGGTCAAAAACGGTTATCGCTTGTCGTCTGCCGGTGCCTCTATTGGCACGCCAAGCTCGCGGTTATTGGCAATCCAAAGTTGTCTACAGTAACAGGCACCGTTATGGCGGTAGCCGCTGGTGGCACGAGCGTGATCGCGGTGGCCGTAAGCGACTGGGGTGCAGCAACGACACCTTTTATCAAGACCTCAATACCCGGCAAGTTCAGATTCGAGCCGTTGATGGTCAGGGCGTTAGTCCCGTTGCAGACCATCGAAGTCGCGGAAAGGGAGGTAAGTTGTGGCGGGTTCGCCGGGAACACCGCGACGCCAGCAATGCCGTTGTTTAAGCCCGCGACATCCGCGCCGCAGTTGGTATTCGCTTGGCAGGCCTTCGACTGCCCAGCCGCATACGGACTGGCGCCAGCGCAGGAAGCACTTGGTGCTCCGGCACCGGTGCAGAGCGTATAGTCGCCGCCATTACCGTTATTGTAATTCGCAAAACCAACTGCCGAGGCCGTTGCAGGGCAGCTAAAGCTGGAGGGATATTTCGAGCAGTTTGCGCCGATGAGGATGTCCTGCGTCACAGACCCGGCGGGAGGACCGGAGAGCCAGGCTTGAATGGTCGGCGTACCTTCCGCAGTACCATCTGCGGCAATTCCAGTCCCGCCCGGAGCATAATTCACGTTATTCGTAAAATAGAAGGAAGTCGCCCGAGTGTCATCCGAAAACAAGACGAAAAGATTAGGCGGCGCCTGGAATGGAATTGTATTGTGGTCGATGGTGACCGCATCAGGCGCGCCTGTAAGATAATACCCGAAGCGGCCAATATAGGTGCCTTGCCAAACCGGGGCATTGATGTCGTCCAGCAGGTTGTTCTGTATGAGCAGGCGGTGCAGGCGCTTCGTGGTGTCAATAGGGGTTAAAGTTGGATCATTGCCCGCGATAACGAAACCTTCAGCGGCATGAGCGGCATAATTGTAAGTGAAAGCCACGTCGTTGATGACGGAGTTCAATCCGGACTGAATCAGGGCTTGGAAGAGCGCCACTTCGCCTGCCTGGGCATCTCCCCAGTTGTTTTCCAGCACGTTATTCTGGACGAGGACTCGGTTGCCTTCCTTCATCTCGTATAAATTCTTCACCGTATAGCGAATTCCCATGTAGGCCGGATTTTGTACATACCATGCGACCGGCTTGTAGATGAAATTTTTACGGATGGTCACATCATTTGAAAAGTTGTTATATGGAGGCTGGCTGCTTCCATTGGAGGCTCCTCCGAACATAATGTTCTCTCCCGCGCCTTCAATGAAATTATTCTGGATCAACATGGGGCCGCCGGAAACGGTGAGGATCCCCTGCGCATCGAAACCGATTGCGTGGCCTTCCGAGAGGTAGCTGTCGACGACGGCAACGTTATTCCCGTTCAAGTTGACCAAGCGGGACACCTGGTTCGATGCCTTGCCGTGAATGTAGCAACGATCGATCACGATATTGCTGGGAAGCTGGCTTGGTGTGGCGCTGGCGTAGCCGATATCGACCGCTTCATTGCTCGCCGCTACGGCCGCCTGTTCAAGTTCCAAACCCGAGAGCCAGTAACTGTTGACCGCCACATTGGCGACGGTCGCGACGACAGCTACGGGAACGGCCGTCGTTAGACGGGCAAGCTGACCGACGTACAGCGAAGGATCAAGCCGGGTGCCTTGCGCGGGCAGGGTCACGCCAGCAGTGGTGATGATGATCCACTGCCCGGATGCGCAGGTTTTCAGGGGCAGGGTGAAACCGCCCGTTTCGACGTCACCTTTTGGCAATTGCAGAACGGTTCCGTTCGGATTGCAAGAAGCATTGTTAATCGCCGCTTGGAGCTGGCCTGGCGTCACGTTGGTGACGGTGTAACCGGTTGTATTCGGGAAGGTTGCGTTGACGGTAGCTTGCGGCGGTGCAGGAAGAATCGGGCCGGTGGTCGATGTGCCGAACAGGTATGCGTTCACAGCCGTCGCGACTTGCCCATCCGAATTCTGGACGGTGACATTGACGAGGCCGGCGGATTCCGCGGGCGTTACGGCCTGAATCTGGGTCGCGCTGCTAACCTGCACGGACATCGCGGCGGAGCTGCCAAATTCTACGGTCGCGCCGCTTAGGAAGTTGCTGCCCGAAATGGTTATCGTGTCCCCTCCGGCCGGGGAACCCGTATTGGGTGAAACAGTAGTGATGGCAGGCGCCGGGGTGGTGGAAATGTTTATGGACAAGTTGCTGGAAGCAGTGGCCGCTTTGGAGTCCTTAACCTGGGCCCCGAACGCAAAAGAACCGGCCACGCTCGGCGTGCCGGAAATCGCTCCAGTGGACGAGCTGAGCGACAGTCCAGTAGGGAGTTGTCCGCTAACCGTGCTCCAAGTGTAGGGTGAGGTTCCACCGGCGGCCTGCAGTGTGGCTGAGTAGCTAGCTCCCATGCTACCCACGGCAAGACTCGTGGTGGCGACTTGCAGCGTCCCTGGCGGCGGGGTAGACGTGGTGGACGTTCCCGACACCAAGCCTGCGCAACCGCCCAAGAGAGCTAAAGTGAGTGATAGCATGACGACCACCGCCGAGGCGACCCAACCCGAGGGCGAGCGCAACCAATCGGCAACATTCCTTGCACTGTCCATACGGCGCGCCCGGGTCAAGCCGGGCGCTGAGCATATCTTGGATGTGAGGTTGTTAGCAACTCGGCAGGCATGCACACAAAGGTTTTTGGCGATCATCGGTTCTCTCCCTAGGTTCGGCCGCGCCTACGAAACCGCCCCCAAGCCTACATAACGGACACTGCTGTCACACTGGGATTCTGGACTAGTGAAATGAGGAAATCACCTGACCAGTGAGCGCAATAAGGTACAGTAGTGCTTATGATTTGCGGGTGTTCTGAGGTACAGGTCTGGGGCTGCCTGCGAGAAACTCGAAATGTCCGGCTAGCTAGAATGAACAAGACACTTGCATGAAAACCTTGTCAGATGAAGTGGTGTTGATCTCTTGCGTAAATATTTCTCAGATAAGGAGTTACGGAATTTAAAGTGTGTGACGAAGGCGGCCTACAACAAGAGCTAACGGGCGGTGAGGGAGTCGGTGTCGTGGAAATGGCTTCAGAACCCTCGTTGCCGCGCAACTTGGAAACAGGAATCCAATTATCGCA
>Ga0137389_10002330_pt1 | contig 11520 bp, 20 predicted proteins | sample 15con2h14BmetaG_FD_104645 | JGI IMG/M metagenome (GOLD analysis project Ga0137389, IMG submission 104645) | Vadose zone soil microbial communities from Angelo Coast Range Reserve, California, USA - 15con2h1.4B metaG | ecosystem: Environmental > Terrestrial > Soil > Vadose zone > Saprolite...
AACACCACCAACCTGGGTTCCCCAAACCTCGCCGGCGTCCACCTGCGCGAGCAGTTGGAAGCCTCCGGTTGGCACTACGACGACGGTCGTGGCGGTCCGCCATCGTCGGGACATGTTCTGTCCGAGGTCTACCCCTTCACCACGATCGTCGGCGCTCAGGAGCTCGGATATGAGACCGAGCGGCCGAGGTACAAGCGGAGACCCAAGGGCATGCCGATTGGCCAGTTCAGGCCGATGAAAGCTGCGGCCTGTGACGGCCTGCTCGCCGAGATGGACGGCCTTCTTAGCGCCATCCCTCCGCTCGACCTTCGCTCCCATCCCGTGACGGCCAAGCTTCTCCAGGCTCCCTCCCCGGCCTCCGACCGGGAGTACAAGCACCGAGAGGACCTGCTTGATGCGGCCCTGTGCGCCTGGACGGGCCTGCTCTGGCTCCAGCGGGGACTTGATGGCTGCCAAGTACTGGGACTGACCAACGAGGCTGCCAGACAGGCGACGATCATCGCTCCGGCGCGGGGACGAACAGCGTGTTCCAGGGGCGTCGTCCGGGACACATCGATGACCGGACCCGACCAAGCATCGCCGGTTGAAGGGGCCCAGGAATGACACCCTCAAGACCGGACCGGATCCAGGGATGCCTTGTGGGCGGGCGTCGGCGACGCGTTCGGCGAGCCTGTTGAGTTCATGAGTGGCCGGGAGATCCTCGCCAGGTTCGGGCCGGAAGGCGTCGCCGGCTACGGCGGCGTCGGCAGGATCACTGACGACACCCAGATGACGCTGTTCACCGCCAAGGGGCTGATCCGCGCACACAACCGTTTCTCGGATCGGGGCATCAGCAACGTGCCCGCAGTGGTCCACTGGGCCTACCAGCGGTGGCTGTTCACCCATGAGGGTGATGCCGGCGCCGTGCCGTGGGACCCCGAGTTCCCGGCCGGCCCCAGCGCTTGGCTTGCCGAACAGCCCGTCCTGCGTCACCGGCGCGCTCCCGGGACGACCTGCCTGGCATCGCTGCACTCGGTGGAAGCCGGGACCGTCGAGCACCGTCGGAACGACAGTAAGGGCTGCGGGGCGTCATGCGGATCGCAGCGGTCGGGTTGCTGTCGGCCGATGCTTTCGACCTCGCCCGCGACATCGCGGCCCTCACCCATGGGCACCCTTCGGGATTCCTCGCGGCGGGTGCCTTTGCCGTCATGGTGGCGCAAACTCATGGCCGGAAAATCGCTGCACCGTTGCGTCCTCGAGGCGCGCCACAAAGTGAGCGGCCATCCCGATGGCGAGGAGGTGACCGCCGCAATTGGCCGGGGCCTTGGACGAGGCTGCCGGTAGCCTGGGTGACGCCGCAGGGGTTTCTCGGCTCGGAGAGGGCTGTGTGGCGGAGGAAGCTCTTGCCCTCGCCGTCCATTGCGCCCTGGTCGCCACTACGTTCAAGGTCGGGGTGCTTCTGGCGGTCAACCACGGTGGCGACAGCGACAGCACTGGCGCCATGGCCGGCAGCCTGCTGGGGACCGCCTTGGGGGCGTCGGCGATCAATGAGGATCTGCTGGCCGGACTGGAAGGTCGGGTGGTCATCGAGCAGGTTGCCGACGACTTGGGGGCCGTGCTTGACCGCGCAGCTCCCGACTTTCAGCGATATCCCCCCTGGTAGCCGCCAGTCCGAGCGATGCCACGCCGGGAGTGAGCGGCTCGTTGCCCTTGGCATCGGCAACAGCGATCCTCGGGTTCGGCAATCCCGGAGCGCATGAGGAGGCATTCCCGAGCCGGCCGGGAGGTCCTCCCGGGTTTTTGGGAACCAGATCCCTGTACACCGGCAACGCCGGAGGCACTCTGATCCCATGTGGCTGCCCGGGGGAACCGGCGATGGTTGCACGCACTGGCGTGCGGCCTCGGAGCCCTCCCCCTCGCCGAGGTGCCTGCAGCGGTCGGTGAGAGCAGCGCGGTGGGGTGGTCGTGGCACCAGGCTTGCCCGGCGGCCCTGCGGCCAATGGCTGGCTCGTTGCAGGACAGGTTTCGGAATCTTCCCTTGCCCCCGACTGGTTCACACGTGGGGCACGGAAAGCCCGGAGCCATGTGCCGTGCCACAGCGTGGCTACATGTGCTACGATGCCGTATGGGCAGTTCGGTGTCTGTCCGGGAGCTGCGGAACAAGGTCAGCGAGGTGCTGCGCAGGGTCGAAAGCGGCGAGCGCGTCACCGTCACCGTGGATCGCCGGCCGGTCGCCGAATTGGTGCCTCTTCGGCGGCGTCGCACGGTGTCGGCCTCGGAGGCAATGAACATCGCCTCCCGCCATGCAGCAGACTCGGGGATGCTCCGGGAAGTCCGCAGCCTGCTCACGGACACGACGGACGACGCATGAGAGCCCTGTTGGACACCTCCTTTTTCGTGGCCACCGAGTCGGGCCGACCGCTCGGGGATATGCCAGGCGTTGATCAAACGGAAATCTCGATGGTCACGCTGGCGGAACTCACCGTTGGCGCCCTCGTTGCCGACGACGATCACCGAGCCAACAGGGTCGCCACGTTGTCGGCTGTCGAGTCAACGTGGGACCCCCTCCCCGTCACTGCCGAGGTGGCGCGCGCCTTCGCCCACATCGCGGCCCACCTGCGGTCTCGTCAGTGGCGCATCCCGATCCTCGACGCCCTGGTGGCGGCAACGGCGATCACCGAGCAGATCCCCGTGGTTACCCAGGACCGCGACTACGAGCAGATTTCCGGCGTCGAGGTGATCCGAGTCTGATCAGCCGGGCGCTCCTCCCGACAGCGCCTCCACGCACCCCCAATGGAGCGGTCTACCGGGGACCTCAAGGACCGGCAAGCCAGCCGCCGTTGGGGGCCTAAAAGGGGCGAGCTACTCTGAGTCGCATAAGCAACAAAAGCGTCAGGACAACCTTCGACAACAGCACCCGGCCACCATCAGGCGAGGCGATCGCGCGCTCTCGCGTAAGTTCGGCCCTCTGGACCGACGGCGCGGCGATCCCCCGACCGTGGCGGCAGGATGTGGTTGGGGTCAATCCGTTAAGCCTAATTCAGCGGACTCGCTGTCGCCGGCTGGCTGGGCCGGGATGGGTAACTCTGGGGGTTCCGGGGCGCCAGGCTTGTCGCTAGATTTCGTTTGTCATACGTCGTCCCGTGTTTTTATGGTCTGTTCACTGCACTGCCCTGATCGTGGTCACCTGTGGCCCCGGGTTCGTCGGGAGGCGTACCTGGCGGGGCCTCCGTGACGGCGACCTCGGCCGACTCCGAGCGCCTGCGCCAGTTCGTCGAGCAGCCAACCCGCTGTCGGGGCTCTTCGGGGCCGAGGACAATGCGGCCGGGCGGCGCTGGGGCGGCCGATCGCCTCCCAGAGCCGGGAGTCCAACTCCCGCCGATGAGGATGCGGCTCCCAGTGCTGGTCCCTTGGACGAACGCAATGAGGGTGAACGCACTAACGACCTCAGCACAAGCCTCGCAAGCGACCACAGTCGTCCGCGAACACCTTCCACAGCTCACCCAGCCTTCGCAGCTCTTCGATGTGGCGTCGTCGTTCGAACTCCTCCTGGCTGCCCGCCCCGAGGCATACGCCCGCCGGACTCCGCTGGCCTCAGGCTTCATCTGTCCAGCGCCTGTTTGTAATGGAGTGCTCGGCGACGACTGATCTTGCATATCTCAACATGGTTGCGGTCATCAAAGCTTGACAACGCGCCACTCATGCGCGCAGAAACGTCTAGAAAGGAGTAACGATGCTGCGACAACGCGCGCTTGGCATGGTGGCGGGCCCCCTCCTTGGATTGCTCTGTCTGGCCTGTTCTGCGACGGTGTTCGTCGGCGGTCCGAACCAGCCCTGTTCGCCGATCGCCAGGTTCGCCAACAGATTCGGCGTTATAGCGGCCCAACAGCCAGGCCCTGGTGGAGCCGTTGTCTGGGGTGTCTATCCCGCCGTGGCCGCCACCGGCTTCTCGGTCGATGTCTATGTAGACGGAAAGCGCGTCGACCACAAGGACCAGGCCTATCCCCCGCACGGCTCCGTTAACCCGAAGGACCTCCGATCAGGCGCCCTCGTCAGTATTGTGGGACGAGCCAAGGCGCCGGGTGGTGAGTTGAATTACGGGCTATTGTGTCGGTCGGCATGAACCTGCCACAAGGAACCGAGCAGCTGGTCCAAGAGCTCACTGAGCGCATTCGCTTGGACTTCCATGGCGTCCTGCCCAAGCTCCAACTCCGGTTCATCCCGTACTCGGAGTGGGTCGCCGACGATCCGCGCGTCGCGCCGGCTGAGGAAGAGGACCTCGTCTGCATCACAGACCGAGCTTCTTTTCCCATCCACGCCAGCGAAGGGACCGAGATCAGCTGTTCGATCGTCGCTGCCCAGCTTCAGGACCATGCAATGGATGATCTGGGGCGACCGTGGCCTTCCCTCGGGCCCGAAGGTCACCGGCTCGTTCCCACGCCCGGGCTCGACGACTTGAGGAAAGCCTGCTGGCAGGTGAAAGGAACATTTCGATGTCCAGTGGGCTACCTGCTTGGCGCTCTCGAGGTCTTCGGACTGGTCGAGTAGCACCAACCATCACTGCGCTGGGCGCTTGGGCTTCGCTACCGCTGGTAGTGGGGCTCTCGGTCGGGTTCCTTGGTGTTGGCGCGGAGCTCCTTTCCATAGGGATGCTTATCGCGATCCACCGCCGAGACCTGGTCGCCCGCCTGAAGTACGAGTGGCGTCTCGGGATTCCAATGCGTCGACTGCCCACTGCTATCGTGATCGGGGCGCTCTCCGGCGGCGGGGCCGTGGTTCTGCTAACCCTGCGCAATTCTCCGCACAGAGTCATGCCATTCAGTCACTGGACTCCGCCGGCTGCCCTCGCCGCCCTCGTCATTGTTGTGCTGGCCATGGCCAATGCCGTGATGGAGGAGTCGCTATGGCGTCTTCTCCTGCAGGGGTCGCTGACCGGGGAGGGCCTGGGTGGCGCCCCAGCCGTCGCCCTGCCGGCCATAGGGTTTGCCCTGTCCCATCTCGGCGGCCTTCCCGGCGGCCCCATCGGGATGCTCGGCGCAGGGTTGTTCGGGCTGGCGCAGGGCATCTTGCGTCGCAAGGGCCGCTCCCTGCCGGAGCTGTCCTTGATCCATTTCGTTGTGGATCTGATCATCTTTTCCTTTGTGTGGCAGACGGGCCTTGTTTTTGGTCATAACCATTTCGGTTGATAGTGCCCCGCGAATGACTTCACAGAAGCCTCCGAGCCGACACGAAGGACATAGGCCGGCCCGGCTTCTGCGCCTCGCAAAACGGAAACCCTCGCCGGCCGCCATGGACGGTTCGGCTCTACGCCCCCCCTTGGCGCCATGGGCAGTGGTGAGCTGACGGACAGGGGGACCTGGACTTCGTCGAGCCACGCCGCGTGAGGACCTCGCGCAAGCAGGCGGGACCGGTGGCCACGGGCTGCTTCGGGCGCCTGCATCCCCTCGTCCCGGGAGTTCAGGGCGTCATCTACGACACCGCGCTGCGGGGGGCCCATCACCAGGTCCTGCTTCGGGAGCATGGGCTGATGCCGGTGAACCAGGTGACGGCGCCGTGGCGGGGTCGAACAAGCCTTCCGGCCACGATCTCGAGAGGAGGCGAGCGCTTCCGGACGGCCCCCCTCATGGGCACCTGGCACTGTCCGTGGACAAAATGGCGTCGCAGTTTGACGCGGGGAGGCTGGCCGAGGCTCTTGAGGGACTCCAGGCGCTCACTCAGGACGACCCCTTTGACGAGTCAGACGAATCGGGGACAGTCGCATCATGGCTTTGGTGAAGGCGTTCCTGAAAACCGGCATCCTCGGTGAGGATGGAGAGCTTCGGGAAAGCCACGCCGGTGCTCCTCAGGGCGGGATTATGGCGCCACCAACACAATCGCTAACTTCGAGTTCGAGGTGAGTCTCCCCTACAAGCGAGCCGAGAGGCCGCGAGGGAAATGATTTGACATGAGTCGGCCAGGCGCTAAAGGACACCTGTGAGCAAGAAGCGCTCGGCGCATCCGAGCAAGAAGGCCGCCAGGCCCCGGGTGACCGCGCCACGAGCCGGCAAGCGGGGCCAGCCCGGATTCGCCAAGGCGCTGATCGATCCCGAAGTTCCCGTCGACGAGGGCGTGGCGGCGCTGCTCGAGTTCCACGAGGGCCGAGCCTGCCGAATCCCGCTCGCGGCGATGGTAGCCCACGAGTCGGGGCGAAAACCCTGCCACAAGAGCAGCCCGCGTCCTGCCGCGGGCGCAGGAGTGGGCGCCGCCCGAGCTCTCAGAGGAAACCAAACCCAAAGCGGGCGAAGAGAGATTGGATGAACTCCATTCACGATGGCCCGGCTCGAGCCTGGCAGAATCCGGTTTGCGGGCTCGCAAGGAGAGACTGGCCCTGCTCGTCCCGCGAACGGTGAGCGACCTGGCCGAGGTTGGGTGGGGCGTAAGCAACCTGGTGCTGGCCTGGCGGTCCGGAGGCCATTGGAGGCTCGCGCAGGTCGGCACCGTCTACGGCGTGTGAGCCGGCCCGGGGTCGCAGCTCAGCCGGGCGGCGGCTGGGGGGCCGGCTTCCACTTCTTCCCCCTCGCGTCAGGGTCCGACCCGGCGTGTCGGCGGGCTGCTTCGGCACCGTCCAGCTCGCACAGCCACTCCAGGGCAGCCAAGCGGACGCGGCCCTGACCTGACCGCAACCCCCGCCTGACCAGTTGCCGCCGCTGTTGCTCGTCAAGGCCGGCTGCGGCGTCAAGAAGGCCCTGGATCATCGCGTCGCGACGGTAGGGAAGGCACGCGTTGGCGATCCGCAACAGCTCATCCAGCCGCTGTGGATCCCCCCGGAGTATCCGGCTGGCAGCCCACCGGGGCAAGGGCGGGGCAACGGCGCGGTGGTCGGTGCCGGTGGCGTCGTCGGCGATTTTCGGCATCCCCACCTCGTCAGCCAACTCCTTCAGCCACTCCGGGGTCCACCAGTCCGGGGCCAGCCACGCCATTGAACAGCTGACGGTGACGTCCTCGCCGAGGAAGGACTCGGCCAACTCGTCAAGGTCTGGGGCCGTCAACAGCCGACTGGCCTCGATGGCGGCGATCACCTTTGCCGTCGCCCCCTCCCATCGCCGGCAGGTGCAGAGCAGTAGTGCGCAGAACGTGGCAGGGCAGGTTCCCGCACCCCGCACCCCGGCGAGCAGGTCTGCCGCCTCGCCACCGCGGCCACTTGACCCCCACCCCCCCGGCGTTTGCAGCAGGAGTCGGCAGAGATGGTCCGTGTCCTGAGCCGCCGACAGCTCCCGGAGGGGGCGAGCCTCGTCCTCTCACACGAGGACCACGATAGCGGTGTACTCAGGCGCGTGACCAGTGTGGTAGCCCGGCGTTCGGCCGAGGTTGGCCTCCCGCTCTGCCAAGAAGCTTTCAGCAGTCTTAATATATGTTATACTGCGTGGACTATGGTTCTCTACCGGATCGTTTTCGGGTCCGATACGATAGAGGGAGCAATATGGCCGTTCGACCCCAGCCGAGGCTGTTCACGGTCGAGGAATATGACCGGATGGTGGAAGCCGGCATCCTCGGTGAGAACGAACGCGTCGAACTAGTCAGTGGCGGGATCGTCCAGATGACCGCCATCGGCAGCCGGCAGGCTGCCTGCGTCAATCGACTCAACGCACTGTTCTCAAAGCATGTCTCTGACCGTGCGATCATCCAGGTCCAGAATCCCGTGCGAGCAAGCGAGCTGTCCGAGCCTGAGCCCGACCTGGGACTGCTGCGACCCGAAGCGACTATTACGCGGCGGCACACCCGGGCGCGGGCGACGTGTTCTTGCTCATCGAGGTGCGGACACATCCTTGGACTACGATCGCTGGGTCAAAGCTGGGCTCTATGCCGCCGCTGGCGTGCCAGAGCTATGGATTGTGGACCTGAACTTCGGACAGATCGAAGCCTATCGGTCCCCGGGCCCCGATGGGTACGCCGAGGTCCTGTCGCTCGGGGCGAACGAACGCCTGGCCCCCCTGGCTTTCCCGGATGTGTCCCTCGCCGTGAAAGACATCCTGGGTTCGTGAACCACCTGGCGCCGGCCAGAGCGAGGTCGTCCACGCTGTCAGGATCGGCACGCCGTAGAGGGGCGGTGCGTGGGTCGTGGGTGGCGATCGTGGAGCCTTCCGCCATAGCTTGAGCCACAAGCATCCGGTCGAACGGATCATCGTGGTGCTGCGAGAGACCTCCCGCAGCCAACGAGTGACAGAGGGTCGACAACGGATCGAAACGGTGCTTCTTTGGCGCGAGAGGCGGGGCTGGTAAAAGGCCGAAGATGTTTGCCGAGGCCTCCATGGATGCAAGCCCGAACCCGGCCCCGGCCCCGAGTTGGTTGCCTCTTCCCTGCCCACCCTCAATCGCATCCAGGAGCCGCTCGAGGGCGTCCTGGCAAACGCGGCTTACGTTGATGTCGATGCCCCGCTCCCGGACCCTCTCGAGTCGGCGGCCGAGCTCGGGCGGGATGTAGACGTTGACCCGTGCCGACACCGGGCTGCGGCGGCGGCGTTGCCGAGTGGGGGCCTCGGGCCCCCACTCAGAACGCTCCCGAGACAAAGCCCCGGATCACCTCCGGCACGGTCGCATCCAGCCCCGCGCACTGCAGGGTCTCCGGATCCATCGGGTCCCCGACGGAGCTCCCCGCTGTCGTCTTCCAAGCCGCCCTGTCTGCGCCGGTCTCGCCACTCGCCTCATCTTGACATCGTCCGGCACCAGCCCGGCCCAGACTGAACCTCGCGCACTTTCCCCCTCGGGCTAAATGTGCCACCATCTGACCGATGACGACCGATGCCGGGGGCCTCTCCCAGAACGAGCCGGCCAGAACCGCCTCGGATTCCAGCGGCGCTGCAGCAGATGCTGGATCCGATCCTCACCTTGATCGAGGAGTTCTGCGCGTAGGACCTGGACGCCGAGTACGGCCGGCTCAGCCACAAGATGGCGGCGAAGCTTTCCCGCAGGCGCCCATCCCCACTCACGCGCGCCAATTCGCAGATCTGGGCGGCGTCGATCGTCTCCACGGTTGGCCAGGTCAACTTCGTCCCCGATCCCACCCGGACGCCACACCTGACGACGGACCCCTTCAGCGCACTCAATGGGGGCGGCCAAGCGTACCCTTGCAGGCAAGTCCCGGCTCATCGGGGACCTGGTCCGCACGGGCCAGGTCGACCCGGAGTGCTGCCGCCGGGATCTGCTCCTCCACATTCTGGCATGGATGATCGGGCGGACGGGCTGGTCGCGGACACCCGGATGTTCCCCTCTCAACGGCAGGCAGACGCTCGCCGGCGAGGCCTGCTCACCTACCTCGCTGCCCCGGGTAGGTTCTGAGGCCTCCGGAACGACTGAGAGTCTCGGCATCCATATGGGGATCACGACCAAGGACGCGCTCTGGGCTGAGGCGAAGAAGCGATGCAGGCTCTCGGCTGAGGCCGTGCGGATGGCCAAAGAGATGGGGCTCAACCCGCGGTCGCTGATCAAAAACATCCCGTCGCCAAGCCAGCCCTGGAAGCAGCCGGTCGAAGCCTGGGTCCGGGACATCTACGCCAAGCAGGCGCGCAGGAAGCAACGTCCCGGCAAAGGCCCGGATGCAGCGGCACACTCCGGAGGAGTACCGTGCGCTGCGCCGGATCCTCAAGCCATCTCCGAGGCACAACGGAGCGTGGAAGACTCGAGGGTGCGGGCCCGGGGGTATCCGATCGACAAGAACATTGCTCCCCTGGTGGATACGCTGAATCGCTTCCCCGGCCTGAGGACCTTCTCGTCCTGCGGCGGTCACCCTCCCCCGCTCACCGTCAGCCAGGCGCCAGAGGGACACTATTGGGTCAACTTCAACGTCGATCCATCGGACGGCGGTTGGCCTTCGCTCCAGGCCCTGGCATACGTGGTGGCCGATCTCGAAGAGGTGACCATCAAGCTATGGCTTGCCGGTGACACGCCGGACACCATCGCCTTCGAACTTTCGGCGGTCGGCGATCCCTCGGACCTGACTGCCAGGCTTCAAGCCTTCAGAGCGACCTCAGGAAGGCCGTCGCCGTCCCGCTAGGACTGCCCATATAGGTGGATTGGTACCTACATCGGGCGCGAACCGGCTGAAGGGGACAGGGCGTCAGCGAATGAGCTTGTTACCAGTGGCTGGATCGAGGTCATTGGTCATCTCACGCTGCGAGGGTCGGCACGCCGTAGAGCGGGATGCGCGGGTCCCTGGTGGCAATCGTGAGACCTTCCGCCATAGCTTGAGCCACAAGCATCCGGTCGAAGGGATCCTCGTGATGGTGCGGGAGGCCCCCCGCAGCCAGCGCATGGCGCAGGGTGATCGGCAACGGGTCGAAACGGTGCCACTTGACCTGCGCCTCCAAGTCGCCCGGGCTCTCCAGTTTGCCGATCGCGCGCTTGATCGAGATCTCCCAGGCCGTCGCCGCGCTCACGTACACCGCATTCCCCTCGTCAGCAATGGCCGCGCTGGCCGCCCCCGAGAGGGTGGGGTCGCTGGTCAGCCACCACAGGAGCGCATGCGTGTCCAGGAGAAGCCTCATTCACGATCACCGCTAAACGCCGCTCCAACCTCTTCGGGCAGCTCCTCAAAATCGGGCGCCACCCGCACGCGACCCTCCCATCCTCCGGGAATCCGGGGGCCAACGGCGCCGTCATAGGGCACCAGCTTTGCGATGGGCTTCCCGGACTTCCCTATGACGATCTCCTCCCCAGCGGCAACCCGCTCGAGGAGCGCCGACAGATGGGTCTTCGCTTCGTGCACGTTAACAACCATGAGATTAGTCTATCAGACTTAGTCCAGTAGGTTCATCACGCCCTGGATACCGCTGGCCCCAAGCGGCCAGGGTGAAACTCGACCCCTGCCGGCAAGTCCAGTGGCGCGGGCTCGGGCTGCCAGGTTGGTCGTGTCGGTTCAGGCATCGAGGGGCGGAGGGCGGGAGAAAGCAGCCATCGCTTCATCCGGATATCTGGGGTTCGGGGAACACCACGGCGGGCTCGGGGGGGATCAACTCCCCCGACTCGGAGTCAGTCTCGAAGCAGAGTCCGAGGCTGTCTGCCGACAGGGGGACGAACGTGCCAGCGGTGAAGAGCCAGCCTCGAAGCTCTTTGATCGGCAAGCCGGTGTCAGCGTCGGTAGCTGCGGTGAACGTCCTCAAGGTCATGCCGCCACCCTCGTGCAGCAGCCGGAACAACTTGGCCTCCAGCAGCGCCTTGACGCCCTCGCAGTACGGCTCATGCCCGTATTGCAGCTCGCCCGCGTTCGTGCGCCAGATGTCAACTTTGAAGCCGGAAGAGAGGGTGCAGATGGCGCCCCGGACTGACACGTTGGGAGCCAGCGCTGCGAGCACGTCGCTGGCAGTCGCGGTCAGGGTGACCGCGTTGGGGTCCGGGAGCGGATAGCCCACGAAGCCGCCGCCAAGGCTGAGGTTCACATCCCACCGGCGGCGGGGCCCGAGCAGGTGGGCGGCCCGGCCGGCATTGTGGCAGGAGCGGCAGACGAGGAGCCACTTGGCCGCCGTCTTGGGGAACATGCGCACATCCGGGCCGCCGCCGCACACGAGG
>Ga0137389_10002340_pt1 | contig 11504 bp, 10 predicted proteins | sample 15con2h14BmetaG_FD_104645 | JGI IMG/M metagenome (GOLD analysis project Ga0137389, IMG submission 104645) | Vadose zone soil microbial communities from Angelo Coast Range Reserve, California, USA - 15con2h1.4B metaG | ecosystem: Environmental > Terrestrial > Soil > Vadose zone > Saprolite...
GATGCTGCTGGCATTGCCGGAGGAGGCGCAGAAGAGCCTGGCGGCGGCGGTTCCGTTTCCCAAGCTGCTCGGCCATCCGGACCAGTTCGCGGCGCTCGCGCGCCACATCATCGAGAACGCGTATCTCAACGGCGAGGTGATCCGCCTCGACGGCGCGCTGCGCCTGGCGCCGCGCTGAACCGTTCGCCGCCCGGGGGCCCGCGAATGCTGGTGAATAGCCGCGTCGTCCGCATCGAATGGGGCGATTGCGATCCGGCCGGGATCATCTACTACCCCCGCTATTTCGGCTTCTTCGACGCCAGCACCTCGGCGCTGATCGAGCGTGCGCTCGGCATGACCAAGCCCGAGTATCTCAAGGCCTATGACTTCACCGGCCATCCCCTGGTCAGCGTCCGCTCGCGTTTCCTCCTGCCGGCGCGGTTCGGCGACGACGTGACGATCGAGACGAGGGTTGCGGAGTTCCGCCGCTCGAGCTTCGACGTGCATCATCGCCTGTTCAAGAACGGCGCACTCGCGGTCGAAGCGTTCGAGACGCGCGCCTGGGTGCAAGGCGATCCGAGCCACGGCACGATGCGGGGCGCGCCGGTGCCGCAGGAGGTGATCGACCGGCTGTCGCAGGGTTAGCGCGGACCGACCAGCGCATGTCCCGGAAGAGTGGGAACCGGTTTTCCGATCAGGATATGCGCAAAATCGAAAAAAGCTTAGAACGCATCCCGAGTCCACCTCGGATGCGCTCTAGCAGCTGCCGGCGGTCCGCGCGGCCACGCGATCCGCGGCGAGACTCGCATCGGCCGCGAACGCGGCGAGCACGCCGTGCGGGTCCTCGGCCCAGGTCGCGACCGGCACCGGACCGCAGAGCAGCATGCAATAGTCGTACGGCGCGCGCCGGTCGTTGGCCATGATGAACTGGTAATGCATCCAGAACAGGTTGATGCGAATCCGGTCGTAGATTTCGGGAGACAGCATGTCGCGGAAGCGCAGCCGCCAGACGATCGGGTTGCGGCGCTCGCTGCCGGGGTGGACGCCGATGCCTTCGACCGGGTCGAAATTCCAGAAGGCGAGCGCGTCCTTGCGCGCCTGGACATCGATCCAGGCGATCGAAGGCTCGACCGCGATGCGGGCGAACACCGCGCGCAGCCACTCCGCCTTGGGATGCAGCGCCGCGCCCGGCGCGATCGAGCCGAGCGTCAGCATCACCACCGAGGCCGCCCGCCGCCCGACGTCGGGATCGAGCTCGAGCGCGCGCGCGACGATCGCGGGCGCCAGCACGCCGCCGCCGCTGTGCCCGACCACCACGATCTCATCGGCCTCGTGCGCGACGGCGACGAGCCGCTGCGCGGCGGCCTCGATCGGGGCATCGAAGCAGCTCGCCTCGCCGCGCGCGAACTTGGTGAGGTGCGGCCAGTGGCTGTTGATCTGCACGACCCGCAAGCGGTCCGCCAGCGGGCGCAGCGCCAGGAATGCCGCAAGCGCGGCGAGCACGCCGACCAGAAGCGCCACGCTGCCGGGCACATCAGCCACACGCTCCAGCACGAACCCGGCGAGCCATCCGGCGCCGATCGCGAGCCAGATCCAGGCGATCAGCATCAGCTGGAAATAGATCAGAACGAAGCCGAACCGCCACGCGCCGCGCACCACCCGCGCCATGGCTCCGGTCACCAGGTAGTCGAAGATCCAGTGCAGCGCGCGCGGAACCTGCCGCCGCAGCGGCTCCGCCATGTTGGCGCGGATGAAGTGCTCCTGCCGCAGAAAGTCGTAGCGGGTGGCGACCCGCCAGTTCGGACCCGAGGTTTCGATGTTCCAATGGGCGAATGCCTGCGAATCGAGTTGCAGCTCGCCGAGCCGCGCCTCGAGCGGCCAATTCGCGCGAAAGCGCTTCACCGAGCGCTCGAACAGCCGGTAGTAGCCTTCCGCGCCCTGCGGATCCCAGCCCTCGACATAGATGACGTGCCGGCGTCCGATCACAGCTCGCTGCGGCGCGCCCATCCCCGGCTCCGTCACGCGAGCGCGCCCGCCGCCACCGGTTCAGGTCGATTCCGGCGCGAAGGCTTCGCGCAGCTTGAAGCGCTGGATCTTGCCGGTCGCGGTCCGCGGAATTGCGTCGACGAAGCGGATCGAGCGAGGACGCTTGTGCCGGGGAAGAACGCCCGCCGCATGCGCCGCGACCGCCTCCGCGGTGGCGGCGTCCCGCGTCCAGCCGGCGCGCAGCGCCACGTGCGCCACGCTGGCAAAGCCGCCGTCGCGGTCCGGCAGCGAGACCACCGCCGCCTCCAGGACGGCGGGATGGCCGCACAGGGCGTCCTCGACCTCGGTCGGCGAGACCCACAGGCCGGAGGACTTGAACAGGTCGTCCGACCGCCCTTCGAAGAAATAATACCCGTCGTCGTCGCGCCGATAGATGTCGCCGGTCCTGAGCCATCCGTTCTGAAGCAACTGCGCCTTGCCCGGCTTGTTCCAGTAATGCGAGCTGATGCTGGCGCCCCGCACGAACAGATTGCCCCTGCCGGCGTTCTCGATGATCGCGCCGGCATTGTCGACCAGCTTCACGTCATAGCCGGGAACCGGCTGCCCGGAGCTGCCGAGCCTTATCCGGCCGGGTCGGTTGCTGATGAATCCGTACATCACCTCGGTGGTTCCGATCATGTCCAGGATGTCCGTCCCGGTGAGCGCCTTCCAGTCACGGAAGATTTGCGGGGCCAGCTTCTCGCCGCCGGAAACGCAGAGCCGCAGTCCGCTCGTGTCCAGCACATGGCCGGCGCGATGATGCTCGAGCAGCGCACGGAATATCGCGGGAACGCCAAAGAACGCGGTCGGGTGAAGACGCGAAAACACGTCGGCGATCAGCTGCGGGGTCGGCCGCGCGCTCGATAGAATGCACGTGGCGCCGAACGCAAGCGGAAACGAGAGGCTGTTCGAAAAGCCGTACGAGAAGAACATGCGGGCCGACGAGAAAATGCGGTCGTCGGGTCCGAGCCCGAACACGCCGCGTCCGCTCGCCTCGACGACGTATGGAAGGTCACGATGCCGGTGCACCGCTCCTTTCGGATGGCCGGTCGTACCCGAGGTATAGAGGATGACGGCGACCGCTTCGGGATCGAGCGGCACGGGCTCGCTCGGGAGAGCCTCGTTTGCCGCCGCCGACAAGTCCGTCCAATCGCCCGGCGCGCCCGGCCCCATCGCCAGGACGGTCGGAACGAACGGCAGCATCCGCTTCGCCGCGGTGAAATTCGCCAGCTGGTCCGTCGAGACGATGACGCAACGCGGCTGCGGGTCGGAGATCATGTAGGCGAGCTCGTCGCCGTTCACGATCGTGCTGCAGGGAACCGCAATGGCGCCAAGACCCATGACGGCCAAGAGCGCGACGACCAGGTCGGGGCTGTCGCTCATCGCGAGCGCGACCCGGTCGCCGGGCCCGATGCCGAGGGCGCGCAACGCGGTCCGGCATTGGCCGGCCCGCCGGTCGATTTCACCGAGACTGATGGCGCTGTCGCCGTACAGGTACGCAACGCGATCCGGATGCGCCGACACCTGCCCGGCGAAATAGTCGAAGATCGTCGCTTTCAGAGTTACCCCACTCTTTGAACCAGGTCAGGTGCCCGACTACCGTCCCGTCTTTTCGGGCCGGCTTGCCCCCGGGCCGGGCGAAAGCTTTCGTCGGCCCGGCCCGTTTACCAGCTCATGCGCGGCCGGCGCAAGCGCCGAGCTTGGAACCCGCGATCGCTCGCGATCGACAAGCTCGAGCAATGGCCATCGCCGCGTCGGGCGAACCGCGTCCCGGCGGCGAGCCGACGGCGAAACGCGGCGGAACCTCACTTTACAAGAGCGCCCCGCATCGGGCTCAATGGCCGCAAAGGCCGCGCAACGGCCCATGTCGCAACCCGGAGGAAACGATGCGTCGAGCCCAGCATCATGCCGCGACGGTGATCTCGTCGGTGGCGGGCCTGCTGATGGCGGCGTCCGCCGCGCTCGCGGAGGACAGGACCTTCGAGCTCAAGCTCTCGCACTGGGTGCCGCCGACGCATCCGCTGCAGAAGGCGATGGAGGAATGGGGCGCCTCGATCGAGAAGGCCTCGAACGGCACCATCAAGTCCAAGGTGTTTCCGTCCCAGCAGCTCGGCAAGGCCTTCGACCACTACGACATGGCGCGCGACGGGATCGCCGACTTCACCTACGTCAATCCCGGCTATCAGCCCGGCCGTTTTCCGATCATCGCGGCGGGCGAATTGCCGTTCCTCGTCGGCGACGCCAAGGGCGGCATCCGGGCGGTCGATTCCTGGTATCGCAAATATGCCGCGACCGAGATGAAGGACGTGAAATACTGCTTCTCCTTCATTCTCGACCCCCTGACCTGGCACTCGAGCAAGAAGAAGATCGTGGTGCCGGGCGACATCAGGGGCATGAAGGTGCGGCCGTCGCAGGCGACGGTGGCGGCCTGGGTGACGCTGCTCGGCGGCACCAACGTGCAGGCGAGCGCGACCGAGGTGCGCGACGTGATGGAGAAGGGCGTGGCCGAGGCGGTCACCTTCCCCTGGGGCTCGGTGCCGCTCCTCGGCGTCGACAAGGTCACGAAGTATCACATGGACGCGCCGCTGCACACCGTCACGTTCCAGTGGCTGATGAGCCCGCGCACCTACGCGGCGATGTCGGCCGCGCAGAAGAAGGTGATCGACGACCACTGCACCACCGAATGGGCCGGCCGGTTCGCCGACCCCTGGGCCGATTTCGAGCACGCCGGCCTTGCCAAGGTGAAAGCCGAGCCGGGGCACGAGGTCTATCCGATCACCGACGCGCAGCTCGACGAGTGGAAGAAGTCGGCCGAGCCGTTGCACCAGCAATGGACGGCGGCGGTCCGCAAGGCCGGGGGCGATCCGGACACGATCATGAACGAGCTCAAGCAGGCACTGGCGCAATACAAGGCCGCCTACTAGGGCGGACCTCGGTCGCGTTGGGACACATCATCCGCTCATTCCCGCGCAAGCGGGAATCCAGGACCGCCTGCTGGGACCTGGTGATCTCGTTCTAGGTCCCCGCTTTCGCGGGGACGAGCGGATTGCGCTTCGCGCGCGGGGGACGGCATGCATACCAGGTTCATGGATCGCTTCATCGATTCCATCGAATTCTTGGCCGCGCTGTTCGTCGGCGTCGTCGCCGCCGACGTGTTCGTCTCGGTGCTGCTGCGCTATTTCTTCGGAATCTCGATTCCCGACAGCTACGACTTCGGCCGCCTGCTCTTGGGCGTGCTGATCTTCTGGGGCATCGGCGCGACCTCCTACCGCGGCACCCACATCACCGTCGATCTCGTCTACGCCAATGTCGGCGCCGGCTATCGGCGCGCGATCGACATTTTCGCGACCCTCGTCCTCCTGTTGGTGGTCGCGGTGCAGACCTTCACGCTCTACGACAAGGTCTGGACCACGCGCGCCGACAACGTGCTCACCTTCGACATGCGGCTGCCGACCTGGCCGTTCTTCCTGCTCGCCTGGATCGGCGACGTGTCGGCGGTGATCCTGATCGCGTTGCGCACCTATCGCCTGATCTTTCATCCCGAATTGCTGGTCCGGCCGGACCAGCTCAAGCCGATCGAATGAGACGATGAGCTCCGACGCCGTCGCCGCCCTCGGTTTCGCGGTCCTGTTCGTGCTGATGCTGCTGCGCGTACCGGTCGGCATGGCGATGGGATTGGTGGGGGTGAGCGGCTTTGCCTACATCGTCGGCGGCGCCGCCGCCCTCAAGAACGTCGGGCACACGACCATGCGCACGGTGACCGACTACAATTTCGCCGTCGTCCCGCTGTTCCTGCTGATGGGCGCGTTCGCCACCACGTCCGGGATGAGCCGCGAGCTGTTCCGCGGCGCCAACGCCTTCGTCGGACACCTGCGCGGCGGGCTGGGCATCGCCACGATCGCGGCCTGCGGCGGATTTGCCGCGATCTGCGGCTCCTCGGTCGCGACCGCGGCGACGTTCTCGAAGGTCGCCTATCCCGAGATGCGCTCCTACGGCTATCCGCAATCCTTCGCCACCGGCGTCATCGCCGCCGGCGGCACGCTCGGCATCATGATCCCGCCGTCGACGGTGCTGGCGGTCTACGGCCTGATTCGCGAGCAGGACGTGGGCAAGCTGTTCATCGCCGGCGTGCTGCCGGGTCTGCTTGCGGTCGCCATGTACATGGTCACGATCACGGCGATCGGCGCGCTGCGGCCGGGCTTCCTGCCGGCCGGCCCCCGCCATTCCTGGAAGGAGCGGCTGCTCGGGCTGCGCGACATCTGGGCGACGCTGCTCCTGTTCGCCTTCGTCATCGGCGGCATCTATGGCGGGCTGTTCACCGCCACCGAGGCGGCCGGCGCCGGCGCCGGCGGCGCCTTCGTCATCGGCGTCGCGCGCGGACGCCTGTCGTGGCGGGACATCTACCGCTCGCTGCTCGAGACCACGCGCATCACCGCGGCGGTGTTCACCGTGCTGATCGGCGCGATCCTGTTCGGCTATTTCCTGACCGTGACGCAGACCCCGCAGAAGGTCACCGAGTTCCTCACCGCCCTCGGGCTCGGCCGCTACGGCGTGCTCGCGCTGATCATGATCATGTATCTGGTGCTGGGCTGCCTCATGGACGCGCTCGCCATGGTCATCCTCACCGTTCCCATCATCTTCCCCGTCATCAAGCAGCTCGGCTTCGACCCGATCTGGTTCGGCGTCATCATCGTCATGACGGTCGAGCTCGGGCTGATCCATCCGCCGGTCGGCATGAACATATTCGTGATCAAGAGCGTGGTGGAGGACGTGAAGATCTCGACCATCTTCTACGGCGTGCTGCCGTTCATCGTCACCGACATCCTGCGCCTCGTGATCCTGATCGCGTTCCCGGCGATCGCGCTCTACCTTCCTTCGCACATGTGACGTCGAGCCCCGAGGGTTGCCGCCGAGTGATGGACTCCCGCCCGGCGAGTCTGTAACAACGCCCCGGCTCGACCCTCGGCACGGCGCGCGGCGCCCCGCATTCCGTCGAGAAGAACCGGAGGACCGCAGATGCGGATCGACGCCTACACGCACTTTTTCCCGAAAAAATTCTTCGACAGGATGCAGGCCGTCGCCGGCGACTCCAAGGACATGGGCAAGCGGGTGCGGGCGCTGCCGGCGCTGTTCGATCTCGATCACCGCAAGAAGATCGTCGACGGCCACAAGGATTATCAGCAGATCCTGTCCTATCCGCAGCCGCCGGTCGAGACCTTCGCCAAGGATCCGGCGCAGATCGACGAGCTCATCCGCTTGATCAACGACGGCTTTGCCGAGCTGTGCGCGAAGGAGAAGGATCATTTCCCGGGCTGGGTGGCGCAGATTTCGCTCGACGCGCCGGATGCCGGCGCGCGCGAGGCCGAGCGCGCGGTGAACGAGCTCGGCGCGCTCGGCGTGCAGATCTACACCAACGTCGCCGGCAAGCCGCTCGACCGACCGCAATACCGGCCGTTCTGGGACAAGATGAACGCGCTCGGCAAGCCGGTCTGGCTGCATCCGGCGCGCGGCGCCAACATGCCGGACTATATCGACGAGAAGAAATCGCTCTACGAGATCTGGTGGACGTTCGGCTGGTCGTATGAGACCGCGACGGCGATGGCGCGCCTCGTCTTCTCCAAGATCATGGACAGCCATCCCAATCTCAAGATCATCACCCACCATTTCGGCGGCATCGTGCCGATGCTGGAGGGCCGCATCGGCCCGGGCTGGGACGTGCTCGGCTCGCGCACCTCGGACGAGGACTATGTCGCGTTGCGCAAGAGCCTGAAGAAGCGCCCGCTCGACTACTTCAAGCAGGATTTCTACGCCGATACCGCGGTGTTCGGCGGAAAGCCGGCGACCAAATGCGGCCTCGAATTCTTCCCCTTGGAGAAGATCGTGTTCGCCTCCGATTGCCCGTTCGATCCGGAGGGCGGCACGATGTACCCGCGCGTCACGCTGCAGATTCTCGACTCGCTCGACATCCCCAAGGCCGATCGCGAGAAGATCGACTATAAGAACCTGGAGGCGATCACCGGCGTGAAGCTGGTGAAGTAAGGAGGGAGGCGTCCAATGCACCGAAAAGCCGCGCTGCTTGCAGCAGCGACGATCGCCGTCGCCCTTGCCGCGGCGGCGGATCGCACCGTCGCGCAGACCGCCGGAGCCCCGGCGACGCAGATCATCACGCTGGGCACCCGCGGCGGCCCGCTGCCGAGCAAGGACCGCGCGCAATCCTCGAACCTTTTGGTGGTCAACGGCACGCTCTACCTGATCGATGCCGGCGACGGCGTGACCCGCCGGATCGTGCAGGCCGGCCATGACTTTCGCAAGGTCGGAAAAATCTTCATCACCCATCCCCACAGCGACCACACCGCGGGCCTCGCCACCCTGCTCGTCTCCGCGTGGGAATATCAGCGCCGCGAGCCGATCGACATCTACGGCGGCGGGGTCGAGGCGCTGGTCAAAGGCGCGATCGCCTATCTCACGCCCAACGCCGAGATCCGCTGGGCGGAAGGGAAGAAAGCGCCGATGGCCGACCTCTTCCACGGCCATGACGTCGGTCCCGGTCTCGTCTACCAGGACGACAACGTCAAGGTGATCGCGGCCGAGAACACCCATTTCAATTTCCCGCAAGGCAGTCCGCCCTACGGCAAGTACAAGTCTTATTCCTATCGCTTCGAGACACCGAGCCGCGTCGTCGTGTTCACCGGCGATACCGGCCCTTCCGACGCGGTGACCGAATTGGCAAAGGGCGCCGACGTGCTGGTGACGGAAGTGACGACAGCCGACGACGTGATCGAGCTCTTCAAGCGGACCGGCGCCTGGCAGGCAAAAACTCCCGCCGAGCAGGAGGGCTTCGTGCGCCACATGAACGAGGAGCACGTCACGCCCGAGGAGGTCGGCAAGATGGCGGCGAAGGCCGGCGTCAAGACGATCGTGATGACGCATCTTTCCCCGACGGTCGATCCCGAGGACACTTACCAGCGCCATGTCGACGGGGCGAAGAAATTCTTCTCGGGTCCCATCCTGCTCGCGAAGGACCTCATGAAGTTCTGACTGGGGCTTCATGAAATGGAGGAGGGAACGGGCCATGCGCGGCTTTGTCTGGGTGCTCGTGACGACTGTTCTTGCGCTTTTGCCGCAGGGCGCGGGGGCGCAACTCGGCGAGAAATGGGTCGTGAGCTGGACCGGATCGGCGCAGGGACCTTATCCGGTGGGCAACCCGTCGGCGCAGCCGGATCAGCGCTTTGCATTTCCTTCTCCGCAGGCGGGGGCGAACGACCAGACCCTGCGGCTGATCGTGCGCCCCGACATCTGGGGCCGCGAGGCGCGTCTGCGCCTGAGCAACGCGTTCGGAACGAAGCCCGTGACCTTCGACGGCGTGTTCGTCGGCTTGCACATCGGCGGCGCTGCCCTCCTCCACGGCACCAATCAGCCGGTCACGTTCGACGACGGCAAAGCCAGTGTTTCGGTCGCGCCCGGCAGCTCCGCATGGAGCGATCCGGTGGCCGTTGCCTTCGTGCGCGATTCGGCCGCGGCAGAGCTCGCCGGACGCAAGCTCGCCGTCAGCTTTCACGTTGCCGGCGAGAGCGGCCCGATGACGTGGCACGCCAAGGCGCTGACCACCTCCTACGTCACCGCGCCCGGCGCCGGTTCGAAAGGCAAGTCGGAAGATGAAGCGGCGTTCCCCTACAGCTCCGCCTCCTGGTTCTTCCTCGACGCCGTCGAGATGATGGTTCCCGCCGAAAGCTTCGCGATCGTGACGTTCGGTGATTCGATCACCGACGGCACGGCATCGACCATGAACGGCGATGACCGCTGGCCGGATGTCCTGGCGCGGCGCCTGCACGCGGTGCACGGCAACCGCGTCGCGGTGGTCAACGCCGGCATCGGCGGAAATCAGATCGCGGGGCCGGCGGAATACGGCCCGCAGAAGCCGTTTCCGGGCGGCCCGTCCGCGCGGCAGCGCGTCGATCGCGACGTGCTCGATCTTGCCGGCGTCTCGGCCGTGATCTGGCTCGAGGGAATCAACGATTTCAGCAAGAACGGCAACGCGACGCTCGAGACGGTGCAGAAGGGCATGAAAGAAGTAGTCGGCCGGATTCGCGCACGCCGGCCGGACATCCGCATATTCGGCGCCACGGTCGTTTCGGCGCTCGGCTCGTCGAACGCGGCGCACGGCTTTCCGGAGCAGGATCAGAAGCGGAGAGTGCTCAACGACTTCATCCGCGCGGGCGGACTGTTCGACGCCGTCATCGATTTCGACCGCGCGACGCTCGATCCGCCGAGCGGCGGCCTCAAGCCCGAGTTCGTGCCGGAGAGCACGACGGGCGGAGCGGGAGACAAGCTTCACCCGAACCGCGCCGGCTATCTCGCGATGGGAATGGCGATCGACCTCGATCTGTTCAAGCCGTAGGATGTCGGCGCCACCACCCGCCGCAGCGAGCAATCCGATGAGCGACCGCCGGCCGCGTATCCGCGTCATCAATCCGAACTCGAACGAGACGGTGACGCGCAATCTCGACATGGCGCTCGCGCCGCTGCGATTTGCGGACGGCCCGGAGATCGTGTGCTCGACGCTCGCGGAAGGTCCGTTCGAAATCGAGACGCAGGCGGACGTCGAGAGCGTCGTGATGCCGCTGCGCCGGCTGGTCGAGAGCGACAATTCGTCCGACGCATTCGTGATCGCCTGCTACAGCGACCCGGGGCTGCACGTCTGTCGCGAAGGCACCTCGCGCCCGGTGTTCGGCATCGCCGAATGCGGCGTGCTGACGGCGCTGGCGCGCGCGAGCCGGTTCGGCGTCATCGCCATCGGCCAGCGCTCGATCGCTCGGCACATGCGCTACCTGCGCCAGATGGCGCTCCTTGACCGCCTCGCCGGCGAGCGGCCGTTGGAGATGTCGGTGGCGGAGACGGCAAGCGGCGACAAGACGCTGCAGCGGATGGTCGAGATCGGCAACCGATTGAAGGACGAGGACGGCGCCGAGGCGGTGGTCATGGGCTGCGCCGGCATGGCACGCCACCGCCGCCCGCTGGAAGACGCGCTCGGCATCCCGGTGATCGATCCGACCCAGGCCGCGGTTGCGATGGCGCTCGGGACGGTGCAGGTCGGCCGTCATTGACCCTTGCCGGCGTCCTGCCGTGGAGCAGTCATCCTTCCGGCGGGAGGACGACGCCGGTTTGGGTGGTGATGCGACCATAATGCTCGATGCGCCGGTGGCGCTTGAAATCGAAAATGGTCTCCTTGCCGAAAATCGTTGCATCGAGATCGCAATCGGCGACGATCAGCTCGTCGCCTTCGGCCGTGGTCTCGGCGACGATCTCGCCGTCCGGATTGACGATCAGGCTGCCGGCGATCATCGGATGGCCGTCCTCGGCTCCGCATTTGGCCACCGCAACGACCCAGGTCGAATTCTGATAGGCGCCCGCCTGCAAGGTCAGCCGATGGTGGAACAGCCGCTGTTGCGGCCCTTCGGCTGCCTTCTGCGCATTGACCGAGGGCGTGTTGTAGCCGAGCA
>Ga0137389_10002341_pt1 | contig 11501 bp, 9 predicted proteins | sample 15con2h14BmetaG_FD_104645 | JGI IMG/M metagenome (GOLD analysis project Ga0137389, IMG submission 104645) | Vadose zone soil microbial communities from Angelo Coast Range Reserve, California, USA - 15con2h1.4B metaG | ecosystem: Environmental > Terrestrial > Soil > Vadose zone > Saprolite...
GCCGTGCCCACAGACCTCAATGATCTCAAAGCCCCCGGTTATACTGCCCGTCTCGAAAGCGCCAAAGACATGAATGGCAAGGGAGAAATTACGGGTAGAGCGATCGATAGTGCCGGTGTGAGAACAGCGTATTTGGCGGAGCCTCACTAAAATGGTAACGAAAGGCTTCGTCGGCGGGACACGAGTGGAAGGTCCTCCTGGTTAAGAACAAAATTGAGAAGCACTTTGCAGTAGTTGAGACCCGACAAGGCGCATGGTTAGGCAGAGCGGCCATGTGCCTTCTCAGTTGAGAGCCTTCGACTCGACGGTTATAGCGTGCGCTGTCCGCAGCCATCGACAATCCGTTACTCCTTGCGCGTGTAGTCGCTGCAATCCCGGCGACGAGGCGCACATCCGGCTCCCGCTCGGGGCAAGCACTGCGCTTTCACTAAAAGGGACCAGAATTTCATGCGTCGTAAGTAACTCTGTTGATTTCAAGCGAGGACCGGTTCCGGTTTTAGAGAGCTGTTGAGAGCGAGGAGGAGTTTTCGCATAACAGCGGTCAGGGCGAGTTTGTGTGGTTTGCCTTTGGCGCGCAGGCGTTGATAAAAGCTAGACAGGATCGGGTTGTAGCGGGCGGCGCTAAGCGCAGCCATGTAGAGTCCGCTACGCAGAGCGCGCCGACCGCCGAAGATGGCGCGCTTGCCGCGGATCGAACCGCTGTCGTGATTAAACGGTGCCAGGCCAGCCAGAGCGGCCGCTTCGCTGCGGTTGAGTTGGCCCAACTCGGGCATTTGCGCGAGCAAGAGCGCAGCGGTGCGTGCGCCCACTCCGGTAATGGCAGTGAGTTTTTGCGCCTTATCGCAAGGGCTTGGTCCTGCGCAATGAGCTTGGCGATGCCCGCATCGAGCGTGTCGATTTGCCTTTTGATTTTGCTAATCAGGCTGCGGCTTAAAGTTCGCAGCTCGGCACAGGTCACTTGGACCAGACGATTTTCCTCTGCCAGTAAGACTCTGCCCAGGTGCCGGCGCTGGGCTTCGTATTGACGCAAGCGTTTTTGCTCGACAGAGAGTGCTGGGGTTGGCTTTGGTTGCATCACTGCGCCAAAAGCGGCTAGTAATTTTGCATCGATCGTGTCGGTCTTGGCCAGGATGCCAGCAGCCCGCGCATATTGCCGCACCCGAGTGGCCTGCACCAACGTGGCTTTAAGAGCGTTTTGCTCCAAGCTCTCGAGCAAGGCTTGTTCGTAGCCGCCGCTGGCTTCACAGATCACGTGCAGCGGCGCAGCGATGCGACTTTGTTTGATCCAAGCCACTAAGGCGGCGCGGCCTCGTTGATCGTTAGGGAAACGCCGAGCGACTCCGGCCCAAGCCACATCCAGGTGAGCTTTGGCCACATCGATCCCGATATAGACAACACTTTGGTTCATAGGTTAAATAACTCCTGCTTGTAAATGCGAGCTGGCCAGGCCGGCACCGCCCTTGGGTTGGGCCGGCTTGGTCGCTCCAATAACTGTTCGAGTTTTCTTTACCACCAAGGGCAGGACGCGGATCGAACTTACGAACGGTCTTGATTGAGAATCATGACCTGCCGCTTTACCGGATCTCGCGCCCGCCCTTGTTCTAGCACAAAGACAGCAATTCCAAGATACAAGCGGCTTACGATGCGGCAGAAATCAAAAACGGTAGATCGACATTCAACAAAGTTCGTTTCGGCGAGGCGCCGAAACCAGCACGCGAGTCGCGTGCGCTCCCCAGAATCAGAACATCCTATTTCTACTTGGCCCTTGCCGCTAATCTCTTTCGGTAGACTCCGGATTTGTCCCGAAGGGATTATTTTCATGCTGATTCCTTTTGTGAATGTGGTATCATGGTTGACGATATCGTCCGAGTTGTGGGTCATAGGCTATGAAACCGACGAGTCCCTTCGCTGCCGGTAAGAAGCGGTTTCCGCAGACTGATTACTTCTTTCATTCAGGCTTCGGCGAATGGCACGGCTATTCTTCGCCTTACGACGGAGAGGACAGATCCGAATTCCGGAATTTCTACAATTTAGGGCGTGAATTCCGGATCGAAGCGGCGCGGGAACGGGCCAGGGAGATGATAGTGTTTGCGCTTGTCGTTCTAGCCTCAGCGTGGCCCGTGATCTACATGGTGGTCACCGTCGTGAAGTTACTGAGCAAAGGGCGCCCGTTGCAGTAGTTGCACCGGTGCGTTGTAATTTCATCTGTCGCCGGAATACCGCAAGACGATCTCGGCATGCTCCCGAGATCACTTTGCAGACGAGCTGTCGATCTTCTGCCTCTACCGTTTGGGCCAGAGAAACTCGTCGCGATATTGCTGTGTTTCTTCAGGGGCGAATCCGTGGCGCGTGACGTTTTCGGTAACAACGCGCGGCAGCAGAAATTGCAGGAGATAATCTTCGCCACCGGCTTTCGTGCCGCCGCCGCTCATTTTGAATCCGCCAAATGGATGACGTCCGACAATCGCCCCTGTGCACGAGCGATTGATGTAAACGTTGCCTGCCTCTAATTGCGCTTTGATGCGTTCGATATTGGCCGGGCTGCGCGAAAAAAAGCCGCCAGTCAGCGCATAATCGGTGCCGTTCGCCACTTCGAGCGCTTCATCGAGATCGCGCACTTTCAGCACGCTAAGCACTGGTCCGAAAATTTCTTCGCGCGCGATGCGCATGTTCGGTTTTACGCCGGTGAAAATTGTCGGCGGAACAAAGTAGCCGTGGGGCGGCACGTCCTTCGCTTGATAGGCGAGCGTCGCCTCGGTCTTGCCAATCTCGATGTAATCTAAAATGCGTCGGTAAGCGGCTTCATCGATCACAGGTCCCACCACGATGCCCGGTTCTTCGGGATTACCGATGCGCAGGCTCGCCGCGGCGGAAAGCAAGCGTTCCATTACGCGGTCGTAATTTTCTTCGAGAACAATAAGGCGTGAGAGAGCCGAACATTTTTGTCCTTGATAGCCGAACGCGGAATAAATGGAATCGACAATCGCTTCGTCTAGATCGGCATCGGAATCGACAATCATTGCATTTTTGCCCCCCATCTCGCAAACGACGTGCTTGAGCTCACGCTGACCGGGCCGGGTGATACCGGCCGATTCCCAAATTTTTAATCCGACTTCACGCGAACCGGTGAACGCAATTAGATCGATATCTTTATGATCGACCAGGTGCGCGCCAATCACAGAGCCGTGCCCTGACAGAAAATTCAAGACACCGGGGGGTACACCTGCTTCCTCGAAAACTTGCATGAGCATTGCGGCACAAATAATGGATTGCTCGGATGGCTTCATGATCACGGTGTTGCCCGTGACCAGCGCGGCGGAAGCCATTCCACATAGAATCGCGGTCGGAAAATTCCACGGCGCGATGACGAGGGCGACACCGCGTGGCCAATAGTGTTGATAGCTGTCCTCACCGGGAACGTGCTGCGTGAGCCGCGGACGCCCGAGGCGCCGCATTTGCGCCGCGTAAAAGCGGCAAAAATCCATCGCTTCGCGGATGTCGCCGTCAGCTTCAGCCCACGGTTTGCCGACTTCAAAAACCTCGACTGCGGAGAGTTCGTAGCGCCGGCGTTCCATAATCGCCGCGGCGCGCTCAAGCAGGCGCGCACGCTCTTCAAGCGGTGTCTGGCTCCATTTTCCAAATCCCGAGCGCGCAACTTTAACGGCGCGTTCCGCTTCCGGAATTCCTCCTTCCGGAACATAACCAACAATCTCTTTCGGCGCGCTGGGATTAACCGAAGGCGTCAGTTTATCCGTCCAAACTTTTTCGCCACCAATTACGAGCGGATATTTTTCACCGAACCGGCCGCGCACTTCGCGCAACGCGGCGCGCATTTTGTCCTGGCTCTCTTTATAAACGAAATTCACAAGTGGCGAGTTTTGGTAAGTGTCGCCGGGCGCGGTGTCAAGGGAAGCGCCGTTTTTGCGATGTCGATCCTCATTTGCAACCGGCGTCGTCGTTGTAGCCTGGGTCGCTGACCCCGGCCCATCTCGCCTGACCAGCTCATTTGGATCGCGCAGCAATTCTGTCGCGGAAACGTTCTCGGCAAATTTTGCGCGCAGAAATCCTTCATTGGAAGTATTCTCGAGCAAACGCCGGACGAGATAAGACATTCCAGGCAGCAGCTCACCCACCGGGCAATATTCGCGCACGCGATAACCCATTTCGACGAGTGCCCGCTTGATTGGCCCGGCCATGCCATAAAGGAGTTGAAACTCGAAGCGGCTGCGATCGATCCCGAGCTCATCCGCGAGCGCCTGCGCGTGCGCGATGCTGCGAACATTGTGCGACCCGAACGCGGCGGTAACGATTGATTCGTTTTCGAGAAGCAATCGCGTGAGCGTTTCGAAGTTGACGTCGCTCTCAGGCTTCTGGAAATAAACCGGACAATCCCAGCCGTTCTGGCGCGATTTTATTGTTTCGTAATCCCAGTACGCGCCTTTCACCAATCGGACCGCGAAACGCGTGCCGCGTGCGCGCCCCCAATCGATCAGATGTCGTAAATCGGCTTCGGAGTCCCGCAAATATACCTGGACGACGATGCCGGCATGCGGCCAATCCTTGAACTCCTCTTCGGTGAAGATCTTTTTGAAAAGTTCGAGCGTCGTATTTTTGTGCGCGTAACTTTCCATGTCGAAATTGATGAAGGCGCCAAGTTCTCGCGCGCGGCGCAGAATCGGTTGCAGCTTCGGCACGAGATGCGCAATTGCACCGGCCGGATCGGCCGGATTCATTTGCGAATAGAGCGCGGAAATTTTGACGGAAAGATTCACAACCGGGAAAAGCTCGGAATTTCTGCCGAGCGGATCCGTCCAGCCTCGTGTTTCGCGCGCGAGGGTCTCCAGCAAATCGAGGCAACGCGCGGCATATTTGTCGGCCTCCGTTTCGCTGACGACAGCTTCTCCCAAAAGATCGACAGTGAAGCCGATTTTCTGTGCGCGCCGCTTGCGCAAGGTTTTCATCAAATCGTCCGGATTTTTTCCAGCGATGAATTGGCGCGCCATTCCGGAAACATTCCAGCGCAGGACGGGCCCGCTTACCCACGGAACGATACGCGCCAGACGAACACCGGTGTGAATAAAGGCCGTGAAGCCGTTCCGCATATCGGCGAAATATTCGTCGAGATGCTCGACAATATCGCCCGATTTGCGCAGCGACGGGAGGACATCGACCAAGCGAAATAGCTGCGCTTTGAACTGCTCATCGCGCATCGAGAGCGCCATCAGCCGCTGATAAAAACCGGCCTTACTAAAGAGCGATTCGGGATGTTGATCAACGATCTCGAAAATGCGCGCGCCACGCTGCTCAACTTCGCTTTGGAGCGGCCTCATTGGCGAAAACTAGTCTGCCGTTATGCGTTAGGCAAAGCGGAAGGAAATTATCTCCGAAAGCCCTAAATAATTTTGCTGCTGCACACGCGCAATTTCCCATCCGTGTTCGAAGTAATAAGTGAGACTGTTGCACATAATCTTTGGGAGCAAGTGGATGAGATTTGCCTGGCGGACTCCGGAGGCCCAGGGCTCGGGTCTGTCAGGCAATCTCTTTGCATCCGCGCAGTTTCTTTCATTCGGGTTGAGGCATTCTGTCGTCATTTCTCCTAAATGTTTGCGGTCCTAATTGATCGGGGACAAAAACTCGCGTAGCAAGCAGGCGAGATGAGTCCTGATGCCGGCCGTTATGAATTTGCCAGCGACAACACCGCGGCAATTTGTCCAGAGGCGTGGGCGGCACTGGAAGAGGCGAACGCAGACGCAGTAGCATCGTACGGCGACGATCGCTGGACGGCGCGTGTGTGCGATCGCATCCGTGAAATCTTCGAGACTGATTGCGATGTCTATTTCGTTTTCAATGGCACGGCAGCAAACGCCTTGGCACTGGCGCAACTTTGCCAATCGTTCCACAGCGTTGTCTGTCACGAGTATTCCCACATTCAGACCGACGAATGTGGCGCTCCGGAATTTTTCACCAAGGGAGCGAAGCTGCTTCTGATTGGCGGCGCCAATGGCAAGATCGACATCGGCCAGGCAGAAAAGATGATCGCACGCCAGAACGAGCTGCATTCGCACAAGCCGCGCGCGATCAGCATTGCCCAGGCGACGGAGTTTGGAACGGTTTACACGCGCGACGAAATCGCAGCGATTGCCGATTTTGCGCGTGCTCGCGAAATGTTTCTTCACATGGACGGCGCGCGCTTTGCCAATGCAGTAGCCTCGCTCAATTGCGCGCCGAAAGCGATCACATGGGAGGATGGGGTTGATGTGCTTTGTTTTGGCGGCATAAAAAATGGCACGGCTGCTGGCGAGCTTGTCATCTTTTTTAAGAAGGAGCTTTCGCGCGAGTTCGATTATCGACTGAAACAAGCAGGCCAGCTCGGCTCCAAAATGCGTTTTCTAGCTGCGCCTTGGCTTGGACTTCTAACAAATGACGTCTGGTTGCGGAACGCACAGCGTGCCAGTCGCGCGGCACGTCATCTTGCGACGCGTCTAGAAGTCGAGGCAAAGTTGGACATCGTATTTCCGGTGGAAGCAAATGCGGTCTTTGTCCGCGTAAATGAGCAACTCGTGCGCGATCTCCATGCGCGCGGCTGGCATTTTTACAAATTCGTCGAGCCCGATATTTGCCGCCTGATGTGTTCGTGGTCGACGACCGACCGGGACATCTCCGATTTCGTTGCTGATGCCACGAAATCATTGAACGGATAGCGATCGCGACGCATCTGTATGGGAAACAGAATGAATGTGCCTGCGCGAACTTTCATATTTGCGGCGATTTTGGTTGCCGGTTGCCACACGACGCGCGATGTCGCTGTTACGTCGTATCATGTGACTCGCGATGTCGCAGTGGGTTCATATCGGGTTGCCACTGCACCGGCGCATTATGTGATGCGGCGGCACGGTGACGAATCATCAGCGACTACGACGGCATCCGATGTTACGAACCCTGGTCAACCCGTTCCATCGCCAGAGTTGGCTTCGGCGTCCCGACAGCAGCCACGGCCTGAAAGCAACAGAGTCTCAAGCCCGTCATCCAGCGCTGCTCCACGGGTGAGTCGCAAGGAAACCACGCAGGTAAAACCGAAACCGTCGCCGTCGTCGCACGCTTCCTCTCCACAAGCAGAATTTCCGACAGCTAAATCGGTTCCTGGCAAACCGGGGTACGTCGTCAGCCCCTTCGATTCGAGCGGAAGATATGTCGATGTAAGCGGCTACGTACCCGGCAGCAAAGTAAAAGATCCATGGACCGATAAGATCTTCATTGTTCCATAAGTTGCGGCGCATTACCGGTGGCATTCTACCGGCGCTGATTGCCGCGAACATCTGCGAGTGCTACCTAAAGGTATGAGATTGGCATCGCGACTTGCTGCCTACTCAATCGTTTGCTTGTCGCTCTTCGCTCTTGTGCCGCAGGGACAAGGCCAAACGTACCAGGGAAAGGAGCTCGTCAAAGTGGGGCTCCTAGCCGATACAAACGCGGTTGTTCCCGGGAAGCCTTTTACTGTCGGATTGCTGCTTCGAATGGCTCCAGGTTGGCACACCTATTGGAAATTTCCCGGCGATGCCGGCCTTCCCACAGAATTGAAATGGAAATTGCCAGCGGGCTGGAAAGTCGGCGAAATCCAATGGCCGATTCCGCTGAAGACGATCGATCCTGGCGACATTCAGACGTATGGCTACGAAAATGAAGTCCTGCTGATGCAGGAAATTACCCCACCGCCGAAAATTGACATTTCCTCGGTGACACTTGCAGCCGACGCAAACTGGCTGGTTTGCGAAAGGATTTGCATTCCCGGCAGTGCGACCCTGCAGTTAGAGTTGCCAACATCGACAACGAACGAGCCGAAAAATACCGACCTTTTCGCGCGCTTTCGCCGTTTGCTTCCGCAAAGCTGGCCGGAACCGAAAATTGCAACGGCAAATTGGACTCGAGCTGGGTCTGATCTTCGGCTAAGCGTCAAGAGCGCGACGCTCGCAGGTTATCCGAGCGCCGATTTTTATCCCTTGCCGGGTGTGGAAACGGTGGTTGGCCACCCAAGGGTCGAATCACGTAGCGCAAACGAAGTTGTTTTTCGCGTTCCGCTTGAATCCGCGAGTAAAGACTTATCCTCGATTCAGGGTCTGGTGGTCTTTTCTCAGCGACCGAATGGCAACGACCGCGCAGGGTGGCAAACTCCCATATCTGCGATTGCATCCGCTAGTTCCGCTCCGGCGCACGGAATTTTTACTTTTCTCTTCTTCGGCTTTCTCGGGGGAATCATTTTGAATTTGATGCCGTGCGTGCTGCCGGTCATTTCGCTCAAAATTTTCGGATTCATTCAGTACGCCGGGCAAAGCCGGCGGAAAATTCTGCGCAGCGGAATCGCTTTCGCTGGAGGTATTTTCACCTGGTTCGTTGGTTTGGCGCTGCTCTTAATCGCGTTAAAGGCCGCCGGTCGCGAGATCACGTGGGGCGGCTTTCAGTTCACAAACCCATATTTCGTTCTCGCATTGAGCGCGATCGTTCTCGTATTTGCGCTTAATTTGTTCGGTGTTTTTGAAATTTCGCTGCCGCAAGGTGTCACGCGCGGATTGCTTTCCTCGACTGGGGGCCAGCACGAAGCGGCCTCATTTTTCCAAGGAGTTTTCGCGACCGTACTGGCGACGCCATGCACCGCGCCTTTTTTGGGAACGGCGCTGGGTTTTGCCTTCGCTCAATCGCCGGCCATCATATTGTTGATGTTCGTTGCGATCGCCGGCGGCATGAGCGCGCCGTACTTGCTGCTCTGCGCGCACCCAGCCTGGCTGCGCTTTCTGCCAAAGCCTGGCCCATGGATGCTGCACCTGAAGCAATTCATGGGATTTCTGCTGCTGGCGACGCTCCTGTTTCTTCTTTACGTGCTCGGCGCCCAGCGCGGCTTGGAAGGGGCGATATGGGCGAGCTGCTTTTTGCTGATCATCAGCATCGCGTGCTGGATGAAAGGTGCGTTCGTTTTGCCAACAGCATCAGTCGCAAAGCGAACTGTCGTGTGCGTTATCATGCTCGTGATCGTGCTCGTGAGCGGCGTTTATTTTATCGGCCGGAAGTTTGAGTCGACGAACATTTCGTCCGCCAATTCACAGCTCCGGGGTGACTGGCAGACGTTCACGCCCGAGCGATTGCAAGCAGAACTGGAGCAAGGTCATTCTGTATTTGTCGATTTCACGGCTGCATGGTGCCTCACTTGCAAATTTAACGAGGCAAACGTGCTCGAGAGCAGCGCTGTGCGAGAGGCGTTTCAGCGTCATGCGATTGTGAAATTGAAAGCTGATTGGACGAACGGCGATCCGGTGATCACGAAACTATTGCAGCAATTTGGCCGCCCGGGCGTGCCACTGTATGTGCTTTACCCGGGAAAATCTGAAGAGCCGATCGTGTTCCCGGAATTGCTTACCAAGAGTATTATTCTGGAGAAACTCGAAACCGCGTCCCGCGCAGTCGCTGCGCAATGATCAGTTAGGATAACGTCACGGATTTTTGTGAGCGCGTCTCGCGTGGGCCGTTTTGAAAATGCGGAGAACCGATTGTATTCCGCTAGATCCTTGCCAAAGTATTCGCCTCAAGAAATTTGAACTATCTCTAACCCTGTCATCTCTAACCAATTTATGAACACAAAAATCATCCTGATCACTCTCACCTCACTCATTGCCGGCGCGGTTCTTGCATTTGATCCACCGTCCGTTGGAAGTGCCGCTCCGGATTTTTCGCTCACGGACGCAAAGGGCGAACCCCATTCGCTTTCGCAATACAAGGGCAAATACGTCGTGCTCGAATGGTTTAATCCGGAATGCCCGTTCGTGAAAAAACATTATGGCAGCGGCAACATGCAAAAGTTGCAGCAGGAATACACGGGCAAAGGGGTGGTCTGGCTGACGATCGATTCCAATGCGCCCGGCACCGAAGGCAACATAACGCCAGAAGAGGCGCAGAAAATCACTGCATCCTGGAAAACGCATCAAACCGCGTTGCTTCTCGATCCGGAAGGCAAGGCCGGCCGCGCTTATGGAGCGAAGAATACGCCCAACATGGTCATAATTAATCCAGAAGGAAAAATCGCTTACGAAGGCGCGATCGACAGCAAAGCAACGCCGAATCCCGCCGATATTCCGAACTCGACCAACTACGTCAAAGCGGCGCTGGACGAATCACTCACCGGCAAACCGGTCACGACCTCACAGACCAAACCGTACGGCTGCTCGGTCAAGTACAAATCCTCGTAGAGTGTAGCGGCAGGCGTGTCGCCAGCGAAAATTCTGGAGGGTCACGCGCCTGCGAAAATTCTGAAGCGGGCCGTCGAATTCGGCCGCCGGCTTTTTGCGACTGTCGATCTCAGCTAGGGCAGCGGAATCCGCATCGAACTTGCGCGTCCACTCCCTGCCGCTGAGGTTTGCCTTATTGGGCTATTTTTGACTGGGCCGAGCCTCACGGTGTTTGCCTAGGCGTTCTCAACCGCAAATCACAAGTCGCTTGATCATCGGGCGATTTCGCCGATTCCCTTGCCGTCCTTTCGGCTCCTAAACGCATAGGACTAACGTCCCATAACGGCTGTCGGGAGTGCTGGTAAAAGTGCTTTCGATTTCGTCATCCGACGTTTCAACTTATCTTCGGCACGGCTGAATAAGCCGCAGGGGCTGGACGTTCGCTGAGACACCGTTTAGCGCGATTTCCAGATCCAACTGGAGCCCCGAGTCAGCCGAAGTGAGGCCGCTGTTCAAAGCGCCTCGTGAGGATGGTTCCCGGTTCCATGCTGAACTGGATTGCGGTTAATGCAGTTCAAAAATCCAACCTCAACAAAAAAGATGAAAACAAAGAAGGTTTTCGGCCTCCTCGCGGATCACGGAAAGTTGTTGTGCGGTGGTTGCTTTTTGGGTGCTTTGGCGGTTCTAGTGGCCAATTCTTATGACGTCTCGCGAACCAGTGGCGTTCACGAATTCGAAGGAACACGCACTGGTCTTGTTCTTCTGTTTCGCTGCGGCCCTTCGCGTTTTTATTTTTTCAGCTGGCTTCCCGTTCTTTAGCAACGTTGATGAGGACCTTCATTTTGACCTGATAATCCAGTACTCGCACGCGCGTCCGCCGCGTACATTCGACCTGCTGAAGGAAGAAACTCTTACCTGGATCGTTCCCTACGCATCGCCAGAATTCTTGGCAACGCCTGATCAATTTCCCGGCGCGAAGTTTCCGCAACCCTTATGGAAACAATCAGGTCCAGAAGTCGAGCCAGAGATTGCGGCGACGAAAGCTGCCTGGAGCACAGAAGTCAATTTCGAATCCTCTCAGCCACCGCTGTATTACGCGCTGGCCAGTGTTTGGTGGCGGATCGGGCAACGCATCGGATTAACGGGAATTCAGGCATTGTACTGGATTCGTTTCCTGAATGTTCCGCTAATTGCGATCGTGATTTGGCTGGGTTACCTAACCGCGCGCATAATTGCGCCTGAGCGCGTGGACTTGCGAATCGGCGTGCCGCTGCTCCTCGCGTTTATTCC
>Ga0137389_10002350_pt1 | contig 11488 bp, 10 predicted proteins | sample 15con2h14BmetaG_FD_104645 | JGI IMG/M metagenome (GOLD analysis project Ga0137389, IMG submission 104645) | Vadose zone soil microbial communities from Angelo Coast Range Reserve, California, USA - 15con2h1.4B metaG | ecosystem: Environmental > Terrestrial > Soil > Vadose zone > Saprolite...
TCAGAGCCAGGCCAGCCAGGTGATCAGGCTCGACCCGTCGTATCCCAACGTGAGTGAGATCGGCTATGACGGGCAGTTTTTCTACTACCTGGCGCTCGACCCCGTCAACGCCCGGTTCTACATGGACGTCAGCACCTACCGCTACACGCGCATCCTCTACCCGATGGTGGCGCGCGCGCTCGCGCTTGGCCGCCCCGACCTCATCCCCTGGACCCTCTGGTTGATCAACTGGCTGGCCATCGCCGGCGGAGCGCTGGCCGTCGCCGCCTGGCTGAAGCGCCGTGGCTTTTCTCCCTGGTTCGCGCTGGTCTACGGCCTCTATCCCGGGCTGATCGTGGCCCTGCAGCGTGACCTGAGCGAGGCGCTCGCCTACGGCCTCGCCGCGACCGCTGTTTATGTTTTCGACTATGGCCCCGGCCGCCGCGAGCTGCTGGCGGCGGTCATCTTTGCGCTGGCCGCCCTCACGCGCGAGACGACCGCTGTGATCCCGCTGGTGTTCGGCGCGGCGCTGGTGTTCGGCATTAGCCGCCACCCCGACCCTCCCCCGCAAGCGGGGGAGGGAACTTTTGCTAGTCCTCCTCCGCACGCGGGGGAGGGAGAAATCCTCAAGCGCCCTCGCGCGAACTGGGGGCGGGCCATTCTGTTTGGCGCCATTGCAATCGGACCGCTGGCGCTCTACAAGGTTTTCCTGCTGGCGTGGCTCGGCGCCGGCCACGACATCGGCATCCCGCTCGCCCACCTGCCGTTCCAGGGACTCTGGCGCTGGCGTTACTGGTCGATTCCCGGACAGACGGAGGAAGTTCGAACCGTGGTCTTCCCCGGGCTGATCGCCGGCGGGGTGGCGGCCTACGCGCTGTGGCGGCGGAGGACCTTCGCGCCGCAGGTCTGGCTGCTGGCCGTCAGCGTCCTCCTGTTCATCGTCTTCCTCCAGGCGGACGCCTACAGCGAGATCCAGGCCGCCTCACGGGTGACGACGGGTGTGCTGCTGGCCGCGCTCCTGTGTTTCCCGTTCCTCGCGGCCACGGCGGCGCGCCGCTGGTGGGTCTGGGTCTGCTCCGCGCTGTGGCTCTCCCTCACGCCATTCTGGCTGGTCTTCCCGGCGCTTCCGTGGTACCTGCACGTCGCCAAGCTCGCGCTGCGCGGTGGCTAGTGCCGGAGCCGCAGCGTGAGGAGCAGCATGGGCCGGATGATGCGCCACCAATCGCGGTAGGCCTTCATCTTCGTGTACCCGACCGACCGGTCCGGCGGGTAATACTTCGTCACCGGCACTTCGCAGACCCGGCAGCCACGCCGGATCGCCTGGTAGAGCAGGTAGGGCTCGAGCTCGTAGCGGTCCAGCCATGACTGCTGCAGGGGCCAGTCGCGACAAATCTCCGTCCGGAACAGCTTGAAGCCGTTGGTCGCGTCCGTGATCCGGCGCAAGGTGACCGCGGAAAACATGACAGAGTAGCCGATCGTCATCACGGTGCGGCTGAGCGGCTGATGCAGCCGCGTGCCCCCCGGCAGGTAGCGCGACCCCTGGACGAACTCGCAGCCGCGATCGACGATGGCTTCGGCGAGGCGGATCAGCTCGTTGGGATCATCCTGGTCGTCGCCAGCCATGATTCCGGTCAGCGCGACACGGTGTTCCTGTCCCCAGTCGATGCCGGTTCGGATCGCGGCACCGACGCCACGGTTGACCGGGTGGCGGAGCACGCGGGCGCCGGCCGCTTCGGCCTCCGCGGCCGTGCTGTCGGTGGAGCCATCGTCCACCACGATGACGTCATCCACCAGGGGCCGCGGGATCCTGGAGACGGCGCGCCCGATCTTCCCTGCCTCATTGAGAGCAGGCAGGATCACCGCAATCGACTGATCCTTGTACATCAGCCACGAAAGTACGCCCGGATGCCGGCGGTGACGCGCTCCACCTGCTCGAGCGACATCTCGGGGTACATCGGTAGCGACATGCTGCGGGCGGCGAGCCGCTCCGTATTGGGGAAGGTCCCCGGCCGGTAGCCGAGATCCTTGAGCGCAACCTGCAGGTGCAGCGGGATCGGATAGTGGACCCCGGTTTCGATTCCTCTCGCGGCGAGCGCCGCTTTGAGGCCATCGCGCTTGTCGGTTTCGATCACGAACAGGTGATAGACGTGCCGGCCCTCGGCATCGGCCGGCGCGATGCGGACCGGTACGTCCGCCAGGTGCTCGCGGTAGGCATCGGCCAGGTATTGGCGCCGCGCGTTCCATCGGTCCAGGTGCGGCAGCTTGACGCGCAGCACCGCGGCCTGGACGGTGTCGAGCCGGTGGTTGAGCGGGAGGGTGACGTGCTCGTACTTGGTCTTCTGTCCGTAACTCCGCAGCATCCGGACGGACTTCGCGATCTCCGCCGAGTTGGTGACGAGGATGCCGCCATCACCGAAGGCGCCGAGGTTCTTCGCGGGATAGAAGCTGAAGGCCGATACGAGGCCAAAGCTGCCGGCGCGGCGCCCATCGAGCAGGGCGCCATGTGCCTGGCAGGCATCCTCGATGACGGGGACACCAGCCCCGTCGCCCAGGGCCACGATGGCCTCGATGTCGCAAATCCGGCCGAAGAGGTGCACCGGCATGATGGCCCGGGTGCGGGCGTTCATCGCGCTCTTGACCGCCTCGGGGCGGATCGCGCCATTCTCGTCGCAGTCGACGAGCGCCGGCCGGGCGCCGACCGCGAGCACGGCACCTGCGCTGGCAATGAAAGTGTTCGCCTGGGTGATCACCTCGGCCCCCGGCCCGATCCCCGCGGCCCGTAGCGCCAGCTCCAGGGCGGATAGCCCGGAGTCCACACCGACGGCGTGCGCGACGCCACAGTAGGCGGCGAACTCCCGCTCGAATTCATCCACGTCTTTCCCGAGGATGAAGTCGCCACGGCGGAGCACTGCCGCCATCGCGTCGCCCAGCGCGGGCTGCAGCGACTGGATCTGCGCCTGCAGGTCGACGAACCGCACGGCAGGCTCGACGGTCGTCGTCACGGGTGCCGCGCCAGGTAGGAGGCGGAGTGGGTCAGCTTGTCGACGGTGTTGATGACACGGGCCGGGTTTCCAACCACGACGGTCCGGGGCGGGACGTCCCTGGTGACCACCGCGCCGGCGCCCACGAGCGCCTCTTCGCCGATGACCACCTCGGGCAGCAGCGTGGCGTTGACGCCGACGCGGGCGCCGCGCTTGATGGTCGGTCCCTTCATGCAGTCCCGGCAGATCGGATGGCGGTCGTTCGCGATCATCACGCCCGGGGCCAGGAACACGTCGTCCTCGATCACGGTGAACTGGGCCACGTAGACGCCGGTGTGCACCCGCACGCGATTGCCGATCAGGCAGCCGTAGTCGATCGTCGAGTTGTTCCAGATACTGAAGGCATCGCCGATGCGGTTCTCCTCGCGGATGACCACGCCATGGCCCGTCTCCAGGTGGGCGCCAATCGTCGAGCCGGCGTAGATGACAGTGAAGGACCGGACGATCGCGTGAGGGCCAATGGTCAGCGTCAGATCCTTGATCTGGCGCCCCGGGACTTCGCCGATCACCGCCCGGGCATCGACCTGGAACGGCGCGGCCGGTTGAGAACCGCTCAGGAGGAGACCGTGGCGGACACCGCGGTCAGCGATTGCGGCGCGCCCTTTTGAGCAATCGACTGGTTGATCGCGCTCAGAATCGACACCACCCGCAGGCCGTCGTCGCCGTCGCTGAGGACGGGCCCGCCGCCGACCGCGCGGAGAAAGTGCTGGCACTGGTTCTTCAGCGGTTCGCTCGCGGCGACGGCCGGGCTCACCACATCGCCGGTACGCGTCACCAGCTTGAACTCGCCAAAGCTCTCGTAGGTCGGCTCCCGCATGGCGCCCTTGTCGAAGACGCGGACCGGCTCGGTGGGATCGAGGTCGTTGAAGAAGGCCATCTTGCTCGTCCCCACGGCGGTGATCTCGCGCACTTTGCGCGGGTCGAGCCAGCTCGCCCGAATGTTGGCGACGACGCCGCGCTCGAAGCCCACGGTGGCGAAGGCGACGTCTTCGCAGCCCGCCCGGAGGTAGGAGGCGCCCTGGGCGCTCACCCAGATGGGGGTTTCGTTCATGAAGTGCAGCAAGATCGAAACGTCATGGGTCATCAGGTCCCAGACCACATTGACGTCGTCGCGAATCGGGCCAAGATTGGTGCGCGTAAAGGTCAGATATTCGAGCTGGCCCAGCCCGCCCGAGATCAGCAGCTTCTGCATCACGTTGACCGCCGGGTTGAAGCGAAACACGTGGCCAACCATCAGCACACTGCGCTTGGACGCGGCCAGGTCGCGCAGCCGCAGCGCCTGCTCGACGTCGGTCGTCATTGGCTTCTCCACAAGGCAGGGCTTGCCGGCATCGAGCACCGCCCGGACGGCCCCGTAGTGGCGGGTCGCCTGGGTGGCGACGATGACGGCATCGACGTCCGGGTCGCTGATCAGGACCGAAATATCCGTCGTGGTCCGGATGCTACGGTTGCGGCGCTCGGCCTCCAGCAGTCGGGCCTCGCTGACGTCACAGACCGCGACGACCTCGCATCCCTCCAGCTCCGAAAAGGCGCGCAGGTAATTCAAACCCCACTGGCCACAGCCGACCAGCCCAATTCCGATCCCCAACGCCTCCATCATAGTGATTGGCCCCCGCTGGGGGGAGGGCCGAGTGGCGGTCTAATCCCCGGTCGGGAGCCCCAGTTCCTGCCGCGCCAGGCGCACGCCGGCCGTCATGTTGCGCAGCTTTTCGTAGGCGACCTTCCAGGAACGCGTCCGGAGCCCACAATCGGGCGTCACGTGGATCCGCTTGGGATCGCCGAAGACTTTGACGGCATAGAGCACCCGGTCGCGCACCAGCTCCGGCGACTCGATGAAGTCACTATGGATATCGAGCACGCCCAGGCCCAGCGCCGGCTTGTAGGGCAGGTCGCGGAACTTCTTGATCACCTGGTAGCCGGGGCGCGCCGCGTCGGACGTTCCCAGCTCGCGGCTGTCGTAGTTGGCGAAGCCGACCGCGTACTGGCGGCATTGCTCCATCCGCTCGATCGCCGGAAAGAACAGGTTGTAGTCGGAAAAACACAGGTGCGTCGAGAACATCGCGTTCAGGCCCTCGACGCTGGCATTGAAACTATCCACGAAGAGGTCGAGCTCGTCGGCCTCGGTTGACGCTCCGGGTTCGTCGACCTGGATCCAGCGCGCGCCGAGCGCGATCAAGGCTTCGAGGTTGGGGCGGATCATGTTCCGGGCGACCTCCAGGACGAAGTCCCGGCGGGCCGCATGGCGCTGACGCGCGCGTTCCGCGGCCGGCTGAAGCAGGTTTTCCGGCGTGCGGTTCCGCTCGTCGAACGACCAGTCCGCGATGGTGTACGCGCCGGTCACCGGGATCTTGAGCTCGGCCTCCGCCACCGACACCAGGTAGGAGAACTCGGCATTGTGGAACGGTGACCGGAGGGAGATGGGGCCGACGACCGCCTCCTTGCTGTAGTACTTGTTGTCGAAGGCGCGGACGCTGCCGCGGCGTTCGAAGCCGTTCGAATGGCTGACCGCCCAGTCGTACATCTCGGTGCGCTGTTGCTCGCCGTCGTACACGACGTCGAGGCCGGCGCTCTCCTCCAGGCGGACGGCGTACAGACTGGACCAGCGCTGGAGCTCGGCCTTCTGTTCCTTCGTGAACGGCGCGTGCCGCAACAGATCGATCAGTCGCTCGTACTCGGGAACCTGGAGCCGGTCGCCCCAGATGCGGGCTTCCTCGAGGTCTTTGTCCTCAAGCGGCTTGCCCGCGTAGGCCTTCACCCGCCAGCCGGGCTTGTCCAGCGATCCCACCTCGTGGGTCAGCAGTGGCTTGTGTTCCAGCACCTCGCTCATACGGACACCAATTGTTTCACGCTGCGGGCCGTCTCCCCGAGGCGCTGGACTTTCTGTTCCGCGACCGGGGTCGGAAGATACCCCAGCTCGCAATTCGACGATAGATACAAGTTGCGCGGCCGCACCGTGTCCGCGAGATGGCGGGCGACGTCGACGAGGCTCTTGGGCGATTCGAGGATCGAGCTCCTCCCATTGATGACGCCGGCGACCAGCCCCTTGTCCCAGCCCGAGCCGAGCGCCTTGAGGTCGGTCTGGACCAGGTCCACGCCAATCGCGTCAACAGGAAGTTTCAGCAGCTGATCGATATGCGGTCCAGCGTCGCCAAAGTACACGTGGAACGCCAGCGTGGCCTTCAGGTCACGATGCAGGATCTGCAGCGCGTCCGTCAGCGGCGCCCAATCCTCGCCCGCGATGCCCGAGTAGCCCAGCCACGGATCCTCAAGGTGAATGAGTTCAGCGCCCGCCGCCACCGCGGCGTCGATCGCCGGCCGCAGAACCTGCTCGGCCAGCGCGAGCATGAGTCCATTGCGATCCTGGTCGGTGTGGGCGGCCCGCGAGAACATGTACGGCGACGGGAGCGTCGTCACGCGCGGCCGCGGCACGGAGGCATCGGGGGCAACGGCATCGGGATCCGCCGGCATCGTAAGGCGGCCCGACAGCTCGGGTTCGCGAAAAAACGTGTTCGTATCGAACCAGCGGACCAGCGTGTGGGGCTTCACGCCGAGCGCCTCCGTCAGCGGCCGGAAGATGTCCTGCCATCTCAGGAGCCCGTCGGAGAAGAAATCCATGCCGGCGTCCTTCTGGACGCGAACAAACGCCGCCAGGTCCCCGGCAAACGCGCGGCCGACCGCATCGGAGCCAACTCGACCCCGGTCGATCCCCCGGGTCGCCGCCACAACCTGCTCGGAGCGTGGATAGATGCCGTGCTGATACGCAAAGACGTTGATCCGGAAAGTTTAGACGACGCCGTCAGGGACGCTGCATCAGCGCCAGGCCGTCGCCGGTGGCGATCGTCCGATACCCGATGGCCTCGAACGACGCGATCTGTTGCTGAAACGCCGTTGCGTTTCGGCCGAGCGCGGCGTCGTCGAGGGCAAGGTACTCGGCGTTGTTCGCGCCCTCGAATTCGAGGTTGAAAATAAAGCGCCGGTGCGAGAGGTGGGGCGTCAGGTTGTTCTCGGCGGCCACGCTGGCCGACTTCGGGATGAGCGCAAGGTTGGGCGCGAACGCCCTATAGCGGGGCTCGGTCTCGAACATCTTGCGATCGAAATGGCGCGAGAACGGCAGGTCACCAAACAGGAACGAAAACACCAGTGAGCTGGCGAGCACCCCGGCGGCGGCGGGCCCCCGGAATGACGGCCGCAGGCGGGCAAAGCCCAGGATCGAGGTCCCGATGACGAGCGCGATCAGCGGGGCCGAGTAGTGGCTGGTGAACGCGTATTGGGGAGCGTAGTTGGACAGCAGCAGGATGGCCAGCGTCGGCAAGACCAGGATCGCGGCAAATCCCGAGATCGCCGTCAGCCCGAGCACCGGCCCGAAGATCCCCACCAGGAACTTCAGCTTCTGGGGCTGAAGGAGAATCTGCGCGAGCCGGCCCGGGTGCGCGAAGGTGGTGCCGATGATCTCCTGCGGTGTCGTGCCGAGCTCCGCATAGCGGAGGTTGATTCGACGGGCAAAGTACTCATAGGAGCCGCCGCCGAACCCCGGAATCACGACGCGAACCAAAGCCACGAAGACCGCGAGGCTGCCGGCGAGGACGCCCAGGCCCAGCTTCCAGTCGCGCTTCGCCAGCAGGATGTAAGCGCCGAACCCGACGCCGACGAGCGGCAGCTCCTCCTTGATAAGAAAGGTTGAAAGCAGGCTGACGAGAAACCATCCGGTCCGGCCTTTCTCCAGGAAGTAGATGGCGAAGCCCAGCGGCAGGACTGCGAGTGCGAGCTCATGAAAGTCGAACAGGTTGATAAAGGCGACCGGCAGAAACAGAAAGTACACGACGGCCCAGACCAGCCGCTGAAAGCCCGGCTCGAGCTTCAGCCGCGCCAGCAGGTAGATGGGCCAGACGCCAAGCGCCAGAAAGAGTGTCTGGATGACCAGCAGCGTCTCGGGCCGTGGGATGAGCGCGTACGCCGGCACCAGCAGGAGGTAGACGGGCGAAAAGTGATCGGCCAGGTACGAATGCGGCTGCGCCTGGGCGAGGCTCATCGTCGACTCCAGGAAGCGGCCGTGGACCGTGTTCCAGAAGACTTGGTCGAAGATCCCCAGATCGGGTCCAAACGAGTGATAGGTCACGTGGCGCAGGAGCGACAGGACGCTGTAGAGCAGGAAATAGATCAGCGCCAGGCCCGCCACGAGGTAGGGCTCGAGGCGAATCAGCCGGCGATTGATTTCACCCATGCTGGGCGCGACCTATAATGCGCCTAGCCTGCCAGCCACCGTAACCGGCTGGGGTCGCTGTTCGTTGAGAGGGGTCATGAAGGGGTTCGGCGCAGCGCTTTCTCTTGCAACCGCCTGCCTGGTGTTGGCCGGATGCGGTGGCGACAACACGACCACCTTCGTACTCGACAGTGGGTCGCCCTCGGCCAGTGCCTCCGCCAAAGCGAGCACCGCTGCCTCGACCAAAGCGAGCGCCACACCGGCGAGCTCCGCACTTCCCGTCACGGCCGCCACTGCGATCCCCGACAACCTGAAGATCATCATCGACAGCCCGGATGCCAGCACCGCGATCAGCTCGCCCGTCCAGGTGTCGGGGACCGCGAGCGTCGACAAAGGTACAGTCGTCGCCGTCGTGCTGGACGTGGCGGGGACGGAGCTGGGCCGCGCGACGACCACCGCGTCCGCCGTCAAGCCGGACTATGGCCACTTCGACGTGACCGTCAGCTTCAGCGGCGGTGTCTCCGGGCAAAAAGGGCAGATCAAAGTCTTCGGCGTAAGCCCACGCGATGGGACGACGCCCACCTCGTACTACTTCATCCAGATCAGGTTCGCCTAACGCGATCGCAGCCCGGCCGCCACGGGCAGTGGCCTGGCGGGCGCAACACTGGTCGACTTTCGAAGACGAAAGATCATTTCCGAGCCGCCGACGTATTTCACACCGTCGATCGTAAATCCGCGCGCCAGCAGGTAGGTGGCCAGGTTGGACCGGCTGTAGTGGGTGATGTGCTCATCGGCGTAACCGCCTGGCGCCATGCGACCGTATAGCCGCTCCAGCGCACGCCAGCGCCAGCGGTCGTAATCCGGCGTGCCGAGGATCAACCGCCCACCCGGCTCGAGCACCCGCTGCAGCTCGCTGAACACCCGCTCGTCGGCGGCGACATGCTCGATGACTTCGGAGCAGATCACGCAATCGAAGGCGCCGTCTCTGAAAGGCAGCTCGAAGATCGAGCCGTGCACCAGCGGATTGCCGTAGCGTCTCGCATACCGCAGCTTGGCGAGCACGATGTCGAGCCCGACCATCCGGGCCGAGCCGATGATGCGACTCGACCCGCAGCCGACGTCGAGCACGCGGAGCGTGCCGGCCGCCATCGTCGTGATGACCTGGTAGCGCCGCCGCTGCCAGTAGCGCTGCAGGGGGACGACACTCTCGTAGGCCCGGGCGTCGTAGTCGGCGGAGGCGATCGAGTTCCGCAGCTTCCACATGGCGAGGAAGGTCTTGAAATGCGACAGGGCAAAGCGCGCCAGCCAGGCACGGCTGGTGCCCAATGCCCGATAACGCAACGGCACCTCGCGGATGGTGTACCCGGCGGCGACCATGCGGATCAGGACCTCCTGGAGAATGTCAAAACCCGTCGCCCGGAGGGTGATGGCCTCGAGCGCCGCCCGGCGGTACAGGCGGTAGCCGCTGGACAGATCCGAATAGGGGAGGGAGAGCCCGCGCCGCAGGACCTGACTGAGTGTCCGGCTGAGCGCACGTCGGGCCCGCGGCATCTCCGCGCTACCACCAGCGACGTAGCGCGACGCGATCACGACCTCGACGCCGTTGCGCGCCGCCCAGATCGCCCGGAGAAAGCTCGGGTCGTGCGAACCGTCGGCGTCGAGCGTCAGGACGTACTCGCCGAGCGCGTGTTCGAAGCCGGCCCGCAGCGCGGCACCGTAGCCGGGACTCGCGTCGACGACCAGGATCTCATGGCTGATCTCGAGGGAGCGCAGCTCGTGCCGAAGCGTGGGCAGAAGCCGATCCAGGTTGTGCGCCTGGTTGGAGGCCGGGATCAGCACCGTCAGCTCGTAGCGCGACTGGCGACCGCCGGGCGAGCCCGGGACGAACGAGGGGATGTCGTCGAGGATCGGATAGCCGGCGCCGCAGCTGTCGCAGGTGAGCTTCGCCTCGCCCTGCGCTCGGAGGTCGCCCCGGCAGGCCGGGCACGCCAGCCCGGGGACGTCGTGCATTTGCGCCAATGCTACCGCCCCAGCCCCCACCCCGACCCTTCCCCGCAAGCAGGGGAGGGAGAGTCGGCCGCAGGCGGAGGAGGGAGACCGCCGTTACATCGCTGATGGCCGGCGCCCCCCTTTCGATCTCGATCGTCATCCCCACCCTCAACGCGGGCCGGGCCTTTGGGACCGTCCTCCACCGGATCATGGGCCAGGGTCGGGCGCCGCTGGAGATCGTCTGCGCGGATTCGGGCTCGACGGACGGGACCCGGCACATCGTGAGCCAGTTCCCGTGCGCCCGTTTCGTCGAGGTTGCCGAGCCGGTCGGACCGCGGAGCTGGAACCGGGCGATGGAGGCGGCCAAGGGCGACGTCGTCGTGTTTCTCGCCCAGGATGCGCTTCCCGGAAACGGCGACTGGCTGAGCCATCTGACAACGCCCTTCGACGATGTCTCCGTCGGCGGCGTCTACAGCCGCCAGGAAGTGTCGATTGACGGCGATCCGCTAACGGGGTTCCGGCTCGCCCAGCGGTTTTGTGCCGAGCCGCACCGGCGCCGGATCCGGGTCGGTGACGCGATCGCGTACAAATCGCTGCCCTTCTTCATCGACAACGCCGCGGTCCGCCGCTCGGTCTGGCGGGGGATCCATTTCAATGAGCACTTGCCGGTCGGAGCCGACCGGGTCTGGGCGCGGCAGGTCGTGCTGGCCAGCTATACGGTCACCTACGCGCCGGATGCCGTCGTCACGAGGGACGTGCAGGCCAGCCTGAAGGCGGCCTATCGGCTCGCGGTGGTGACGGGGTATACGGACCAGCACTACGGTGACCAGGGCGGCACGCTCTGGCCGGATTCGCGGCACTTCGTGAAACGCGCGTCCTGGTACCTGCTGACGGGTTTGGCCTGGGGCCGGCTGCCCTACCTGGCGATCGAGGACGTCGTGCAACGGTATGGCTACCGGCTCGGCCGCCGGCTCGACCGAATGAGCCCCCAGCTTCGCGGGCGCTTCGCGCCGGAGACGGCCGTCGACACGCGCCACTCGGAGATCGACGACCTGGCCGCTTGAGTTCTGAAGTACCCCTGCCTTCGCAAGGCGGGAGGGAGATTTTCGCAAGGTATAATCGGCGGCAATTCCTCCCATGCGCGCCAACGCTTCCGCGGGGTCCAAACGGCCCGTTTCGGCGGAGCCGCGCGTGACGGTCGTCGTGCTGGCCGCCGGTAAGGGCGTCCGCATGAACTCGCGGACTCCCAAAGTGCTCCATCCCGTCGCAGGCCGGCCGA
>Ga0137389_10002358_pt1 | contig 11466 bp, 9 predicted proteins | sample 15con2h14BmetaG_FD_104645 | JGI IMG/M metagenome (GOLD analysis project Ga0137389, IMG submission 104645) | Vadose zone soil microbial communities from Angelo Coast Range Reserve, California, USA - 15con2h1.4B metaG | ecosystem: Environmental > Terrestrial > Soil > Vadose zone > Saprolite...
AGCAGCATCATAGCCATATCCCCGGTGCACTCCCGATTACATCTTTGCCGCCAGTAGTGAACCTCGCCTACAAATCCAATGCATACAACACCTGTCGCCCCACGTATCGTACCATACACAAAGAACGGTTAGCCAGATCAGCTTTAACATAAGGGCACAGCTACGATATAATTCATTTGTAGGTATCTTGGGTTCTATCAACAATCGGAGGCCAGTATCGCCATAACACATCCTCATGCCAGGAAAAGCGTAGCCATCTACAGAGGGACCAGACTATGGATCACGAGCATAACGCCATCTCTGAGATGCGTGTCATCACTATTTTACGCGAATATGGCAGATGCGCACCTGTATGATATCGTAGTGAATACCGCTGTGCTCGACCTGGAGAGCGTCGTCGATGCGCTGGTCTTCGTGCTGGAGGCAAGGTGCGGCGGCTCTCGAAACCAACCGGGAACTCGGACCGGCTACCGGCCTAGCGTGCTACCCTGGAGCACCTGGCGATTTCCGCCCCACCAATTAAGGGGGGGTTCTACCTCCTCTACCCAAGCAGTGATATAATAGCACCAATGCATGACAGATATACTTGGCGTGAGCCGCAGCACAGAAAAACGAGAGAGCTTATGGCGCTGGAACACCCACAAACCATGACCTTTGGAGCCAACGACGACATCGATTTGGCCTGCCTGGGTGTTCACTTCTCAGTAGCAGAAGCGTACGATGGCATAAATCCTGAAGAAGACTTTTCTACACGAGAGGAAAATGAGACCCTCCCAGGACAATAAGCAGCAAAAACTGCGTGTTCGCGCAGAGGACACCCTATGGATGACAATCAGGACTTACCCTCCCCCAACGATGACGAGGAAATCGGCAGCGATGAGCTGCTCTCCGGCGATAACCTGCTCCTACCCGAGAGCGCAAATATCCTTGTGCGCTTGCATGCGTTACGAGCCTGGCTCGCCCGCCGGCACCACGAGGCCTCCGTCGCAGTAGGCGAAGCAGCTCTGCACCTCCAACAGATCATGCAAGAGGACGTACAAGAGACGGGAGTACGCAGATTACACCGCCGTATGCACGAGGCGGAAACAGGGCAACGACTCCAGCGCGCACAACAAACGCTTGCCGCAGCGCAGCAGTGCCTGGGCGCATATGAAGAGGCACAGTCCATCTTAGAAGATTACGTGGCGCACACGAGCGGCGAGCGTGTACTGGTAGAATACTACCTGGCGCTGGAAGAACTCCTGCTGCAAAACCAGGTACACCCTGGTGAACACTCGCCATGGTCCGATGCATTGGTCGACACTTTACGCCGCATCGAACACGTCGGCATAGCCGTCGAGGAATAACCACCTTCCCGGAGTCTCACCCGAATGCAACCATCGCCCCACTCCCCAGGCGCAGCATCAGCGATGACAGGTCAACCTGCGTATTGACCGGAAAATCGATGTAGCCACTCTGTGATTGATTGGGCAACACCAGCGGTGCAATCTCGACCAATTTTGGCGCGATAACCTGGCCATCCGGCGTGAGCAGGCGCGCAAGCGCCGGATAGTCTATGCCAACCGGAGCCTGGTTGCCATTTACGCTCCTGGCCTGTAATTCGACACGTACCGTATACTTCCCCCCGCGCCTGAGATCATCCGAAAATGCAGCTGCCTGCGTGACACTGGTGACGGTAAAATGTACATGGTTGAAGTCGACGCTGCGGTTCACCGTCAAGGTACTGACAAAGTTCGTTACTGCCGCGGTAGAGGACACAGTATCGCCCGTTACATTGCTCGCGTCCTCGTGCCCCCCCGGCAAAATGAAGCTGAGCACGACAGAGAGACCTATGATTGCAAGTGCTATTACAACCCGTGCTCTTGGTGACAGGCGCGGACGTTTTTTATCCAACGATTGTGACATGCTTGCTCAATACTCCCGATTTTTTCTAACCAGGATATATTATAGCAAATTCATGCATCACGGTTGCGGCAGGAAATTTTGTGAACTAAACGACCCACCCAGCACATCCTTGGAGGACGCCCCCATCCAGCGGTCCAGCACAGTGGCATAGACGGAGCGGAAATCGACAGTATATTTCAGGTTCCCGTTCCCGTCCAGGCTGCTCAAGCTCGGCGGCTCACCGAAGATGCCCTTGTTGACAGGATTCCCCAGCACGAACATGGGAGCGGCGGTGCCATGATCGGTACCCAGGCTGCCATTCTCCTCGACACGCCGTCCAAACTCCGACCAGGTCATGATAACCACATTATCGGCTTTGCCGTGGGCCGCGAGGTCGTTGTAGAAGGCCGAGAGACCACCGGCGAGCGTTTGCAAAAGCAAAGCGTGCGTTGCCTGCTGGCCGGCATGCGTGTCGAAGCCGCCAAGCGTGACATAGCCCACGCGCAGGCCGAGGCCCTGCACAATAGCCTCCGCTAAAACCTTGAGGCCGTCGCCAAATGGCCCCTTCGGATAGGTCACTGCAGGCCGGTACGTCGCATCCGCCTGGCGCAGCTGGCGCGAACCGTCCTGCGCATTGAGCGCGGTTGTATCCAGCAAAGCGGCATAGGGCGCAGTTCCAGGATAGGAGTTGTAGAGCTTCATCAGCGCCTGCAGGCGTGCGTTGCCGCGGTCGGTATCGGCGGGATCGGGAGCGATGGCATAGGACTTGACACTGGCCACTGTCGGTACCTGCGCACTGATCGATTGCAGGGCCTGCGCCGTTTGTACGCCGATATCGAGAGCCTTGAAAGGATGGCCTTCCTGGTCAACCAGCCCGGCAACGAGTTTACCCAGCCAGCCTTCGCCGCCATTGCCATTCAGGTCCAGCGTTTGCCAGATGTCCATAGCCTGGAAGTGCGAAAGGCTCTGGTTTGGATAGCCGACACCCTCCACGATTGCCAGGTGCCCCTCATCCCAGAGTTTAGTCAGCGGCTGCAGGTTTGGATGCAGCCCCAGGCGTGTATCCAGTGGCAGCACTTTCGTCCCCGGTATCCCCAGTGTGGGGCGCATTTGCATATACAAGGGGTCGGTGAAGGGTATGACGGTGTTGAGGCCATCGTTGCCACCCGCCATCTGCACAATGATCAGCGTGCGATCACTGGCTGTCTGAGCTATACGTGAACCATCCAATGCCTGCGCCCTTGCCGACGCTACACCACGACTGAAGATGGCCGGCATGACCATACCCGCCGATACGACCAACAATCCATCTCTTATCATTGCTCTGCGCGTCAGTTTCATAGGTTAACCTCTTTAGTCTAGTTGAGCTGGTATTCAGGTGATGCCATCATGAGATACAGTGTGCCCCGCACGCGGCTCAGCGGATAGCTCTTCCCGCTGGTCAGGGTTATCGGTCTGCCTCCACTGCTTCCATCTTGAGCCGTGAAGTAGTCGAGCAGCTGTGTTCGGCGGTTACTATCGAGATTGCTGTCCAGTAAGAACGAGGAGAAGTGATCGACAAACTGCTCCGGCGAATTCAACTTGTATTTGTTCACCGTCCCTTGCAGGTCAACCAGCGATGTCGAACTGCCATGTGCAGAGGTGCCGCGAACCAGCAGCAGGTCTATGTAGTTCAAGCGGGTCATCCAGGTGCCGCTATTGAGCCACAGAGCGCTTACTTTGTCCCCTGGCCAGCCCGCCACATTCGGCGGATCAAACAGCGTCTGCCCCATCAATGTGGTGATTGCCGGTAAACCGCTGCCATTAGCGTTGATACCCAGCGCACGATAGGCGCCAACGGTGAACTCAACGGGTGATTTCAGGCGACTGCGGTAGGCTTTCGCCGACGAGAATTGTGGCGAGAGCAGCAGGGTGCGCATGACCGCGCCCATGTTATGTCCGCTCTGCACGTACGTATCAACCAACGGCTTCAGGTCATCAGTGCTCGGGTTTTCATAGACAAAGAACGTAAAGAGTTTACGGCTGATAAACCAGGGTGCCGCGGGATTATTGGCAAGAATGTTAATCACGTCCTTGTAGTCAAGGTTGCCCGTGTGTCCCAGGTACGTTTTGACCAGGTCATTGTGATCTTGCGGGTAGTAGCGCGAGATCAATCCTTTGATGTGCCAGCCGGTGAGTGCAGACGCACCCTCGTACACATCCTGTTGCGTGTAGTGACCAAGCCCCAGGGTGAACAATTCCATCAGTTCACGCGCGTAATTTTCGTTTGGCGCCTTTTTTGTGCTCTTGGTCAGGTCGAGATAGAAGAGCATGGCAGGATCGCTCGTGATGCCCAGCAGGATGTTATCAAAGGTATCGAAGGCATGCTCGCGCAAGAACTGGTTTTGATTAATCATGCGCATGTATGCCCTTGGGCCACCAACTTTACGGAAACTGCTGGTCAGTACACCATGCCAGAACAGCGTCATCTTCTCCAGTAAAGGACGTTGAGTCCATGCCATGCGCAGCAGCCACCAGCGCTGCTGATCGGCCGGCGAATTGAGGTTGATGTTCAACGCCTTGAGACGATTCTGCAGGTCATCGTCTGCTACCTGCTGGTAGTTGAGCAGGCGATCCACGGCGCCACTAAAGCCAAGGGGCTTGTACAATGCTATTTCTTCAGAAGATGCCCCAAAGCCCGCACGCCGCAGCAGGTGCCCGGTTTGCATGCTGCTCGCCGCAGGTCCCTGGAAAGGATTGGTCAACCCCCCATGCTGTATCAATTTCTCTAACGCGAAACCGCCAAGGGCTGCGGCAACGCCAGCTCCACCCAACGCGGCCAGGCCTGCAACGGATTTACCCATGAACTTGCGGCGCGAGACTGGAGCGGGCTGCTGCGGAGGCGCTGCTGGCGGTATAGGAGCCTGCGTAGCTTCCAGCGGTGTGGGTGGATTATCGTCTTGCGCCTGGTCGAAGTTCATTCGTGGTTCTGTTGGCTGATCAAACATATCTATACTCATATCTATAGGCTCCCGTATGTCATCCTACAAGAAGATGATTATCTCGGCATCTCGATGGAAATGGCCCGCTTATTCCCAGGTTGCTTTCCTCCTGTATAGTATATATATGAAATTATCTGCTGCTATTCTAACAGACAAACGTCAAGAATTTCTCAAGAAAGGCTACGTATTTCCTAAACCACCTATGCCCTACTTGTCCAAAAAGCACAACCGTAGTACAATATGCCCTGATGCAAATGAAGACAGCAATTGAACGCGTGGATATAAAGCGTGGGGACCTCATCACCCGGCCCCCCAACAGTACCAGGCGTCGCACACTCCTTCCCATTGCTATTTTGTTCGCGATGGCGTGTGCGATTTTACTCATGGACGCCGTTCTGCCCTTACGCGAATTCTGGTTTAACGAAACGCAACTGACGCAGCTCGGCTCCTGGCCTATGCTTCCTTCCATGATACTTTTTCCAGACTGGCCGCTCATCTCGCCTTTGCTTCATGGAGAGTTACCGCAGGTCCTACAGAGTTGGGAGAAGCTTCCCTTATTGCTCGGCTCTTTTATCATCGTTTTCCTCGTTTATTTATTGGCGCTGCGCCGGCTGCCTGGACAAATCACACGGCGTTACCTGGTTATCTCAACTGCAATACTCGGCATCCTGTATATGCTCATTCCTGTCGTCACTTCCCCGGACCTGTATTCCTACATCGCTTATGCCCGTATCGGCGTGATTTACCATATGAATCCACTGACAACCCTACCAACCGCCATTCGCAGCGACGTAATTTACCCCTACGTCTACTGGGTAGACCAGCCTTCAGCATATGGACCAACCTGGGCTATCATCACTAGCTCCCTTCAATGGCTCACCTCGCTTTTTGGAGGAGCCGCGTACACTTTGCCGATGGTCATAGCGCTGCGCACCCTGGGACTGTCCATGCATCTCGCATCAACATTACTGATCTGGTCGATCAGCGGACACCTGCAACGCAGGTATGGAACCATTTCGAACACCACGCGCATGCGCGCAACTCTGGCATTCGCCTGGAATCCCTTGCTCCTCTTTGAGGCCTGCGTCAACGCGCATGTTGATACCACCCTGCTGCCCTTGGTATTACTTGCAATCTGGTTCCTCGCACGCAACGCCGGGCATACGGAAAACCTCAGAACTATTGCCCTGGCTGCTGCAATGCTTGCATTGGCCACCTGTCTTAAAATATACATCGTGCTGTTCATACCCGGCCTGTTGATTTATGCCTGGACACGAGCACCCGTTCAAGAGAGGAGGAAGCGTGTCGCGATAACTGCTGCCATCTACGCCGGGATCATTCTTCTACTCTATGCTCCATTCTGGCAAGGCGGAGCAATTTTCAACGTGTTTTTCGTTAACCCTGCAACTTACCGCTCAATTGGTTCGCTGGCCGACTTCCTGGGCCATTTCTACAACGCCATCGTGCGCGATCTTGGCTTTCCTATGGGGACTTCTATTGGCTCGCCCGCTGAACACCTGTCGCATACACTCAGCCTGGTTATCTTTGTGATCATCTATATGCTTCTCTGCTGGCGTATCTTGCGCGCGCCACAGCGCATCAGCACCTTACAGAGCCTGGTACGCTGGATGGCCCTTGTCTGGCTCGTCTATTGCGCCATCGGCTCGTCCTGGTTCTGGCCCTGGTATATCACCACCTTTTTAGGACTCTTTGCGCTCATGGAAGCCGTGCCAGGCGCTAACGATCAATGGTTCGACATCGCATTGCCACGTATTTTCACAGGCAACAACTTTGTGCGTCTTGTGCGCCTGTTCAGCTTTAGTATGCTTGGTCTCTATTGCTTCTTCACATGGGGGCCGCTTCACACTTTCTTGCCAGGTCTTCCTGGCTTCCAATGGTCAACCTTCAGTGGACTCTGGACATGGGTCTTGCCGCTGGCGGGAACTGCTCTTCTGCTAAGAAAAGCCAGGGCGAACACCGCTAACCCATGAGCTAATCCGGCAACATTACAGGATCTGCAAAGCTCAACCACCAAACTTATGTCAACCCCGCCTAGAGCGGCCTTAACCAGCATATAGCGCAAAGGTACTATTTTCCACGAAACGATCACTCCCCTGAACAGATGATGTTATATTCTTTCATGGATACTCAAAGTATTTCTTACTGTACCACTTCTTGTCATTGCATAGGGAGGGAAAGCAAATGTCACACCGACCTGGGGAACCAAGCAAATTTCGCAGTAAAAAGAGTCTCGTCAGTCTAGGACTCATTGCATTCTTGCTAGGCTTTGCTATCTGGGGTGTACTCAGCAATGCATTCGGAGGAGCCCACGCGGGCAATACCTCCCAGACTTCAACAACGACGTTATCACTCGTTCCCCCTGTTTCACCACTCCTCTTTGGTACAAACATGGGCCTCTTCGATAACAATGACCAGGTGTTAACTTCTACTGCAACACGCTCGCTGCTCCAACAGATACATACTCAGATCATCCGCATGCCTGTACGTTCAACTCTATCTGAGACTACTGAAATCGCAGCGGCTCAGGCAATCAAGAGCGTGGGTGCGATCCCACTTGTGATCCTACGCGGGGCAGTAGACTCTAACGTGCTCGCGGACGATTCACTCATCGTCAATGATATGAACCGCATCTTTGGTAATAACCTGGTCTACTACGAATACGGCAATGAAGAAGACCTCCTGGGTGTTGATGTCAACGGCTACACCGCTTCATGGAATGCTGTCGTCCCACAACTCAAGCGTATCGCGCTACATGGGCAGTTTGTCGGACCGGTCAATTTCCAGTATGATCGCACCTACCTCACCACTTTCTTACAGCATGCCAATCCGCGCCCTGACCAGGTAAGTTGGCACGAATATACCTGCGATGATTCGTGGTCCAACGACATCTGCATCTCACATATAGCTAACTGGACAAATCACTTCAACGATGCACGCGCCGCGATGACAGCGACGATTGGCACAACGCTTCCGATCATGATCACCGAGTGGAACTACGCACCGAACGCTGTTCCCAACGATGGGAAAAATAACAATAGTGCATTCATGGCAACCTGGACCAGTACAGCGCTGCAAACGCTGGCAGCCAATCGCATCTTTGCTTCCATGCAATACTCATGCACCAACACAGCGATCCCGATGATTTCGACCGGCAATACGCTCACCCAACAGGGCATGATGTTTGGGAATGGCTACCAGCAGATGATCTTTGGCAAGCAACAACCAGCACCCGCACCCACCACCGTTCCAGTACAGCCAACGTCTCAGGCAGGTGGTGGCACTCCCAATCCAACGGCAACAAGCGCTCCAACTTCGTACTCGTCCTTCTCATTTGAAGATGGCACTACCGGCGGCTGGAGTGGTCACGGGGATGAGACTGTTGCCGTCCAAAACAGTACAACAGTTGCTATGGACGGGAAGCACTCACTGCAGGTTTCTCTGGTGGACGTGGGAACAGGCGACTTTCCCTTTGTCTCAGTTGGGCAGTCGCATCTCGCCAGCTACCCACAAGCAGGCCAGACTATCAGCATGTATGTCTACGTGCCGGGCAATCTTAACGGCCTTGGGGCCAAGGTCTTCGTTATGGACAGCCAGTATCACTGGTTCGATCCTGGTGCCATGACACAGTTGAAACCTGGAACGTGGAACCGGCTGACCTTCACCTTACCCTCTGGAGTAACCGGCCCACTGCGTCAATTAGGCACCCAATTTAACAATCTCAGCAACGCGCTCATGAGTACCAGCGTGTATATCGATGCAGTGAACTGGACCTAAATCTATCTGTGGGCGCGAGGGTGGGGCAGATGGGCGGATGCCATCTCCCCCACCCTCGCGCCTACGGATACTCTTCCCCGATTCATCTGCGGGTCAGGGTTTGGGGCCACTGCCCATGACGATGCTCATGACGCTTTCATGACGCTTCCTGCTTATACTAGCACCAAAGAGTACTACACTGAGGAGCAGGTTATGGTAGTCGAGAAGACAGCAGACAGGAGAACAGGCGCAAATTATCTCACTCTTTTCGGGATCATCATCGTTCTCATTCTCCCTCTTTTGGCTTTGGCGCACATTCTCTCATCCAGGCGCAAGCTGCGGCGCGAATCGCAGCCTGGTCGCGCTGCCTCCGCTAGCGTCTTGTTCACCGGTACGCCTCTGACAACCTTCAATCGCTACGGCAAGCCGGGTGATCCCATCAACATGCAGATACACGGCGAGGCAGGGCAGATCGGTGCCGCTTTTGCCACGGCTGGCTGGTATCGTGCCGACGAGATCGACTTCATCACCTCTGCGCGCATCAGCATTGACTCTATCCTTGGCCGCGCATACTCGACCGCGCCGGTAAGTAATCTCTACCTCTATGGTCGTAAGGAAGACATGGCATTTGAGCGACCAGGTCACAACGTCCGCCAGCGCGACCACATCCGCCTCTGGAACACCAACCGTGGCGGGAGCGACAGCCGACCCATCTGGATTGGCAGCGCTACGAAAGACGTCAAGGTAGAGCTCTCCAAGACCAATCACCTGCCCACTCACTGCATCGCACCCGACCTGGACGACGAACGCGACCTTGTCGTCTCCGAACTGGCACAGACTGGCTTCGTTGTAGAGGACACCACACGCCCCGGCTTCGGCAAAGAGACGGATGGCTTTAACGGGGGCGGCGACCCCTATTTCACCGGTGGGCAGGTAGCTGTGCTGACCCTCGCCAATGTTTGGACGTCCCCACTCGCCACTCAGGTGCGCAGCCCGCTGGGTGCCCGCATTGCCAGGAAGTTAGCGGGCTTCGTCCGTAACCGGCTGCCTGAAGCCGGGCGTAAGCGCGCCGCCCGTGAGCAAGATCACCTCAAACAAGGTGCTCAAGTAGGATCATAACTCATGAAAAACTACCTTCATCTTCATCATCGCGTCCCTACCCCCCTGTATATCCCACTATGTCCGTACCACCATACGCAAAACCGTTAGAGAAATTGAAGTACATCGGGCGTTCGGCGACAATGGTGCCACTCGTAGACCAGACCGCCATCGAGACTTCGTTGGTTGCCCTGGGATTTGCCTGGGCAATCGGTACCACAATGCTGTTGATATTCAGGGTGACACGCGTTTGCGGGCCAACGGTCACCACCTGCTGTGATACCACGCTGTTCTGCATGTAGAGCGTCACCGCCACACTCTCGCTGGTGGTATTCGGATTCTGCAACGTCAGAAACTCATTAAAGCCAGGGGCGGTATAGCCCTCGGCAAAACTGTAGGCGGTCTTTGCCGGGCCAGGTTCTCCAATATCGTCCGTGCCGCCTGGAATCGAGCCATTAAAACGGAAGTACTCCTGGCGCTGTACCACAATTGGCGCGCTGGATGTCACCTCCGCCGACACCTCCGTCGTACTCTGTGCAAATCCTGCCGAGGCGGCATTGACATCGAAGAACAGCTGCGACTGGGGTGGAACCGCGACCGTTGTGGGATTGACAGTCCCATTACTATATTCCAGGTTGATCGTCGCGTTGGCGGTCACATTCGGATCAAAGTTCGCCAGCACCAGGTATTCATGGAAATTGGGGCCTGTATAGCCCTCGGCAAAGAGCCAATCGGTGTTGGGAGCCTGCGCTCCTACCACCGTTGCTGCCCCCGTTATAGGCCCCGAGACGTTCGAGCGCGCGGTAGTGAAGTACATCGGGCGTTCGACGACCACGGGCTGGTCGGAATTTACGTACATTGCACACTGCTGGTTGATGTTACTCGCCTGTGGAGAGGTCGTGCCACGCTGTCCGGGAGGCACAACCACAATCTTGGTACCAAGTACTGTGCCGCCAGCGATGTAGGTTACTGTGACGTGAGCCGTCGCCCCGCCCGGTGGATTCAGGATGGTGACGAAACTGGAATAGTTGCGCTGCGACTCCACGTCTGCAAAGTAGAAATTCAGCCCCAGCTTTGTCGCGCCCAGGGTATCGGTTCCACTATTGATGCCGTGCCAGTTGAAATACATCGGGCGCTCTGCGATGATACCCACGTTATTGGTTGAGCTGACAACCATCGAGATGGAGCGTGAGGACAGGTTGCTGTTATAGGGGATATGCAAATCCTGGTTGACGTTAACGGTAGAACGGCTCTGCGGCGGGACGCTGTGCATGATCGTTGGCCCGGCTGAGCCGTTGTCAAAGAGATATTGCACCTTCACCTGTGCAGTCTGGATCGGGTCGGGATTCTCCAGGGTAAGGAATTCCTGGAAATAACCCCCGACACGCCCCTCGGCAAAGTACCAGGTAGTGCTGGTGGGTGCGCTCTGATGTGGCACAGCCTGTCCGAGTGTAACCAGGTTTTGCGCAAGATTGTAGGCATCATACGATCCCAGGCCCGTCGCAAGATCATACGCGGACGTGTCAGGATAGGTTCCAGCCGTGCCCGCGTAATCGTTGTTATTGATGCCCCCTGCCACAGGCACACCGTCATGAAACGCAGCAGAATAGGACGTGCCATATGCCCCGTGAGCTATATCGTAGAGGCTGGGATCGAGAAAGCCAACCATGAAGCCATTTGCTCTCAGCGCTGCCTCGTTGGCCAATGCTATCATCGCTGCCCACGCTGG
>Ga0137389_10002368_pt1 | contig 11444 bp, 5 predicted proteins | sample 15con2h14BmetaG_FD_104645 | JGI IMG/M metagenome (GOLD analysis project Ga0137389, IMG submission 104645) | Vadose zone soil microbial communities from Angelo Coast Range Reserve, California, USA - 15con2h1.4B metaG | ecosystem: Environmental > Terrestrial > Soil > Vadose zone > Saprolite...
ATGCTCGAAGCGACTCTCTTAACGTTGCGGTTTGACGAGGCCAAAAACCGCGGCGCGAATTTCGTTCATGTGGCTCTGCTGCTCGGTGCAAGCGCCGCTTTCAAGCTCACGAACCTTGCGGTGGTCTTACCTGTTTTCGCCGTCTGTGCCTATCAGATGATGATGGGTGCCCGGCGGTTTTCGGCAAAGGAATTCGCAAGAACCATGGTGCTCGGCGCCGCCGGCTTTCTCGCGCCGCAGTTACCTTTCAGTTTTTATATTTTCCGCGTTACCGGCAATCCGCTTTTTCCGATTGCGAACTCCTTTTTCAAGTCGCCTTACTGGCCAACACACGGAGGCTGGGACGATCGCTGGGGACCGCATACGCTTTGGGAAACGATTCTTTGGCCGGTACTGATCTACTTCAAGCCCGAACGCTATTCGGAGTTGGCCGTCTACTCGGGTCGCTTGTCACTTGGATTCGTTGTCGCTTTGCTTGGTCTGTTAATCGCGTGGCGGCGTGAGCGCGTTTGGAAAATATGCTTCATTTTAGGCGCCAGCTCTTTGCTTTGGAGCGTTTCCGGATTGGGCTACAGTCGCTATGGTCTTTACCAGGAAATTTTCGCCGGAGTAACGATTGTGGTGGTGGCTGCGACACTCTGGCAGATGACTGCGTCTAAACTCTTGATCAGCCGCGTGGTGGCCGTGGTGTTAGGCATCGTCCTAACGGCGCAAACGGCGCTGGGTTTTTCCTATTTCCTCGACCGGGAATGGGGATCGCGCACGACCCTCATAAAGGATCCCGACAACTACGAGCGCGAAATTAAATTTATGCTACGCGATCGGTCATTGCCTGATTTTCTCAATGATCGCGAACGCGCTTCTTTTAAGAATATTAAGTTGTGGCTTGAAACCTGTCCGGAGTCGACCGGCTTTGAGGTCTTAATCAACCCGCACGCTCCGATCATCGCCGTACGCCAACCGGAATACTTCGTCACGCGCGAATCATGGCGGCAGTTCATTCGCGCCGTTGACAGCTTAGACACACAAGGTATGTATTCTCTTTGTCTCAACGCTGACGTGGCGCAGGCGAAGCAGATGATTACCGAGCGAGGGCTCGAGGTCGCAGAGTTGACCCCGGTAGAGGTTCCCTTCTTTTCGCCGTGGGACCGGATCGGTATGATGCTCATCCAGGTGCGGCGTCCTCTGGAGGCTGAAGCGCGCAGCCAGTTTGAATCGGGCTGGATGAAAGGCGCCTTCCCAGCAGCCGACTACCGTGAAGAGATCCTGGCAATCGATCCCCCGTCAATGATGCGTCCTGGCGAGAAAATTGACATTCGGTTCAAGGTTAAAAATCTGGGCAACGCGATCTGGCCCGCAGTGGGCACTAAAGATTTCAGATACCAAATCAACATGGGCGATCGCTGGCTCGGCTTCGGCACCAGGCTCGAGGACAATCGCAAGGCGATGACGGCTGACCTGCCTCCGGGCGGTGAAACGGAAATGAAGTTGACGGTCAACGCACCGCTGAAGCCGGGGGACTACACGCTGGAGATTGATATGGTGCACGAAGGAGTAACCTGGTTCAGCGAAAAAGGCGCGCGCCCTTTACATCTTAAGGTGCACGTCGCGCCATAATTATCAGCTTTATATGAATTGATAGAACAAGAGAGGAGCACTAATTTTGAATTTAAGAATTACATTGCTTGTAACTGCTCTGGCATGCCTGCTGACAACAGGGTGCGCGAAGCATTCCTCCAGCCAGTCGCCCAATTCCAGCGCCAAAGGGCCGGAAGGTCCGCGGACGGCTGGGCCATTGCCCGACAAAGGATTCAAAGCGCAGATCACGCTAACCGATCCGCCGGTGAAGTTTCGTGCGGGACAAAAAGAAACTATCCTGGTCAAAATCAAGAACGCCAGCGACGTGATTTGGTGGCAACGCGGCGGCGAGACCAATAACCGTTCAGACAATCAGTTCTACATCGCTGTCGGCAATCACTGGCTCGACAAAGATGGAAAAACCGTAGCCGATCTCGAAGGACACGGCGGCATTCCAAAGGACCTTAAGCCAGGCGAAGAAATTGAAGCGCCGCTGTTAATCACGGCGCCCAAAATTCCAGGCGACTACACGCTGGAAGTCGACCTCGTCCAGGAGGGCGTGGCATGGTTCCACGAAAAGGGCTCGCCCACGGCTAATATCAAAGTAAAAGTCGACCAGTAAATCTGAGTTCTGATCTCTGACTTCTGATCTCTGACCTCTGAATATGAACCTCGCTTACTTCAGCCCGTTGAACCCGCAGCCTTCCGGCATTTCCGACTACAGCGAGGAGCTTTTGCCTTATCTCGCTCAGCAGGCGGAGATCACTCTTTTCGTCGACGGCTTTGTGCCTGCAAATCCCGAGATACGTGGGCAGTTTACCTGGCACGATTACGGGCGCGAACCGAGTGTGTTGCAAACGCTGGGTGAATACGACGCGGTCGTCTATCACATGGGCAACGATCACCGTTATCACGCGGGCATACTGGAGGTGGCGCGCCGCCATCCGGGCATCATCGTATTTCACGACTTTGCGTTACAGGATTTCTTTCTTGGCCTGGCGCAGGAGCGCGGCAGTGTCGAGATCTATCTGGAGGAGGTCGCCGCGTGTCACGGTCATGAGATGGCGCGCGAAGCGGCCGGAGCGTTGCAGCGCGGCGGTACGCCTTCACTTCTGGCGCGTCCGCTTGAGTTTCCACTTAACTGCCGCCTGGCTCAAAACGCGGACGGCATCATCACGCATTCGGAGTGGGGACGTTCCCGCTTCGAGACCCTTGCGCCCGGAGTCCCTGTCGCCCACATCAACATGCCGATCAAGCCGCCGCAAGTGAGCCATGCTGCTAACGAGAGAACTGGCGCTGCAGGCGGAGCAGTACAAATCGCCAACTTCGGCCTCATTACACCGGGCAAAGGAATCGAGCAAGCCTTACGCGCGTTGTCGTCGCTGAAATCCGATCATGATTTTCATTACACGCTGGTGGGCGAGCCCAATTCCTTTTTCGACGTGCGCGCGCTGGTGCGTAAATTCGGAATGGAGGATCGGGTCACGATCACCGGCCACGTGCGACTGGATGAATTTGAGCAGCGCATAGCGGCGACCGACATCGCGCTCAATCTTCGTGAGCGCACCGTCGGGGAAACTTCAGCAAGTCTCTGCCGCATCATGGCGGCCGGCGTTCCCGCCATAGTCTTCGACGTGGGGGCTTTTTCCGAGTTACCCAACAACGCAGTAGTAAAAATAGATAATGACGAATACGCAGGAGCACTGCTCGAAGCGTATCTGCGCCGGCTGATCGAAGACCCCAACCTGCGCCAGCGAATTGGAAACAACGCGCGCGCGCACATTCTTACGGAACACAACATCGAACGGGGCGCCGCCAGCTATCTGGCTTTCATACGTGAGGCGATGGCACTTCGCCCGCGCAAGTATTTTCTGCACAACGTTGCCAGTGAAATCTCTTTGCTTGGCGTGCGCGCGGGCGACGAGGCGCTACTGCGTAGCGTTGCTCGGGAAGTTGCCGTGCTTGTTCCGCGTGCGGAGGTTGGTTCTGCAAGCATAATCAGCGGCAATGGCCACCCCGCAGTAACTAAATCCAGCTCCGACTCCAACGCTTTGGGCCGGCTGCCAAAGATCGAAGGCATCGATTACAAGCGCGCCGCACTTGAGTATCCGAATCTGCTTGATGCAGAACGCAGCTACTACTTGCGCACCAAGCCTTTTTATAACCTTGCCAACAAGCCGGACAAACATTTTGGCGATGGCATGGATGCCGAAACGCATCGCCATTTCAACGACTTCGCCAACATGGCCGTCGCGCTGGCGTTACCCGCGGGCGCGAAAATTCTCGATGTTGGTTGTGGCTCGGGCTGGCTAAGCGAATACTTCGCACGGCTGGGCTACGAAGTTACGGGAATTGACATCAGCGAAGACCTGATTCGCATGGCGCGCGAGCGTGTTGAGCGCGTTCCTTATGATGTCGATCATGAAACGGCGCTGCGCTGTCGTTTCCTGGTTCAGGACGTCGAGCTGGCGCCCCTGGCGGAAAAATTTGATGCCGTGATCTGTTACGACTCATTGCATCACTTCGAAGATGAACGAAAAGTTTTTAGACATCTGGCCGAGATGCTGGACGTGGGCGGATTGTTATTCATTCTTGAAGGCCACAAGCCGTCAGCGGGTTCGCCAACCGAAGATGAGCTGAAAGATGTGATGCGGCGCTATGGGACGCTCGAATCGCCTTTTAGCACGGACTATCTGCGCGCGCTGATCTCTGCTAACGGTTGTGCCGTTGTGGGTGACTACGTCAGCGTCAATGGTCTTTTCGAGCGCGAGATGCTGGAAGAGGATCGTTTACCGTTACGAACTCTCGCCACTGACTATCATTACCTGAGTTGCATCAAGGTCGCCGCTGCCGCGCCGGCGGCAAGCGTTCCTGACAGCCGAGCGCCTGGCGTTTTGCGTGCGGAGTTCAGTTTTGTTGAGCAACCGCCGCGAAGCGTTGAAGCAGGTTCGAAAATGAACCTGGCGATAACAATTAAGAATGCCGGCGATACGCTGTGGCTCAGTGGGCAAACTCTGCGCGCCGGCGTAGTGATGCCCGGCGTTAAAGTCGTTGATGAACGCGGCGAAATGATCAGTGAGGTTCACGGCTGCCCAATGTTGCCGCGCGCAGTCGCGCCCGGTCAGACCATAGCCATCGACGTCCCTTGCCCGGTGCCGTTAGTCGCGGGTGCGTATACCCTCAAGCTTGATCTCGTGGACCAGCATGTGTGTTGGTTTGAGGAGAGAGGATCGCAGCCGCTGTTGTTCAGCTTTGAAGTAATAGAAAAATCTGAGTGACTCAAGGACTGAACCGGGCTTTGTCTGTCCAATGTCCAATGTCCAATGTCCAAAGTCTTATTATCGGAATACCGACATTGGACTTTGGACTTTGGACTTTAGATTCTCACTCGCGCACTGCAACAATCGTGGTTCTCTCCTCAAGTCTGTCGCCGTACATGTAGTAATACTTCGCTTGACTCACTTTTGCGATACTGAAGCCCAGCATGCCAAATACCTCGCGATAAACGCCGAGCGAGTAGGTCCACCAGGTAAAGTCAGCATCAGGATTGCCGGCGAGTGCTTCAAACCGGGCGATCCGTTCGTCAGTTTGCAGCACCGGCGAAACAAGAACGAGGGTCTCTTTAGTCAGCCGCGCGATTGAGGCGAGCGCCGAAATTTGATCATTCAAATGCTCCAGCACCGACCCGACGATGGCGACATCAAACTGGCCCAGCTCCGCGGGCAGTTCATAAATGTTGCCGTAGTAAACTTCCGCTTTTGATTTCAGTACCCGGTGACTAAGCCAGTAGGCGTTCTTCCATTGCTCGATCTCCGCGCCATACTGCTCGGCCCAGCGCTCGGGCTCGCGGTAATAGAGTTTATTTTTAAAAGGAAGAAAGGCCTGCTGCCGCGCGTCGGCAATATCAAATGACAACACTCGCGCGGCGCCGCTCTGTTCGGCGGCAAAACTGAGAAAGCCGGTTGCTGCCCCGACGTCGATCACCGCCTTGCCCTTGAGATCGACGCCGCCAATGTAATCATTGAATCTACCGCGCAGGTCCCAGTGCCCGCGCACTTCGCCAAAGCCAGGCAGATCCATGGCGTGATAGAAAAAACAGTCGCTCAGACTGTCCACATAACGCGGCTGGACCAGCATGTCCGCAAGTGTCTGTGCTTTACCATTCATAATTTTTTATCAAAAGGGCCGGGCAGTTGATCCGACGTTCTTCGGCCTCACCGTCAAAACTATTAAAGCAGCCGCGGTAAACAGTGACAGCAACAGACCGCCCATGATGGACCAGGGCCGGTAAACGAAACTTACCTGATGATCGCCGGCCGGGATTACAACTCCGCGCAAAGCATAATTGACGCGCAATAATTCGGCAGACTGACCGTCAACTTCCACGCGCCAGCCGGGATAGTAGTTCTCGCTCAGCACCAGAATTGAATTCCCACTCGAGTGTGTCTGCACATTCACTCGGTTTGGCTCGTACGTTGTGATTTGCGCGCTCCCGTTTTGCGCGCCCGCCGCCAAAGCAGTCGGAGCTTCTGCTTCAGCCAGTACAGTGTGCAGCGGATCCCATTTTGATCCATCCGGCAGAATGCCGGTGCGAATTATCTGGAGCATAGTGTCATCGTCAACCACACGGAGTTCCGGCGCCAGCCAGGAACGCGGCAGCGCCCTCGCATTCTCGTAAATATTTACATAAGCCGCTTCAGCGATAAGTTTCCAACGCTCGTCAGCGCGAGCCTGAGCCGTTTCTCTTTCCGTTGACGCGCTCCCGACCTGAATCATTTCACGGCCAAGCGCGTACGACTTACCGTCGCTCGCATTCACCAGTGATATGCGCAAAACATTGAGCAGCAAGTTAGCTGCTTGAGCGTTTGGTTCAAGTTCGATCTCACCGCTTACGATCGTCGTTTTCTCCGGAAACGTAAAAGAAGTCAGGTATGTGTGGGCCTGGTATGCGTAGCGGTTATCGCTGACGGCATAACTGCTCGCGATGGGCGCGCGCTTGTGCCGGATGCGAGTATGGATATCCGGTCGATCATAAGCCCAGTCGGCAGTGTCTCGTCCGGCCTGCAATTCAAATTCGAATGTGCGACCGTCCTTTGCTCTTAATCGCAAACGGCCTACTACTGCAGTGTCGGGAACACTTTCAGCCCATGACAGGTTGGTAACTAATGCAATATGGTCGGACTCGACCGGTGGGACCGTCAACCGTAAACGCTTGTTGGCGCCAAGGCCCGGCAAAGCTAAATCGCCTGGCGCGAATGAGAAGCCGTCGTACTTCTCAGTTGCGGCTGGGAAAGCGGACCCATTTGAAGAAGTAGTGTCGGCCGATGACGAGTCTGACACGACTTCGTTCGATCGCTTTCTGATCGAAAGCAGGTAGCGCACGTTTAGTAAATCTATTTCCCGGCTACTGCTGCGGAGCGTGGCATCGGGATCAGTTAACTCGCCCCATAACTTCATTTGTCCGGCGAGCTTGCTGTAACGCTCGAGCCCGAATCCATCATAGCCGGCTGCGTTTTGGATGCCGAACATCATGTAAACATCGGGCTCGATCCAGAGTACCCAATCAGAAGGGTGCCGGGAGGAAGGGGCGGCAGACGGACCGGGATAAAACGTTTCCCGCGTAGTAAGAATTCTGTAACTAGCAGGATCGCCCGGCGTCTTTGCGTGCAGCAGCTCGACAGTCTCAGGTACACCCCAGAACTCCTTTGGAATATGGCGGCTGGATTTATTCCAGCCACTGGATTGACCCCAGACGAACAGATCGATGATCAGCACAGCCAGCAGGATTGCAGTGCCTCCGCGGCGCTTGAGTGCAAAGGCCCACAGCGCCAACGCGCTAACCGCGGCGGTGACGATCGGCAAAAAGAGTTCGGGCGCTCGCAGAATACTGATTGGCGCCGGGCGTCCCAAATGAAAATCTGCCGGCCGCCACCAGCTAACCACCAGACAAGTCAAGACGAAAACAAAGCCGGCAACAATCACAACTCGTCGCCTCGCCTGCGCGCGATCGCGCATGGCGGCCAGCGAAGTCAGTCCGCGACCGGCGAGCACCGCGATCGCAAAGTTGACCTCCATCAAGTGTCGTGCGGGAACGCGAAACAGGTTAAGAACCGGAACGTTATAAATTACCCGGTAAAAATGCAGCGGTGCGTTGCTTCCTAAAGCAAGCAGCAGACAGACGAGCCCTGCGATGGCCCAAAATTTTGTACGCGCATCAGGCCTTAACGCGAGCGCGACCAGCATCAGCATGACTGCCAACATGCCTGCATAGGCTACATACTCGGTATAGAAAGCCTGGCCAAGATACGGCGCACGGAACAAACGTCCGTCGCCGCCACCCATAATGTAGGGAGCGACGAATGTTGATACGAAACGACGCGGCATCGAGAACGATACGAAGAAGTCGTAAGTGGCCAGCGCGCGTGGACTGTTGCGCAACAACTCGGCCGTCGGTACGATTTGCACTGCGGCAAGTAACAAACCGGCAGTGGTGAAAGCGAGCGAAGTTAAATAGCGTCGACGAGTCTGACGATCGGCGAGCGCCATCACGATCGTGTAAGCAACAACCAGTAATAGCGAATAGGCGGTAGCTTGCTGATGTCCGGCAAAAACCTGAAGGGCTACTAACATGGCCAACACCGCGCCGCGCGCACGACTGCCGTTGCTGACATATCGCTCCAGGGCCCAAAGCACCCAAGGCAACATCGCTGCCGTGTGAACTATGTTGATGTGGCTGATTTGCCCAATGAGAAATCCGCCACCCTGCCAGATCAGACTTGTGACGACGGCGCCGGCCACCGATGCGCCGGTGCGTCGCGCGTAGAGGTAAGCGCCCAACGCTGCCACCATGTAGGCCGAGATGACCATCAGATCGGTTGCAACAGCGGGAGACAAGACGAGATAAAACCAGTTCAAGGGAAACAGCACGCCACCCTGCGCGGCCGCGAGTAGCGGCATGCCACCAAAGATGTAAGGATTCCAGAGCGGGAGATGTCCTGATTTAATTATTTGAGCCGTCGCGACGCGCAGCGGTACATTGAACAGCATCCCGTCGTCCGGGCCCAGCACCAGGTGATCCAGTAGCGCGGGTAAAAAATACAAAGGCGGCGCCAGCGTAACCGCGATCGCCGCGAGGTGGTCAGTCTTTAGTCTCAAGCGGGAATTCAATGGACGAATCATTAAAAAGTCATGAGCGTGTGGCCGCTGAGACCTGGGCTATGGTTGAAACCTGGCGCGGATTTGCATCTGTCAGGCGATTGATTGCCGCCCACAAGGCCGAAGTGGTGTGTGCAGCGCTGCTGCTGGTGATGGCCGCCAACCTCCTCGCGGTGATTTCGCGAAAGAGCATCACCAACGATGAACTGGTTCACATTCCGGCCGGATACTACCATCTTGTTGCGGGAAAGTTCCAACTCAACAACGAGCACCCACCACTGGTAAAGATGTGGGCCGCGCTGCCGCTTCTCTTCATTCAACCAAATGAAACAACACCGGAAGAAGCAGCCGGAAATTTCTCGGAAGAAACCTGGAAGTACATGGGCCAATTCTGGCCGAGTAATCGAGAACACTTTGAAGCAATTTTCTTTTGGACCCGCGCGATGATGATTCCAATCACGCTCGGGCTTGGCATTCTCATTTTTGTTTACGCGCGGGATTTGTTTGGGGCGCGCGCTGCCGTCCTTGCCGTCGCGCTCTACACGCTCGAGCCGACAGTACTGGCACACGGACGCATCGTGCACACGGATTTGCCGGCGGCGTTCGCGTTTCTGCTTTTCTTCTTCGTGCTTCGGTATTACCTGAAGGCGCGCACGCCACGGCGCGCGTTGCTGCTGGGACTGGCAAGCGGCCTGGCACTGGTCGTAAAGTTTTCCCTGATCGTGGTGTGGCCGGTGCTGGTGGCCCTGGCAATTGCCGGCTTCATCTTCGCGGCGCGTTGGCAGGAAAGTCGCAAGCGAATCGCTTTACATCTCGCAATAGTTATTTGCGTCATGATCTTTGTAGTCAACGCCGCGTACTACTTTCGCAGCCCGCCGATCGAAGCTGCCGACGTAAAGTGGGTGCAAACGATGTCTGCGCCTTCATTCAATAACTGGATGACATTTTTTAAGGTGGGTTCGAAGGTGGTGCCCACTTACTGGCTCTTCGGGCAGTACAACGTCATGCTCCACAATCGCGATGGGCATCCGACGTCGTTGTTGGGGCAATACAACCAAAACGGCTGGTGGTATTACTTTCCCGTAGCCTTTGCGCTCAAAACGTCGTTGCCGTTTCTAATTCTGTCGGTTCTGGCAATCGGCTGGACATTGTGGTCGCTGTGGCGAAGGGAGTGGCGATTTCTTTGGCTGATTATTCCTTTCGCAATCTACGCGGCGATGTCGATGTCGAGCAACATCAATATTGGTATCAGACACTTTTTACCTGCTTATTCGTTTCTCTTCATTGCCGCAGGCGCACTCCTCGATCGCTTGCTGCGCGTGCAATATGCTCGTCATTTGACGATTGCGATCATCGTCATGATGTTTGGCTGGATGAGCGTTGAGATGTTGCGCGCGTATCCCGACTACATTCCTTATATGAACCAGCTCGCCTCGAATCATCCGCACTGGTGGTACTTGTCTGACTCAAACGTTGAGTGGGGTGATGACGCGCGCGCGCTGGCGGATTATCTGCACGCACATGGCGAGACTGATGTGCGTGGCGCACTTTCCGGAGGTTGGGGAACGTTGCAGTTTTATGGTATTGGCTATCATGAAATCTTTCCGAAACCAGGCCGGGTGGTTCCGGAAACTCGTTACGTGGCGATCGGCGCAAGTTTTCTCAACGGCTCGACTATCGCCATTCCGGCCGATGAACAAGGCAACCTCGTCTCTGAAGCGGAGCGCATTAACTATCTCGCCCCCTACCGCGCGCGCACTCCGGAAGCGATTTTTGGAAACTCAATCTACCTTTACCGTCTGAAAGATTGAGGCGACCTTTGCAGAGCTTGCCTAGTCGTCACTAACAGCAATATACAAACCAACAAGGGCACAATCAGCCACGGTGCAAGTGGATAGACGAGAGCTTCGCCTTGCTCAAACGCGGCGACGTGATTCCAAAAAGCATTCTGTCCATGGGGGCAAGCCATTGCTCCGCGCAGCGCGCCCACGAGATTAACCGCGAACGAGTAGGCACCCGTCAGCACCACAGCGACCGCCGCAAGTCCGCGTTCCGTTGGGCGAGAAAGATAGCTGAAGCCAACGATGCCGAGACACGCGAAAGGCATCGCCGGCAACAGGTAGCGCGGGCCAAACTGGCAATCACCGTCAGAGCTGATGTTGAAAACATAGGCCGCCAGTACGATCAGCAGTCCGACCAGCGTTAGAAAATCCGCAGAGCGTTTGATCTGACCTCGGTAGTACGACAATCCAAACAGCCCAACTGCAACCACGGGCACATAAAACACCAACGCGCGTGAATAGAGGACCGACTTGTCACCGAAATTCCTCGGCTCAAAATGCCAGAAGGTGTCGGCAAACATGCTGGCGCCGGCAATGTTTGCAAGGCGAAGCGGATTGCCAAAACTGAATGCATCGTAGATGAAAAGCGGCAATAACCCGGCGAGCAAGCCGACCAGAAAGATTGGTAACAGTCTCGAGCGCCGCAGCGATAGAAAGTATAGCAAGCAAAGAATGACCATAAAGAACGGCAACATTGAAGTCGTTACTGTCAGCCCCAACAACAAACCCGCCGCACAGGATTTGAGATACGCATGCTGCTCAAGGTGTCGCCGCGATAGTTGAAAGATAAAGTAGAAAGCAATCACCAGATAGCCGGTAGCGAGCGCGTCGTGATGCGCTATTCCGGAATAGGAAAACGTCGTGGTTGCC
>Ga0137389_10002371_pt1 | contig 11442 bp, 10 predicted proteins | sample 15con2h14BmetaG_FD_104645 | JGI IMG/M metagenome (GOLD analysis project Ga0137389, IMG submission 104645) | Vadose zone soil microbial communities from Angelo Coast Range Reserve, California, USA - 15con2h1.4B metaG | ecosystem: Environmental > Terrestrial > Soil > Vadose zone > Saprolite...
CAGAAGTAGGCACACGAAGGAAACGCCTGAGACCAAAAGCTGGGTACTTGGGGTACTTGACATCCTTTAGCTCGCCGCCGCAAAATATCGCCAACTATAGGAAAAACACTCACTCCCCCAAGAGTTTGAACAGTCGACTAGTTTATGCCGCCTAGCCATCCGTCGCAGTCCCCCCAACAGAAAGTCAGCCCCGAACTATGCAAGCACCCTCGGGTGCAGATCGTCTCCCGCGACGAAGAATCCGAATATGTGGAATGTCAGGAATGTGGAGACGTTTTCGAGTCCAGTGAATTGAAAGACATGGCGATCGAGGAAAAGAAAGCACCAGAAGAAGAGTGAGCTGCGGCTGGTAAAATCAGCGCGTCGCGTTAAAGGTTTCCCCTGTGGTCCTTTCCCTGTGGTCCTCTCTGCCCCCTGTGGTTCAAGCTTTTTTTTGCCGCAACCCGTGCCGTAATCACCCGATTTTAATAATGAGGTTTCCCGACGAATCCACCCAAAACTTCTTTCCCGCCGGAATCACCGTCGTCGCACTGTATTCCGTAATCACCGCCGGCCCCTTCATCGATCGGCTGGCGACAAGGTCCCCACGCTCAAACACGGGCGCGATCACGGCTTTGTTATGAAAGAACACGGGCGCACGTTCGATCGGCATCACCCGAACCGACGCCTTTCGCGCCGCTCGCCGCCGCGCAACTTTCAACGGCGGCGTCCGTAATCGAACCCGCAGACGCAGCGTCACCAGTTCAATGTCCCGGCCCGCGTGATGATACCCGTAACGACGCTGATGTTCGTCATGGAACCGAGCTGCGACGTTCTCTGTGGCGGGCACATTGAGTTCGTAGCCTTGACCGCGATACCGCAGGTCAAGACTTCTTTCATACTGAAGTGCGCCATGCCACCCTTCCGCGCGGAATTCTTTCTGCGCCGCCGCCTCCAGATTGCGAAATTCTTTCTCCAGTTTCGCCTGCGGTAATGCTTGCCCTACTTCCTGTCGAAGACGCCCGGCGAATCGCCACAATAAAGTACGCGAGTAATCCTTGACCACATCGCTAACCAGGATTCCAAATGCCGAAAGTGCGCCCGGCCGTGCCGGAATCACCACTGTCGGAATCGCCATCGCCTCCGCCAGTTCGCAGGCATGGAGACCTCCCGCACCGCCAAACGCCACCAGCGCAAATTCACGCGGATCGTACCCCCGCTCGATGGAAACCACGCGCAAAGCCCGCTCCATGTTCGCATTCACCACGCGTACGACGCCGGCGGAAAATTGTCCCACGCTCAAATGCGAGCGCTGTTTCTTCAGCCATTCCAACGTAATCCGCCGCGCTCTTTCAACATCGAGCGTGAACTCGCCGCCCAGAAAACGGTCGGGGCGAATCCGCCCCATCAACAAGTTGGCGTCAGTCACCGTGGGATCGCTTCCGCGGCCGTAACAGATCGGTCCCGGATCGGCGCCCGCCGATTCCGGCCCCACGCGCAGCGCCCCACCCGCATCGAAGCGAGCCAGCGACCCGCCGCCGGCGCCCACCGTGTGAATCTCCAGCATGGGAACTCCCACCGGCAGACCCGCCACTTCCGACTGGCCGCTGGCTCGAACCTCACCTTGCACCGCCGCTACATCGGTCGAAGTGCCTCCCATGTCGAAGGAGAGAATCTTCCGGAACCCGCTGCGGCCTGCCATAGCCGCAGCGCCCACCAGTCCGCCAGCCGGGCCTGACAACACCGTGCGCACCGGTTCCCGCGCCGCCGATTCCACCGCCGTGATCCCGCCGCTCGATTGCATGATAAAGACTCGCGGGACAAGGAAGCGCGCATCTCCCGCGTTCGTCGCACGCTCCGCCAGTCTTTCCATATAGCTCTGCATAAGTGGCTGCAGATAGGCGTTCACCACGATCGTGCTTGTGCGCTCGTATTCCCGGAACTCCGGCAGAATCCGATGAGACACAGAAAGCGGCTTGCCAAGTTCCGCCACGGCTGCAGCAACGGCCGCTTCGTTTTCGGGATTAGCGAACGAGAAGAGCAAAGAAATAGCGATGGCATCTGGCTCGGCAAGCCGCACCGCCTCTCGCAGCCGCGTCAACTCCAAGTCCGATGGCCGTTCTAGAATCCGTCCGTCGGCGTCCGTCCTCTCTTTAACGCCGAATCGCAGCTCTCGCGGGACGAGCGGCGCAATCCGATCAAAGAAGAAGTCGTACAAACGAGGACGCGCCTGCCGTCCAATCTCGATGACATCTTCAAATCCCGCCGTCGTAATCAGCACAACGCGAGCGCCTTTTCGCTGCAGCAGAGCGTTGGTCCCGACCGTCGTGCCGTGCAGCAAAGTGAGCATGGCATCAGGCTTTCTCGCAGCTCCGCCAATCTTTCTCAGCGCCTCGGCAATCGCGCGCGACGGATCATCGGGAGTCGAGAACACCTTCAGAGTCTTGAGCGCGCCGTTCTCGACCCAGACGCAATCGGTAAACGTGCCGCCAGTGTCGATAGCGATCGACCGTGTGGCGCGGACACTCTTGTCCGCGGCCTTTGACTCTGATGTTGCTTCTGGCCGGTGTGCCGAACGAAGTTCGGAATGCGATGCGCGCGGCATAAACATGGAAGACTATCACCGCTCGCGCCTTGAGCAGTAGCGCCAAGCCGTGCCCGAAACATAACCGCCTCGCGCCGCTGGCTGCCGTATTCTGAATCAATGCATGGGAGAACCTGGAAGGCATGGCTTGTCCCTGGCGGCTTGTTATTGGCGCTGGCGGCGGCGCTTGTCAACAGCTCTCTGTTCGTCCAGGTCGCGGCCTCGATAGGCTTCTACTACGTTGCCGTGTTCGCGGCCGGATTGCTTCTTGCCTGGCGTTTCAATTCCAGCCGGCTTCTGTTTTCACTGCTGGTTCTGCTGCTGGCGCATCGCGCCGTCGCTTTCTTCTTCAATGGACCGCTTCAAACTGGAAACGTTCTCGCCGGACCTGGACGCACTGCCGTAGCGCTCGCTGCGCTGCTGATCCCGCTGAACTTCATCGCGTTCGCCCAGATGCGCGAACGTGGACTGAGTGTTGCCGGAATTGCGCCTCGGTTCGGATTGCTGTTCCTTGAAGCGGTCGTGTTCGCAGTGTTGTGCCGGCCGGAAAATAGCCCTGTCAACCTGCTTCATCCGGGTGCGTTCCCGATCCCGCTCTGGATTCTGTTGAGCTTTGTCGCTGCCATCGCAGTATTCGTCTACCGTTTTGTTCAAACTCGCAAACCGATCGAGCCTGGATTTGCCTGGTCCACAGCTGCCGTTTTCCTGTGGCTGCAATTCGCTCCGGTCGGCAAGATGTCGGACGCCTATGTTGCCACTGCCGCTCTGATCCTGGCTGCGTCGATGATCGAGACTTCCTACGTGCTCGCCTATCACGACGAACTCACGGGCATTCGCGGACGGCGCGCCTTCAACGAGTCCTTGCTTTCGCTCGACCAGCAATATGCCATTGCCATCGTCGACATCGACCATTTCAAAAAATTCAACGACACTTACGGACACGACGTAGGCGATCAGGTCTTGTGCATGGTGGCCAAGCGGTTGTCCGATGTTGGCGGCGATGGCCAAGCCTTCCGCTGCGGAGGCGAAGAGTTCGCCATCGTCTTTCGCAACACGTCCGCCAAAGAAGCGTTCGAGCATCTGGACGCGCTGCGCAAGGTTATTGAGAAATCCACGTTTCAGGTGCGCGGCGCGGATAGAAGAGCCGAGAAAGCTGCCGAGAAAAGCGCCGAAAAGAGCAGCAATCGCCGGGCAGGAACAAGCCACTCGGATCGCAGAAAGTCCGCAAAAAGGAAAACCGCCGCCGCGCGGTCATTGAGCAAGCAGCGGGAGCTTTTCCCGCAGCCTGCTAGCCAGTCGCTCGATCACAAATCCGATCATCTATCCGACCACGTATCCGATCGCCTATCGGTCACGGTCAGCATCGGAGTAGCCGAGCCCAGCACTCGCATCCGCCAACCTGAACAAGTAATCCAGTCCGCCGACCATGCTCTCTATCGCGCCAAGAACGAAGGCAGGAACCGCGTAGAACTGGCGTCCACAGCTCAGTTTCGCGTGGCCCAAGGCAAGCGTGGGAAGGCGTCTCGTTTTTGAGGGGTTTCCCATCCTTCAAGACAATGCCGATTGCCCGCAACCCGCGCGTCATGTAACATGCCCGGAATCGCGGCCCACGAATCTGAGCAACCGAACCCGCGCGATTCAATTCCCAGGAGGAACGACGAGCCATGCTCGCAACGAAAATGCCCGCAACGAAAATGTTCTCAGCGAAAATCGTCTCAAAGAAATTCCTGATTTCATCCGCGATCATGTTGGCCAGCGCGTGGAGCACTGCAGGCGCCCAGAATGCCTCCGTCATGAAGGGAAACGGAACCACTGTCTGGGGCAAGCACGCGGCCATGACGGTGGTGACCGAGCCGCCGCGAGCAATCACAAGTACTATCGCCAGAACAAATGGCAGCGGCACTAAAACGAACACCCCCGACTCCGGACTGGTCAAGATCTTCAGCAATCTGGCCAGTGTATATCCCAACGGAGAGTTCTGGTGCTGCACGGGCTACAACATCATGGGCCCGTCTTCCGGCGTCGGCGAGCAATGGATGGCTGCTGCCTTCACCCCTCACGCCAATCACACCGTAACGAAAATCTCGGTCGCGGTGGGCTATTCGCAAGGAACAACGAATGGCGCTGTCCTCAGCCTCAGGGCCGACAACAACGGAGCGCCCGGCAAAACGCTGAAGGGATGGACTCTCTCCGCTCTGCCTGTCTTCGGCACCTGCTGCGCGCTGGTGGAAGCGTCCGACACGTCCGGCATCCCGGTTAGTGCAGGACAGCAGTATTGGGTCGTTGTGAGGACCAACGCCAACCAACTCGACACCGTGGATGCATGGAATGTCGACGACACCGATCAGGTGCATCCACGGAAGATCGCAGTCTTTCCCGGTGTGCACAACGCGTGGTACGTTTTTCGCGCCACGCCAGGACTCGCCTTCTCCGTGGAGGGAAGCAATTAGAGCGGTCTAACGAGGTCGGGGCGGTGGCGAAAAGAAGATCGCTGATGCGAGTCTTATTTTTTGGTTGACTCTTTTGGCGTGACTCTTTTTGGCTTGAAACCCGCGCTGGACACGGGTTCCGGAGGCAATTTGGGTTTTTACCCCCCCCCCCCGATTCCCGCTAAGCTGGTCAAATTAAAGTACTTAGTTCCATCATCTACATGAATAAGGACTTAGCTGGGGTTTCTGCGGTTTGGCGTGCACTTCAAGGGGTGCGTAGTCGCCGCTTTTACTGCTTGTCGTGTACTTATCGTCTGCTTGTCGTCTGCTTGTCAAAGAGCCGCCGAAAATGGTTTTGCGGCGGATGATGAGTCCGTCTCTGGAGACGGGCGCAGTTCTCGATGCTGCACTGTCGGTGAATTATTGCGCGATTCGCGATTGCGTGTCTGCGATGGGCGTCACACTTGTTTGTGATGAAAAAAGGCCGGCTCGTCCGGTCGCGAAGTTTGGTGAGGGGGACGGTGTGAGCCTCTCCTTGTTCGAACCCTGCCGCGCCCCAATCTACATCGCTCTCAACTCACCAGTGACTTTAGTGATTTGTAACGCCAGCGCGAATGAAAGGAAGAGCGGGCCAAAGAGTACAAGCATTTTCTCTAAATCAGACTGCTGAGCAGCGACAGCAAGCTCTCGATGTCGTTTGGCACTGTCGTCATAGGTTGCTAACGTATTCCTAAACTGACGAACGTTCTCGACTAGGATGTCTTCCGCAAAGTTTGGTGGGGCAGGCAGGGTACTCCAGCTGATCTCGCCATCGTCGGTCGGCGGTTCTTTGGGCAACGCGGCAGCGAGCTGCTTGAACCACTCACATGCCTGGTCGAATTCGTGCTGAGCTCTGTTAAATGCCTCCGCTGGAGGCGAGTAAGGGCCTCGAACAAAGGTTCTGCAAACCATGCCCATCGTGGCGTAATCGTCCGCAAACTGCCTCACCAGGCGGTAGTCGTTTTCCACACGCGGCGCCGTAAAGTCGTACATGTTTTTGGCAGCCAGCTGCCTGGCACTTGAAACAGCACCGAGGACCGCCAACGATCCAAGTGCCAGCGTTATGTATTGCACTTTCTTCCATTGCCTTGCGGTCAACCGAAACCAGGGAAGGACGACCAGGACGAGATGGAGAAAGGCAATCTCAACCACAAAGGTGACGATGATCCAAGGGGTACTAACGATAAGAGGCAGGTTCATCGCTCGATATTATTCAGCGCGAGGAAGCCGCGTGTAAAGGCTCATTATCTCCAATCTTCGCGCCGCGACGATGGTATCGCGTAGATTCAGTGGAAGCGTATAGTGCTGCTCGTGGACCTAGCAGACATTCGACGTTTAGTCATCATCGCGATGTTCTCGGATGACGTGCTCTTCGGAAAGCTCGTCCTGAAGGGCGGAAATGCAATAAGCCTAGTTTACAAGTACGGAGCGAGAGGCTCGCTAGATGTGGACTTCTCGATTGAAGGGGAGTTTGAAGACACCGAAGAGATCGCAAAAAGAATTGAGAGAGCGTTGACCGACCGCTTTGATGCCGCTGGGTTTATTGTTTTTGACTGCACTTTTGGACCGAGACCTCTCGTACCGTCTGTAGACAATCCCAAGTGGGGTGGTTACCGAATCCAGTTCAAAATAATCGAGAGGGACTCACACCGAAGGTTTAATGGTGATCCCGAGTCAATCCGCCGTAACGCCACAGTAATCGGCCCCTTTCAGCAGAGAGTATTCACAATTGACATAAGCAGATGGGAGTTTTGCGAAGGAAAAGCGGAAACCCAACTACAAGAATTCACGATCTACGTCTACACTCCGGCGATGCTCGCGATTGAAAAAATCCGGGCGATTTGTCAGCAAATGCCCGAATATCCGATACGGGCAGCAAAAACCGCCAGAGCGAGAGACTTTTATGACATACACGTGATCATCGAAGAATCCAAAATTGACTTAACTGCCCGCGAGAACCTGGAACTAGTCAGGCAGATATTCGCTGCTAAAGAAGTGCCTTTGGAACTCTTGGGATTGATAGAAAAATGTCGAGAATTTCATCGGCAGGACTGGCCATCAGTTGAGGCGACGGTGGACCAGAAACTAAAACCGTTCGATTTCTATTTCGACTATGTCCTGAGTGTCGTCGAGCAGCTAGAATCCCTTTGGATAGAATAGCCTCCACTTGGAATCGTATTCACGATCCTTGATTCCATGAGCCAAATAGAAGTCGACCGAAATTCCCAGATGCAAGAGCCTCTCGGTCCTGCTTTTTTCGTAGCCGGCTCTTTCCATGTAGAAGCCCATCGCTTGGTGGTAAGGGTAAACATAGTCCAGCTTTTTGAGAGTAGCTATTAACGTGTTGACCGAAATCCGTTCTTTTGCCGCTTTATACGCTTCGAGCACTTGGTAGATCCCACCCGCATACGCGGGTCTGACGGTGATGTCAATCAGCGTTCTCTCTAGCCGCGTGACATCGATTGCTTCGCCCGTTTCTGCCGCAATTGGCCCAACTTCAAGCCGTCCGGTGTTCTTTCCACTCAAGAGCACTATGGTCGACCCCTCGTAGGAAAATGTGTAGATCGATCGACGTTGCTGCCCGGAGAACGCGCGAGCGAGGGATTCTGGTGTTAACGGCGAAGTCGGGCGCGGTTTTGTGCTTTGCTCCTTGTTGATGTAGAGCGTCCTTGGAATTTGGTCAGTCAGGCCGTGCAGGAAAACAGCCGTTCCATGCGACAAGTAAGAGTAAGAGCGCAATGAGAGAGCAACAGAAAAAGGGGAGGCCTTCCCCCAGATATAGCGAGTCGCGGAGCGATAATGCTCGGACACAACATTTGCCACCGAAAGCTTCCCCGTGTCAACGAGGAAGCCGATAAACCGGCCCGTATTGATGTAGTCGGGCAGCTTCCAAGTTGCCCGATTCCGACCGAGGATCGCACCCAGCTCACCCTCGGTATATACACGTTTGGTCGATTCGTCGAAAAAGCTGGCGATAACAGGTGCGGCCACGAGAATTCGAGGCGGTTTTCGGGGCATATGGTGGCTGTTCCGGTATATATACCCGAACAGCCACCATTGCAAGCGAAAGCCGGATCACAGAAGGTATATATACCTACTGTGATACGGTATTGGCCTGAGGTTAGCCATTGCTATTGAATATAAAGGAGTTAGCATGGGATGTGGATATCCATTGAAGATGGTATATATACCATCTTCAATGCGGTTTCTGCACAACCCAATAAACCGGGACAAACGGGACGTTTCCTTAAGTGAAGGCCAACAGGAAACCTCCCGTCGCTGAAGTTCGCCGCTTCTCCGAGCCGCCTTTTTTCGTCACAAACAAGTGTGTACGGCCATCACAGACACCTAAGCGCTCGTCGGCGACAATGGGATCGACCTGTAGTGCGAGGGTAGAGGTGTGTCCGTCAAGCAGGGCGGCCCACGAGCTGCCCCGGAACCATTTTCAGCGCTCTTTGCTTCGAAAATACCTCTCAGGAGGGTCCGCTTAGGCGGGGACGATCTTTGATAACAACAGAGTGGTCCGAGCGGAACCGATCATTTTCATGGCCTAAGGTGTCAATAGGGCATGCGGGTTTGACAACCGTAAGTTGAGGCGATAACCGGGCATCAGCCGGCTCCGAAATCTCGGGAAAGGGCAGGATCCGCTGCTAAGTCCTTATTTCTCAAAGACTCTACCCGTAAGTCACTTAGAATCAAAGACCAGACCGAAAAATTCCTCCTAACCCCATGATTCCAATAGACCGGGGGGGAGGGGGGTGGGGTGGCTTCGGAGTAAACAGACGAAAATTATCTGAACCGCTCACCACTCAAAAAGATGAACGACAAACAGAATCACCGTAGCCCCCAGCGGCAGCAGCAGCCCAGCCCGCAGACTTCCGGTGGAATGCGAGATGACGCCGACCATCCAGGGAATGACGGCCGGCCCCACCGCCGCCAGGGAAAACATGACTGCGCCAATTTTGCGAGCGGCTACTCCGAAGCGCTGCGAAAGACGGGCCACGGTGATGGGATACAAGGTTGCGAAACTCAGGCCGGTAATCAGCGCGCCGCCAATCACTCCGGTGAGCGTTGGAGCCCATAGCATCAGGCCGATGCCTGCCGCTCCCGCCCCGTAGCCGGCGCGCAAGACGCTGCGTTCGGAAAAGTGACGCAGAAAAGCGGTGCCGAGGGCGCGGCCGACCGTCAGCGCTGTCCAGAAAAATGCGGGCATCAAAGGGGCAATCGAGGCAATCGACGCCATTGCGGCGCCGTGCGATCCGAGGCGCGAAACGTAGGAACCGATCCATCCGCCGACCGCCGTTTCCGCTCCGGTATATAGAAAGAAGATGGCGGCGAAAATCCAAATCGCCGGACTCTTCGCCAGCTCGCGCCAGGAAGGGGATGACGCGGAAGTTGATGAGGGCGATGGCGAGGGAGTTAACGAGGACGATGACGGCGAAGATTCCGCGGGAGTTACGGAGGACGTTGCGGCGGGAGTTGCTGAAGAAGTTGCGGCTGCGGGAAAAGGGAGATTGCGCATGGCGAACGCCAGCAGCACGAGGAACAGCGCCACCGATCCGAGAAAGAATGGGAGTAAGTGGTGCGCCGCCGCCCACGCCACCTTCACCGAGCAAAACACCGCCACCGAGCAGAACACGGCTCCGACGCCCCAGAAGAAATTCAGCAGGCTTACGGCGCTGGCGCGCGAACTGGCTTCTGAACTTCTTTGCGAACTTCTTTGAGAACGCTCCTGCGAGCTTCTTTGCGAACTCTCCTGCGAAGCTGCGCCCGAATCCGAACTGGACCCTGACCCTATTTCAGCAATCAGCAAATTGTCAGACGGGACAAGCAGCCCGAGGCCCAAGCCATACGCGGCGACTGCGGCCATCCCGAGCGTGGACGATCCGAGGAGAAGAGTGGACACTCCGCAAGCCATCAGCAGCAGCCCCCAGAGAAACGCGGGACGGAATCCCCAGCGCGTCAGCAGAAGTCCCGAGAGTTGGACGCCCGCAAGCGATGCCAGGAATTGCACCAGAAACAGGTAGCCGGCCTGAGTGTCATTCAGCGCCCAGCGCGCAATCAGGATGGGCAGCATCGGGCCGAGCAGCGTCTGGAGAATGCCAGTAGGCAGGAAGGCAATCTGGCCGGCGAGGATCAGTTTGCGGTTCGACGATGATGATGACCGGTTCGACGATGACTGATTCGATGACGACTGTTTTGACGATGACTGGGAAAGCTCGGCTCGTGGGCTGGTCATGCGAAGAGGATGTCCCCTGATATGAGGAACGTTCAGCATAACGCAGCCGCCGCAGCTTCGGAGGGATGGGAAAAGAAATTCGCGCGCTGGTGCGAATTCAAAAATGGCAGGGGAACGAATCCGAAGAGCCGCCAGTGGTAAACTATAATTCCAACTGTAATTCCGCAACGCCGGAGAGGTGGCCGAGAGGCTGAAGGCGGCGGTTTGCTAAACCGTTATAGGGTCTAACAACTCTATCGAGGGTTCGAATCCCTCCCTCTCCGCCACAGTTTCAGACACTTACAGACCGCACATGCTGTTTCACATGCCGTTGATAACCAGCCCTGCAACCTTCCCACTCGCTACAGCCATCGCAGACGTTGCCGCAGTTCCGTAAACGTTCATCGTGGTTCTGATGTCCGCATGGCGCATTAGCTTTTGCTGCACACCGATTGGAGTACCGACCGCATCCAGCCACGATCTATGCGAGTGCCGGAACGTGTGAGAACTGATGTGACCGATGCCAGCCTTGACCGCTGCTTTCCCAAGCGCCGACCAGACTCCCGCGTAGGAGATCGGCAAGCGTCCAAGTTTCACCGGCGAAGCGAACATCCAATCGTCAGACCCGGAGAATTGAGTCAACTGTTTCCAGTCTTTCAATCCTTCGAGCATCGCAGCGTCGATGTGCATGGAACGATTTGACTCTGGCGTTTTCACGTCATCAACAACTTGATGCACGATGCCGCGTTCGACGCTGAGTTTACCGTTTAGCCAATCCACATCCGACCAGCGCAGCGCCAATGCTTCGGAGATGCGAAGGCCGAAGCACATGCAAACCAGCGCGATAGTGTGGAACGGTTCCTCAAGCTGCCTAGCAAGCTGCCTGAATTCTTCCACGGTCAAGCTACGCGGTTGCCGTGTGCGTTTCGATGCGCCAATGATCGTGACCAGTTCCATCGGATTGCGCTGCAATGGCACGTCGCCGCGCCACATAGCGAACTCCCAGAGAATGCAGACAAGGCCACGGATGTGAACTTTGCTTTTTGGTGCCAGTGCGAGAGATTGCAGCCACATGTCAACGGGACGCGCCTGTAGCTCTTGGAGAGTGCAGTTGCCCCACGTCGGAACGATGTAGTGATTCAGCCACGTGTTGTAGCCTTGCCGCGTCATCTTTCGCTTTGGCATCTTCTCTG
>Ga0137389_10002375_pt1 | contig 11435 bp, 6 predicted proteins | sample 15con2h14BmetaG_FD_104645 | JGI IMG/M metagenome (GOLD analysis project Ga0137389, IMG submission 104645) | Vadose zone soil microbial communities from Angelo Coast Range Reserve, California, USA - 15con2h1.4B metaG | ecosystem: Environmental > Terrestrial > Soil > Vadose zone > Saprolite...
CCCCGCGATGTCGAACGCGGTGCCGTGGTCAGGGGCCACGCGCGGGAAGGGCAGCCCCAGGGTGACGTTCACCCCCGTGCCGAACCCTGCGACTTTCACGGCCGTCATGCCGACGTCGTGATATGGCGCGAGCACCGCGTCGAACTCGCCGCGGAGTGCGCGCACGAAGACCGTGTCGGCGGGGAGCGGCCCTGCCGCGCCGAGCGTGTGGGCCGCGGGAGCGAGCACCCGATCGTCTTCGTCTCCGAACAGGCCCCCCTCACCCGCATGCGGGTTCAGGGCGCACACGGCAAGCCTTGGCACGGCGATGCCCCACCACTCGCGCAACGCCCGCTCCGCGATCCGCCCGCACGTGACCACCCGCTCCGTCGTGACCTGGGCGGGCACATCTTTCAGGGCGATGTGCGTGGTGACGAGCACGACCCGCAGCGGGCCGGTCGCGAGCATCATCGCGACGTCCGCGTCGCCGACGAGGTGGGAGAGGAATTCGGTGAGACCGGGATAGCGGACGCCGGCGAGATGCAGAGCGTGCTTGTGGACCGGGCCGGTGACGATCGCGTCAACCGTGCGCTCCCGCGCGAGCGCCACCGCGCACTCGACGGCGCGGGCAGCGAGCGCGCCCGCCGCGCTCGCGCGGGCTGCGCGCTCGGCTGGGGTGCGCACCGGTGCCTGCGGCTCTCCGCTCCCCGCGCCCCAGGCACCCACCCCGATCTTGCGCGCGGCGGCGATCGGTTCGATTTGCTCGTCCGACCCGATCAGCGTGAGCTCGGCGTCAAGACCCGCCGCGAGGGCCTTCGCCACCACCTCCGGCCCGATCCCGCGCGGATCGCCGAGCGTCACCGCGAGGCGGGGACGGCGCGCCACCGTGCTAGAAGCGGACGTCGACGTAGGTGGTGCGGCGCAGGATGTCGAGGTAGTGCTTGACGGCGAGCTGCTGTCCCAGTCCGTCGCGGATCCGGTCCTTCACTTCCTCAAACGACAACTCCCCCTCGGGGAGCCGCTTGATCAGTTCGAACACGACGAACCGGGGCCGGGCCGTCGCGGCGCCCGCTTCGAACACGGGTTTCAGCCCCGGGACCGTGTCGCCACCAATCGCCTTCTCGTAGTCGGGGGGGAGTTGGGAGACCGGCAGGGCGTCGGCGAGCTTCGGTTCGTTGGGATCGGCGTAGAGGCGCGCCAGCGAGTCGAAGGGCGCCCCGTGGGCCAGTGCATCGTGGACCGAGTCCGCCCGGTGCCGGGCGATGGCGAGCTGCGCGGCGGAGATCACGGGCTGGATCAAGATATGGCGGGCGAGGATCTCGGCCGGTTGGGCTCGCTCCACCTGGATGATGTGGTAGCCGAACTCCGTCGGCACGACGTCCGAGATCGCGCCGGGCCGCAGGCGAAACGCCACGTCCTCGAACTGCTTCACCATCACCCCACGACGAAACCACCCCAATTCGCCACCCTGTTCGCGCGAGGCGCTGTCGGCCGAGTACTTCTTTGCGACCTCGCCGAAGTTGGTGCCGTTGCGCAGGGCCACGACCAACGACTCCGCGAGCTGCAGCGCGCGGGCGCTTGCCGCGGAGTCGGGCTTCGGAACGATGACGATCTGGCGAAACGAGATCGCCGCCGGCCGCTTGGGCTGCTGCCCCCGATTCGCGTCCCAGAAGGCGCGCAGCTCGGCGTCCGAGGGCGGAATCGGGTGCAGCTTGCCTTTCTGCTTCAGCTCCTCGATCAGGCGCTGCTGCAGAATCGAGCGGCGCTGCTGGTCGGCGAGCCAGCGGCGCCATTCTTCCTCCGACACGAACCCCGCCGCGCGCAGCTGGGCCTGAAAGTCCGGAATCGACGTGAACTGTTTGCGCACGTTCTGGACGGTCTGCTCGACGGCGTCGAGGACCTCCTGGTCCGTCACCTTGATCGTGGTGTCGCGCTCGGCCTGTTGCACCAGCAGCTCGTCGTCCACCATCTGGGACAGGATCTGGCGCCGTGCTGCGTCGCGCGCGGCCGAATCTTCCGGCACCTTCGCTCCCTGCGACTGCGCTAGCACCAGCTGCTCCTCAACCTGGGAGGCGAGGATCGGTTTCGTGCCCACGACCGCCACGATGCGGTCCACGGCATGGCCCAGCGCCGAGCGCCCCTGCGCCGCCAGCTGGGGCGTAGGGCGGGTGGCCAGGGCCACCGCGAGCAGTGTGAGGACCGAGGCCCGCATGCTAGCGCGGCGCCCGCTTCGCGGCACTGTCGCCCGCCACGGGCGGCGGCCCGGGCGCCGGCCTGAGGCCGGTCGGCACCGCGGCGCGCCCCGTCGTATCCGCGGCCCGGATCGCCTGCGCCCGTTCGAGCGCGCGCGCGATCCCCGCGTCGTTGAGCGACCAGGGCTCGCCGCGGCGCAACTCGGTCGCGAGGAACGGCGGCACGGGATAGAACGGGGCGGTTCCGAGCGTGACCGCACTATCCATGTAGCGGTCCAGGTGCACCATCGCGAGCCGCACGCGAGCGTCGGGCGTGGCAGCGGAGTCCTGGAGCAGCGCGGGTGAGACGCGCAGCAGGCCCTCGAGCCGAGCGACGCTGGAATCGTGCTCCGCGCGCACGCGCCGCCAGTCCGCCGGCGTCAGCACGATGCCCGCGGAGTCCACCTGGCCGAGCAGCATGTCGCGCTGAGCGAGGAGCTTCACGAACTGCGTGAGCTGCTCGTTCGTCGCGGCGGTGATGCCGCGCACGTCATTCGGGTCGAGCACCTGGAGCCAGCGCGCCAGATCCTGCACCTTGAACGTCGCCCCCCGGTAGCGGGCGAGCGTGTGGCCGTCGCTGCGGGCCGCGGCGATCTGCGGCACCGCCTGACGCACCCGGGCCGGCGCGCCGGCCTCGACCACGAGGTGGCGCGCCGCCGTGAGGCTGTCGAAGAAGAGCGAATCGACGTGGCTCGCGCGCACCCGCTCCAGCTCGATGCGGAACGAGTCGCGCACTTCGCCGAGCGGCGGCCGCCGGATGATGTGGTACCCGAAGGGCGAACGCACCACCCCGCTCAACGCGCCCGGCGCGAGCGCCCAAGCAGCGCTGTCGAACGTGGGAACGAACTGACCACGGGGCGTCGCCGGGAGATAGCCGCCTCGCGTCTTCGAGCCCGGGTCCTCCGAGTAGCGCCCCGCGAGCGAGGCGAAGTTCGCCCCGTGCGCCGCCACGGCCTGGGCTAGCACCCCGTCCGCCTTCTTCTTCTCCTGCTCCGCCACCATCGGCACGGCGCTCTGCGGCACGCGGATCAGGATGTGTTGAAACAGGCGGACCGTGCCGGCCCGGTACGCCGAGTCCGCCTCAGCAGGCGTCAGCCGGCCGCGGCTCCCCAACAGCCGTTCGTGGTAGCGCTCCCATTTGAGTTGGGCGACGAGGGGCCATTCCGCCGCTGCGGCCAGGGTCGAATCGCGCAGGTCGCGACCGCGGCCGAGCGCCGTGGCGAACACCGCGTAGTCCAGGTAGACGTTCGCGACACCGCTGATCACGTCCGGTCGGACCGGGATCCGCGGCGCCCGGCCGACCAGGCCCGCTAGGCGCTCGACGCTGAGCGTCTGGCCGGCCGCGCTCCCCGCGACCTCGACATGTGCCGAGAACGCGTCCCGCAACGCGCTGCAGCCCGCCAGCGCCAGCACCACCGCCATTCCTACCACCCGCCGCATGCCCTCTCCTTACTCATGAGCGTCCGCCAGCACCGCGGTGAGAGCCCGCACGAGCCCCGGGCCGATGCCCTCGCCGCCGAGCCGCCGCAGGCGCAGGGAGAGCGGGGCCGCGCGCCGCACCTCGGCCTCGAACTGCACCGCATCGAGCGCCGCTGTCAGATGGGCGAGGCGCGGGCTCGCGTCCCGCCGAAAGGTGAGCCGCGCCTCGTCGCCCTTGACGAGGACCATTTCCAGTCCCGCTCGGGCGCCGAGCGCGCGGAGCTCGGACACGAGGAGCAAGCGCTGCGCGTCGTCCGGGAGCGGCCCGAAGCGATCGCGCAGTTCCTCACGCACGGCTTGAATCTCGCTCGGTGCTTCAGCCCGCGCCAGCCGCCGGTACAACTCGAGCTTCACGGCGGCGTCGGGCACATACCCGTCGGCCAAGTGCGCCGGTTGATCGAGGACCACTTCCGGCGGCACCCCGATCGCGCGTCCCGCTTCCCCCTTCCCCGATTTCAGCGCCCCGACCGTCTCCTCGAGCCAGCGCAGATACGTGTCGAAGCCCACGGCCTGCGCGTAGCCGGACTGCTCCGCCCCCAACAGGTTGCCGGCCCCGCGGAGCTCGAGATCCCGCAGGGCGATGCGGTAGCCTGAGCCCAGATCGGTGTGATGCTCTAGCGCCCGCAGACGCTCTTCCGCTTCGGGATCGACCAAGTCGGGGACCAGCAAGTAGCAGTACGCACGGCGGTGACTCCGGCCCACGCGGCCCCGCAGCTGGTAGAGCTGTGCCAGCCCGAGGTAGTCGGCGCGATTCACGAGCATCGTGTTCGCGTTCGGCACGTCGAGCCCCGATTCCACGATCATGGTCGACACGAGGATATCCACCTCGCCGCGGACGAAGCGCGACATCACGTCGTCCAGGGCCGCCTCCTTGAGCTGCCCGTGCGCCACCGCGACGCGCGCCCGCGGCGGCGCGAGCGCCCGTATCCGCTCCGCGATGGTGCCGATCGTCTCGATACGATTGTGTACGAAATACACCTGCCCCGCCCGGTCGAGCTCGCGCGCCAGTGCCTCTTCGATCAAGCCGTCATCCCACGGCTCGATGAACGTGACGACGGGGGAGCGGTCCTTGGGGGGCGTCTCGAGCAACGTCAAGTCCCGCAGGCCCGCGAGCGACAGGTGCAACGTGCGGGGGATCGGCGTGGCCGTGAGCGTCACCACGTCGACCGCCAGCTTCAGCGCCTTGAGCCGCTCCTTGTGGCGCACGCCGAAGCGGTGCTCCTCGTCGACGATCAAGAGTCCGAGATCGTGGAACGTCACGTCGCGTGACAGCAAGCGATGCGTTCCGATCACGACGTCCACTTCGCCGCGCGCCATCCGGCGGGTGACGTCCTTCGTGTCCTTCGGCGTCCGGAACCGCGACAGCACCTCAACGCGCACCGGGTAGTCCGCCAGCCGCTCGCGAAACGTGCGTCCGTGCTGCTCGGCGAGAATGGTCGTGGGGACGAGCACCGCCACTTGCTTCCCCGCCTGCACCGCCTTGAACGCGGCGCGCAACGCGACTTCCGTCTTGCCGTACCCCACGTCGCCCACCAGCAGCCGGTCCATCGGGCGGGCGCGCTCCATGTCGCGCTTCACTTCCTCCGACGCGCGTCGCTGGTCGGGCGTATCCTCGTAGAGGAACGCCGACTCGAGCTCGCGCTGCCACGGCGTGTCGGGGGGGAACGCGAATCCGGGCACGAGCTGGCGGCGGGCGTAGAGATCGAGCAGCTCCGCGGCCATGCGACGGATCGCTGCCCGCGTCTTGTCCCGCTGGCGTTGCCACGTCGTCGCGCCCAGCCGGTGCAGCCGGGGCGGCGGCGCGTCGCCGTTGCCTGCCGCCCGGTACGGCTCGAGCTGATCGAGCCGGTACAACGGCACGTTGAGCCGGGCGCCACCTTCGTACTCGACGACCGCCACCTCCAGCGTGCCCCCCTCTGCGCCCACGGCGATCGTCTGCATCCCGCGGTACAGCCCGATCCCATGCTCGAGATGCACCACGTAGTCCCCGGGCTGGAGCGCCCGCGTGGCTGCGCTCGCCGTCGCCTCGCGGTAGCGGCGCGGCCGCCGCAGCCGGCGCGCCCGCCGGAAGATCTCGTGATCGGTGAGCACGCGCAGCCCGGGCAACACGAACCCACCGTCGAGCGCGCCCACGGCGAGCGTGGCGCCCCCCGTCTCGAGCAGCTCCTCGAGCCGCTCGAGCTGACCCTCGTTGTCGCACAGGATCACCGTGGGGGGCTCGCTCGCGACGATGCGGCGCAGCTGGCGAATGTCGCGATCCACCGCCTCGGGGGGCGCGAGCGGAAAGCGCATCGCCGCGTCGGCGCCGTTCAGCACCAACCGCGCGAAACCGCCCAGCTGGCGGCGCCAGCCGGCCGGATCCATAAACAGCGCGGCGCGCGGCGGCGGCTCCTCGCCCAGCCGCCGCGCGACCTCCAGGTGGTGCGCCGCCTCAGACCAGGCGCGCTCCACCTCCTGTTCGAGCGCCCCTTCCTGCTCGACTGCGATCAGCGCATCGCTGGGGAGCAGGTCGAGCAGGGACGACCGGACCTGCTCGCCATTCCCCGGCGCTCCGCCTTCCGTCCGCACCGGCAGGACCGTGACCCGTTCGATCGGCTCGCCGGAGCGCTGCGAGTCGAGATCGAACGCGCGCAACGACTGGACTTCATCGCCCCACCATTCGACCCGGGCCGGCGCCGCCATCCCGAACCCGTACACGTCGAGGATGCCGCCCCGCACGCTGAACTGCGCCACCTCGGTGACCGTGGGCACGCGCGCGTACCCCATCGCCTCGAGGCGTTCGATCACCGCCGAAAAGGACGCTGGACCCGCTGCGCCTGGCCCCCGTCCGGCCGCGAGCACGAGCCGCAGCGACTCGAGCGCCGCAGGGACCCCGGTGCGCTCGGCCGCCGCGCGCGCGGTCGTGACGAGCAGGCGAATCCGCCCCGAGAGCAAGGCCTCGATCGTCTCGATCCGCTCGCCCGCGATCTCGACGTGCGGCTCCTCGGCACCGAGCGCCTCGCGCTGGGGATACAGGGCCGCCAAGTCCCCGACGAGCGCCTGCAGATCGGCGAGCCACCGCTCCGCATCGCTCGGCGTCGCGGCGATCACGACGAACACGCGCTGCGCCAGCCGGCGCGCCAGGGCGGCAAGCAGCACCGCCGGGCTCGAGCCCGGCAGACCGGCCACGCCCAGACCCGCGCCGGGCGCGGGAAGGGCCTCCGCCAGCACGCGTGTCGCCGGCAGCTCGTTCAGGCGGTCGATCAGGAAGGCGAGCCGCATCAGCGCGTGACGGTCGCGACTCCCAACTCGACGGCGGCGAGGAGCAAGGCGAGCGCCAGCAGCGCGCCACTCGCGTCCGCGTAGGCGCCGCCGGCGAAACGCGCGGCCGCGAACCCGACGTCGTCGACCAGCTCGGCGCCGAGTACGTCGCGAGCGAGCGCCGGCGGCGCCGGCGTGAGATCCGATTCGCGCGGGTCGAGGCCGAACACCGTTGCCCCAACGGTATCGGCGCCACGGGTGCGGAACTCCACCCGCGGCAGGCCGTCGGCCTCGGAGACCGATGCCTCATCGCGCGCCAGGTGGTTGACCAACGCGTCCACGAACGGCACGAATCCGGGCGCGGCCGGCAGCGCGGTCCACGCCGTGTCGAGTCGGCTGCCAAGCAGGAGGGTGGCGGCGTCTCGCACCAGCCACGGGTCTCCATTCACCGTGGCGATGACGCTGCTGTCAGCGCGGCCCCCGTGCGTCATCGCTCCGCTGGCCTCGAGCCGATAGCGCCGTGTGATCTGGATGCCCGTGACGCCCGGCACGGCGGGCGCCGCGAGCGGGCCGGGCGTCCCCGCCGCCCCGAGCCGCCAGCGAGCGCCGCGAGCGGCAAGGGCGCGGTTCACTTGGCCGAGGAGCGCGGGGTCGGCGGGGGGTAGGACGACGCTCACGGACGCTCCCGCCTCCGGCCGGTCCCCGATCACCACCTCGCCGCCTGGGCGCGCCCGCTGCCCTTGCTCGAGCACCGCGATTGCGGCCGCGACGAAGGGCCCCGCCCCGGCAAGGGTCGTGACGGCGGCCGGCGGCGCCACGCGCCAGGCGAACGGTCGCCGGTCATCGGCCCGCAGTTCGTCGGCGTCGAGCGTCGCTTCACCCATCCACCAGCCGGGTCCGAGCCGCGGCAGCGTGATCGATACCGCCGATCCCGGTGCGCCGAGCGCCCGTCCCACGTCCCGGCCCCGCATCCGCACCGTCACCGCCGCCGCGCCGGACCCGGGGGTCCCGACCACGCTCACGGCCACCGCCCCGTCCGCGACCCGTGCCGCCCCGATCCCCCGGTTCGCCGCTGCTTGAGCCGGTGGCGCGAGCGCCAGCACGCGCACCCCGCGCGGCGCGCCCGCCCTGCCGGGGCCGAGGGCCGTGCGTTGCAGGTCGCTGACGACGTGCACCTCCCGGGCGCCCAGCGGCTCCGCATCAACGAGGCGCGCTGCGTCGCGCACCGCTGCGGTCAGGTCCAGCCGCCGCGCCGTCACGCCCACGCTATCCACGGTGGCAAGCAGCGCCTCCCGCGTCCCACCGCGCGTGACGCCGTCGGCGAGCACCAGCCACAACCGATCCGACGTCGTGGCACGCTCAAGCGAGCCACGTGCGAGCGAGCGCAGCCGATCAAGCACGGGCCGCCCGTCGACCACGACGCCCGACGAAGGGGAATTGTCGAGGATCAGGGCGAGCGCCGTCGGCGGGTGCACCACCGCGCTGCCGCCCCGAGCAGGCAGGAGCGGCCGCGCCGCGGCAAGCACGATCAGGGCGATCAGCGCGGTCCGTAGCAACAGCAGGAGGAGATGGCGCAGCTTGAGCCGGCGCGCGCTCCGGCGCTCCGCCTCGCTCAGGTAGCGCAGCGGCGGGAACATCGCCTCGGGTGGCACGCGCCGCTCGAGTAAGTGCAGCAGCGCGGGGATCGCCGCGGTGGCGAGCCCCACGAGGGCGAGCGGATGCAGGAACGTCACGCGAGCAGCCGCAGCGCCATGCCGAACGGCAGGTCAGTGAGCACGTGGTGGTACGCGATGCCGTGCCGCCGGCAGGCGGTGCGCCACGCCGCGATCTCGCGGCGCACGGTCTCCCCGTACGCTCGGGCCAGCTCGCGCGGGCGCACCACGGCGCTGGCGGCCGATTCCGGATCCCGGAGCCGCACCTCGGGCGGGCCGGAGAGCTCCGCCTCCGCCGGATCCATGAGGTGCAGCACCGTCACTTGATGGCCACGGTGGCGCAGGTAGCGCAGTGCGGTGAGGGCGAGCCCGCGATCGAACAGCAGGTCCGAGATGAACACCACCAAGCCGCGGCGCACCAGCAACGAGGTCACGTGCCGGAGCGCCGTCTCGGCCGTCGTGCCGGCCCCGTCCGGTGTGGCCACGAGGCCGCGCACGAGCCGCGTCCACTGTCCCGTCCGCACTCGTGCCGGCACCACCTCCCGCACGGCCTCATCGAACGTGATGAGCCCCGTCGCGTCGCGCTGCCGCAACAGGATCAGGGCGAGCGCCGCCGCCAACCGGTCAGCATAGGCGCGCTTGGTGAGTCGGCTCGCCGCCCCACGCCACGCCATCGAGCGGCTCGCATCGACGAGGATCATCGCACGCAGGTTGGTCTCTTCCTCAAACTGCTTCACGAACAGGCGATCGGCACGAGCGAGGATGCGCCAGTCGAGGTAGCGCAGCTCGTCACCGGGTTGATACGCGCGGTGCTCGGTGAACTCGACGGAGAAACCGCGGAACGGGGAGCGGTGGATGCCCGCGAGAAAGCCCTCGACGACCCCCGCCGCCACGATCTCGATGCCCCCCAAGCGCGCCACTTCGGCTGGATCGAGCAGATCAATGCGCGGCGCGGTGGGCATGGGCTCGCGGGAAGGTAATGACCGGCCAAGTGTCCGGGGTAGAGGACAGCTCGGGATGCGTGATCCCGACCCCAATGCTCGCAACTTGCGCTCGCACAGGCAATTGGGAGATCGGTCCACGATCTCCCGCTTGGCATGGCGCCTGCTCTCTCAGGCACCGGAGGTCGCGATGTGGACCACGTTCGGACTGTTGAGTTTGCTGGCCGCTGCGGGCGGGAGCGGCGTCCTGGCCGCCGACGCCTATCGTCCCCGCGTCCAGGTGTGGACGGACCGGGGCGAGGATCCGTATGCGAGCGGCCAGGGCGTCCGCGTGCACTTCCGCGCCGAGCAGGACGCCTACGTCACCATCATTCGCATCGATACCGACGGCCGGGTGCGCGTCTTGTTCCCGCGCGAGCCCTGGGAAGACAACTTCGTGCGCGGCGCCCGGGACTACGAGGTTCAGGGCCAGTCCTACCGCGACGCATTCTCCATCGACGACTATCCCGGCGTCGGCTACATCTTCGCCATCGCCGCGGCCGACCCCTTCAGCTACGACGGGCTCGAGCGCAACGACCATTGGGATTACCGCGTGATCGCGAACGGTCGCGTGCACGGGGACCCCTATGTGGCGGTCACGGACCTGGCGCAGCGCATGGTGCCCGACGGCTACAGCGCGTGGGACTACGACGTTGCGTCCTATTACGTGCAGCAGCACTACGACTATCCCCGCTTCCTGTGCTATGATTGCCATTCGTACGTGAGCTACTCGGCGTGGCGCCCGTACGACTACACCTGCGTCCGCTTCCGGATCGTCGTGTTCGACGATCCGTACTACTACCCCTATCGGACGTACGGGGACAGCCGCGTGGTGTTCACGCGGCCGCTGCGGCCAGAGCCGCGCTTCATCTTCAAAGACCGTCAGGGCTCCGACGCCTTCATCACGCGGGTGCGCGAGCGTCCCGTGACCGGCGACGCCCGGCGGCGCGACGAAGGCGTGCGCGGTGGAGATATCGGGGGCATTGGCGTCATCCCACCACCCCGCGTTGGGGACCGCCAACGCTCGGTCACGGGCGGCGGCGGCAACAACGAACCCGGGCGCCACGAGACCGGAAACGACGGCCAGGGCGGCCGGCCCCACGAGCGGCCCAATACAGGCGGTCAAGGTGGCGACCATCGTGGCCAAGGCCGGCCCAACGAGCGCCCAGATCACCCCACGGGGTCGGATCAACCGGTGCGGCACCAACAGCCCGATCGCGGGATCCGTGCCGACGCTCCGGCGGCCCCGAACCAGCGTGCGCGCGGTGACCGCCCCGAGCAGCCGAGCGGCGCCGACCGACCCACGCCGCGCGCGGAGCCGCGGCGCGACGCGCCGGCGCCGCGTGCCGAGCCACGCCCGGAGCCGCGCCCCGAGCCGCGGGCCGAGCGCCCCGCGTCCCGCCCTGAGCCGCGCGTCGAGCCGCGCGCCGCACCTCCCCCCCAAGCCCCGCGGGACAACGCTCGGCCGGAGCCCGAGCTCAAGCGGCGCAAGCCGTGACACGCGGGGCGCGACCGTGCCTCAGCGTGGTTCCTCCCGCTCGGGCGGGTTAGGTTTCGGTCCCAATCTCTCAAGGCCACACATGACGCGGCACGGCTGGACCCTGGTGCTCGCACTCGTTGCGGGGCCGGCCGCCGCGCAACAGCAGCTCCCGCCCGCCCGCGGCGTGGCGTCGATCACCGCGGACGACGTGCGGCGGCGCATCGGCATCATCGCCGACGACTCGATGCTCGGCCGCGCGACGCCGAGCCCTCAGCTCGACCAAGTGGCGGCATACGTGGCCGGCGAGTTCCGCCGCTTCGGCCTCAAGCCCGGCGGGGACAGTGGCACCTACCTGCAGCGCTACCCGCTCGACGTGCAGCGCTTCGACCCCGAG
>Ga0137389_10002376_pt1 | contig 11432 bp, 11 predicted proteins | sample 15con2h14BmetaG_FD_104645 | JGI IMG/M metagenome (GOLD analysis project Ga0137389, IMG submission 104645) | Vadose zone soil microbial communities from Angelo Coast Range Reserve, California, USA - 15con2h1.4B metaG | ecosystem: Environmental > Terrestrial > Soil > Vadose zone > Saprolite...
ATCCCGGCTTTTGGGAGCTAAGAACGCATGGAGACGGGCCACATCCAGCAGGGCCTGTTTCGACCACCTCAGTCGTGGCATTTAGGGGAAGCGGCGTCCTTGCCCGCTTCGAGCTTGGCCAGCCAGGCGTCGGCTTCCTCGGCGGTGGCGTGCAGGCCGGTTGTCTGGTAATGGGTCCAGGCGGCAAGTGCGTCCTGCCGGAATTGCTCGCGCTTCTCTTCCCGCTCCACATACTGCTCGATGGCTTCGCGCATGCCCCTATGCGGCGAACGGCGGCGGGCCGCGGCGAGCCGCTGCACGCGTTCTTTTGTCTTCGTATCGAGCTTCAGGCTAGTTGTAGAAGGCGACGCCATCGTGGGTGCTCCAAGGTGCTACCTGGTAATACTATAGCAGGGTGGTGGTGAAGACGGCGTGCCTTCTAGGTAAGGGGACTTTCCAACTCATCCAGAAATTGCGCGATGCTGTCGTAGGCGAGCCCAGGAGGCAACCCCAGTTTTCTGGGCACGACCACAAAGAGGTTGCGGGCGAGCTGCTTCGAAGCGATCAAGCCGAGACGAAGATAGCGGTTGACCACCTCTTTGAATGAAGCGCCAGACCTCCGGTGTTCTTTGTCCAAGAGCCGGGCAACATCGTCATCGAGAGATAGACTTGTTCGCACACATAGGATGCTCCATGACAGCTATTACGATGTCAAGTAACGTACATCGTGATCATCACGACCGTAGAATAGAACTAATGGTCACCCTAGACGACCTTCGCGCCGCTCAGACGCTGCTCGACGGCGTCGCCGTCCGCACACCCCTGTTCGAGTGGACGGGCGCGGCGGACCAACGCAAGCTGTTCCTCAAGCTCGAAAACTTGCAGCCCATCGGCGCCTTCAAACTGCGCGGCGCATATAACAAAGTCGCATCGCTTAGCGACGAAGACCGCCGCCGCGGAGTCATCTCTTATTCCAGTGGCAATCACGGGCAGGGCGTGGCTTACGCGGCGCGGGCGCTTGGGGTGAAGGCCATCATCGTGATGCCCGGCAATGCTCCGAAGAACAAACTAGAAGCCACCGCTGCCCTGGGCGCGGAGATCATCGCGGTCGGTCCCAGCAGTGAAGAGCGCCGCCTGCGCGCCGAAGAACTCGCCGCCGAGCACGGCTACGCGATCGTGCCGCCCTACAATGACGAAAAGATCATTGCCGGCCAGGGAACCGTGGGGCTGGAGATCCTCGAAGACCTCCCCAACGTGGAAACCGTGCTGGTCCCCGTCGGCGGAGGGGGACTGATCAGCGGCATCTCTGCCGCGATCAAGCTCAGCAATCCCAAGGTGAAGATAATTGGCATCGAACCCGAACTTGCCGCCGACGCGCAAGCCAGCCTGCGCGCGGGTCGCATCGTCTCCTCTCCGGCGGAGCAAGTCTCGCAGACGCTGGCCGACGGTCTTCGCACCCAGAGCATCGGAGCGATCAATTTCGAACATATTCGTGCCTATGTGGACGACATCGTCAGCGTAACCGAAGACGAGATTCGCGAGGCCATGCGCGCTCTGAGTGCGAACATGCAAACGCTGGCCGAACCTAGCGGCGCTGTGGCCGCAGCCGCATTTTTTTCCCACGCCAATGAGTTGCCCAAGACGGCGATCAACGTCGCTGTCATTAGCGGCGGCAACATCGATCCCACCCTCCTCGCTGACCTGAGACGTATCTGAGCGGTCGCAGGGTTTCTTCTGTGAGTCTCCGTATCCCTATTGGTTTCGGTTTGACGCGTACAGAGGGCTATCGCCACAGGGAGCACCCTTCGACGTCGCTCAGGGCCGGCTCCGGTACACAGGGAAAGGTCACAGGGGGGACTCGGCGTCGAATGTAGAATGTCCCTTCAAGATGGTGAGACTCACATGATTCGCTTTGGCATTGCAGGTTTCGGTTTGCATGCCGTGCGCCGTCTGATGCCCGGCTTCGCGCTGGCTCAGAATTGCAAGGTGGTCGCTCTCTCGCGGCGCGACGCCAACGAGGCGCGCAAAAACGCCGCGCAGTATGGCATCCCGCATGTCTTCGCCTCCACCGAAGAGCTCTGCCGCTGCCCCGAGGTCGACGCCGTGCTGGTCACCACTCCCAATGTCCGCCACCTGCAGGACGTCCTCACCGCGGTCGCTGCCGGCAAGCCGGTGCTATGCGAGAAACCGATGGGCATGAACTCTGACGAATGCCGCCGGATGGTCGAAGCGGCGCGCAATGCCGGCGTGGTCCTGGGCGTCGCTCAGGTGTTTCGCTTTGAAGAAAGCACGGCGAGATTTCGCGAACGCGTTGCCGCTGGTGACATCGGTCACCCGATTTTTGCGCGGTCGGAGTTCTCGTATCCCGGTTCCGGCCACGCCCGCGCTTGGCTCTACAACCGCTCGATGTCCGGAGGCGGCCCCATCGCCGATGTGGGCGTCCATTGCATCGATGCCTTGCGTTACATCCTGCAGGATGAGCCCCGGCGGGTGACCGCTGTCGGTGGGCCAGACGAACAATCGGGCGACGTAGAAGCAGCGGCCGTCGTGACGCTGGAGTTTCAGCGAGGCACGCTGGCCACGGTGCTGGTTTCAACTCGTGCTCACTATCGCACGCCGCTCGAGATTGTCGGTGATGCCGGCGTGCTCTGTGCAGACGATGCGCTGAATGTCGAACATCCGATTAAATTGGATCTGTGGCGCGAGGGACAACGCGTCGCCGAAGAAACCGTTTCCAACCAACTTGCCTACGCCAGGCAGGTGGATGCCTTCGCTGCCGCGGTCGAAGGACGAGAAGTGTTTCCAGTGCCTGGCGAGGAAGGCTGGCGGAACCAACTCATTCTGGACGCTGCCTACCGCAGCCTGTCTTCGGGAAAAAGTGAAGAGTTAACGGCCTTCTCAGGCGACGCTGGCAAGTGATCGTCGGCAAGCAATCCGCAAGCAATCGCGGTCGGAGAAGTTGGGGTTTGCCCCGACTCCGACCGTGGGGAAGACGCGGCGAGCCGCGTCTCCACGGGAGCGCGACTTCACTGCAAATAAGAAGCGCCCCGGATCCATAGGATCGCGGGACGCCCGAACAGCCCTCCCCCAGAACTGCTCACCCACAAAAGTATGGCAACTCGCCCGGAAGCGGAATTCCACTTTTGAGCGACGAAATGGCACCAATGAGCCAATTGAAAAACTTCGATCCGTGGTAATATGACCTACCTTGCGGCTGGTTACTACACAGTCGCACAAGGTTCTAGAACCGGCTCCCGAGGTCAGTTTCTCTTTCTCGTGGCGAGACTTCCCCTGCCGATTCCGAACCCCAAGTTGTTCCATTTCGTAGCTGGGCTAACCGCTTGCGGGATTGAGCCTCTGGGCGATCTGGGGAATGCGATTGTTGCTAGTATGCACCAAATTGCATCCCGAGATTCGGAACAGTCGCAGTAAATGGCTGTAAGTTATTGATAAACAACAGTAACCAAGCTCCAGCAGCTTTGGAATGCGAAATGCTCTACTGACCGAAGGCGACCTATACCTTGGGCACAAGTATTCAAGGTGAACTTGGCAGAGAAAAAATTTGGGAGGGAATTAACATGAGGCGAGTGGTAGTTCTGGCATTGCTGGCATTGGCGTTACCGATGGCCGCGTGGGCGAGCGGGATTGACCTCACAAACCAGTTTGGCTCGATTTCGATTTCGACCGCAGGCATCACTTCGGTGGGATCGCAACTGAGGAGCTGGGGCGGCTTCGCAACGGGAGGTTCAATGGGCAAGGTGAGTTTCTCGACCGGCGCTCTGACCAGCGGCTCGATCTCTGCCGGCGGCACCTTTTCAGCAACGGGCTCGTCTTTTGTCGTGCTGGGCGTCGGCCAATGGGCAAAGACACTAACGGGAGCAACCAAGAACCCCGTAACGCTCTTTACCGGCAGCTTCGTCGGTCCGATTAATTGGACTCTGACTAGCGCGCCTGGCGTTAAGAACCTAACCTACACGCTTAGCGGCACGATCTTTGGCCAGCTGTATAACGGTCGCTTCGTGACTGGAACGGTGACCGAGAACCTCTACACGGTGAACGGACAGCTCGTCAATGGTATCGGGCACATCCGTGTGGGCACCACGAACCTCGCGGTCCCGGAACCCGGAACTTTGGGTCTGCTGGGAACAGGGCTTGTGGGTATCGCCGGCATGTTCCGTCGCAAGCTGATCGGGGCGTAACTGGATTTTGTTGGTCGCCTGGAAACACTCAACTCATGGCCCCGCCGCCCCGGCGGGGCTCTTGATTTTGAGCCTCAAGCTACTTGATAGGCTTCCCAGGGGGGCAACTCCCCGTCGAACCGAGCCCCCATCTCAGAACCGTTCCAACTGCTCCGCCCCATAGTCGAGCCTGACTGCAACAGCGCTCCCCTTCGTTACTGCCGTAACGGCCCGCGATGCCTTTGGCGTTGACCTTACCTTTGTCCAAACCTACAGTCAGGCGCAGGGGGACGTATGAAGGATATCCATGAGGTCTTGCGCCGCAAGCAGGCGCAGTACACGCAATTGGGTAAGCAGATCGAGATGCTGCAGCAGGCGGCCGAGAAACTGCGGGAAGTCGCGCCCTTGCTTGCCGAAAATGACACCGAGGACGACAGCGCGGTGCTGACGGAAGTGGACGACGAAAACTCCAATGCGATGGCCGCCAGGGCGAGCGCCCAATCCTCAACTGCCGCGCCCAAGCCGGCGCGCGGCGTTACTCCGCGCTGGCCGTAAAAGCCGGGAGTTAGAAAGAGAAGCTGGAAGAAAGGTGCGAGGCGGGAAGGGCTCGGTCCCATGATATTGCAGGCACTGCTGGTGTCAAAGGATGACCCGGCTGCGGAAACGCTGATTCAGGTCCTGGCGCAGTTCGGCGTCGCGGTCGATCGGTCGAACGCGGCCGAGGTCGCCGTGGCGCGACTGACGGAGGAGCGATTCGATCAGGTCATCGTTGACTTCGATGCCGACTTCGACGAACCCGAAGCGGCCTCGCTGGTTCTCGAAGCTTGCCGCCGCCTCGCTGGTCCCGACTGTAAGCCGCCCGTCACCGTTGCCTTGCTGCACGACTCCTCGCAGATCCGCTCCATCCTCGGCGCCGGAGCTCATTTCATCCTTACCAAGCCTATCGCTCCCGAGCAGGCCCAAACCACCTTGCGCGCCGCCACGGCGCTGCTGAAGCGCGAAAGGCGGCAAGCGTTGCGGATCGCTGTCCAGGCAGCGGCTTCGATTCGTCTCGACGAGAGCAATACGGTGGAAGGTATCCTGCTCGACCTGAGCACCGGCGGCTTGGATGTGCTGGCCGCCAAGCCACTTCCATCCGCGGCTATGGTTCATGTCGCATTTCAGCTTCCCGACGGTGGCGCGAGCATTGAAGGCGACGCGGAAGTCGCCTGGAGTACCGCTAACGGTCAAACCGGCCTGCGCTTTCTCGACATGGATGCCAGGACGCGCGAGGTATTGAGCGAGTGGCTTGGCGCCCGTTCGCACAATGCTTTGCCCGAAGAACCCGACGCCGTCAGCCCATGTAGACTGACGGACCTTAGTCTGGGCGGCTGCTATGTGCAGACCGAATCTCCCTTCCCTCAGTCCTCAGCCGTCGACTTGTGCCTGCGCGCCGCTGGAATGGAGATTCACACCGAAGGTTTGGTCCGGGTCATGCATCCCGGGCATGGCATGGGCATCGAATTCCCCGCCCGGACAGAAGGGCAGCGCAAGAGCGTCGGCGACTTCATCGAATTCCTTACCAGCCGGCCCGGCGCTACTCCGCAACTGGAAACTTCCCCTCGTTCTCTCGTCGCCAACACCGTCGACCTCAACCAGACCAGCAGCGACGGAACCGACGCCGAGGATCCGCTCCTGGAATTGCTGCGGACCGCTAATTCGCTGGAGGAAGAAGCGTTTCTCGCCGAACTCCAGCGCCAGCGCACTCCGGCGGAGAGTCAGTCCATGGACGTCACCCAATAGACGTTTTCCCAATCGCGCCCCTGATCCGGCAAAACTGATCCAATAAAAACCGGGAACCAAGTCGACACCCCGTCTTTGGTGTCGGCAAAGTCCCCGGTGGTCTGTTCCATCGATTGATCGCACAATACCTCGACATACCCTCCTGAAAGATTTCGCGCCGGTTAATTTTCCGAGAATTTTCCGATGCAATAGAATTGCTCTTCGCTTGCCGCATGCTCTTCGCCCTGTAGAGATGGGGCTTGCCCCGTCTCCGACGACGGAAGGAGGGATGGGCGTCTCGCCTGTCCAGCCGGGCGAGGGCGCCCGGCGCTCCATGGTTTTGAGACGCGGCAAGCCGCGTCTCTACGGGAAATCAGGGGCTTCAGGTAAGCTAAAGGCCATTTGCTCAGAAATCCGATCTCGCGTGCGTTGCTATTGGCTGGCGCCTGTCTGCTGGCCATCGCTCCGTTTTTCTGGTGGGGTAGTCCCTCCGGACACGATTTCGAGTTTCATGTCTTTAACTGGATGGAAGTGCTCGGCCAATGGAAGGACGGCATCGCCTATCCGCGCTGGGCGGCGCTGGCGCAATGGGGATACGGCGAGCCTCGCTTCCTTTTTTATCCGCCCGCTTCGTGGACCCTGGGCGCCGTGCTCGGTGCCGCTCTGCCCTGGAAGATGGTGCCGGGCGCGTATTGCTGGATTGCGCTCATGCTTGCCGGAGCGGCCATGTACCGGCTCGCTCGCGAGTGGCTCCCGGTCCCCGACGCGTTGTTTGCCGCCGTGTTCTATGCGCTGAATCCCTACCACTTGTTGATCGTCTATTGGCGCAGCGCCTACGCCGAACTGCTGGCCGCGCCACTGTTGCCGCTTCTGCTGCTTTGTCTTCTGCGGCTCCAGGAGCCCGCGTTTCGCCGAAGCGATTCTGGAACCGGCGGCGCAACTCGCAAGTTAGGCGGGTTTTGGGAAGGGCACGACTTCAGTCGTGCCATAAGTCCGGCGAAAGCGTCGGCTTTAGCCGCTGAGGCCAACTGCAGTCTGCCTGGCGAGCATAGCTTTCGCCCGAGGCTGTGGTTGAGTCTCACACTGGCCGCCGGCTGGTTGACGAACGTCCCCGCAGCCGTGATGATCCACTACTCGACGGCCGGTCTGGCGTTGCTCTTGGCCGCGCGAGGAGTTTGGCATGAACGACCATGGGGGCCAGCGGTCTGGCGTCCCCTCGTCCGGACGGCGCTGGCGATGCTCCTGGGAGCCGGCCTGGCCTCGTTCTATCTGCTCCCTGCAATCTACGAACAGCGATGGATCAACGTCGGTGAGGTGCTGTCGCCGGGAGTCCGGCCGCAGGATAATTTTCTTTTCACCACCATCGCCGATCCCGATCACAACCGCTTCAACCGTCTGGTTTCGACCATTGCGCTCGCCGAAATCGTCGTCCTCGCATTGGCGATTTGGATTTCCCGCCGCTCGCCGAAGAAACGCCTAGGAACAGCCGCTGACCAAAGCCCGTGGATGCTGCTCTCCGCCTGGGCCGCCGCTAGTACGGTCCTCTTGCTTTCGGTAAGCAATTTGCTCTGGCAGCACTTGCCCAAACTCCGCTTCATGCAGTTTCCCTTCCGCTGGCTGCTGTGTCTGAACGCCACATTGGCAATGCTTCTGACCATGGCCGCCAAACGCTGGACCTCGCGGTTGTTGGCGTCTGCCGTTCTGCTGGCCGCGGTTATTCTCGCCGGCTATCGCATCCAGCCTCCTTGGTGGGACACGGCCGACGATATCCGTGAGATGAGCGATGCTGTCGCCAACGGCGCCGGCTACGAGGGCGCTGACGAATACGTCCCGGCCGGAGCCGACGCCTACGAGTTGAACAAAAGCCTGCTCCGCGTCAGCGACAACACGGGAGCACCGGTTCCGAACAAGATGCTGGTGTGGCGGCAGACGGAAAAACACTTCACCGTCCACGCTGCCGCCCCGCAAAATATGACCGTGCGCCTTTTCAGCTACCCGGCTTGGAACGTAGTGGTGAACGGCAAGCCCACCGAAACCGGGAGAACCGATGTTACCGGCCTGATCGTCATTCCCGTTCCCGCCGGAGACAGCGATGTGCGCATCCATTTTCGCCGGACGACAGATCGTTTAGTCGGAGGCGTCGTCTCGCTGATCAGCCTCGGGCTGCTGATTGGCGCTTGGATCAAGACGCAGCCGAAATCCCGGACAAGGCGGCAAATGTAGTCCTCTGTGTTCCCGGTGGTTAAACGAAAAGGCGATAACCACGGGGCACAGAGGAACACAGGGAAACACCGAGAAAGGCTCTCGTCAGATGGTGAGTCCTAAGATGGTAAGTCGCGTCCTGATGGCAAGCTCGAACGCCGGCAAACTCCGCGATTTCGCGGGAGCCGCCGCGCCCTACGGCATCACCATCGCAAACATCCCGCACTTTTCGTCTCTGCCCCAGGTTCTCGAAGACGGGACCACTTTCGAGGAGAACGCGCGCAAGAAAGCAGAATCCTACAGTTTGGCCGCTCCCGGCGAACTGGTTCTAGCCGACGACTCCGGCTTGGAGATTGACGCGCTCGGCGGAGCGCCCGGCGTTCATTCCGCGCGCTATGCGGCCGGCCGGCAAAATAATGACCCGCACACAACAGAGTGCAACACGGATGACGAAGCCAACAACGCGCGCGTGCTGCGTGAACTCGCCAGCACTGCCGCCGCAGAAAAACGCACAGCCCGATTCATCTGCGTGCTGGCCGCAGCCCGCGACGGCCAAACGGTTCACACCTTCCGCGGTGCCGCCGAAGGCGTCATTCTGGACGCACCGCGAGGCCACCACGGATTCGGATACGATCCACTGTTTTATTTCCCGCAAATCGGCAAGACCTTTGCCGAACTGAGCCCGCTAGAAAAAGCGCAGTACAGTCATCGTGGCGCAGCTTTTCGCGCATTCCTGTCGTGGTATCGGGCACACTAGTATCGAGACCGAGTGATTCGCGTGCTGGTGGAGCGCCGGGCGCCCTCGCCCAGCTGGACTGGCGAGACGCCCGTCCCTCCACCGCATGACTCATCATCGCGGTGGGTACTAGCACCCGATCAGAAAAAGTCCCGTTCTCAAGAGCGCGTCGACATCTTCCAGCTCCACGGATTGTTCAGGCTCGTTCGACGAAAATACATACACACGCCGAAACTGGAGTCCTGCAATGATGACGGTTCCCTTTCCCCGGTAGACGAGGCGGGAGACGTCGACCGATCTCTCCGCATCAGATTCTGTCAATGGAGCCCAGTCGCGCGCACCTGCGGTCTGGGCGTGATTTTGCTCGTTCATCGTAGTTCCCCTTATTAGGTTCCTCTTGGTCAAGATTCAGCATCGGGCTACCCTTGCCGCGCGGGGACTCAATGGGTCGCATGCCGTCGAGAGGATAGTGTTTTCAGGTTGAGAAACGTATCATGCGGAGCTCTACTACCGTGACCGTGATTGTTACCGCTGTCGGTCCAAGCTTGCTGGTGGAGAGCCGGGCGTCCCCGCCCGGCTGGACGGGCGAGACACCCGTCACTCCACCGTACAACTCAGCACGCGGTCACGGTGCTAGTCGGTCTCTCCTTGACTTCCCTTCTCACGCAAAACGATAATCATTAGTTTTCCTTCTCCCATCGCACCTCGTAAGGAGTAGTCATTCATCGTGGCGTCAACTACCCATCCCGTCGCTCCCCGCATAAAACCGGGCGTCGCTCCACTGCGAGCAGGCGAGGGAACCTCGTTCCTGCTGCGCCGTCTGCATTCCCTCAGCGGCGTCGTGCCCATCGGAGCCTTCCTTGTCGAGCATTTCATCTCCAACGCCGAAGCCTTCAAAGGCCCGCTGGCCTACGGAAGGCAAGTCGAGCTGCTGAACAGCCTGCCCGGCGTTCTTCTTCTGGAACTGTTCTTTATCTGGATTCCCATCCTCTACCACGGCCTCTACGGCATCTACATCTGGTATCGCGGCGACACCAACGTCGCCGATTACCCCTGGACCGGGAACTGGCTCTATACCTACCAGCGCTGGACCGGCATCGTCGCCCTCATCTACATGGCACAGCATACCTACTCTCTGCGCTTCACCGGCGTGCACCTGGCGACGCACCCGATGCAGTCATTCGCCAAAGTCCAGGCGGAGTTTCAGAATCCCTGGATGATCGGCTTCTACGCCGTCGGCATCGTCGCCGCTTCCTGGCATTTCAGCTACGGCCTGTGGCTGTTCGCCGCGAAGTGGGGGATTACGACCGGGGAAAGGGCGCGCCGCCGCTTTGGCTACCTCTGCCTGGCGCTCGCTCTTGGCCTGGTTTCGATAGGCGCGGCCAGCATGTACGGATTCCTGAGCAGACCGTACCAACCCTTGGATTCAAATGCAGGTTCGGAAAACATCGTAATGCGATAGAGAGAAATAGTAGGTGGAGAGCCGGGCGCCCTCGCCCGGCAGATCGGACTCATGGCAGCATGGCAGCTCCGAAAATCATAGTTGTGGGCGGCGGCCTGGCGGGCCTCGCCGCCGTCATCAAGATCGCCGAGATGGGCGGTGAGGTTGACCTGTTCTCCATCGTCCCCGTAAAGCGCTCGCACTCGGTCTGCGCCCAGGGAGGCATCAACGCCGCCAAGAACCTGAAGGGCGAAGGCGATTCCACCTGGCAACACTTCGACGACACGATTTATGGTGGCGACTTCCTCGCCAACCAGCCGCCGGTCAAGGCCATGTGCGACGCCGCGCCCGGCATTATCGATCTGCTCGACCGCATGGGCGTTCCCTTCAATCGCACTCCCGAAGGTCTGCTCGACTTTCGCCGCTTCGGAGGCACGCTCTACAATCGCACCGCGTTCGCCGGAGCGACGACTGGCCAGCAGCTTCTCTACGCCCTCGACGAGCAAGTCCGCCGCTACGAATCCGAAGGCAAGGTGAAGAAGTACGAGCACTGGGAGTTTCTCTCCGCCGTGCTCGACGGAAAGCGCGTTTGCCGCGGGATCTGCGCGATGGATTTGCGCAGTATGGAAGTCCGCACCTTCCCTGCCGACGCCATCATCATCGCGACCGGCGGCATTGGCGCCATCTTCGGCAAGTCCACGAATTCGGTAGTGTGCACCGGATCGGCGCAATCCGCTCTCTACCAACAGGGCTGCTATTACGCGAACGGCGAGTTTATCCAGGTCCACCCCACCTCGATTCCAGGTGAAGACAAGCTGCGCCTCATGTCGGAGTCGGCGCGCGGCGAGGGTGGACGCGTCTGGGTTCCGAAGACTCAGGGCGATAAGCGCGATCCGAAGTCCATTCCGGAGAGTGACCGCTGGTATTTCCTCGAAGAGTGGTATCCGAAATACGGCAACCTGGTGCCACGTGACGTGGCCACCCGCGCAATTTTCAAAGTTGTGTACGAGTACAACCTCGGCATCGACGGCAAGCCGATGGTCTATCTCGACTTGACGCATATTGACCGCAAAACTCTCGACCGCAAGCTGGAAGGCATCCTCGAAATCTACGAGAAGTTTGTCGGCGACGATCC
>Ga0137389_10002387_pt1 | contig 11407 bp, 9 predicted proteins | sample 15con2h14BmetaG_FD_104645 | JGI IMG/M metagenome (GOLD analysis project Ga0137389, IMG submission 104645) | Vadose zone soil microbial communities from Angelo Coast Range Reserve, California, USA - 15con2h1.4B metaG | ecosystem: Environmental > Terrestrial > Soil > Vadose zone > Saprolite...
GCGCCCTTGCGAATCGTCCAAGCCCGCACTTCCGGCTCCCCCGCCGTAAAAAACTGAATCAGCCCCAGCAAGTCATACGTCGCGCGAATCAACCGGTTCAGCCCCGGCTCCTTCAATCCATACGATGCCAAGAGCTCCGCTGCCTCTTTCTCATCCATCTCCGAAAGTTCCGCCTCCAGCCGCCCGCAAATCGCCACTACTGCCGCATTTGGCCGCCCCTGCAACGAACTCAATTTGTGCCGCTCCACCGCCGTTTCCAGCTTGTCTGCCTCGTCGTCCCCCAGGTTCAGCACGTACAAAACCGGCCGCGCCGACAAAAACAAAAACCCTCCAATCGACTTTCTCTCCTCCGGCGTCAACTCCAGCTCCCGCAGCGCCTTCTCCGCCTCGACATGCGCCTTGCATTTTTCCAGCGCACTCTTTTCAATCTCCAGAATCGGATCACGCTTCTTCTTCAAATCCTTATCCACGCGCTCCAGCCGCCGCGTAATCTGATCGTGGTCCGATAGCATCAGCTCCAAATCCAGATTCGTCGCATCCCTCAATGGATCGATGCTCCCCTCCGAATGCGGCACAGAAGGATCCTCAAACACGCGAATCACATGCGCTATCACGTCCACTTCGCGCAGTTGCGCCAGCGCGTCCCGCATGCGCTCCTTCTGCATCCCGCCCAAATCCACGTAGTTCACCGTTGCGTACGTAATCTTCTTCGGGTTATACAGCTTCGCTAGCTCCACCAGTCGCGGCTCCGGCACTTTCGCCACACCCACGTGTGTCGCCGACGCCCCGCCCTTTCCCTCCACGTGGGCCTTCGTCAATATCCGAAACAGCGTCGTCTTCCCAACCTGTGGTAGTCCAATGATTCCTGTCTGCACTCGAACCCTTTCAATGTGCTAATTTCCGCCCGCACAAACCCATCATCCTAGCACACCCCCTTACGTCCAATCTCGAAAGCCGCCCCCGAAAGCCGAAAGCGCCTCGCCATTGACGTCTGCATCCCCGAGTGTTAGGGTTACTCCTGGTGAGGCTCCCCCTCAAGCCTTTATCTGCGGCTACGCACTTCTCAGGTATCGACCAGAGCCTCCTTTCAGGTATTTAGAGGAGGCATCCTGATGCTTGGCTCAGCGCCCGCAACCAAGGTTCGTCCGCTTTGCTACGAGCACCATTCCAAGATGACACTCCGCAAGCTTGTCTCAAGCGAAGGTGGGATGGCTTTTGCCTGTCGAGAACCTGATTGTGTCGTCCATTACAGCGGATCGGAAGGCTATTTCCTAAGCGCGCAAGACCAACTCTTGATCGTGCAGGGCCCGATTCCTCCCCATCAGTATTGTTCCAGTGACGGTTTTCCGATGTATTTGCTCGAAGTGCAACCGAAGCATCCCAGCTTTCGCCTCTGGAGATGCCCAAAGTGCGGCATGAGTCGTGCCGCTGGCTCACTCACCTGATCCTCTGAGTCCCGCGCTCCGGCACGTTCACCACGCCCAGCCTGCACTTTGCGTCAACTCTCTCAATCCGCTGCCAAATTTCAGATTCTTCTAAACCGAATGAAGCGCCCCCACGTCATAATGGGAGACATGCACGAAGGACACGATTCCTGATTCATGCTGCCAATGGGCATCACAGTTTTGGATCTCTCAGCCTACCTCGGCCTCGTCGCTGTCGGCGCCATCACCCTGAACATATTGATGGGATTACTCATGGCCTTCCGCTACAGCCCTCACCGCTCCTGGCCGCATCGCCGATTCAATTATTTCCGGCTACACAACTGGACCGGGTACATTGCCCTCACCGTTTCAATCCTTCATCCGGCGATTCTGCTCTTTAACAAAACTCCGCACTTCCGCATCCTCGACCTCCTCTACCCCGTTCATTCGTCCGCCCAGTCCCTCGACAACACCATCGGCGCCATCGCCCTTTATCTGCTCGCGTTCGTCGTTCTCACTTCCTACGTGCGCATCCGTCTCGGCCGCCATCTTTGGAAGTCCTTCCACCTCTTTATCTATTTCGCCGCTGCCGCACTCTTCTGGCACAGCCTATTCACCGATCCCGCCCTGAAAAATGCCCCTGTAGATTGGTCCGACGGCGGCAAACTCTTCATTGAATCCTGCCTATTCCTGATCGCCGTCACTAGCCTGCTCCGCTTACGCCACGCCCGCAAAAAAGCCCTCCACTCCCGCCAATCCGTCCAGCAGACAGTCCCTTCTCCATGACCCTCAGAAAAGCGTTGCCTCCGGGATTGATCTTGTTAACCTATCTCCCCGTTTCCGGAATGGAGCCCGCGTGACCGAATTATCCGTCATCCCCTCGTTTGACCTGGCCGAAGCCACCAAGCACCTCGCAGAACGCGATGATTGCCTGAAGCGCCTGATCGCAGAAACCATCCCCTTCCAAATGGACCAGGATCCCCTCCAATCCCCCTACGAAGCCCTCCTCGAAGCCATCGCCTACCAATCCATCTCCGGTAAAGCCGCCGCCACCATTTACGGCCGCATCAAGGCCCTCAGCTCCACCGGCCGCGCTCCCACCCCGCGAGAAATGCTCAGTCTTCGCAAATCCGTCCTCCGGAAAGCCGGTCTCTCCGGCGCAAAAGTCCTCGCCATGAAGGACCTCGCTCAAAAAACCATCAACGGCATCGTCCCCACCCTCGAACAAGCCAACAAGCTCTCCGACGAAGAACTCGTCGAGCGCCTCGTCTCCGTCCGCGGCATCGGTGCCTGGACCGTCGAAATGTTCCTGATCTTCCGCCTCGGCCGCCCTGACGTTCTCCCCATCCACGATCTAGGCGTCAAAAAGGGCTGGTCGGTCGCCTACGGCAAAAAACACATGCCCAAACCCAAACAACTCCTTGCCTTCGGTGAACGCTGGCGCCCTTACCGCACCGTCGCCAGTTGGTATTTGTGGCGTGCCTTCGAGCGCGCCGGCTACGCCGCCACTAACAAAATCCGCCCCCCCAAAGTCCGCAAGCCCAAGCCCACCAAGCCTAAACGCCCCGCCCGCAAGAAACTGTAGTGGCCGGGCGGAATTTATCCCGACCGGGTCGGGAGACCGGCTCTTTGTCTCCCGATACTTTTCGTCATTTGTTGCAGCCGAAACCCGGTGGGAACCATCTTTTTCCTTGACTGCCCTTATCAATCCGAGTAATATACGGTCTAGGTATTTATCCGTCTTGGAGTGCGGGAGCTCTGCTCCCGCTTTTTCATTGCGGCCGATCCCGTCATCACTAGTCAGGTCTAAGCTTTTCCGCGCGACGAATCGGCAGAGATCTTTGGATAACTGCACAATTTTGGTGCAATATGAGTCTCTTTAGAATCAACACTTCCAAAAGTGTATCAAAACAAAGGACTTTAACGTTTAGAATGAACACTTAATGAAAAACAGGCGGGAGGGTGGGAGGGTATCCTCAGCTTGCGGGCCAAAAATTCAGCCAACTGCTCCTAACTCTTTCACCATCAAATACATAGCCGCCAATCCTGCGAGCAGCACACCACTCTCCAGCGAGACCGAAATCCGGTGCAATTTACCAAACTCCGCCAGCAACGGACTATCCGCCGCCGTCGCCTGGATCGACCCCATCTGCACCCGCAGCGCCGCCATCTTCGGGCTAACCGCATGCTGCGACACGACGGTGAGCAGGATCATTAACACAACACAAAGCGCCCCAGGCATTGCCAAACTCGCAAACGTCCGCGTCCTCGCCAGCCGCGACAGGAGGACCGCAATCCCGCACACGACTCCAATCATGTGCATCCACCAAAGCCCATACCCAACTATCGCCCCAGCTTGGTCCCGGCTCGCCAAGATCCGAAACGCCCCCGGCGCCACCACAAAGCTCAAAAACACATCGCTCCCTAGCCACAAGCTCAAACTTAGAAACTCGATGGTGCGCCAAAAATCTTGCATGCCGCCACTATACAAGAACACTCCGATTGAACCAAAATAACGCCATGTCGAAATGCAAATCGCTTCTGCTTTTCTGCGGCCTCCTATTTTTCGGTGTGGCCTCCGCTCATACCCAGCAAGTGCCCTCGACGATTTTCACCGATCCCGCCCCAGACAAAGAGTTCCCCGCAGACGTCGCAGCCCCCGACGTTATGAGCCACGGCGCGCGCCTGAACGCAGTCCTCTACATCGCCTCTGGTCACGAACCCCACGCCGTAGTCATACTGGTGCCAGGTTTTCCCGGCAACGAAAAGAACCTGGACTTGGCGTATTCCCTTCGCCGCGCAGGTTGGAACGTCTTGCTGGCCCATTTCCGCGGGTCTTGGGGCAGTGAGGGAACTTTCTCTTTCTCCAACGCCATCCAGGACATGCAAGCTGCAATTCTGTTCTTACGCGACGCGGAAAATGTGAAGAAATACCGAATTGATCCGAAAAAGATTGTGCTGATCGGGCACAGCATGGGTGGATTCATGGCCGCTTGCGCCGCCGCGGGCGATCCGGAAGTCGCGGGCCTAGTGATGATCCTACAACAAGGACATGAAGGCAGCGCTGCAAAAAGCAGGAAATACCCGAGTAACGGAGACTTATGTGGAAACCGACCACTCCTTCTCCGGCCACCGCATCGCCCTACAGGTCGCTGTGCTGGAATGGCTGCAAACTGCGCTTGCGCCCTCTGCTAAATAGCAAGTTCAGCACAAAAGTCGCGCGACGGATGCACGCATCCGAGCGATAGTGGGAGAATGGGAAGGAATGGTGGGCGACAAAGGACTTGAACCTTTGACCTCTCCCGTGTGAGGGGAGCGCTCTAACCAACTGAGCTAGTCGCCCATTGCAGATACCCGCGACAGCCGCACCGCCATCTATTTGTAACAGGAAGGACCCGGGTTTTCAACACATGCCGACTGCCACCTCTCAAGTCGTCTCCCAGCTCCAGCGCTCCATCGCGCGGGCCATCTACGGCAAGGAAGAGGCCATCCAGCTCTCGCTCATCACCCTTCTCGCGCGCGGCCACCTGCTCATCGAAGACGTACCCGGCGTCGGCAAAACTACTCTCGCGCAAGCGCTCGCAAAATCTTTTCATTGCAGCTTCCAGCGCATCCAGTTCACCTCGGACTTGCTCCCCAGCGATGTTCTCGGCGTCAGCGTCTACAATCCCGAATCGCGCGAATTTGAATTTCGTTCCGGACCGATTTTCGCCAACGTCGTCCTCGCCGACGAAATCAACCGCACTACGCCGCGCACGCAATCCGCGCTTCTCGAAGCCATGAACGAAGCGCAAGTCACCGTCGACGGTAAAACGCTTCCACTTCCCCAACCATTTCTCGTAATCGCCACGCAAAATCCCGTCGAGCATCACGGCACCTACCCCCTGCCCGAATCGCAGCTCGACCGTTTTTTGATGCGCATCAAAATGGGCTATCCCTCGCACGAAACCGAAAAGGAAATCCTGCGCAAACGCGTTGGCGACAATCCTCTCGATTCGCTCGATCCGATCGCCGACGTCAGCGAAGTTCTCGCCATGCAGGATGCCGTCGCCCACGTCAAGGTGGACTCCAGCTTGCACGATTACGCTCTCGAAATTGTCAACCGCACGCGCAAAAGCGAACAGCTTGCTCTCGGTGTCAGCCCCCGCGGCACCTTGATGCTTCAGCGCGCCGCGCAAGCCCGCGCCTTTCTCGATGGCCGCGACTATTGCCTCCCTGACGATTTCAAGCGGCTTGCCGTTTCCGTTTTTTCGCACCGCGTCGTCGCCAGCTCGCGCCACGCTTCCTTGCAGAAAAAATCGGAAACTACCGATTCCGTTCTCCGCGAAATTGTGGAGTCCGTTCCCGTCCCCTTGTGACCGTTGAGCTGTGAGCGTCCAGTCCACCATCGCGCAACTCTGGGCCAAGGCCGACCGCCCCGCCGTTCGCGCCTTCTTTCTCTCCATCACCGCGCTCACCGCCGCGCTCCTTCTGGCTCTCTATTCCAGCGCCGCCGCGGAACTCGGACAAGTCGCTCTCGCCAGCACTTCGGCGCTTGCCGCCCTAGCCATCGCCGGCTGGGTGGCTGTGACTCTCGTTCCCGTCCTCGCGAAGCGCACCCCGCTTCGCTGGATCGGCTACAAAATGGATTACCGCATCACCTTCGAGGGCTGGATTTATCTCGGCGGAATCATTCTTGTTGCACTCGCGGCGCTGAACACCGGAAACAATCTCCTTTTCCTGATTCTCGCGTGCCTGATCGCCCTCGTTTTGATGTCCGGCATTCTCTCTTCCATCACGCTCTCGGGCATCGAAATGCGCCTTGTCCTGCCCGAACATATTTTCGCCGGCCAGCCGGTTCGCGCTATGGTCGAGCTCGAAAACGAAAAGCTGACTCTGCCTTCGTTCTCTCTGCGGGTTGAAGCCGTCAAGACCAAACAGGCCGAGGCCGCTGCTTTGCTCGAGACTCCGGTCTATTTTCCGTACGTCCCCAAGCGTGACAGTGTGCAGCAAACCATAGCGGTGACCTTTCCGCGCCGCGGCGTCTATCGCCAGGAAGCTTTTCGCATCGTCACGCGTTTCCCTTTTGGTTTTCTGCGCAAGGCTCGCCAGTTGAACTTGAAAACCGAAGCACTCGTCTATCCTTCAGTGGAACCCACCCCGGAATATCTGCAAATTCTTCCCGGCCTGGAGGGCGCACTCGAAAGCCCGGTCAAGGGCCGCGGCCAGGATCTCTACGCGCTGCGCGATTATGTCCCCACCGACAGTGCGCGCCACGTGCATTGGAAAGCTTCCGCGCGCTCCGGCTCCTTGATGGTCCGCGAATTCACCCGCGAAGACGACTGCCGCATCCAGCTCGTCCTCGATCCTCATCTGTCCGAGGAAGAATTCGCTCTGCTGAAGTCCGGAGCACTCGCCGTGAACGAGCGCTTCGAGCGCGTCGTCACCATCTGCGCCAGTCTGGCCTGGCATTTTTACGAAAACAGTTCTCTGCTGCAATTCCGAACCGCCGGGATGGAAACTCCTCTCGCCCCGGCCGGCGAAATTATTTTCGCAATCCTCGAGCATCTGGCGATCGCGCGACCCCTGCCCCCCGATCCCCAGCAGTCGCTCATGGCCGAACTAGCCGCCGCGCCCGAACTTTTCAAAATCATCGTGACCACCCAGCCCCATGGCTCCGTCCCCGCTTCCGTCTGGAGCTCCTCCTACGTCGTCTTCCTCGACGACCCCCAGTCGTAATATTTCGCCGCGCTTCTCTTTCGGAGTCCTGCGGCTTGCCCCCGCTTTTCTACCGATCGAAGGTCGCAACTGTAGTTTCAGATTCGTTCCAAAAAAAGCCGGAGCAAGGCTCCCGCACTCCAAGCCCATCTGGTGACCCGCAAGTGTGCGAGAATATCCCTGCATAATGTTGGAACGCAGCAAACTCGCCAAATTTCGCAAACAACTGCTCGGCTGGTTTCGACAATTTCAACGCGACTTGCCGTGGCGGCGAACGAAAGATCCCTATCGCACCTGGCTCTCGGAAATCATGCTGCAGCAGACGCGCGTCGCGGCGGCGATTCCCTACTACGAACGATTTCTGCAGCGTTTCCCGGACGTTCATACGCTCGCCGCCGCCCCGGAAGAAGAAGTGCTGCGCCTGTGGTCCGGACTGGGCTATTACAGCCGCGCGCGCAATTCGCAAAAGGCCGCGCAGCTAATCGTGGCGAAACACGGCGGAGAATTCCCGTCGCGCTTGGAAGCTGTCATTGCCTTGCCGGGCATCGGAAATTACACGGCCGCGGCAATTCTGAGCATCGCTTTCGGCGAAAAACACGCCGTTCTTGACGGCAATGTCGCGCGCGTCCTCGCGCGCCTCGGCGCCATTCGTGGCGACCTTCGCGAGTCATGGCGCTGGCAGGAATTGCAAGAGTCAGCGGACCGACTCCTCGACACGGAATCGCCGGGCGATTGGAATCAAGCCATGATGGAACTGGGCGCGACGCTGTGCACTCCAAAATCGCCGCAGTGCCTCCTCTGCCCCGTCGCGCAATTCTGCGAAGGCCGCAAACTTGGCATCGCCGAATCTTTGCCCGAAAAAAGAAAGAAGCAGGCCACGGTGGAAGTTACTCTCGCGACGGCAGTATTTAGAGATGGAAAAAAGCAAACTCTGCTTTTGCCAGCTCCAAAGAACACGAATGAGAAAGCTGCCGCCGATCATGTCCCCACGCTTGTTTCAAAAATGTGGCATTTCCCCACGCTTTCCGTGAACGGCGAGTCGGCTCAAAATCTCATCGCTTTTCTGCGGAAAATGATGCCCGGAGTTCAAAGCCGCAAATGGAAACTCGTCCCAGCCGGCAAAGTCCGCCACTCCGTGACCTACCGGGCCATCACCCTCCTGCCCTTCCTGATCGAAGTAAAAAATCTCCCGCGCCTTCGCGGATCGAGGCACGTGCCGCTCGCGGATATTTCCAGCCTGCCGGTTTCCAATCTCACCCGGAAAGTCGCGCGCGCCGCTCTGGCAGCGGCTGTTTCCATTCTCGACCAGCGCTGAGAGTTATCCTTTCGTCCCGCCGCGTTCCCGCAGCACGCTGCAGATGCTACGATAAATAGATCCGCCATGGCCGCCATCGTCGCAACTCCGAACGACACCGCTCTACCCGCCGAGCGCTTTTTTCGAACTTCGCTCTCGCTGCTCGTGCTCACGTCAACGGTCACGCTCGTCAGCACCGGCAAGCTCGACATTGTCACCAGTTTTGCGGCTCCACTCATCGTGCTTTATAAGTGCTTTCGCTGGTGGCATGGGCGCCCCGCCGAACTCTCTCCCCGCGCCGCCACCTGGTGCGTGATCGCTTACCTTGGGTTTTTCCCCGCGGATGCCCTGTTTCTCTCGCGTTTGTCGGTTGGAGCTTCGTCCAACCCACCGCTCTTCGCGGCGCTCCTGGCAGCTGTGCATTTTCTGATTTTCGTCAGCATCGTTCGTTTCTATAGCGCGGTCACGGACCGCGACGCGTTTTTTCTCGCCATGCTGGCTTTTGCGGGGATTCTCGCGGCAGCCGTTCTCACCGTCGATACGACTTTCCTGATTCTTTTTTTCATCTTTCTGCTGTTCGGTATTTCTACTTTTGTGGGAATGGAATTGCGCCGTGGGGCGGTTGGCGCGGTTTCACCGTCCATTCATTTGCATACCGAACGCAATCGAACGTTGAATCGCGCCCTGAGTCTTTCGGCTATCAGCGTGGCGCTGGGTTCGATCGCTATCGGTGGCGTGCTGTTTTTCTTTTTCCCCCGTTTCAGCGCCGGATACCTGGGGCGGGTTAGTTTCAACCCATCGCTCATGACCGGCTTCACCGAAAACGTCGAGCTCGGGCAAATCGGCGAGATCAAGAAGAATTCCTCCGTGGTCATGCGCGTGCAAACCGGCAAACCGATTGGCTACGACCGGCTGCGCTGGAGGGGAATCGCGCTCACCAATTTTGACGGCAGGCGGTGGAGCTCGCCGGAGGAGGGCGCACAAAAATTGTATCCGGGCTTTGAAGGCTGGATTCACACCGCGGATTTGCCGCAGAAGGCAGATCCTCTCCAGCCAGGAATGCTCTTCACCGTTTATCTCGAGCCTCTGGCCACCGATGCTATTTTCGTTCCGGGCAGAGTCACCCGCCTTCGGGGAAATTTCACGGGTGAGGCCAGCAACTCGTTAACTGCAATTCTCCACAGTTATATCTTCCGGGACTTCACTGATACGCTGACGAATCCCTTTCACAACTACACGGCCATCCGATACTCGGGTTTTTCGCTCCTGCCCGCGATGAATGCCGCGAAGCTTCGCGACGCCTCTACGGAGTATTCGAACGATATCGTTTCGAAGTACCTCCAGCTTCCACAGAAGCTGGACCCCCGCATCCCGGAGCTTGCCAAACAGATTACGAAAAACGCCGGCACTCCTTTCGACAAGGCGCTGACGATCGAAAACTACCTGCGCAACCGATTCACGTACAGCTTGAACCTGACCGGGAAACCCGGAGACGATCCGTTGGCTCATTTTCTGTTCGAAACGCGAGCCGGCCATTGCGAATACTTTGCTTCGGCAATGACCATCATGCTGCGCACGCTCGGCATTCCTTCACGCGAAGTCAACGGCTTCCTGCCCGGCGAATACAACGAGCTGGGTGGAGACTACATTGTGCGCGCCAGCGACGCGCACAGCTGGGTGGAGGTCTACTTTCCGGGAATGGACTGGCAAGTGTTCGATCCCACGCCGGCGGGTCCGGAAAACGAGGCAGGCTTCCTGACACGCCTCGGAAAATATGTGGACTGGATGGAGATTACCTGGAGCGAATGGGTGATCGGCTACGACTTCGCGCATCAGGTGGCCATGGCGCAAAATCTGCAGCGGGGTTCGCGGAATTGGGGCGAATCCGCGCGCGATTGGTTCGAACAAAAGCAGCGCGCAGGAAAGCGATGGATGAACTCATGGCAGTTACGGCAGGGCGCTGCGGGATATTTTGCGCCGGCCGCGCTGGTGCTTTTTCTGGTGGCTTTGCGTTTTAATCTGCTTGCTGAATTTATCCGGCGCGCGCGGCTGTTTTTTCAATTGCGCGGAGGGAAAGCGGTCCGCAGCGATCCTCAGCTTGCCTCGCGGCTGTATGCGGAGATGCTTCGAACGCTGGCGCGGCGCGGGCTCCGGCGCGAGGAGACGCAGACGCCGCTTGAATTCGCGGCGGCGGTCGATTCGCCGAATCTCGCGCCTTCCGTCCGTGAATTTACGCGACTCTATGCGCATGCGCGGTTCGGCGGCGCGCCTTGCGACACATCCCGCTTGAAGCAATTGCTCGACCAGGTGCGCGCGGCATTGCGGGCGCGCTGAAACGGATTACTTCCTTCCAAGATCAAACGTGCGCCGCAAAGGGCGACCCCGCAAATACGCGCGAGAACGGCCCGTGTTACAATTGAGAATTGCGCAATGGCGCAAATTCATCGCTTATGACTAAGGTCGGATTCGTCAGCCTGGGATGCCCGAAGAACCTCGTGGACAGCGAGGTGATGATGGGTATTCTTGCACGCGAAGGGTATGAACTGACACCGCGGGCAAACGAAGCCGAGATACTAGTTGTGAATACCTGCAGCTTCATTGAAGCAGCGCAGAAGGAGTCCGTGGACGCCATTCTGGAAATGGCGGAGCACAAGAAATTCGGCGCGGCAAAAAAACTGATTGTGGCGGGCTGCCTGGTGGAGCGGTTTCGCGCGCAGATTTTGGAGCAGGTGCCGGAAGTGGACGCGGTGGTGGGCACCGGCGAAGTGGAACGCATTATGGAGGCCGTGGAAGGCGACCTTCGCGTGCTTCCGGCGCAGCCGCCGACGTTCCTGTATCACGACTTGACGCCGCGCATCGTTACTACGCCAAAACATGCGGCGTACATCAAAATTGCGGAGGGCTGCGATCATCCCTGCACGTTCTGCATCATTCCGCAGCTTCGCGGCGCGTTTCGCAGCCGCCGATTCGAATCGGTGGTGCGCGAGGCGGA
>Ga0137389_10002416_pt1 | contig 11352 bp, 8 predicted proteins | sample 15con2h14BmetaG_FD_104645 | JGI IMG/M metagenome (GOLD analysis project Ga0137389, IMG submission 104645) | Vadose zone soil microbial communities from Angelo Coast Range Reserve, California, USA - 15con2h1.4B metaG | ecosystem: Environmental > Terrestrial > Soil > Vadose zone > Saprolite...
CGATGATGTTCTGCTCGTGCAGATCACCCTCAGCGCTGGACGCTCCGTCGAGCTCAAGAAAGCCCTCTACGCGCGGATGGTCGAGCTGCTCGCTGCATCGCCCGGTATCCGCAAGGAGCATCTCTTTGTTTCGCTCCTCGAGGTGGCGAAAGAGAACTGGTCCTTCGGCAACGGAGTAGCGCAGTACGCATGACCGACCGGCGCCGGCCCGGCGATGGGGCGTGGAATCAAACAGGATCGTGCTTCGATACCCAGCCATACATCCGGTCCTTGGCTTCGCCTAAACCAGGGGAAGAACTTCATTTCACCCACTCCCGAGGTGTAGAAAGCCAATCACCAAGGGCCCCGTGGCGTCCCCACTTGAAACTCAGAGTGCGGTAACCGATCCGGCGACCGTTCCGGCCGTCAACGACGCAACCGTATCGACGCCAAAGGAGACATTTCCGTCGTCGGGCGCAACCGATCCCTTCGTCGGGCGCGTCCTGTCGCACTTCCGACTGGAGGAGCGGTTGGGCGCAGGCGGGATGGGGGTTCTCTATCGGGCCACCGACCTCAAGCTCAAGCGCTCGGTGGCGATCAAGCTTCTTGCCCGCCACCTGGTCAGCGACCCGAGCGCCGAGGCTCGCTTCCTCAAAGAAGCGCAAGCCGCCAGCGCGCTGGATCATCCCAACATCGGCACTGTCCACGCCATCGGCGAAGAGAATAGGGAGCTCTTCATCGTCATGGCTCTGTACGAAGGCCAGACATTGAAGCGGCGCCTCGAGAATGGCCCGCTCGCCGTCGACGCGGCGCTGGCCATTCTACGTCAGATTTCGCTGGCGCTGAAAGCCGCGCACTCCGCGAGGATTGTTCACCGGGACATCAAGCCTTCGAACATCCTCATCTCGAGGCACGGAGCCGTCAAAGTTCTCGATTTCGGCCTCGCGAAGCTCCTGGCTAATTCGCAAACCGAGACGATGACGAGCCCGGGACACGTGATGGGAACGACATTGTACATGTCCCCCGAGCAACTGCGAGGCGAGGGCGTAGATCCGAGGAGCGATCTGTGGTCCCTCGGGGTGGTCGCCTACGAGTTGGTGTCGGGTCTTTCTCCGTTTCGAGCGAATTCGAGCGAGGAGACGGTCTCTCGCATTCTAAACGATGAGCCACCCTCCCTGGCCGCGGTGCCCGGTGTTCCGGATTGGCTTGCGCTGCTTGTTTCACAGTTGCTCAGGAAAAACCCATCCGAGCGGCCGCAGACGGCGAGCGAGGTTCTCCAACGCCTGGAACCGCCGGCGACCGAGCGACTTGATTTGACCGCGCCCGCCGCGACTGCCAAAAGTCCAACGAACATTCGATTGGCCCTCTTGCTCGCCGGCACCGCCCTGGTCGCCGCGGCTCCGGGCATTTCTTATTACCTTTTCCTGCGCGGCAGTTCCCGAGGCACGACCTCGATCGCCGTTTTGCCCTTCACCAGCCTGAGCACCGGCGAAGAAAACGCTTATCTGTCGCAAGGCTTCCACGGTGAGCTGATCCGGCAGATCGGCAGGATCGACGACTTGAGCGTGATCTCCCAAACCTCGGTGATGCAGTACAAGGACACCGCCCGCAATCTGCGCCAAATCGCCGATGCGCTTGGCGTCTCGTTCATCGTCGAGGGCAGCGTTCAGCGGGACGGCAGTCGCGTCAGCGTGGCGGCGACACTGATCGATGCCCGCGACGATCGTCAGATTTGGGGAGATCGTTATGACCGCGACCTGAACGACATCTTCGACATTCAGACGACGGTCGCCGAGGAGATCGCCAGCGCGCTGCACGCGAGGCTCCCGGCAGTGCAGAAAGCGCGGATCGCGCACAAGCCGACGGAGAGCCCGGAAGCGTATGACCTCTACCTTCGGGGGCTGGAGTATGCCAATCGGCCCGGCTTTGAGCCGGAGAATCTGGGAAATGCCGAGGGGTTCTACCGCCAGGCGATTCAGATCGATCCGTCCTTCGCGCTGGCGCGCGCGCGACTCGCTTCGGTGATGATGGCGAGGTACTGGTTCGTGGCGGGGACGCCGGAAAGCGTCGCCGAGGCGGCGAAAGAAGAAGCGGAGCAGTCGTTGCGGCTTCAACGGGATTTGCCCGAGGCGCATCTCGCGCTCGGTCTCTTCCACTACTGGCGTTGGCGCGACTTTGAGCCGGCGGTGCGGGAATTCGAGATCGCGCGCCATGGTGTACCCACCGAGGCAACCTTGTTCATTGGCGTGGTCCGAAGGAGGCAGGGGAAATTCGAGGAGGCCATCCGCAACCAACAACAAGCGATACGCCTGGATCCGCGCTCACCGGTGACGTTTCAGGATCTGGCGCTCTCCTTCGTCTGGACCCGGAAATATGAGGAAGCCGACCGGATGGTGGACCGCGCGCTGGCGATAGCTCCGGACCTCGTGGGGTCTCGGATCCTAAAAGCGTTCGTGCGCGCCGCCTGGCGGGGAGAGACCGATCTGGCCAGGGACGTCCTTCACGCCTCCCGGGGTCGGCTCAACCCCAAGGGCTCGTGGGGTCTTTGGATCGACTTGATGATGTTCAATCCTCAGGAGGCGTTGCGGGTCCTCGATTCGGTCGAATCCGAATCGATCACCAACCAGGACGCGGTCTACCCAAAGGCGTTTTTGTACGCGGTGGCGCACGAGGCGCTCGGCGACGCGGCGCAAGCGCAACAAGAGTATGAAGCGGCCCGGCCCAGGCTCGAAGCGGAGGTTGAGAAGAGCCCGAATCGCGCCACTCAACGGACGCTCCTGGCACGTGCCTATGCAGGGCTTGGACGGATGGAGGAAGGCCTGCGCGAAGCCAGGCGCGCGGTGGAGATCCTCCCGGTCTCCAAGGACGCATTTGTCGGGTCGAACGTCGAAATCGAGCGCGCGGCGGTCGAGGCTCGCGTCGGCGAAACGGATGCGGCCCTCGAGCACATTCGTCATCTGCTCTCAATTCCTTGCGTGCTCTCGCCCGCCCTGTTGCGGATCGACCCGCGATGGGCCCCGCTGAGGGGGAATTCACGCTTTGGGCAGTTGGCGGAGATTCACTAAAAGACGTTGCTCACGGTTCGAGACTGCTGCCGGCCATCGACGTCGGACCCAACATTTCGATCAGCGAAGGATTTACCGCGGGACCTTGTCGCTCGGGAAGGGTGACGGTGAACTTGCTTCCCATCCCCGGCTTCGACGCCAGCTCGATGCTGCCGCCGAGAGCCCATACCACTTGCTGGGCGATAGACAATCCCAACCCAGCCCCCTGGGTGTGTTTGTTGGCAAGCGGCTCCAGATGGCAAAAGGGCTCGTAGATCTTGAGCTGCTGATCGAGAGGAATGCCGGGCCCGGTGTCCCGGACTTCGACCCGATGAATTCCATCTGCATGGGCGAGCTCGATCTGGACGTATCCCCGCTCGGTGAACTTGATCGCATTTGAAAGAAGGTTGACGATCACCAGCTGAGCCAGGCGGCGATCGCTCCTCAATTTCGGCAAATCGGCGGGCGCGATCAGGCGGCTCTCCAGGCAACGGCTCTCCATTTGCGGCCGAAACTCCTCGATGATCCCCTGGGCAAGGACTTCCAGGTCGAATTCTTCGACATTCAGATTGAGCCGTCCGCTCTCGATCTGCGAATAATCGAGCAGCGATCCGATCAAATCGGTGAGGCGATAGCAGGCACGAACCAGGCGCCCGACCCGCACCTGTTCCGCATCCTTGAGGCTGCTCGATCGCGCCAACGTTTGTGCCTGCAAAAGCGCGGCGGTGAGAGGGGTCCGCAATTCGTGGGACACCATCCGCAGGAAATCGGTCTTCACCTTGCTCGCCCGCTCTGCCTCTTCGCGAGCCACCTGTACCGCATCGAGCGTTGTTTCCAGCTCCCGCTTCTGGGCGGCCAGCTGGCTGGCCATTTTCTCGATGTCGCCGAGCTTTGTCCTCAGCTCGCCCTGAAGGACCTCCCGAACGCGCTTCATCGTGAGGAGATTCCCGACTCGAGCATCCAATTCCTCCGCGGAGCACGGCTTGGTAACGTAGTCCTGGGCTCCTTCGCGAAGTAGCCTTGCTCTGAGCGCCGGATCGTCGTCGTGGCCGGTGAGCAGGATAATCGGAATCGCATCGAACCGGGCATTCGCGCGAAGCGTTGCCACCAGTTGCTCACCGGTCATTCCGGGCATCAACAGATCGCTCAAGATCAGATCCGGATTCAGCGCCAGCGCCTTTTCGAAACCATCCTGCCCATCGAACGCCGATACCGTCCGGCAGGACCTCGACAGCGCAAGCGAGACAAAGGCATTCATCTGGAGGTTGTCCTCCACCACCAGAACGAGCGGCTTTTCCCGCTCTCCCTCGGCCAGTCGTTCATCCACTGGAGCTGGAGCGGAAACAACCGGCATTGCTTCCCGCGGGACCTTACCGAGCTGTTGCGCGATCAGCCTGGGCAGCCCGCGGGTGTCGATCGGCTTGGTCACGTACTTGTCACAGCCGGCGCTCAGCGCTTTTTCCTCGTCTCCCTTCATCGCATACGCCGTCACCGCGATGATGGGGATTTCCCAAGTGGCAGGATCCGATTTCAATTTCCTCGCTACCTCGAGACCGTTCATGTCGGGGAGCTGAAGGTCCATCAGGATCAGAGCCGGAGAAAGGCTCCCGGTCAGATCCAGTGCTTGTTGGCCGCTGGTCGCCACCTGGACGTCATATCCTTCCGTCCTGAGAAGGAACTGAAGCAAGGTCAGGTTCACCTCGTTGTCGTCGACGATGAGTATCGTTTTACCGGGCACTCAAGCTCCACTAGGCGACGACTTGCTTTGCAGTGTCCGACAATTGCGACGGCAGGAGTGGGCTGGGGCTGGAGCTCGTGGGCCGCCCGGCGGTCGTTCTGGGCAGAATCGTGAAAAAGGTGCTTCCACGACCGAGAACGCTGTGAGCTCCGACCGTCCCGCCCTGAGCCTCGACGATTCGCTTGGTCAAGGCGAGGCCCAGACCGGTGCCCAGGTATTTCCTCGCCGAACCCGAATAGATCTGCTGAAACTCGCCAAAGAGCCGGGGCAGGTCGTCCTCGCAGATGCCGATTCCACTGTCCTCCACTTCGAGGCGAAAGCGGTCGTTGCCCTCCGCTCGCAGCCGAATGGCCACCCACCCCTCGTCGGGGGTGAACTTGAGCGCATTCGAAAGATAGTTGTACAAAACCTGTTTCAGCTTGGCGGGATCGACGGTGACCGTTTCCAGGCGGTGGTCGATCTCGGTCGAGATGGAAATTCGTTTCTTCGCCGCCATCTCCCGTAGGGTGTCTAGAGCCTCGCCAACCAGGGATCGGAGGTCGACCGACTCCGGACGCAGCTCCATCTTCCCCGCCTCGATCTTCGAAAGGTCGAGCACGTCGTTGATCAGTTGCAGCAAGTGGCGCGCACTCGAGAGGACGTAACCCAGATGCAGCTTTTGAGTCGTTGGAATGGGTCCCGCTCTTTCGTCCTGCATCATCTCCGAGAATCCGATGATCGCATTGAGAGGCGTGCGCAGCTCATGCGACATGTTGGCCAGAAACTCGCTCTTCAGCCGATTCGCCATCCGGACCTGCTTGTTCTGACTCTCGAGCTCCTCGTTCTGCTCGCCTAACTTTTCCTGGAGGGCCCTTCGCTGAGCAACCTCGAGCTGCAGCTCGTGGGTTCGCATCTCCACCCGGCGTTCGAGATCGTCGTGGGCGGTTCTTAAGTCCAGGTCTCGCTGCTCGATCTGGGTGAGCATCTCGTTGAAGGTCTTGCCGAGGAGGCCGAGCTCATCGCTGCGCTCCTGCTCGACCCGAATGGAGTAATTCCTTTCCACCGAGACGATTTTAGCTTTCTTGACCAACTCGAGAATCGGTCCGGAGATGTTCCTCTGAAGTCGAAAGCTCAAGGCCGCCCCGGTGAGCAGCGAAAAGAAGAGGACGCCTACGACGATCAGCGCGTAGCGCCGGACCCGCGCTTCCATTTCCCCCAGGTCGGATTGCAGGTAGACCATGCCGATCTCGCTCTTCTCGGAGAAGATCGGATGAAACAAGACCAGCCGCCCCTTGCTGAATTGATGCCCGGCGGCTCTCTCGGCCACATGCAGGAAAACTGGAAACTCCACCGCATCGGGACGCTGGTACTGCGCGAAAACGCGCCCATCGTTGTGGACGATTTGGATGGAGACGATGTTCGGCTCGGCCTTGAAACCGAGCAGCGTCGCCGTGGCTGCGCGCGGATCGTTGAAGAGCAGGGCGGTGGCTGTGTTGTCGGCGATGATCTTGGCGTTCGTCGAAAGATTACGGATCAGGGAATCCCGAAACGTCATCCGCTCGTAAACCATGAATGCGCCGCAGGCCAAAAGCATCGTCGCGCTGCTGGCAAGGATGTTCATCCAGGTCAGCTTGCGCTTCACTGAAGAGCTCATCGAGTTGAGCATCCGCGCCTAGCCTTCCTGGGGCCGGCCGACGATTTTCACCGCGTGCCGGAGAAGCTGTGAGCTGATTTTGAGCTTTCGGCGCTCAGCCGCGGTGACATTGATGTCGAATCGGACGTTCTTCCGGTCGAGCCGGAAATTGATGATTCCACCGCGCTCGAGGAAGTCATCGATCTCGCTGACGACGAGGACGCTCTTGCCATCGATTGTCTTGAGAATACGATCGAGATTGGCGCGCTCCGATCGGCTGATGAACAGGACATGACAGCGGGATGCCTCGACAGCGCTGTTCATCCGTTTGACCGCCAATCGGCGGTCCTGGACCAACCTGCCCGCGACCACCTCATCGATCAGCCGGCCGAACGGATCTTCCCCGAGAATGCAGAGCAGGAAAGGAGTCGTCGAGTCTCCCAATTGATCCGGGGGCCAGCGAACGAATCTTCCGAAGTTGTAGAGGAACGCTGCTTTTACTTCATATTCGGCGGTCGTCGGCTCGGCGAGCCCGTCGGCGAATGTGGAAAGCGACCAGACCATGGCCCACGGGAGCCAGTGCACGGACGCGACAATAACAAAGGTCCTTCGCGCATCCTAATTTCAAGACAGGCCACACACCGTGTCAATTACAAACAAGATGTGAAAAATCACAACGACGCGGCGTGAACTGTGCAGCTGCACTATCTTCCGAGAACGTCCTTCACCCGGGCGGCGATCTCCTCGAGCGGATCGTTCTTGGAGAGAACGTCGTTGGCGGCATGGGGACCTTTGAGCGAGTGTAATTCCGCCCGAGGCGCGGCCGAGAGTACGACGATGGGAAGGTCCATCTCCCCTCCGAGCTGGCGAACGCGATGCAAGAAACCGCGGCCGTCCAGGCCAGGCATTCGGATATCGAGCAGCACCAGATCGATCTGGAACAGGTTTTCCACCAGTTTTTGCAGCGCCTCCTCGCCGGATTCCGCGAAGTCTACCGTCATGCCTAGAACACCAAGTCCGTCCGCCAGCGCGGCCCTGAAGTCTTCGTCATCGTCGACGATCAGCACGCGCGGATATCCGGACTGGAGATCGGTGATGTAGCTGGAGAGCCGCCGGCGAAATTCCGGGTTCGAATGAAGGAAGCGAAGCCCCAAGCCAGCCGGGTAGGCCTTTCCAGACGCCTGCTCCGAAGTAACGACATGCATCACTTCCGCGGCCGTCGTAAGCTGATCCCCGCCGGGCAGTATGACTTTGAGAGTGAGATGGGTATGTAAGGGCAGCGCCAAATCTGTCTTGACGAAAATGCCCGCCTTGCTGATGTTCGTGGTCCGTTGCACGCCGCGGGCCGGAAAGCTATCGAAAGTCACCTCGAGGACTACCCCGAATCGCCGGTTTCGGCGCAGCGCCGGTCCGGCGGCGTTTGGCGTCAATAATTTGACGCCTGCCGAGGGAGTTTCATCCGAGAGTGGAAGCTGAGTCGGAGATTGAGCTGTCATGAAAACTCCCGCCACTGGCAGTGTATTGAAATACCCGATGCTTACTCGTTGGAATTAAAACACAAAGTCAATTCTGGCGGTGAATCACAAATCGCGACGATGTTAGATTGAGGACTACCATGCCCGAAATCGACCGGAGCGTAGTGCTCGATGAATTTCCAGATGCGGTGATTGCGATCGATTCACGCGATCAAATCTCCTATGTCAATCATGCGGTCGAAGGGATTCTTGGGTGGTCTTCCTCGGAGCTCGTCGGCCGGCCTCTCACCGTGGTGATGCCTGCGATGCAATCCCAACGCAGGCTCGGCATGGAGGCGCTCGCCCCGAGCGAAATTGCCCGGCGGCCGCGACGCACCAGCGCCCTTCACAAGGCCGGCATGGAGGTGGACGTCGAGGTGACGCTCGGGGCCTATCACCTGGATGGGGAGGAACATTCAATTGCCTCTTTGAGACTTCTCGAGGAGTCGGTGGAAACGACGCTGGACTGGCAACACCAGCTCGCCGCTCAGCAAAGAGTGATGGAAGTGCTTTCGCAGGCGAGAACCCTTCGGGAGGGCGCCTTCGGGGTTCTCAGCGCCGCCGGAAAGGCGTTTTCATGGGATATCGCCGCGATCTGGCTCGTCGATCCGGCAGCGGACGTCCTTCGAACCGCGGCAACCTGGCAATCCCAGGGGGTGGCCGCCAAGGGGTTGGCGGATCGAATGAAGACGGTGACGCTGCGCAGCGGAGAAGGTCTCCCCGGTGAGGCCTGGGAGAGAAGGGAGATGGTCGTCAGCATCAAGGGAACCGGGAGCTCGGCTGACCATTCGGTGCTCGACGGCCCTCGGGCAATCTGCTTTCCAATCTTCGTCTCGGGCGAGGTAGCCGGCATACTGGAGCTCTTCGGCCGCGAGCCGAGCGCGTATTCCGGTGAGTCCCTGGCCACGGTGAAAGTGATCGCGAGGCGGTTCGGCAAATTCATCAACCGGCTGCATACCGACGAGGCTCGCGCCCGCATGTTTCACGAGGCTCAAGAAGGCGTTCGCGCCCGGGATGAGCTACTGTCGGTGGCCGCTCACGAGCTGAAGACGCCTCTGTGCGGGCTGGCGCTGCGGCTTCAAACGATGACCTTGCAAGCCAGACGCTCCTCGGCGCAGCTCATCCCTGCCGAGGAGGTGATCACCAGGCTGGATGCCGCGAATCGCCTGGTGCAGCGGCTGATGCTCTTGATGGACGAGCTGATGCAGGTGTCTCGATTCACCAACGATCGGATCCACCTGGAAAGCGAAGATGTCAATCTGTCGAGCCTGATGCGCGACGTGACCGATCGATTTCGTGATCAGCTTGCCTCCTCGGAATGCTCCTTGAATTTGACGATCGCACCGGGAGTTTCGGGAAAGTGGGACGCGCTGCAGCTCGACCAGATGATTAGCAACCTCCTTTCCAACGCGATGAAGTACGGGCGGGGAAAGCCGATTGAAATCAAGCTCGAGTCGGATGAGAACCGCGCGACGCTGAGCATCAAGGATTTCGGAATAGGCATCGCCCCCGAACATCAGGCACGTATTTTTGAGCGCTTCGAACGGGCGGTAACTGGGCAACATTACGGTGGTCTGGGATTGGGACTGTGGATTGTCCGTCAAATCGTCGAAGCGCTGGGTGGGAAGATCAGCGTTCAGAGTGAGCCCGGTCAAGGCTCGTTGTTCGTGGTTTCCATTCCCCGCTCGCCACCGCAAAGCTCGGTCGGCGGAAGCGGGAGCCACTGAAGCACAGTCGCGCAAGGGCATCGTCGCCGGCCACTCCGACGACCAGCCTGCCGGTGGGACCCGGCCGGCCGCTGATGCGGACGGAGGGTACGACCTGGCCAACGTCGCCTTCGTAAGTGTCAGCCTGGAAGGTGAGTGTGTCCTTGCCGCTGAAGCGTGTCAGCGTCAGGCAGTCGGAGCGGGGAGGTTCAACAGTGCCCAGTAGAGACCGAGCTGCCGAGCCGTTTCTACAAACTCATTATAGTCGACCGGCTTTTGCACGTAGCTGTTGGTGTAGTGCCCGTAGGCGGCAAGGCGGTCCTTGTCCTCGGCGGACGAAGTGAGAATAACGACGGGCAGATTCTTCGTTCTTGCATCCGCGCGGATTGCCTTTAGCACTTCGATCCCATTCACCCGTGGCAATTGCAAATCGAGGAGCACGACGACCGGGAGATCGGCGGTCTTACGCCCAGAAAATGCTTCACGAGCGAACAGATAGTCGAGCGCCTCGACGCCGTCGCAAACGCGGACGACCGGATTGTTGATGCGCGCCTTCTCGAAGGCCATGCGGGTCAACACGGCATCGTCGTCGTTGTCTTCGACCAGCAGAATGACCTGAACCGTCGTGGTGGCCCTCGATTCTCGTCGTGGTCCTGGCGTCGAAAGCGGTGGCGGAGGATCGTTTGTCATGTGGTTTGACGCACTGGTGGCACGGGGAACATGGTTTTGGCAATGATGAGCAATGCCTCGACATCACTTGAATCAAGTCGGAGGCTTTCGATATATGCAATCAACGGAACGACCGGTTCCCGGCTCTCGGCCCGAGATTCACTCACACCGGCGAGGAGCTCTGAAAGCGGGATCCCGAAGGCACCAGCCAACACCGCCAAGGTTTTGACGCGGGGCATGCGCCGCGCTCGTTCGATCATCGAGAGAAACGAGACGCTGATATCGGCGCGCTCGGCGAGCCGCTCCTGAGTGTATCGGAGCGCTTTGCGCAGCTCGACGATCCGTTGACCTACTTGAATGGCTAACTTAGACGTCGGCGCGGGCAACGGCTGTCCTTCTTTAGGTTTCTGTCTCAGTGCAAAACTGCGCCCATCCCGAGGGGAAGGGTGACGACGAAAACCGAGCCAGTGCCCTTGCCGCTGGAGACCTCGATTGTTCCGCCATGCGCCTCGACGCCTTGCCGGGCAACCCACAGCCCAATGCCGAAGCCGCCAAAGTGCTTCGACGGAACGGCGCGCTCGAATCGCTGAAAGATTCGACTCTGCTCTTCGGGCGCGATGCCCAGCCCATGATCGACAACCACCAGACGGGCCAGGTCCCCCTCGCAATCGACGGTGATCTCGACCGGCTTGCCCTCGCCGAACTTCAGCGCATTGGAGATCAGGTTGCTGACCACCGTCTCCAGGACCGCTGGGTCCCAATTTCCCACCACTGGGCCCTCTGCCCCGATCACCAATTCCGATCTCGAGCGCTTCACCGCGTCCTGCAAGTTACTCGTCACCAGCGTGACCAGCTGCGTCAGGTCCGCTCTTTTGCGCGAGAGGGTCAAGCGGCCGGAAGTGATCAGGGTGACGTCGAGCAGGTTGTTGATCAGCGACACCAGTCGGTTGACCTGGCGGTGCGCAGTGCTCAATTGGGACGCCAGCTTCTCACGCGGTATTTCGGCATCGCGTTCCGGGTCGAGAAGCTTGAGGCTGGCGTTGAGCTGAAGGACGAGCGAGGTAATCGGGGTCTTGAGCTCGTGCGATGC
>Ga0137389_10002417_pt1 | contig 11351 bp, 9 predicted proteins | sample 15con2h14BmetaG_FD_104645 | JGI IMG/M metagenome (GOLD analysis project Ga0137389, IMG submission 104645) | Vadose zone soil microbial communities from Angelo Coast Range Reserve, California, USA - 15con2h1.4B metaG | ecosystem: Environmental > Terrestrial > Soil > Vadose zone > Saprolite...
CAGAGGAACAAAGCGGACTTTCTGCAGTACGACATTCCTGTAGGGATCGGAAAAGATTTCTTTCTCGATCCGATAGCGCCCTTGCAATTCTGTATTGGTCAGTTTGTAGACGGGAACTCCGGGTTCAATGGGTGCGTTCTCGAACTTGCAGTTGCGTTTTTCCTCGGAGAAGTAACTGGAGCCGTCAGTGACAATCAGTCCCTGGTCACGGGTACAGGCCTGGTCCACGCGGGGATAGTAGACTTCGTTCAGGATGCCGTGGCTCAACGTAAACCATACCCGGCTGTGCAAGTTGAGCGCGGTGCCGATTCCGGTTTTGGCGCTGGAAGTCCAGCGCGGAGAAATCCCCGGCCAGCCGGGGGCAAACCGTTCTGCTGGGCTATCGCTCACTTAGGCCATTCCTCGTTGTGACCATCAATTCCGCGGCGCAGTTTTGTTGCGAGATACAAACGGCGAATTTCGTGGCGCTTTAACCGGAATGCGCATCTGAATTGGAAAGGATTCTACCAAGTCTCGGGATTTGGACGTTGCGGCTCGTCTCCAAATATTTGGGGTAAAGATGATCACTCGAAATTTGAGCAATTTGGTGTGGCTCGTGGCAATGGTCTTGCCGGTGGGATTGTGGGGTGCGGATACACCCCGGTCGACAGAAATCGATAGCCAGAAATCCGTGATGACGGTGCGTGTGTTCAAGGCTGGACTGCTTTCGGCGTTTGGGCACGAGCACGAAATCAGCGCACCCATCCAGCGTGGGACCTTGAACGAAGCCGATCGTTCCGTGGAGTTGGTTGTGGATGCACGCCAGATGCAGGTCATGGACAAGGACGTATCGGAAAAGGACCGGGCCGAAATCCAGGAAACCATGCTGGGACCGAAGGTGCTGGATAGCAACCAGTTTCCGGAAATACGGTTTCACTCGACCACCGTAGAGCGCGCCGGGGAGGGCCGCTGGACGGTGCAGGGAAGTCTGACTTTGCACGGGCAGACCCGACCGGTGAAGGTCGAGGTTCAAGGACAAAGCGGGCACTATCGAGGCACCGCGGAGCTGAAACAAAAAGACTTCGGCATCGAACCCGTGGGCGGGGGCGGTGGGACGGTGAAGACGAAGAACGAGCTGCGGGTGGAATTTGAGGTTGTGACGAGATGAATGTCAGACTGCGATGTAGCGACGGATAACCCCTGCGCCTGATTCGGCGTCCAACCCCTTAGGGAAATCTGCGGTATTGCCGTTTCCGGGCGGGCGTATAATCCACACAGAGTCCTCTTGGGGCGGGACGGAATAAGGGAGTCCATCATGAAGTTACGGCTCTTCGCACTGGCGGTTGCGCTGTTTACGCTCAGTTATGCGGCGCCACGGAGTTTTGCGCAGGATCAGGGCAGCTCCGCCCCCAAAGATCAAGACGCTTCCGATCATGCGTCGCAAACCACCGCGTCCGTGCCTTCAGTGCCGAAAGTCGAACCCGCTGATCCGGACAAGGTCAAGCATGATGGCGGCAAGACGGATGTCGAAGCTGTGGGCAATCGCAACGTCGGCTGCAAGACCGGGCTGGGCAACTGGTACGGCGTGGAGAAACAGATCGCCATGGGCAAGCAGTATGCCCAGCAGGTGGAATCCACGGTAAAGCTGATCCAGGACCCGGTCGTTACGGAATACGTCAACCGGGTGGGACAGAACCTGGTGCGCAATTCCGATGCGCAGGTCCCGTTTACGATCAAGGTGATCGACTCCGACGACATTAACGCGTTCGCTCTGCCCGGCGGATTTTTCTATGTTAATTCCGGACTAATCCTGGCGGCAGACGAGGAGGCGGAGCTGGCCGGAGTGATGGCACACGAAATTGCGCACGTGGCGGCTTGCCATGCGGCGCGCGAAAATACCCGCGGCAACCTGATGAACATGGCTTCGATTCCGCTAATCTTCGTCGGCGGCGCCATCGGCTATGCCGGCTACGAGGCGGCGGGACTGGCCTTGCCCATGACCTTCCTGCACTTCTCGCGCGGCTTCGAAGCCGAGGCCGACTATCTTGGAATGCAGTACATGTACAAGTCGGGATACGATCCGCAGGCGTTTATCAGCTTCTTCGAAAAAGTGCAGGCACAGGAGAAGAAGAAGCCGGGGACGCTGGCCAAGGCGTTCTCAACCCATCCCCAGACCCCGGACCGCATTGCCAAGTCGCAGGAGGAGATTGCCCAGATCCTCCCGGCGCGCATGCAGTACGTGGTGTCGACCTCCGAGTTTGACGACGTGAAGTCGCGGCTGGCGACGATTGAGAACCGCCACAAGATTCTGGACAAGAAAGATGACGGCAAGAAGCCCAGTCTGCGACGGACGTCCACGCCCGACAAGAATGGCAGCGATAGTAAAGGAAATGACGATGATCGCCCGACGCTGAAGCGGCGGGATGACAGCAGCAACTGAGAGTGGTTCTCAAGACAGCAAAACCGGCGGCCCGCAGGCCGCCGGTTTTATTTTTGCCAGTGTGGCGCGGGCGCCCTCGCCCGCGAAAACCTGAATTCAACTGAGAAGTTTCTTATTCGCTGCCGTCCGCAACATGGGGAAGGACTTTCAACCCGAACTGCAAAACCGCGCGGGCGAGTCGCCCGCGACCACACAGGCCAGAGATTACGAGGCTTCTTTCGGAGCGAAGGAGTGTACCCGGTTCCGCTTTTCGGCGGAAGCAGTGATGACCTTCATCTCCTGCCAGTCATAGGGGAATTCTCTGCCGCAATCCAGACAGGCGACATAGGTTCCAGTTAGCGACGCTGCTGAGTTCCGGCGCAAACGCGGCCGAACCGTGATCGGAAAACTGTAGTTAGAATGCCTGCAACCAAAAAGAGTGTCGATCAATGCTTCGATCATCTAGTCCTCCCATCCGCCCTCAAGGCTGATGCGGGCGTACCACCATCACTAACGACTTAGATTCAGATTTCGCAAAAAAGGTTCCCGGGGGATACGACACGAAGTAGGACAGTGGATTGCGACGCCCGCAAGTTACTCCTCGATAAGGGGGTTAACAGTAGGGGTAGAGCCGGGAAGAACACCGGATCGGGCTCGGCTGGGGGAGCCGATCAGGCTTCCCGGGGGCCGGTTTTCTTGTGCGCCTCACACTTGGCCACAATGGCGGAGCGGAGACGGTTGCGCAGGTCATCCGGCAGCTCGTAGAGCTCGGAGTCGCGGTAGATCTCGATGGTCTTCTTGGTGGTGTCGCAGACCACATAGCAGTTGTGGCACCAAGCCAGATGGTCTTCCAGTTCGGCCTTGGTACGGTCGTCGAGGACCCCGTCCAGGTAGTTTGTCAGTTCCTGCAAAAACTCAGCACACTTCACTGTTTGCCATCTCCGCTCTCACGTTTCTGAAAGTAACGGCTCAGGCGCTCCCGCAACTGCAAGCGCGCCCGCAACAACCGTGACTTTACCGCCGGGATGCTGAGGTCCAGAGCCTCCGCGGTCTCCTCGGTCGAAAGCCCTTCAACATCCCTCAGGACGAAGACCGTGCGAAAGCTTGGGGGCAGTCCCTGAATCGTCTTGCTCAGTATTTCCTTCAGCTCCGCCTGGTTGTACTGCTGCTCCGGATTCGGACTCCAGTCCGCTACTTCGCGGGGAACGGAATCTTCCTCGGTCTTGACCTCTTCGTCCAGCGATACCAAGCGCTCGGGCCGGCGCCGACGCAACTTCATCAGCGCTTCGTTGACCGCAATGCGCACCAGCCAGGTGTAAAACTTGGACTGGCCCTGAAACTGATTCAGGTTCGTGTACGCCTTGAGGAACGCATCCTGCACCACATCTTCCGCGTCTTCGCGGTTCTGTGTAATGTGCTGCGCAATGCGAAAGACATTCCGGTCGTAACGCCGAACCAGTCCCTCAAATGCCGATACATCGCCGCCCTTGGCGGCCTGAACCAGTGCCAGCTCATCGCTAACTGGCTCGGTTACTTTTTGTTGGATGGCTGTCATTCTTCTTCCGATGCACAATTTTCATGCCCTGGGGGGCGCGCGAGAAATGTTATTTTACTTGGTAACCCGCCTTCCCGCTTAATTGTTTTGACGTATCTATACCCGCCCTGTTTGCGATAAATTCCAAGGTGCTGCGATTCCGCACTAGAACACGTCCTTACGTGACCGGAAAACACCGGTCAAGTAACCCTATAATCAAGGTTTAACCGGGGTGAAGGGTAATAAAGCCGGATCCAGCGGGCGAAGCGCTGACCTGACATGGCAGAAAGAAGTGGAGTCGAACAAATCGTTCAACAGGCGGTGACCCAGGTGTTGGAGGGCCATCTCCCGCAGCTGCGGGACGATTTAGTGCGCCGGGTTTTGGAAGAGCTTCCGCAATCCTTGCCGGCCTCGGCCGCGGGCGTTTCCGGAGAAAGCGGCGCTGCCAATCTGCTGAAGGCGGTTGCAGCCATTCAGGCGGGCGCCACCCAGCGCGAGATTTTGAGAGCTCTACTCGATAATACGGTGCGCTATAGCGGCCGGGTGGCATTATTTGTGATCAAGGCAGGCGCGGCGACCGGGTGGCAGGGGCGAGGGTTTACCAAGGACGGCGACGATACCATCAAGGATTTTTCTCTCAACGTAACCATGGGAGTGCCGGAGCAGGCTCTGCGGTCACGAATGCCGTTTGGTGGAGCGGCCAGCCAGATTGATGCAGAGTTTGTTGCGCGATTCGGCTCGCCGGCCGATGACAAAGTCCTGGTATTGCCACTGTTGCTGAAGGAGAAGGTAGCAGCATTGGTCTATGCCGATACCGGCGTCGACGCCACCGGAAAGATGGAAACCTCTGCCCTGGAGTTGCTGGTGCTGGCGACCAGCGCCTGGCTGGAAGTCGCCTCGCTCCGTAAACAGGCGCAAAAAGAAGAAACCGCCGAGGCGGCTGCGGAGAAAAGTGAAAGCGCGCCGCCGGTGCATACGACCTCAGCCCCCTCCGACCCTTTCGCAGCCCATGCCCCGAAGCATGTCGCACCTGCTGCTGTTTCCATTCCTGCTGCGCCGGTGGTGGCCGAGCAGCCGGTAGCAGTCGCTCAGGCAGAACCGATTGTGGCCGCAGCCGCGGCGGCACCCGCTCCCGCGACGGACGCCTTTGCCAGTTTTTCGCCGGAGGACGCCGACGTTCATCGCAAGGCACACCGCTTCGCCCGTCTGCTGGTAGATGAGATCAAGCTGTACAATCAGGTGAAGGTGGCGGAGGGGCGCAGGAACAAGGACTTATACGACCGGCTCAAGGAAGATATCGAAAAGAGCCGCGCCACCTACCAGAAGCGATACGGGAGCACCGTGGCCGGCGGCGCCGACTACTTTACCCAGGAAGTGGTGCGCAGCCTGGCTGAGGATGACCGGTCGATCATGGGCGCCAATTTTCGACGAAATTGATTAGAGTGGTCTTTCATCGTTCGCAATCGATCCTGACAGTGATTTTTGTAGCCGTAGCAGCGTTGTGCCCCGATTTTCTCCCCCTCGTTCCGCCCGCCGCAGGCCAGTCTTCTACCCGGAAAGTCCAATCAACTCGAAAGCCGAGCAGTAAGGTCAGCGCGAAAAAGCGGCGAGGTTCGTCGCCTCGTTTGCGCCGGATGCACCAGGCCTTTGTTGCCTCCGCGAGCCTGAAGCCCATGGCCCGTCAACTGCTGCAGGACCGCACCCCCGCTGCCTACGCCGGAGTGGAAGCCTACGCCCGGCACCACGCGAGTGAGGACGCAGGCGCGCTGGCCTGGCTGGTGGTGGGTTACGCGCATGTGCTCGATCGCGACTACGCCAAGGCAGTCGATCCGCTCAATCGCGCCAAGCCGCAGGCAGGGGACCTGGGCGACTACGTCAGCTATTACCTCGGCACCGCTTACTTCCAGGCTGGGCGGACAGCGGAAGCGGTCTCGGCCCTGGGGGAGTTCGACAAGGCCTATCCCGAATCGCTCTTACGGCGCGACGCCCATGCTCTTTATGGCAACGCGTTGCAGGCGGAAGGGCGGTCGCAGGACGTGATTACGCTCTTGGAAAACGACCGGCAGCCACCGCGGTCGGATATCGAACTGACGTTGGGACGCGCCTATGCGGCAGCGGGGCAGCCGGCAAAAGCGGCAGAAATTCTTCGCAACATATACGTCACCATGCCGCTGAGTGCCGAAGCCAGCCAGGCGGACGCCGAGCTCAGGAAACTGGAAGCGACCCCACAGATTACTCCCTTGGGAGTGAACGGCCGGAGAACGCGGGCCGATCTGCTGGCCAAGGGCAAACGCTTCAACGACGCGGCCGACGAATACCGGGCCCTGCTCAATGCGGTCCCGCCGAATGATCGTCCTGACGTCGAACTGGCGCTGGCCGTGGCTTTGCGCCGGTCCGGACAAAACAAGGAAGCCAAGAAGGCGCTGGAGGCGCTGACCAATTCCAGCCCCGAGATCAACGCCCAGCGCCTTTTCAACCTGGGAGAAGTGGCACGCGCAACCGACGATGACGAAGGCTTTCTGCGCAACCTGGCGGAACTGCGGCAGGCGGCGCCGACCAGTGTCTGGCTACAACAGGAGTTGCTTGCGGCGGGCAATTTCTATCTGCTCAAGCCTGACTATGACAAGGCGATTGACGCCTATCGCGAGTTGCAACAGCGCTTTCCTGACGCAGGGCGCGCCTCCTATGCCCACTGGAAGGTAGCGTGGCTAAGCCTGCGCCAGGGCCGGAACGACGAGGCGAAAACGGGATTCGAACAGCAGATCGGGCTGTACCCGACTTCGGCGGAAGTGCCTGCGGCGTTGTATTGGCGCGGGCGCCTGGCCGAAGAAGATAACGATTCCGCCATGGCGCGGGCGTATTACCAGAAGCTCTCGGAGCGCTTCCGCAACTTCTACTATGGCGAACTGGCGCGCCGCCGGCTGCGCGAGATCAAGTCGGAAGACGATCCCCCGCACTACGCGTTGCTGGACCGGGTTCCCGCGATCGAGGCCGGGGCTCACGTCACCGCTGGCGAGCCTCCAACCGACAACCTGCGCTACCAGAAAGCGCAGTTGCTGGAGAACGGCGCCCTGGTGGAGTTTGCCGTCCGCGAAGTGCAGGCCGCAGGCACGGAGGACAGCGGGAACTGGGTCGCCGCTGAAACCGCCAGACTTTATCAGGACGCGGGACGTTACGACGGCGCGATTCAAGTATTCAAACGCGCGGTGCCAAACTATTTTGCAGTGGATTTGCCCGCCCTGCCGCGCTCCTACTGGGAAGCCCTGTTTCCCAAGCCTTACTGGACCGATCTGAAGAAGTTCTCGTCGCAGAACGCGCTGGATCCCTATCTGGTTGCATCACTGATCCGGCAGGAATCGGAGTTCAATCCCGGCGCGGTCTCTCGCGCCAATGCGGTTGGACTGATGCAACTGCTCCCCAAGGTGGGCAGCACCGTCGCCCGGGAAGAAAAGCTGAAGCATTTTTCCTCGACGCAACTGTTTACCCCCGAAATCAACCTGCAACTGGGCACCCGCTATTTCCGCGAGATGGTGGACAAGTTTGGAGCTTTCGAATACGCGCTGGCCGCCTATAATGCCGGCTCCAACCGCGTGGAAGATTGGCAGGGGCAGGGAAAATATCGCGATCCCCAGGAGTTTGTGGAATCCATTCCGTTTACCGAGACCCGGGAGTACGTGCAGGCCATTCTGCGGAACGCGAATGTCTACCGGCAGTTGTACGGCGCGCCGTAGTTCAATACCTTCTCATCCTGAGCGGAGATGGTCGATTCAGTTGCGAATCACCCAACAGAGTCGAAGGAAACCCGTCCTTTTTTACAAGAATTCACAATCTGCGCCGCCCAGGAGCAGTAGAATACGAGTCCGCTCGCAGAGGAATACTCCGGCCGGCCATCCGGCCGCACACTAGGAGAAATCATATGACTGCTTCGGTAAAACCAGTCCCTGAAGGCTTCCACACCGCAACCCCAACTCTGATCGTTCGCAACGCCGCCGAGGCGATCGAATTTTACAAGAGCGTATTCGATGCTGAGGAACGCATGCGGATGCCGAGTCCGGACGGCAAGATCATGCATGCAGAACTGAAGATCGGGGATTCCATCATCTTCCTCTCCGATGAATTCCCCAACATGGGCGGCAAGTCCCCGCAGACCCTGGGCGGGCATAGCGGGGGAGTTTATCTTTACGTGCCGGATGTTGACGACGTCTTTCAGCGGGCCCTCGACGCGGGCGCCAAGACCGCTATGCCGGTGTCCGACATGTTCTGGGGAGACCGGTATGGCACCCTGATCGATCCTTTCGGCCATTCCTGGGGCGTGAGCACGCACGTCGAGGACGTGAGCGAGGAAGAAATGGGAAAGCGGGCCGAGGCGTTCTACGCGGAAATGGCGCAGAAGAAGTCGGCCTAACCAAGGCGAAGAGCTTTTAACCGCAGAGGACGCAAAGAAGTTCTTCGCGTCCTTTTGCGGTTTTTCTCTGCGATCTTCGCGGTTAAAAGTTTTTGTCGGTGTTGCGATCAGACCGATTTTTCCGGGGCTGTCGACTTGGCAAAAAGGATTTCGACAACCAACAACCCCGCCCCTACCACAATCGCGCTGTCGGCTACGTTGAAGGCCGGCCACTGGTGCTGGCCGACGTAGAACAGCAGGAAGTCCACAACCTTTCCGCTGACCAGGCGATCCCATAGATTGCCGACCGCACCCCCGAGAATCAGCGCCAGGCCAATCCCCGTGGTTGGCATCGAATGACGGTTGCGCCAGAGAAGAACGGAAACGATGGCCAGCGCCACGATCGAGAACAGCACCAGCATGGTGATCTTCCATTCCGAGGGCGAGTCGGCGAACAGGCCGAAGGCGGCGCCACGATTCTCCACGTGGGTGAGACGAAAGAATCCCGGGATCACCTGAATGGTGTCGTGCAGGGAAATGTTTCGGGCGACGGCCAGCTTGGTTGCCCGGTCGAGAAGCAAAACCAGTACGGCTATCAAAAAATGAACTTTGCGCGCGGCATGAATCGTCATTCGGATATGTCTAAAACCTCTGAACCCAGAGCACCCAGTTTGCGTGTGGAACACGGAGTTATCACATCGGTAAACGGAGCCTCACCCGCCGATTTTCTTCAGCACGGCGCTGCAGCGTTCGCACACCGTGGGATAGACCGCGTCCTCGCCCACGTGGATGGAATAGTTCCAGCAGCGTTCACACTTCCTGCCGTCGGCCTTTCTTACTTGGACGCTAATCCCGCTGGTTCCGTTTCCTGACGCTCCCGGTTCCAGCGTGACTGAGGACACGATGAACAGATAGCGCAGTCGATCCTTGTGGCGTGCCAGGACAGAGAACACCGGCTCAGCGGCCTTTACGGTAACCTGTGCTTCCAGGCTGCCGGCGATCTGCTTGCTGTTGCGGGCCTCTTCGAGCGCCTTGAGAACTTCGTCGCGCACGGCGCGTAAGCTGATCCAGTCCTGGTCCGCCTCCAGCGGACCCTCTTCCTTCGGACCACCTCGGGTCTCGCCGCCAAGATCTCCACTCGAGAAAAGGGCCAGGTGAACACTCTCTTCCCGCGCCGGCATTTTCGGCAGATAGCGCCAGACTTCGTCGCAGGTAAAACTCATGATCGGCGCCAGCAGACGCACGAGTTCTTCACCGATCCGCCAGATAGCAGTCTGGGCCGCGCGGCGTCCGGAAGAGTTGGGGGCTGAAATGTAGAGCCGGTCTTTGAGGACGTCGAAGTAGAACGCGCTCAGATCCACCACGCAAAAGTGATTCACGCGGTGATAGATCCTGTGGAAGGCAAACTCGCGGTACGAATTCTTCACATCGGACGCCATGCTGGCGGTCTGACGGAGCATGTACTGATCGAGATCGTCCATCTCGTCCAGGGGCACGGCGTCGCGCTGCGGATCGAAATCGTGCAGGTTACCCAGGATGTAGCGAAAGGTATTGCGAATCTTGCGGTAGCTTTCGGCCACGCGCAGCATCAACTGCTCGGAGCCGACAACATCTTCGCGAAAATCGACGGAGGCGACCCAGAGGCGCACGATCTCGCCACCCAGACGGCTGGAAATGTCGACCGGGTCGACATCGTTGCCGCGGGACTTCGACATCGCCTGGCCCTTTTCGTCGAGCGTCCAGCCTGGGGTTACAACGCCATGGTAAGGCGGAGTTCCACGCGTGCCCATGGCACAGAGCAGGGAAGACTGAAACCATCCGCGGTACTGGTCGCCGCCTTCGAGATAGAGGTCCGAAGGCCAGGGATAAGAAGGTTCATCGTCGCACAGGGCCAGATAGCTGGTGCCTGACTCCAGCCATACGTCGAAAATGTCCGTCTCTCGCTTGAAATTTGTTCCGCTGCAATGCGGGCACTTGGTTCCAGGGGGGAGAACCGCGTCGGCCTCAGGGGTATACCAGGCGTCGGCGCCGGATTGAGCGAAGAGTTCGACAACTTTCCGATTGATCGCCGGTTCATTCAGCGGCTTGCCGCAGCTTTGGCAAAGGAAGACTGCGATAGGCACACCCCAAACGCGCTGCCGGGAAATGCACCAGTCGGGGCGCGTCGCGATCATGTTGTGCATGCGCTCTTTTCCCCAGGCCGGGTCCCACTTCACTTTGTCGATGTCTTCCAGGGTCCGGCTGCGGAGCGTGCCTCCGCCCGGCATCGCGGCTTCCATCGAGATGAACCATTGCTCGGTAGCGCGAAAGATGATGGGATTGTGGCAGCGCCAGCAGTGCGGATACGAGTGTTCGAGCTTTTCGGTGTGCAGCAGGGCGCCGCGCTTTCTGAGCAACTCGATGATAGGCGCATTGGCGGCCCAGACCTTCAAGCCGTCGTACTCGGGCAGGCCGTTGCGCAGGATGCCCTTTTCGTCCACGTTGCTGGTGGCATCGAGGCCGTACTTCACGCCGGTGGCGAAGTCTTCCGCGCCGTGCGACGGTGCGGTGTGGACGACGCCCGTTCCGGTGTCCATAGTGACGTAGTCGGCCAGCACGCCGAGAACTTTGCGATCGAGGAATGGATGCTGGAAGTTCAGCCGCTCCAGCTTGCTGCCGGAAAAGTGGGCAAGCTCGCGTGTCTCGGTGAAGCCGCATTTCGCCGCCACATCGGCAGCTAGCCGGGCCGCGACAATGTAAACTTCGCCGCCGGCCTCGAAGGCAACGTATTCTTCGCCGGGATGAAAGGCCACCGCCATGGACGCCGGCAGTGTCCAGGGCGTAGTGGTCCAGATGATGGTCGAGACTTTCTTGCCCTTCAGGGCGGGATCGATCTTCGCGGGATCGTCGAGCAGTTCGTACTTTACCCAAACCGTGGGGCTGACGTCGTTCTCATATTCGACCTCAGCTTCGGCGAGCGCGGTCTCGTCGTGCATGCACCAGTAGACGGCGCGCAGGCCCTTGTACACGAAATTGTTCTCGTAAAAAGTGAAGAA
>Ga0137389_10002420_pt1 | contig 11347 bp, 5 predicted proteins | sample 15con2h14BmetaG_FD_104645 | JGI IMG/M metagenome (GOLD analysis project Ga0137389, IMG submission 104645) | Vadose zone soil microbial communities from Angelo Coast Range Reserve, California, USA - 15con2h1.4B metaG | ecosystem: Environmental > Terrestrial > Soil > Vadose zone > Saprolite...
AATCGCACAGATCTGGCATTGCAGCGCGATGGGAGTGCGCAACAAACGCCCGATGGGGCAAATCCGAGAAGAAAGCCTTTGATTTTACAAGGTAAAATGGTGGAGCAGAAGGGATTTGAACCCCCAAGAAAGCCCAGAAAACCTTAGGTTTCTCGGTCCGAAATGTGCCCCAAAGTGGCCGTTTCGGTACAGTTTGCCCCACGTGGGGCAAACTGTACAACCCTCTGCCAGCTCCGCTTGAGCCGCGATCGGGCCATCCACGCTGTCCTTCGGCCCGGCGGGCGATCGCGTTCGAGTTTGTGTGGTACTTTCGCGACTCCTTGCGCCGTTGAATACGAGCTCGTACCAGTGTAGACACTTCCCGTTTGTGGACATTGGACTCTCACTGGCGCTTTCCCCACTCCCATTTAAAGAAGACAACACGTAGAGTAGTGTGCTAGCGAGCTTTGGCTGACTCTGGCGCAACGCAGCATTAGAGTGGCCAGAAGAAGCGGCCACGCAATGAGTACCGCACTCCAACTTGGAAATAAGCTCGGGGAAGCCATCTCCGCGCCGACGAATGTGTCGACCCGGCCCGCCCCTATGAGTAAGACCACCCCCTCGACCCAGCCGTATCCAGAAATCGCGGGACTCCTGCTGCTGGCGCTGGCTCTCCTGTTCACCACGATCGTGCTCGCACCCGAGGCGCGTATCGAGCGCGTCCCCGTGAACGACCTGTCATTTCATCTCGAAGCTTCCCAACGCCTTGGCGAAAGTATCGCGCATGGCGAGCCGTTCATGGACCCCTGGGTTTCGCAGTGGTCCCTCGGCTTTCCACTATGGCGCGTCTATCAGCCGCTGCCCCATCTTCTCGCCGCGGTCGTAATTGCGCTCGCGCGGCCGTTCGGCTCGCCGGCCGCAAGCTTCGCCGCACTTTACTACGCGCTGTTGGTTTTGATGCCCGCCGGCGTTTACCTCGGCGCACGGCTGATGGGATTGAATCCCTTAGCGGCAGGGCTCGCGTCCATCTTGATCCTCGCTCCAGCCGAAGAAGGCGACTTCAGCCGCTACGGAATCAGTTTCGACGCCTACGCATGGCGAGGCTCGGGCCTTTTCAGTGAGTTGATTGCCTTCGAAATGCTGATGCTGGCGCTTGGCCTCGTGGCGCGTGCGATTGACTCAGGGAAAAGGGAGACGACCGCGGCGTTGGCGCTCGCACTGACGGCGCTCGCGCACGTATTTTTCGGCTACATCGCATTCGTCTCAATCGCATTTTGGGCGCTGGTCAAGCCCGGCGAAGGCCGGGCACAGCGAATCACGCGCGCTGTTTCCATAGCGGCCAAGGCGATGCTGCTGCTGGCGTGGTTCGTCATCCCGATGGTCCTCGGAGGCGCGGAGGTCAACCGCAGCAGATGGGACCCCGCCTACAAGTTCGACTCCTACGGTGCACAGACCATCCTGAAGGAGCTTTTCTCCGGCAAACTGCTGGACTTCGGCCGCTTACCGATGCTGTCGCTGATGGTCGCGGCGGCAGCGTTGATCGCCGCCTTCAACCTCAAGGATTCGATTGCGAGACGGCTGCTCGTGCTCACGGGCCTGTGGCTGGCGCTTTATTTCGGCCGTCCGACCTGGGGCCATCTCCTCGTGCTGGCGGGAATTCCGAGCCAGTTCCACCTGCACCGGTTGGAAGCCGCCTTCGAGCTTTTCGCGGTATTGCTCGCCGCGTGGGGACTCGAACGAATCATCGCAGCCGCCATTCGTAGTCCTGGACTTGTCGCGATCGCGATGGGCGCCGTACTCGGCGGCGCACTCGTACTAATCGCAGCGGAGCGCGTGCAGTATCTCAGCCTCAACGCACAGTGGGGCGAGAGTAACCTGACCGCCTACGCCCATGAACGCGGCGACCTCGACGCGGCGCTGGCCGACGTGCGGACGATTCTCGCCGAACGTCCCGGCCGCGTATCGGCGGGGAAGGCGGCGGAGTGGGGCGGGACCTTCAATATCGGCTCCGCGAAAGTGTATTCCTTCCTCGCACTCAACGGGATGGATGAGGCGAGCTTCCTCTATCACACGATCTCGCTGACCTCCGAGTTCATGGTGCTGCGCGATGAGAACGATCCCGTCCATGAGGATCTGTTCGGGATTCGCGCGGTGCTGGCGCCCGTCACGCTCAAGCTGCAGCCCTGGTTCCGTAAACGGGGCGTACACGGCCGCTTCGCAGTCTACGAGGCCTCGCCGACCGGCTACTTCATCCTCGTTGATATCGGAGCGCGTTACGACGGCGGCCCGGCCACATGGTTCGACCCGATTTCGGGATGGTTGCGGAGCCCGATGCTTCACGCGGGCGAGGTGATCGCGCTCGATCCCCGCGCCGTCGCGGCGCCGCTTATCACGCGATGGCAACAGCTACCGGCGCCCGACCCCAAGTTCATGACTCCGCGCGGCCAGATCCTTTCTGAAACCAAAGTCGGCGAGGATTACCGCGCCAGCATCGACGCTCAGCGCCTATGCTATGCCCTCATCAAAATCACCTACCATCCGGGCCTCGTTGCATGGGTCGACGGGCAACGCGCGCCGCTCCTGCGCGTTTCTCCCGATTTCGGAGCGATCGCGCTTGTCCCCGGTCATCATGCCGTCGAGGTTCGTTACCAGCCCGGACCGCTCAAGCCCCTGCTCCTTCTTGTAGGTCTTGCGCTGTTTGTGCTCGCCGTGCGGCCGCCACTGCTTCAAGCCTGGGAGAGCGCCGAGAATCGCTTGCAGGAACAGCTCGTCGTATGCGGCGAATGGTTGACGACCGACCGCGTGAAGATCGCCGTCGCGCTCGCATTGTTGATTCTCTTGTTCACCCGCGGTCTTTTCCGAGGCCAGCTTATTGACGGCCACGATTCGGGTGAATATCCGCCGCGATTGTCCGAATTCTCGAAGATAATCGGCGAACATCAGTTTCCGCCGGTTTGGGCGCCCGATTTGGACAATGGGCACGGCCAGCCGCTGTTCGAATTCGCGCCGCCGCTCATCTACGTGACGGCATTGCCCTTCTACGAAGGTGGCGTCAAGCTGGCCGATTCTCTCCAGTTCGGCCTTGTAATCCTATTCGCAATGGGTGCGATCGCCGTCTATCTGCTCGGGCGAAGAATGTCCTTCTCGCGAATCGCCTCTCTGGGCGGAGCGGCGGTATGGCTGTTCGCCCCCTATCAGTCGCTTGACGTATATGTCTCCGCCCGGTTCGCCGAGGCTTCCGCAATCGCGATGGCGCCTGTCGCGTTGCTGGGCCTGATAACCGCGCTTCAGAATCCTACGATTCTGAACGTCGCGCTCGGTGCGGTTGCGATCGCTTTGCTGCCGCTGGCGCACAACGCGATCGCGTTACTCATGTTCCCGATCTTCGCATTGATTATTCTCGCGCGCTCTGCCGTCTCCGATCGCCCGGTCCGAGCCGCCGCCGCCGGTGCAGCCGCGATCGCTGGCGGACTCGGCCTCAGCGCTTTCTTCTGGCTACCCGCGTTACTCGAAAAAGACTTCGTCAAGACCAACCTCCTGCGCACGGACTTCCTCCACTGGCGCTTCCACATAATTTCACCCTGGCAGTTGTTCTGGGGCAAGTGGGGTTTCGGCTACTCGGTCGCCGGACCCAATGACGGGATTTCCTTCTCGCTGGGTTGGGTTCACATAGCCTTGGCGATCGCGGGAATAGTCATTGGAATCCGCGCACTGAACCGTATGCGGCGGGTCGACGCCATGATCTTCGCTGGAGCGGTGCTGGCCGGATCGCTCCTGGCCACCGAATGGACGTCGCCAATATGGGCGCACGTAGCCACGCTGCAGTACATGGCCTATCCATGGCGAACGCTATGCATCCCGGCGCTCTTCATGCCCCTGCTGGCGCTATATGTTTTTGACCGTCTCGGCCCCAAGTCGGTTGTCTTGCTGATTGCGGCGGTGGTGCTGGTGAACCTGCCCCACACCGAACCCAAGGGCTATCTTACGTTCGATGAGGAGTTCTACGAGCCCTCGTCGATCGCGCAGCGAGGCCTCAACACCACCACGCGCGAGGAGTACGAGCCGCGATGGGCCAGGCAGCGGATGTGGGGCACCGGTAACGGTTTTCTGAATTCGCCGCTCTGGCAGTCCGTTCGCGAGTTGTACTGGACCTCGACCAGCCACGAGTATTCGGTTGTGACGAAATCGCCGATGCTGGCGATCGACACGACCGATTACTATCCCGGCTGGACCGTGACGATCGACGGCCGCGAGACAAACATCACGCCCGAGCCGATGTTTGGCCTCATCTCGTTTCAGGTTCCCCCCGGACAGCATACGATCAAGATTGAATTGTTGCCGACGCGAGTGCGCCACCTGGCCTTGATGCTTTCGATACTGACCCTGGCGGCACTGCTGTTGACGATTGCCGTGGCCCGGTATGGCGCACGGCTTCGGAAGCTCTGGCCGCGCGCGCCGTCGCACGAGCCATCGATCGAGTCCGAGGGCGACACGGTCGATCATGTCAGCCTCGCTGCTGGACACTCGTTAGCCAATGAGGTCGATGCGCTCGCAAGAGCAACGAACGTAACGAGCGCGAAACTGGCCCGGATCGCGGGCGTGGTCCTGTTGGCGGTCTTCGTAGGTCAGGGCCTGATGTTCATCCGCGCCAACTCCCAGACCTTCGACGAGGCGATTCATCTGGTGTCCGGCTACTCTTATCTGACGACGCGGGATTTTCGCCTGTTTCCGCAGCACGCACCGCTGGTGCCGGAGCTCTCGGCCCTTCCTGTTTACCTGTGGTATCGGCTGCCATTCAAGCCAATCCCCGAACTCTGGAATCGGGTAAAAGAACAAGAGATCTTCGGATGGACGCTCGGGCGGGACTTCCTCTACGGTTCACCCGTAGCGGCAAGCCGGCTCCTCACGCTCAGCCGAATCCCCAACCTTCTGTTGGGCGCAATTCTGGTGGCCCTTGTCGGATGGTGGAGTTTTCGCCTATGGGGCGCCGCGGCCGCGATCGTCGGGATATGGCTCGCTGCGGTCGATCCGAACCTCGTAGCCAATAGCTCCCTGGTTACCTCGGATCTCGCGCCGGCCCTTTTTTCGTTTGCTACGCTGTACCTTCTTTGGGAATACAAGCGGCGCACCTCCGGCTGGCTCCTGGCCGCCACCGGGATCAGTTTGGGCCTCGCCTTAGTCTCCAAATTTTCGACTGTGCTGCTGCTCCCGATCCTCGCCCTGGTGGTGATTGGAGAGGGGCTATCACTGCCCGAGTCCAAACTAACGAATAAACCGGGCAGCAATGCGGGAAAAATGGTGGAGGGATTTGCCGCCGCCGGTTTGATTCTGTTCTTTGCGGCGCTGGTCGTCCCGCTCGCCTACTTTGGCTTCCGCCGCGGGTTCTTCGGATGGATTGCCGGGTTCCAGGCGGTGATGGCGCTACAGAAAGCCGGGTTTCGCGCCTACCTGATGGGTAGTTATTCCGGCCAGGGATGGTGGAGCTACTTCCTGGTGGCTTTCCTGGTGAAGACACCGGCCGGCACGCTGTTCTTGATTTTTGCGGCTCTCGCCCTATGTCGAATCGGCGCGCCGCTCGGCCGCAAGGAAGCGATTTTCCTCGTTGTTCCCCCCATCGCCTTCATCGCGGCCGCATCAATTGGCAAGATCGACGTCGGCCTTCGGCATATTCTCCCGATGTATCCCTTTCTCTTCGTCCTCGCCTCGCGCATCGCTACAGCCCCTTTTCGCCGCGCCTGGGTAGCGCCCGTGCTGTGCGGTCTGCCGCTGATGCTTTCGACGGTCTCGTCGTTGGGGATCGCCCCCCATGACCTCGCCTACTTCAACGAGTTGGCCGGTGGACCCGGCAACGGCTACCGCTATCTGAGCGATTCCAATATCGACTGGGGCCAGGACCTCCAGGGATTGAAAGCCTATATGGAGCGCGAGAAACTCCCCTGGATTTATCTTTCCTATTTCGGGACAGCCCTACCCGGCTACTACGGAATTCATTACCAATACGTTCCCACCTCGTTCACTCTGGAATGCTGCCCTTCGTCGATCCAGCCTCCGGGCACGCGCGACGTGTTGGCGATAAGCGTGGTTAATCTTCAGGGAGTCATGACCGGGCCGCAAAACAATTCTCTCGTCTGGCTCGACAGGCGCACCCCGATCGCGAAGATCGGCTACTCGATCTACGTTTACGACATTACCGGAGACGCGGAAGCTCACTTCTTGCTGGCGAATGCCTATTTGAGCGCGGGCGGACTTTTACCTCAAGCCTTATCCGAGCTCGCGAAAGCGCAGGCCCTTGATCCGTCCAACCTCGAGGCGAAGCGATTAGCCTCATTGCTCGCCCCACCCGGCGCAGTGCTGAAATCGGCTCCTTGAATTTTTTTAGCGCCCGTCCGGCAGCAATAATTGATCGGGCCTTGTAGCCGCATGGCCGAGACAGCGGGCCAATCGCGCCTGGCGCTCGATTGGGCTAGCGCTTCGGTGGAGAGGACGCGCGCGGATTCGAGCACAGGAAAACCCAAAAGCCGTCGATCCGCTGAGGCTCGACCGAACCATAATCGGTATACAAATGTTGCTGGATAATCGGCAACGACGCCCAGTAATCGAACGACCCGCTCATCCCTTCGCTGCCGAGCACGAACCATAGCCGCTTCTTCTTCGCGGCGGTCGCATCTATCTGCGCGATCAGGTGCCGCGCGAAGAAATCCTGCGCATCGATGTCCGCGGTGTATTTACCGTCGATAAAGAGGTCGGGGCCCCAATCGGGAAAAACATCCTCGATCAGTCCGCGCGGCATCCCGAGCCGCTCGAAGTAGTAATCCAATTCGAGCAGGTTCTGCCAGTAACGGACCGCAAGCGCGTCGCCCGGCTGCGAGCGCGCCAAAATGTAGGTTGCAGGATCGCGCCACTCGAAGCGCGGCAAACGCTCGAGCACGTACCACGTATGCCACCCCGATCCGATCAGCAACGCCGCGACCACGACGGCCGCGATCGAGCGCATGCGCGTCGCGGTCACACCGCCGGCGACGAACAGGCACAGGCTGGGCACGCAAAAGATCAGGAACCGGAAATAAAGAGTCGGCTTGATGAACGACACCGCCGCCACTAGCGCAAACGGCAGCACCACGCCCGAGGCCGTCAGCACAAACGGCATCGCGGCGGCCGGCGACCGATCCCAGGCTCGCACCGTGGCCACGAATCCGAGCAGCACGCCCGCGGCATAGACCGCCACCACGGTCTGGCCCGACGCGTCGTCGGCAAGACCATTTGCCACACCGTAGAGCGTCTCTCGAATAACGGGCCAGCTAAGCGCTGGAATCCAGGCGTACATGTTGTGATGGCCGACTACGACGAAACCGATCACGCCCAATACCGGCGCAACGCCCAGCATCAATGGAGCGGCGGCAATCAAGAGCCGCCGCCATGGCACGTCGCGGCGATCGAGCAGCAGGAGCGGTATCAGTTGCGCGGGGACCGCGGCGATCGCCAGCGTATGCGCGAACACCGCCAGCGCGTCGCATAGCGCCCATCCGGCCTGATTGCCGGCGCTCGGACGCTCGAGCGCGCGCAGCAGAAAGAGCAAGCCTGCCGTGACGAACATCAGCTCCAACGCATAGCCGGTCGTGTCGCGCGCCCACGCCACGGAGACCGGGCTCAGCGCGAGCAGCAGCGCAGCCAGGACTCCGGCCCGCTCCCCGAACAGCCGCACGCCCCCGCGGTAGATGAGCAAGACCGTGACGACCGAGGCGATCGCCGACGGCATCCTGAGCGCCGTCTCCGAGGATCCGAAGATCGTTATCCATAGACGTAGAAAAGCGTAGAACAGGCCGCGGTTGGTTTCGCGGGTGAGGATGAGATGCCACATCGCGCCGATGGGCATGGTGGCGATGCGGTAGCTTGTCGCCTCGTCGATCTCAAAGCTCGGCCGACCGAGATGATACAGGCGGATGGCGGCCGCCATGACGATTATCGCGGGTACGGCCCATTCGCGCAGGCCGCGCATCGCGCGCATGCCTTGGCTGGGCGACGACGCTTGGCCGGGAGTGGGGGTTATCGCTGCGGCGGAAATTTTTGCGTCCCTCTGCTCGAGTAGCTTACGCGATGGTTCGGATTACGGAAATATCCGCTGCTTCGTCTCGTTTGCGTGTTCTCGCCGTGGCGAAAAGCTCAAGGAAGCAGGGGCTAATTCGCGATACACGGGGAGTCAACTACTATGGATAGTATCATCATCGCTCCGCGTCGATCAGTCGACGGAGCCTGCCGCGAGTGGTGCCTCAGGATAGCGCGTCAGCATGTTTATCGTGAGACAGCAGTGACGCAACATCTGTTGTGGCGGCTGCCCTAACCCTCATCCTCTCCCTGGACAGGGAGAGGGATCTGAGATGGACAGGGAAGCGAGAATTCAGAAACTCGCAGAATGACATCCGGCTGCGAGAATCAGTAGCTCTGACAGATGTACGCGATGGTGTCGCCGTCGGCCCAAGGTGCGGCAGCGTCGATTGTGAGCGTGCTCGCGGTCGACTTCACGCCCGCCACGTTCGCATGGGCGCCACCGTTGGTTTCGTTCATCGCCACGCAGGCGGGGGCATTCGGAAACGGCGTCGAAAAGGTCAGGACGCAGACCGTGTTATCCGTCCCGAGCGTCAGCTTGCCGGCGGTGTCGGAGCCGGCGATGGTTGCGCCGCCGCCGCATCCGGAGCCGAGGCTCGGCGTGCCTGCGAATGAGGTGGCCGACAATATCAGCACGGCCACCGCCGCCATCATAACGGCCAGCGCGCCCGTCTTTCTCATAACTCGATATAGCATAATCACTGCTCCTTTGCGGGACCGGTCCTGACCGTTAGTAGGACGTGCAGGAATAGCTGACGATGTCGCCTGGTACCCACGGATACATTCCATCCATCTCTACGGTGGTAGTCGTCGTCCTCACGCCGACCGGGACAGCATTTCCTCCACCGTTGGTCTCATTCGTTGCCGTGCAGGCGGGCGGATTCAGCGGCGCCACCGAAAACGCCAGGGTGCACGTCGCCGCTGGGGCGGTGCCCAGCGTCACTTTGCCCGCCGAATCCGATCCCACGATGGCCGCTCCGGTACCGCAATCGGGCCCGAGGGTTGGCGTAGCTGCGAGTGAGGTAGACGACCAACACAACGCTGCTGCTACCGCCATGAACGCAGCCACACTTCTTGTCCTTGATAGATATCGTTGCACGTTTGCTGCTCCTGCTTTTCTTTGAGAACGACTAATCATGCCCGGTCCTTGTGTCTCATCTCGCAGACACGGAGTGGCGGGCGGGTCCGCCCGCCACTCCCGAATCGTCTACGGACTGACACCGACAGTGGCGTCAACTGTTGTGACATCGTTTGTGTTGTTTCCAGTCTGGATTTGAACATCAACGAGGTCACCCGCGTTGAACGAGACGCTCAGCCCGGTCGTGCTGCAGGTCTTGCTTCCGGTCGGGACCGTGCAAGTGACTCCGGTCACATTTGTCGCGCCCGCATACGCTGGGGCGGAATTAACCCGAAGCTGACAGACATCGGAGGTGGAGGCCGTCGGCTGCTTGCTCACGAAGCAGTAGATGGAATTGAAATGCCCCATGGCGTTTCCGACCGTCTGACCCGCACCCACTATCTGCTCGATGTTCAGCTCGTTCGCCACGCTCACTGGCGCCGTCGCTATGCCGAAGTACTGGGTCGCGTTGTGGGTCGTTACGGCACCACCGCTGCTGAAGAGGATGAAGCTCGCGGGTCCGGCTCCTCCGGTCGCTCCCGTCGCTCCACTCGGTCCGGTCGCTCCAGTCGCACCGGTCGCACCCGTCCCGGTCGCGCCTGCCGGTCCGGTGTTGCCGGTCGCACCAGTCGCGCCGACTCCGGTCGGTCCAGTCGCACCGGTGGTCCCGACTCCGGTCGCGCCTGTCGGTCCGGTATTGCCGGTCACGCCAGTCGGTCCGGTATTGCCCGTCACGCCTGTTACGCCAGTCGCGCCGGTCGGGCCGGTATTGCCGGTCACGCCCGTCGGACCAGTAGCGCCGGTTACTCCAGTGTCACCAGTCGGGCCAGTCACACCGGTTAGGCCGGTTGGCCCGGTCTCGCCAGTTACGCCGGTTACGCCAGTCGGGCCAGTTACGCCGGTCAGGCCAGTCGGTCCAGTCTCGCCAGTGACGCCGGTTACGCCGGTCGGTCCCGTCTCACCAGTCAAGCCGGTTGGGCCGGTTACACCGGTTACTCCAGTGTCGCCCGTCGGGCCGGTTACGCCGGTCAGGCCGGTTGGCCCGGTCTCACCAGTTACGCCGGTCACGCCAGTCGGACCAGTTACGCCGGTCAGGCCGGTCGGTCCGGTGTCGCCAGTTACGCCGGTTACGCCTGTCGGGCCAGTTACGCCGGTCAAGCCAGTCGGCCCTGTCTCACCAGTCAGGCCCGTGGGACCAGTCACGCCAGTTACGCCGGTATCGCCAGTTGGACCGGTTACACCGGTTAGGCCGGTTGGTCCCGTCTCACCAGTCAGGCCGGTCGGTCCGGTCACGCCAGTTACGCCGGTATCACCTGTAGGACCAGTTACGCCGGTCAGGCCAGTTGGTCCGGTTACGCCCGTGACGCCGGTTACGCCCGTGACGCCGGTTACGCCCGTGGAACCGGTCGCCCCCGTCAATCCTATTGGTCCTCGCGTCCCCGTGGAGCCGGTAGCTCCGGTAGCTCCCGTAACTCCGGTCACTCCCGTTGCTGCGCTCGGCCCCGTGGGACCAGACGCCCCTGAAGCTCCCTCGATAGAGAAAAGCGTCTCGTTCTTGTGGCACGGGGTCGCCGATAACGCTTGGGTCTGCGAAATAACATGGGTCGTTCCGCTCGAATCATTCACACATTCGAAGATGAGCTGGTCGGGTTCGGCGCGAGCACTCGCGGCGGTAAAGACGAGGAAAGCCACGATAGTCGCGGCGAAAGCGATGCGAGATAGCGTAATAATTCTGGATATGCTTTGAGACATCGTTCTCCCCCAAAAGAGAGCGGTATCTCTGTTTAGCATAGTTTTATGATTCTTGTCAAGTGTTAACTATAGAATTCCTTTCAAAAGATTCAAGTATCTAAGAAACATATTTTAAGGATTGATTCTCAAAGTAAGAGAACTAATAGATAATTAAAAATCCTGGCCGCATGAGGGCCATTAATTATACACTATTTTCAAGGGATTAGCTCTCAAATCGGAGGTTTAACGGTCCTACAAATGGCAAGACCTCAACATGGCGAGTCATGCCCAAGTGGAACCTGGGAGTTTTTGCGGTCCAGCTTTCGGTAGAGTAGGTTATTCATGATCAGACTGCTATAAACGTGTGGCACGACTCGCAGCCATGCGAGTCATGCTGGATTCACCGGACAGCCTGAT
>Ga0137389_10002421_pt1 | contig 11346 bp, 9 predicted proteins | sample 15con2h14BmetaG_FD_104645 | JGI IMG/M metagenome (GOLD analysis project Ga0137389, IMG submission 104645) | Vadose zone soil microbial communities from Angelo Coast Range Reserve, California, USA - 15con2h1.4B metaG | ecosystem: Environmental > Terrestrial > Soil > Vadose zone > Saprolite...
ACACGAGCAACGCTCGCCGACATCAGTGGGATGAAAGCGACGCAAAGCACTGAAGAGGGTGCCGGCCAGGCGACAAAACGAAAGACCGTGCTGGAGCGCATCAAGGCACGGGGCTACCTCATCGTTGCCGTGAAGGAGGATGTGCCAGGATTTGGCTATCGCGATCCCAAGACAGGCGAACTGAGTGGGCTGGAGATCGACCTGGTGCGGGCTCTGGCACAGGAGATCTGCGGTGACCCGAACAAGGTCGTATTTCGTCCAGCCCGGACACAGCAACGTTTGCCGCTGGTACGCTCGGTCTTGCGCCTCTTGGACCCTGTGCTCAAACTGTATAGCATCCTTTCAACTGCCCTTGCCAGCAACTGGTGGCACCTGGGCATGGCTGGAAAACTGCCGACGTTTCTCTGCCCATCGCAGTGCGTTGACCAGCAGGATTTCGTCGGTTTCGACTACTACTGGGGAATCAGTACACTGCAACTTCACCGCATCCAACAACTGATTGACGCAGCGTCCGGCAACTTCGACAAGGCACCGGTCTGGCCAGCGGTACTTTACAGGACGCTCAAGTACTACGCTAAACTGTTCCCGGATAAGGAGATTCTCATCATCGAGAACGGCTGTGTGGATAAGGCCGATGGCGTGGCTCGTGCGAGTTATATCAGCCAGCATGCTCGCCAGGTCCAGCGGGCCTCTCATGAGGGCGTCAAGGTAGTGGCATACATCTGCTGGAGTATCACCTCCAACCGTGAGTGGGGCCTGAAATTCGGCCCAGGCAGTGACTTTGGCCTCTATCACATTGAACTGGACACCGACCCGGCACTCAAGCGCGTACCAACCCCTGCTGCCCTAACCTACCAGAAGCTTATCGAAAAACGTGGATCTGTGTGAACCAGCACTGCCTGATCAGCAGAAATTCCATCCGGCGAACAGTAAGCAGATAGGGATGGTAACCCCTTTTGTCAGATTGCACTTTCCTCGTTGGCCTGGTCGGTTAAACGCAAGCTACCTACAGCGCATCACCTGTCGCGGTGAAAGCCAGAAGGGGGGCAGATAGGCCGGGATGTTTGAGAATGGCAATACTTCTGGCTTGAGCTGGATACCCAGAACATCCCGCATGAAGGCGCGGCGCTGCTGGATACGTCTCCAGGCATCCGGGTACTTCTGCTCGAATAGCTGGCGCAACTCCTCGTCAGCCAGCGCAATGCCATCTTCAATGTTGGTAGTATGATAGGAGGTATTTGTCGCCGGGATGATATCAACTTGCAGCGCCATTCCCGAACGCAGTTGTTGAGTTGAGCCACGATAGATGGGCGAACTGACCCATTCATCCAGGTGGATCAAGTGACCAGGATTCAGGCTAACGCCGAAGAACGGATCGCCCAGGTGCCGGTCAATGATATCGAACAATTCACCCCCCGTTACGCCAATCCCAACATGCTCGTACCATTCCACAACAGCGCGGAAATAGGGAGCAACCAGTTTGTCAACATAGTCGCGGATACCGGCAGGAAGCATCTCCGCTCCTGCGACCAGGAAACCCGCGCGCGCGTTATTGCTGCCCCAGTATCCCAGCGCCGCGAATACCGGGTCACCTGTTTTCAACACGCGGCTGGACGCGCTGGCCAGTCCCAGCGCCGTACGCTCACCGCTGAACAGGACGGGATGATAGCACAATGGCAGACCAATCGGAGCCAGCAGCTTGAACGCATCGAACTCGGTCATTCCGGGACGTATGTTGAAGAGTACGTTGCGCAGGCCTTGCGAACCATGCGTGGCCGCAAATTCAAAATAGGCCAGTTGATCGACATCGTTGACCACGCGCAGCCCATGCTCTGGCTCCATAAAGATTTGACCGGCGTTATATACCTCGCAGCCCATGCTACGAAGCGTATCAACCAGATACGCCGGAACTTCCAGCCACTGATCCGGTACTGGCGTTTCGATAGGGACAAAATATTTCCAGCCTGCGAGCCCGATCCGTTTGCTGCCCGCTGCCCCTATGCCAGCATCGCGTAAGATCGTTGCCAGTGGGGCGCTCGACGAACGAGGCTGACTAAGCAAACTGAATGTCTGGAACAGCACGGTTTGCAACGCTAAGGGGCTGATGGCAGTATACGCCATGTCTTCGTTCCCGACCAGCAGCGTTGGCATACGGTCTGGTACAAGGATCAACAACGCTTCTTCAAAACGCGGGTCGAATCCTGTGAGGTATGCCATATTGGCGAAGTGTTCGCGGTCTGCGTAGACGATCAGCGCATCATACCTGGCGTCGAATGCGCGCTGGCGGGCCGCGTTGATGCGAGCCTCATAGGTCGCTGCTGGAATTGCCGGTTCTTCACGTGGTAAGCCAAATTCCGGCAGATCTATCTCGGCAAGCTCAACGCGCGCGTCAATCCTTCGCGGGTTTCTGAGGTTCAAGAGGCCGCTTGTGCAAGCGAGGGAAGGATGATAGAATGAGGAATATGGAGCTCCCAATGTACATGCGGACCTTGAGTCTTAGGGTAGCTCTAACATATTTCAATTTTGGATGGTGAACAGATGAGATTGCTATCTAAAATCAGTGTATGCCTGCTCGTACTGGCCTCCTGGTACTCTTTTTTTCTCGCACCTGCCTACGCCGCAACACCAGTAACACCACAAGTGCCCATCCTGATGTACCATTACATCCGGAACGATCAGAACCCACGCGACCCAGTGGGAGAAAATCTATCTGTCTCCCCTGCCCTCTTTGCACAGCAGATGCAATATCTTTCGTCACACGGCTATACGCCTATCACGCTTGATAAGCTCGCTGCAATCTTCGCTGGCAAGGCACATGCTCCTGCAAAACCCATTGTTCTTACCTTTGATGACGGGTATAAGGACTTGTTTACCACCGCCTTCCCCATTCTGCAACGGTATGGCTTCCATGCAGTTTCCTTTATTATTACCGGCTTTGTGGGATGGCACGGATATGTGTCGTGGGAAGACATTAAGCACATGCAAGCATCTGGCCTGATCAGCTTTGAAGCGCACACGGTCCATCACACCTATTTACCCGCGGTGAGTTATCAGCAGGCATTAGATGAACTGGTCACCAGTAAAAAGACCTTGCAAGCCGAGACGGGCTCTCCCGTCAATTTTCTTGCCTATCCCGACGGTGCTACGGATGCAACGGTTGAGAGCGCAGTCCAAAAAGCGGGCTATGTAGGAGCACTCGGGACATGGTTTGCAAAGGCAGGAGAAATCAGTTTCGATATGCCACGGGTACGGATTCCGGGAGGAATTAGTCTTGCTGACTTTGCGCTAAGAGTACAGTAATCAATAGGCCTCTGTCCCAGCCAAGAAATCGATCGCGTGTGGCATAGAGGCATATAAAGGATCAGTCCAGTGGAGTATATGCGCTGCATGAGCTCTAGGCGGGCAACCCGGCTTCGATCCAGCGGCGAAATTGGGTGATATGCTCTTGGGGCCACTCACCGTCGCATGGCATCGTACCATCTGTCAGTCGCTCAAGAATGTCCTGAGCATGCGTACAGACGTCCTGGTAGTCCCAGAGGTCGAAAGCGAACTCCATTGATTCTCTATCGCTCTCACGAAACAGTGGCCGGATGTCTCGTGCAAAACTAAGCGAACTGCTCTCAGTTGGCATAATCATGCTCCTTTGTATGAGTAGCAAAGAAACTCACCGCTTTCGCCATGTATATTACTACATCTTCACGATCCTTCCCAATCAAAGCCATACCTGACTTGAGCCACCAACAAATTAAGGAGCCTTCCCTCAGGTGTGTGAACTACTCGTAGCCAAGCGAGCCCGCCGAATGTCGTAGAGGCCCGATTATGAATTTTAACAAAATACGTGGGCCATGTGTAGGGGCCGATTTATCGTGCCCATCGCCGATTTATCGGCCCCGGAAACCCATCCGCATGTCCATATTAAAAAGTTAAAGTTCATTATCGCTCCCCGATGTATCTCCGCCATCGCTTCGCTCAGACTGCTTGCTTACCTACATCTATTTCATACCTCCCTCCCCTCAGATTCCTGGACAGCGACAGGCGTGCGTGCTATCATCACAAGAGCAAGTATCTGGAGCAGAAAATGATCTTGAGGAGTACTGATATGCAACTGGGAGTCGTTTTCCCGCAGAACGAAATCGGCGTGGACCCGCTGGGGATCCGCGACTATGCACAGACCGTCGAAGGATTGGGCTACAGCCACCTCGTGGCATATGACCACGTCGTGGGAGCTGACCCTACACACCGTCCAGGCTGGCAGGGCTATACAACAAAGGACCTGTTCCACGAGCCGTTCGTGCTCTTTAGCTATCTGGCGGCTCTGACGCAGCTGGAACTGGTCACCGGCGTCATCATCCTGCCTCAGAGGCAGACGGTGCTCGTCGCCAAGCAGGCTGCGGAAGTAGACGTACTGAGTGGTGGCAAGCTGCGGTTGGGCGTGGGAGTGGGCTGGAACCCGGTGGAGTACGAAGCATTGGGAAAGGACTTCCACATCCGTGGGCGCATGGTCGAGGAGCAGATCGAGGTGCTGCGGCTGCTGTGGCGTCAAGAGGTCGTCACCTACCACGGCCAGTACCATACCATCACCGAGGCAGGGCTCAATCCCCTTCCCGTGCGCCGTGCGATCCCCATCTGGACCGGTGGGAGGGCAGAGGTGCTGCTGCGTCGTACAGCGCGCCTGGCCGACGGCTGGTTCCCGCTGGGACGGCCGGACGAGGGCATGCAGCAGACCATTGAGCGCTTGCACCGCTACATTCGGGAGGCTGGCCGCGATCCAGACACGGTGGGCATCCAGGCACAGGTGAATGCGAAGGACGGCAACCCCGATGAGTGGATACGTCAGACACAGCGGTGGCGAGACCTGGGTGCAACGTATGTCGCCATCAACACGATGGGCGCGGGCTTCGCCTCCTTGCAGCAGCATCTCGAAGCCATCCGCCGCTACAAAGAGGCTGTCGGCTGAACATCTTTCTTTTTCTGCAAAGGAGCTGTTTTTTATGCCCGATACACTCACCTTTGGCCTTTTCTCGCTCAATATGGGTGCCTATAGCTACCCGGCAACGGCAGCACGGGTTGCCCAGATTGCCGAAGAGGCAGGATTTGACTCTCTCTGGGCGGGAGAACATGTCGTACTGCCCGATCCACAGGCTCCGCCGTCACCCATGGCTCCCGAAGACCGCATCCTGGACCCCATCATCACCCTTACCTTTCTGGCTGCACAGACGAAACGCGTCTTACTTGGGACCGGGATCATCATCCTCCCACAGCGCAACCCACTCGTGTTAGCCAAGGAACTGGCCAGCCTCGACGAACTCTCAGGCGGACGGCTCCTCTTTGGCGTCGGGGTGGGCTACCTGGAACCAGAATTTCGCGCGCTCGGCGTGCCCTTTGAGGACCGCGGGGCACGCACCGAGGAGTACCTGGCAGCCATGCGGGCGATATGGCGCGAGCACAAGCCTTCCTACCACGGCCGCTTCGTCTCCTTTGCCAACGTCCAGGCACACCCACAACGCAACATCCCCATCGTGATGGGTGGCCACTCCCCAGAGGTCTATCGTCGTGCCATTGAGTATGCAGTTGGCTGGTACGGTTTCGCCCTGGACCTCGAAGGGACGGCTCGTGCCCTGGAGGGTCTGCGTGAAGCTGCACAACGCTACCAGCGTCCAGCCGAGTTGGGTCGCCTGGAGATCAGCGTCACGCCACGAGGACCGGTCAACCGCGAACGTGCCGAGCAATTCGCGTCCCTGGGAGTCCACCGTTTGATTCTCCAATTCCCACCGCATGCGACTGCCTCGGAGGTCGAAGCATTCGTGGAGAGAGCAGGTGAGATGCTGATCGGACAGATCTGATCGAGGAAGCGTTCGCTATCCCAAAGAAGAGTGTTCCCAACATGTACCGACCGCCAGGAGGAGAACAGCATGAATAGGCCACAAAGAAATAGTTCACAAGGGTTTGGGTTTCCCTTCCAGGATGCCTTTAAATACTTCATGATCGATCCGACGACCAATTGGCAGCGTTTCTTCAATCCACAGTTCTATATTACTTACAATGCCGGGGACGTCGACGTTGAGAACAATGTGCTTCGAGAGGTGGGCAGCTACGGGATGCAGCTTGGGCGCATCCTCGATGTACTGGATGTACTCGTTGCCCGCTTACCTCAGGACAAACTCACACCTCAGGAGCGCAGTGTGTTGGATCAGTTTCATGCCCTCACCGAGAAGGTTACAGCTGCCGTTGCCAGCGTCAAGGGACCCAAGGGGAAAGATATCACGCTGGCTGATGTCGATCGGTTGATCACTGGCTTGCAATCGTTAGCGAGTTCGGATCCGGCTGCCTATCGCCTGCTCGTTGATCGACTCAAAAACGCCATTGGCGCAAACGACAAGGTATAAAGGATTTTATGACAGAGAGAAACGATGTGTACAGAAGGAGAGTATGAAGATGCCCAGCAATATTGTTGCTTACGAATGGCCACTTGGTGGGACAAAGCAAGTGGCATTCACAAGCGGTGATGATCACATTCATGAGATGGTAACTGCACAAGAAGGGGTATGGAGCGATGCTGATGTATCTGAGCTTGCCAGTGCACCTGCGCTGGCACTAGAGACGGCAATTATGACCGGCTTCGCCTGGCCTGATGGACGCACAAAGCAAATTGCCTACGTCAGTCCTGTGGATGAGAATGGTCATGTCCACGAACTTGTCGTGAGAGAGGGCAACACCTGGAGCTATGCTGACCTGATGGATCAGCTTCCTGGTGCCCCCCCAGCAGATGGTCTTGCCATTGCTGGCTATGCCTGGAAAGCGCATGGTACCAAGCAAGTCGTATACACGGGGAGTGACAGCCATCTTCATGAACTCATGGTGGGAGTAATTGGGATGTGGAGCTATACCGACTTGATGCAACTCACGGGCGCTCCACTGGCGGAAGGCTCAACTCTTGCCGGCTATGCATGGGAGGCAGGCGGTACCAAGCAGGCGATCTATATTGGCAGTGACCGCCATATTTATGAGCTGGTAGCAGATCGAAGTGGCACCTGGACCTATGCGGACCTGATGCAACTGACTGGTGCTCCATTGGCAGCAGGCTCGGCCCTTGCTGGCTACGCCTGGGAAACGGGCGGCACCAAGCAGGTGGTCTACGTGGGCTTAAATCGGCATGTCTATGAGCTGACATACAGCGCAGGTGGGACATGGAGTCATACCGACCTGACCCAACTGACGAGCGCTCCCGAGGCCAGTAATGAGCTGGTTCTTGGCTACGAATGGACAGCTCAGTATGCCAAGCAAGTGGTCTACATGGATACGCGGGAGAACCCTCATATCCATGAACTGATGCTCAAGCATGGCAGTTCCTGGCAGCACACGGATTTGACCGGGCTCACTGGCGCTCCAGAACTCGTATAGCGTGGCAAGAAACACAGACCCTCTTCCTGGTGAAGTTGGGTCAACCTCGGATGCTCAAGACAGAGATCTTGTCACCCTTGAGGGTGAAATGATAGTGGAGCTGAACTGGACTGCCATCGAAGTTGCCTGAAACCTGAGTGGTGACGACCGTCTCGTTGTCTCCCGCGGTCACATCAGTGACCGCGACCGTGTAGTGGTATAGCTCATTGGTCTTCTCTCTCCCCATGCCCTGATCTGAGCGACGCCGTGGTACTCCTGCCCTTCGTCGGTCACGACGGCGTCGGCGGTGAAGCAGGCGAGCAAGGCATCAGTATCACGGGCATTGGTTGCCTGCATATAGGTAGCGATGGGCTGAGGGAGTTGTGTATTCATGATTTTTGAGCACAGACGAACACTCACTGATCCTCTATTGATGGGCTTCTCACCAAATCTGTGTCAGAGCCCAAACGCTGTTCCCCAAATGTTGCGGAGTGGTGAGGGGGAGCTTGCCTCCGTCCTCATCCACGAAGATACCGCTACTGACCCGGATGAGCTTTTTTACGAAGGAACCAGCCCTGGAAGTCAGGAAATGTATTTTTAACCGGGTTCCTTCCCTTCCACGACCGCTCTCAAACCATACAAATCATACGAAAGCGCACCAGCCTGCAACTTCCTTCTGATATCCCCTTCATGCGCCTCTCGTGCTTGTGCAGCTTCCAAAACGCGTGCTGCTTCCTGTGCGGCGACCACCACAGCTCCATCGGCATCGAGGAGCACAATGTCACCCGGCGCGATGGTTGCCCCGCCCATGACGACAGGTTCGTTGATGGTTCCCACTTTGGTTTTAGTGGCTCCTCGCACTCGTATCCAGCGCGTCCAGATCGGCAATCCAAGGGAGCGCAACTCTTCGGTATCGCGTACAGATGCATCGATGAGCAGAGCTGCAACCTGGCGGACCAGCGCCTGGGTTGCCAGCAGTTCCCCAACGAGCGCCACGGGTTCCGGTTCCGGTATCGTCAGCACAAGCACCTCGCCCGGCTGCACCTGGTCGAGCACGGCATGCACCATCAAGTTATCCCCTTGTCCGCAGCGGACCGTACGGGCTGGTCCCGCAACTCTACTTCCGGGGACAATCTGAATCAGTGGCACATCGATCAGCCCTGAGCGGCCCGCCGCTTCATACACCGTGGCCACCCCGTATAGGGCAAATTGCTTTACATCGAGATTATTCATACGTTGCTACCTCCTGCCGTCCTTGTGACTATACCACATCGTCCATGATGCGTAACAAACCTTGACAATCTCTAGCCAATGATGCTAGTCTTGCTCTACAAATTGAAACTCAGCCGCCTACGGCAATGATCTATTTTCTGCACTGGAAGGTTGAAGCTGGCACGTGCTTAAAGAAGACTACGAACTATCTCGTGAGGATGTTCAAGACCTCTCCAATAGGGACGCCCTCGCCGCCTTTTTCGCAAAGCTCGGTTATAACACGAATGAACGTCTGATCCAAAACACCGTTGCCATGGGCTTTGGCAGCGAGTTATTGAAATCCGCTATCACCCATATTGAACGCCTCGCCAGTGAGGATGGAGGACTGCTCGAAGTTTACCTCGTCGAACTCAAATCCGTCACCATCTCCGTCACTCGCGCCCTCGCACAGGCTTTTCGCAACCTCAGCATTCATCACCCCCTGCTCGTCCTCACCGATGACTGCCAGCGCCTGGATTTCGTCCTGGTGGAACGCTACACTGAGAGCAACTTACAAGAATCCACCATCCCCGGCCTTCCAACCCCAATGACCCGCCAGGTCGGCGTGCGTCCTCGCGTGCTTACTATCAACCGCCTCAAGCCAGGCGATGTTGAACTACGCGTCCTACGTCGCTTCAGCTACACCGAAAGTGACTCGCTTGCTCAGTACGACAAACTCCTCAGCGCCTACGATGTGGCCGATTGGAGCGAGCCGTTCTTCAATAACCGCGCCCTCTTCTCTGATTACTATCTCACGAAGCGCCTGCCCGAAAGCCCCGAGTGGAATAATCCTACTGAGGCTGCCGCTATGACCCGAACCTACAGAGCACTGCGCGACCTCTACGCCGATGTGCGCGAGACCTTCGCCAACCGGCCCGGCACGACTGTCCGTGCCCAGCTGCTCGCACCCGCTTTACAGGCTCTCGGATTCACCGTCCAGCCTGCCAGGGTAGAAAATCATGGTGCCATCGAACCCGATTATCGACTCTGTGCAACGCCCACTTCTGGGCTCCTCTCCCTCTGCCTCGCCTACACCTGGGGTCGCAACCTGGATGGCAAAGACGACCAGCGCGACAGCGAAACGCCGGACGAGAACCCCGGTGCAGTTGTTGTCTCGCTGCTGGATCGCGGCGAAGCCGACTGGGCCATCGTCACCAACGGCAAAACCTGGCGCTTATACTCGGCCAAGGCTCACAGCCGCGCCACCAACTACTACGAAATCGACCTGGAAGAGATCCTGGCCCAGCCGCCTGAACATCGCGAACTCGCCTTCCGTTACTTCTGGTATTTTTTCCGCGCCGCAGCCTTTCTTCCCACAGAGCATGCTGTCGATGGCGAGACACGGCAACTCTGCTTCCTCGACAGCCTGATCAGTGAAAGCGAGCGCTACGCCCGCGAGTTAGGCGAGCGCCTCAAAGAGCGTGTCTTCTTTGAGATTTTCCCCCATTTTGCACGCGGCTTCATTCTCTATGCACGCCGCACCGGGCAACTACCAGCAAGCCTGGATACGCTACCCGACGAGGAGCGCAGCCACCTGCTCGAACCATTCTTCAGTGGCACGCTCACCTTCCTCTATCGCCTGCTCTTCCTGCTCTATGCAGAGAGCCGCGACCTGCTCCCCGTGCGTGAAGTGCGTGGCTACCACGAAAAGAGTTTGGAGAAGCTCAAGCGTGAGATCGCCGCCAAAGCCGGGCCGATTGAAGACCAGGCTCCTGCGCTACTCAAGACCACCCACAATGAACTCAGCACCGCCCTCTATGACCGCCTACAGCTACTTTTCCATGCCGTGGACAGGGGCGATGCCGACCTCAACGTTCCTGTCTATAACGGTGGCCTCTTCATCACGCAGCCCGATCCATCCGATACCTCACCAGAAGCTGCGGTCGCCCGCTTCCTGGCAACCTGCAAAATCCCCGACCGCCTGCTTGCCCTCGGTCTTGACCGCATGGCACGCGACCTCGACGAGAAACGCCAGGACCTCGCCTTCATCGACTACAAAAGCCTCGGTGTGCGCCAGCTCGGGAGCATCTACGAAGGATTGCTTGAATTCAAACTGCATATTGCCCCTGAGATGATGGCTGCCGTTAAAGGCAAAAAGACCGAAGAGATCGTCTCCTACGCCGAGGCGCAGCAGAAGAAGCTGACTATCCTCAAAGAGGGACGCGGCAAGGATGCCCGCGACAAAACCCTACCAAAGGGCGCGGTCTACCTGGAGAACGACCGCCGCGAGCGCAAAGCCACCGGCAGCTACTATACCCCCGACTACATCGTCAAATATATCGTCGAGCACACCGTCGGCCCCGTGCTCAACGAAAAACTCGAAGCCCTGCGCCCCATCTTCCGCGAAGCCGAAAAAATGCTGCGCACCGAGCGCGACAAAGTAAAAGCTTTGAGACGCGAAGATATCAGCGCCGAACACGAAACCTACAAGAAATACCGCAAGACGCTCAACGACGCCTTTTTCGACCTCAAAGTGCTCGACCCTGCGATGGGCAGTGGCCACTTCCTGGTCGAAGCTGTAGACTACATCACCGACCGCGTGGCCGACTTCCTGACCGCCTTCCGCTGGAACCCCGTCGTCTACGAACTGGCCCAGACGCGCCGCGAGATCCAGGCAGAGATGGAGCGCCAGAACGTCACCATCGACATGAGCAAACTTACCGACCTCAACCTGCTCAAGCGCCGCGTCCTCAAAAGCTGTATCTACGGCGTCGA
>Ga0137389_10002424_pt1 | contig 11335 bp, 9 predicted proteins | sample 15con2h14BmetaG_FD_104645 | JGI IMG/M metagenome (GOLD analysis project Ga0137389, IMG submission 104645) | Vadose zone soil microbial communities from Angelo Coast Range Reserve, California, USA - 15con2h1.4B metaG | ecosystem: Environmental > Terrestrial > Soil > Vadose zone > Saprolite...
CCACAGCGGCAAATGTTGCCCGCCATCGCGCCATCGATGTCCGGATCGGAGGGATGCGGCGTGTGGGCGAGAAGCGCCGCGGCGGCCATGATCTGACCCGACTGGCAGTAGCCGCACTGCACCACCTCGAGATCGAGCCAGGCCTGCTGCACGCGCTTCCCGGCGGGCGTCTCACCGACCGCCTCGATGGTGGTGATGCGCTTGCCGACGGCGGCGATCACGGGCGTGGTACACGAGCGGATCGCCTGGCCGTCCAAGTGCACGGTGCAGGCGCCGCACAGTCCGAGCCCGCACCCGAACTTCGTGCCCGTGAAGCGGAGCACGTCGCGCAGCACCCACAAGAGCGGCATGTCGGATGGCACGTCCACCGTATGCGTGACGCCGTTCACCCGCAACGTGACCATGGCTCGATCCTCCGCGACCGCGTCGACCGGTCGCCGCTCCCGTCTACCCGGCTAGGGCCTGCTCGACCTGTCCGAACGTACAATACCGGCCGGCGCCCCGTGCGGCCATGTTGTCAACCGAACCCCTGAACCGAGGTATTTCGTTCCCGTGTCTGCCCTGCGCCGTGAACGTTCCAGTACGCTGGAGACGTTATCTGAGGATCTGGCCGCGGCGGTCGAGCGTGCCGCCGCGAGTGTCGTCGCCGTGCACGCCCGCCCCCGCATCGCTTCGAGTGCCGTCCTCTGGCGGCCGGGGGTCGTCGTGACCGCCGATCACACCGTGCGAAAGGACGACGGCGTGACGGTCACGCTCGGCGACGGCCGCTCGGTCGCCGCGACGCTCGCGGGCCGCGACGCCGCCACCGATGTGGCGGTGCTGCGGATCGACGCCGAGCGGGTGCCGGTGGCCGACTTCGCGGCGGCGGGTGCGCTCAAGGTGGGACATGTCGTGCTCCAGGTCGGGCGCACGGGCGGCGGGGGACACTCCGCCAGCTTCGGCGTGGTGGGCGCCCTGGTCGGCCCGTGGCGGACCTGGCGGGGGGCGGAGATCGCTCAGCTCATCCAGCTCGATCTGACGATTCACGACGGGTTCTCGGGCAGTCCGTTGGTCGACGCGGAGGGGAAGGTGGTGGGACTCAATACGTCGGGCTTGGCCCGCGGTCTGGCGGTCGCGTTGCCCGTGGCGGTCGTCGACCCCGTGGTGGACGCTCTGCTCGCCAAGGGTCGCATTGCGCGCGGCTATTTGGGGGTCGGGCTCCAGCCGGTGGAGCTGCCGCCGGCGCTCGCGCGGAAGTACGACCCGCCGCGCCGCTCGGCCCTCGTCGTCTTGAACGTCGACCCGGACGGCCCGAGCGAGCGGGGCGGCCTACAGCTGGGCGACGTCATCGTCGACGTCGACCAGCGACCGGTCGCGGATGTGCGCGACGTGCTGTCGCTCTTGGGCCCCGACCGCGTCGGTTCGGCGGTGCGCCTGGGGGTGGTGCGCGGCGGGGCGCCCATCGCCGTCAGCGTGACCATCGCCGAGCGCCCGGCGCGATGACCGGACGCGTGGTGGACGGGCTCCTCGCGAGCGACTTGGCGGCGGTGGCCGAGCGGCTCCGCGCCATCACGGTGCAGGTGCGCGGGCGTGGCCGGGGCGCCGGGAGCGGGTCGGGGGTGGTGTGGCGGCCGGGGCTCGTGGTGACGAACGCGCATGTGGCGACGGGGCGATCATTCGTGGTGGAGACGGGGGACGGTGCGGTGCGCGAGGCCGACGTGGTAGCGTCCGACGCCCGGCGCGACCTCGCGGTGCTGCGCGTCGCGACGGACCGCCTGCCCGTTGCGGAGGTCGCGCCGCCGGGCGCGCTCCGGGTGGGAGCGCTGGTGGTCGCGGTCGGGAATCCGCTGGGGCTAAGCGGCGCCGTGACGACGGGGATCGTGCACGCACTCCCAGCGCCGCGCCGCGGCGCCGCGCTCATCCTCGCCGACTTGCGCCTCCTGCCCGGGAACTCAGGCGGGCCGCTGAGTGATGCGACCGGGCGGGTCGTCGGGGTGAACGCCATGATTCTGCGTGGACTCGCCGCGGCGATTCCGAGCGACGCGGTCGAGCGCTATCTCGAGCGCATGCGACTGGCCGCGTGATCCGCGTCCTCGTGGTCGCCGAATCGGCGCTGGCACGCGCGGAGCTCGCCACCCTGCTCGCGGGCGACCACCACCTCGAGCTCGTGGGCCAGGCGCTCCGAGTGCGGGATCTCGCGCGGCCAGTCGGCTCGCCCAACACGGATGTTGTCGTGGCGGCGGTAGCTCGGGGCGATGAACGCGCCGGGGCTGCACTTTTCGCGCTCGCCGCGGAGGGCGGTGGGCCGGCGGTGGTAGCGATCGTGGACGAGGCGGACCCGGTCTGGGCGAGCGAGGCGTTGCACGCCGGTGTAAGCGCCGTCCTGCCCCGCGACGCGGATCCGGCGGAGCTCCAGGCCGCCGTGGTTGCGGCCGGATCTGGTCTCGTCGTCATGCGCCGCGCGGATCTGCCGCAGGGCGCGGACCCTAAGGTGGCCGGGGCCGGGCCAGCGGCGACAGCGCCGCGGCAGGGTGCCTCGGCCAAGCTCGCGCCGCTCACGCGGCGCGAGCTCGAAGTGCTGGGCCTGCTCGCCGAGGGCTTCGGCAACAAGGCGATCGCGGCGCGGCTCGCCGTCACCGAGCGAACGATCAAGTTCCATGTCGGGGCGATTCTCGAGAAACTCGGCGTGGCAAGCCGCACCGAAGCGGTCACCGTGGGCCTGAGGCGCGGGCTGATCCTGCTCTGACCCTTAGACCGTCGGCCACAGCCCTGCGCGACGGAGCCGTTACCCCTACCCATCGCTCGAGCCGCCCTTCCCGCGACCGACCTTCACCACCTTGCCCACGACCACCGTAGCAGGAGGCTCGAGACCGGCTTGGGCGGCGAGGCCGGCAATCGTTGCGAGCGTGCCCACCACAACCCGCTGTGCCCGGAGGGTCCCGCTCGCGATCACGGCTGCGGGCGCGTCTGAGCGCGCGCCGTGGGCGACCAATTTGCGTGCAATCTCGTGTAGCGCACGCAACCCCATCAACACCACGAGCGTCGGCATGCGCGCGAGCGCCTCCCAGTCGAGATCCGACGGTCCGTCGCACTCGTGTCCCGTGACCACCGCAAAGGCGGAGGCGAGCCGCCGGTGGGTCACGGGGATTCCGGCCGCGGCAGGCACCGCGGTCGCGGCGGTCACCCCGGGAACGATCCGAAACGGCACGCCGGCGGCGCACAGGGCCTCGCACTCCTCGGCCCCGCGGCCGAACACGAACGGATCGCCGCCTTTGAGCCGCACTACGGTCCGTCCGTGCCGCGCCCGGTCGACCAGGAGTGCGTTGATCTCTGGCTGATCCACCCCCGTTCCGTGGGGGTACTTGCCTACGGACACTCGCTCCGCTGATGGGGGCCCTTCGGCGACGAGCGCGGCAGATACGAGCCGATCGTACACCACGACGTCGGCGCAGCGCAGCAGCTCGAGGCCCTTCGTGGTGATCAAGCCAGGATCGCCGGGCCCCGCCCCAACCAAGTAGACGACTCCCGTCGCGCCATCTCCCGATCGCCCGGCGGCCAGCTCCTGCACCCGCCGGCGGGCCCCTGCAGTGTCGCCCCGGCGAATGAACTCGATTGCGTCCGAGTCGACGATTCGGTACCACAGCGCCGTCCGGGCGCGGGCGTCGGGAACGCGCTCGGCCAGGTCCGGTCGCAGCTCGCCCAATAGCTCGCACAGGCGGGCTTCCGCGCGCCCGATCAGCCGGCCGATGCGGTCGCGCAGCCGGGCGGCGAGGGCCGGGCTCTTCCCCCCCGTCGAGACCGCGACGGTGATGTCGCCTTCCCGATGAATGGCGGGTGCGATGAAGCTGCAGTGGTCGACATCGTCCACGGCGTTGAGCAGCACACCTTGCTGCTCGGCTTCGGCCCAAATCGCAGCGTTCGCTCCCCGATCGTCGGTCGCCGCGATCGCGAGCCGTGCGCCTGAGAGATCGCCCGCGCGATACGGCCGGCGGCGGATCTCGACCGAGGCCTGGGCTCCGAGGTCGGAAAGACCGGGCGTAGTCTCGGGACTCACCACGGTGACCCGGGCGCCAGCCGCGAGCAGGCCCCGCACCTTTTGCTCAGCGACTGCGCCGCCTCCCACGACCACGACGCGACGTCCCCGGAGGTCAAGGAACGCCGGATAGAACGCCGTCATGGGCGCACCGGCAGGCCCGAGCGCGCCGCTGCGACGCCGACACGGTGGCAGAAATCCCCGAACCGCTCCCCCTCGAACCGTTCGCCGCGGTAGCGCTCGAACAGGGGACGCACGGTCGCCACCAGGCGATCGCGCGGGACGAGATCCGCGTACAGCATGCCGAGCCTCGTGCCGAGCAGGCTGCCGCCCACGAACACAGCGTACTTGTGGAGGGACCGGCCCACGAATGCGAGATCTGCCGTATAGGGCCGGGCGCAGCCGTTCGGGCAGCCGGTCATGCGAACCGTGAGCCGCGTATCCGCCACGCCGAGGAGGTCCAGCTCGCGCTCGAGCTCCGTAACCACGTCGGGAAGGACGCGCTCGGCCTCGGCAAGGGCGAGGCCGCACGTGGGGAGCGCCGGACACGCCATGGACCAACGCCGCACGGCCGACAGCGCTCTCCGGGGTGCGACCCCGTGGTCGCCGAGGATCCGCTCCACCAGGCCCACCTGCCGGTCGGGGATATCCGTCAACAGCAGATTCTGCTGCGGTGTGAACCGGACGCCGGCCCCGACCGTCTCGATGACGCGCCGCAACCCGGTGCGCAGCCGGCTCTCCGCACCATCGGTGATGCGGCCGTTCTCGATGAACACCCCAAAGAATGAGCGTCCGCTGCCCTGCGCGTGCCACCCGAGATGATCCTCGATATCCGAGACTTCCACCGAGGCGGGTGGATCCACCGGGCGGCCAAGCCGGCACTCCACTTCGCTCTTGAACCAGTCGAGCCCCTGGGCGTCGAGCAGGTACTTGAGCCGCGCATGGCGCCGGTCGCTGCGGTTGCCGTGATCGCGCTGCACCTTGACCACGGCCTCCGCCACCGCGATCACTTCCGCCGTAGTGGCGAAGCCGAGCGTGTTGGCGAGCCGCGGATAGGTGTCCTCCTTCCCATGGGTTCTCCCCAGTCCCCCGCCGACCAATACGTTGAATCCGACCAGCCGCCCGCGCTCCGCGACGACGAGGAAGCCGAGGTCGTTCGAGTGCACGTCGCAGCAGTTGTCGTCCGGGAACGCGAACGCGACCTTGAACTTGCGAGGCAGGTAGCGGGTCCCGTAGATCGGCTCGGGCTCCGGCGGGCTAGGGGGGCCGGGGGGGCCGGGGGGGCCGCCCGCCACGTGCTCGCCATCGAGCCAGATCTCGTGATACGCCCGGGTGCGAGGCAGCAGGTGATCGGAGAGACGGCGCGTGACGGACAGCACCTCCTCTCGCAATCCGCCGACCACGGGCGCGGGGCACGACACGACGTTACGGACGACGTCGCCGCACGCGCCTAGCGTCGTGACGAGCACGTCGTTCACGGCGCGAATCGTCGCCGTGAGATCGCCCTTCACGACGCCGTGGAACTGGTTGCCCTGGCGCGTCGTGACGCGCAGCGTGCCGTTGCCGTAGCGGTCCGCGAGCTCGTCGATCGCGAGGTACTGCGCGCCACTCAACACGCCGCCTGGAATCTTGCAGCGCACCATGAACTGGTGCGCCGGCTCGGCATCCGTGCCGCGCCGCTCGCGACGCTGGTCGCGATCCTCCTGCTGGTACGTCCCGTGGAACTTGAGGAGCTGGGCGCCTGCCTCCGAGAAGCCGTCGGTGTCGGCGGCGAGCTGCGCTGCAAGATCGCCGGAAAGCCCGTGGCTCTCTTCCTTCACCGTCTCGGCCGCGCTCAGCGGCTTCTGGTCCGGCATCTCGCGGCTCCCGCGCTCACTTCGTGTACACGTCCCACCAATGCCGGACGGGCAGCTCGTCCCAGTCCCAGGGCTGCACCCCCGCCGTGAACCTGCGCAGCAGGCCACCGATGCGGCGCAGCGTGGAGACCAGCGTCGACCATGTCATGCGAGCGCCTCCTAATCCGTCCGCTAACACCTGCACCACCTCGGGACGACTGAACTCGGGCGGCGGCAGCACACCGCTCCGCAGCATTTCGCGCACTTTGGTGCCGGACAACGTGACGTGAGACTCGGGCGTGTGGGGGCACGTCTTCGGGGAGGCCATGCCGCCGCAGCGCCGGCAGAAGAACGTGTGCTCGAAGCAGACGGGCTGAACACCGAGCTCACCGGGCGCGAACCGATCGAAGATCTTCTGGGCGTCGTAGGACCCGTAGTAGTTGCCGACACCGGCGTGATCGCGGCCCACGATGAAGTGGGTGCAACCGTAGTTCTTGCGCACGAGCGCATGGAACAACGCCTCGCGGGGACCGGCGTAGCGCATGGCGGCGGGGAAGCCGGCGAGCAGCACGCGATCCCGCGGGTAATAGCGCTCGAGCAGCACTCGATAGCTCCTGACCCGCACGTCGGCCGGAACGTCGTCATCCTTCGTCGGCCCGAGCAGGGGATGCAGCAGCAGTCCGTCGACGGTTTCGAGGGCGGCTTTTTGGATGTATTCGTGCGCGCGGTGCACCGGATTCCGCGTCTGAAACCCGACCACGGTGCGCCAGCCGCGCTCGGCGAAGGCGCGTCGCGTGTCGGCGGGATCGAGCGCCAGTTCCGGGAAAAGGGGCGCGGGGTGCTCCAGCATCCGGACGTCGCCAGCCACGAGCGAGTCGCCTTGCGCATAGAGCTGCGCGACGCCGGGGTGCTTCGCGTCGGTCGTCCCGTAGACGAGCTGCGCCTCCTCCTCCTTCGAGTGCGTGAACACGTCCCGCACGTCGAGGAGACCGAGGACGGTCCCGTCCGGACCCTTCAGAGCGACGGTGTCGCGGAGCGCCGCGCCATCGGTGATCCGCAGGGTGATTGGCAGCGACCAGGGCAGCCCGCTCGTGAGCCGCATCTCGTGCAGCACGCGCAGGTAGTCGGCGCGTCCCAGGAAGCCCGTGAGCGGACTGTACGCCCCGGTCGCGAGCAACCCCAGATCCGCCACGCCATGCGCATCGAGGGTGAGGGACGGTAGCCGCGACACCTGCCCCAGCGCGACTTGGCGTTCCTCGCCTTGGACCAGCCGTTGCACCAGGGTGCCGCCGTGCGGCGCGATCGTCGTCGGTTCAGCGCTCATGCCTCACGCCTCCCGCTTCGTCGTGAAAGTGTGGAGTCCACACTCGGTCTTCCCCATGCCGCTCCACCGCCCTGCGCGCTCGGCTTCGCCCGGTGCCGTCGGTCGCGTGCACGGCCAGCATCCGATGCTCGAGTAGCCCTGGTCGAGCAGGGGATGGTACGGCACGCCGTTCTCCCGGATGTACCGCCACACGTCGGCCCGGCTCCAGCGGGCTAGCGGAAACACTTTCACGATGGGCCGTCCGGCGACCTCGTGGTACTCGACGACCTCCGTCGCCGCGCGGGAGTCGGACTGATCCTGCCGCACCGCGCTGATCCAGGCGTCAAATCCAACCATGGCACGCTCGAGCGGCTCGACCTTGCGGATGAAGCAGCAGCGGTCGGGATCGGTCTTGTAGAGCGGACCCGGGTCGGTGAGCGGCGTGAGCTCTACGAGATTGAGGCCGTATTGCTCGACGAAGCGCTGCTTGAAGGCGTACGTCTCGGGGAAGTGGAAGCGGGTGTCGAGGAAGATCACCGGTACCGAGCGGTCGATACGGCTGATCAGGTGCGCCAGGACGACGCCTCCTCCGCCAAAGCTCACCGTGAGGGCTGCCTTTCCCGGGAAGGTCTCCACGACCCACACGAGCATCGTCGCAGGGTCCGCGCCAGAGAGCGTGGCGGCACGTTCGCGGATCTGAACGGCATTAAACATCCGATGCGCCCCGCAGGTAGCCGAGCTCGACGAGGCGATCGATCACGCGCACCGCGCTAGTGCCGACGTCCTCGCGCTCGGTGTCAATCACCAGGTCCGGCGCGAGCGGCTCCTCGTAGGGGTCCGAGACGCCGGTGAACTGCGGGATCTCGCCTGCCAGCGCGCGACGGTACAGCCCCTTGGTATCACGACCGATGCAGGCGTCGAGCGAGGCCTTCACGTGCACTTCGACGAACGCGCCGATCTCCCGGCGCACTTCGTCGCGGACGTCGCGATACGGAGAAATGGCGGCGGTGATCACCGCGACGCCGTTGCGCGTCAGCAACTTTGCGACGTAGCCGATGCGCCGGATGTTGGTGTCGCGGTCTTCGCGCGAGAAGCCCAGGCCCTTGGAGAGGTTCTGCCGGACCTCGTCCCCGTCGAGCAGCTCGACGCCGACCCCTTGCCGCGAGAGCTCGCGGCCTACCGCCGTCGCAAGCGTGGACTTCCCCGCGCCCGAGAGACCCGTCAACCATAGCGTGAAGCCGGACGCTTGTATGATCCGTCTGTCGCTCGTCAACTCGGCCTGAGCCATCTCTGAACCTCCAACCACAGTGCCCGGGTGGTCCGGTAAAAACGAATCGGGCCCGCTTCCCCAATGGGGAGCGGGCCCGATCTGCGTCGCGCGTGCCGTTTACAAGCTACTCGAACACCATCCGATGCCGGCAACCACAGCGCCACAACCGCGTCCGCTCTCCTGGGAGCGAGCACACATGGTCCCACAACAGGGACAACAAGCGGTTGGGATGCGGTGCGTGGTCATCGGTCCTCGTCCACGGTTATCTACACGACCGGGACCGGCCTGTCAAACCACCCGATCGGGTGAGAGCGCCCATCGCACGCGAGGTTGACAGGCGCCGACAGCAGATCTAGGTTGCCCATTCGCATGCGCACGACGTCGCGGTGTCGTTCCAACTGTTGTTGCACCCGCCACCCGCAGGGTTGGACGGACATCTCGGCGCATTCGGTGACGACATGAGATAGGTCTCAAGCCTCTTCGTCCCTTGAGCGGCTCCCAAGGCCCGACCACCCCAGCGTGGTCGGGTCTTTTTGTCGTGCCATCACGTCACCGTTGCAACGAGAGAGAGTGAGACCCTGCCGGACATGACAGCGAGCGCCCTGATTTTGATCCTCACGACCCTGCTCGCCGCGACGGTCAACGGCGCGCTCGGCTACGGATTCTCATCGATCACCGCGCCAGTAGCCCTGCTCTTCTACACCAATCGAATCCTCAACCCGGCACTCGTCTGGGTCGAGCTACCCTTGAACGCGTACGTCCTGTGGGTCAATCGGACGAGCGTCTCGCGCGTATGGCGCAGGGTCCTACCGACAATCCTTGGGCTCGCGCCCGGCGTGGTGCTGGGCACCTCGCTGATCCACCGAGTACACCCGGGGTGGCTCAAGCTCGGGACGTTCGTCGTGCTGCTGCCGCTGATTCTCCTGCAGGCCGCCGGGTTTCGCAGGCCGATCAAGGCCGAGCGCCGAGTCGGATTGGTGTTCGGGGGCTGCCTAGGCGTACTCTACTCCGTCACGACGATCTCCGGACCGCCGCTGGCCGTGATGTTGAGCAATCAAGGCCTCGCCAAGCGGGACTTCCGAGCCGCACTCGGCCTCGTCCGGCTCGCCGAATCGACCCTCACCGCGGCGGCGTACGGCCTGACCGGCATGTTCTCCACCGAGAGCGCCGGTCTCGTTCCCTACATCCTCCCGAGCCTGGTCGTAGGGATTCCGCTCGGCGTCCGCGTCGTTCACCAAGTACGGCCGGAGACCTTCAGACGTGTCTGCATGAGCTTCGACGCTTGGGTCGTGGGCTACGGTATCTCGACGCTGCTGCGGCAGCTGCATGTGATCGAAGGCGGCGCCGCGTTCTCGGTGCTGGCCGCGGTAGGGCTGCTCGACCTCTGGCTCCTGTACCGATTCTTCCGCCATCAGAGAGTCGAGGCAGGCGCCGCGGTGCGCTCCGGCGACCGCGTCCGCGTCTCGCCCCGGACCAAAGAAGCGCTCGCTCGCTCGAGTTCTCTGGCGCCGTGACGCGCGCCGCTGCTCGCGCTCTTGGCGCTCGTCACGCCCGCCACTCTCGGCCGGCCAGCCGCAGCGCGTGGCGTTGACCCGGGCGATGGCGGTGGAGCCCAAAGTCCTGCTCCTGGACCAGCCGTTTGCGTGGCTCGGGCAGCCGAAGCGAATGGCCAACCTAGGAGCAGTCGACGGCAACCGCCTGTTGGTCGAATGCGATCGGCTCCAAGGGGGCGGGCGAGACACGCACGATCTCCACGGGGTGGGTAAGGGCTTGGGTCGTGAAACAGCTCGGCCCTGGTGCCCGCCTGGTGACTTACGCGACGCTCCCGTACTCAAACCGAGCGAGGCTATCGATGCGGATGTCGTATCCGCCCGTATTGCGCCGGCCAAGCGCGGCAAGGAGGAGTCGCTCAGTGCCGAAGTCTACGGTCGGCAACGGCGGTTGCGGTTGGCTACGAGCGGTGAGCTGTGCCCAGATGATCGCCCACGTCTGTGCGTCACTGATGACGAGGCGGGCCGAGTCGCCGAGCCCAGAGTCCTATCCGTGGACGAGGACGGCCGTGGACGGAGGTAGCCACACCGAAACCCGACCCGACCGCGGTTCGGTCAACTAATGGGCTCGAGACGCCTTTGCATCCGAGCGACAGGGCGGTGGCGAGAACAAGCGCGACGGCGCGGGTCATGGCGTGCATGGCATGCGACCCCCAGAACCGAGAGAACCTCTTCAAGGATGGCGGAACCGAGGGTGGGGTAACCCTCAGCGGATAAGCGGGGATCGCGGGGCGATCACCCGCTGTCTTTGCGCACGGTGCGCCCCACGATCACGGTGATGTTGTCGGTGCCACCCGCGTCGAGCGCGTCTTGCAGCAGCGCCTCGCACGCCTGACGCGCCGACGTCATCGCCAGCAAACGCTCGCGGATGCGCTCGTCCGGCACGTGCTTCGTGAGTCCGTCCGAGCACAACAGCCCGATGTTGTTCCACTCCTGTTGCATGGCCGTCACAACCGGGGCAGACTCGGGCCCGCCGAGCGAGCTCGAGAGCACGTGGGCGAGCGGAGTGCGGGTCGCCTCGCTGCGCCGCATGACTCCGCGGTCTACGAAGTCCTGCGCCAGCGTCTGATCGCGCGACAGCTGGATCAGTTGGCCGTCGCGCAGCAGGTAGCAGCGGCTGTCTCCCACCTGCAGCAGATACGCCTGGGGCCACACGCCGATCCAGAGGGTGAGTGTGGTCGCCTTGTACCCCGCGATGGGGTCGCGCTCGCGACCCTCCTGGATGTCGGCGTGGACCTTGCGCGCGGCGTCCTCGAGCGCCCGTGGAAACGCGGGCTCGTCGTTCGGGTCGGCCGTGTAGTAGCAGTGGATCGCCTCGGTCACGTACTGCGTGATCGCCGCGACCGCGCGCCGGCTCGCCTCCTC